>ULSF01037306.1_pt1 | contig 14386 bp, 12 predicted proteins | sample 1956121 | NCBI WGS metagenome assembly ULSF01 (sample SAMEA4835701, study PRJEB28245) | human gut metagenome | biome: gut microbiome; material: fecal sample | place: Denmark | collected 2008
TTTACAAAAGCAACAGGAATTTTTTAACTTTTGTTATGATGAAATTAGAAAAAATGACAGATTTCATATTATTAAAAAAGAGGATGTTTGCATTTTGAGTTATTTGGAAAATGAAACGGAACATACAGTATGGAGAGATTTGCTGATTAGATAAATTATTACCGTGGTTGAGCAATGGGTAGTATTTACAGACATCCTTCTATGGCGAAAATAGCATAAAATCAAGCACCGCAAAATGCGGTGCTTTTTTGAGGTATTGACAAGCAAAAAGTGAATGTGATACCATAAAACAGGGATGTATCAAAAATTTAAATAAGGAGTTATTATGTACAGCGCCAAAGCATTAGCGAAAAAACGAAAAAAAAAGATAGTTATCGTTTTATTATCCATTGTAATTTACATTGTTAGCTTTACTCCGTTTATAGTCCGGCGAATATATAAGATTGAGAATGTCTTTGATGAGATGTATTATTCGGGACAGGTAAAACTTAAAGAAGACGGAAGCTTACTGCGATGGGGGCCTTTTGCAACGGGATGTTCGTATAGCAGGGTGGGGGTATATAAATATGGCAGGTGGATGGATAATACAGACCAATATATGGCTGAAGATTTTGGCGTATTTGAAAGGCCTTATATACCGAGTGAATTGAATAAAGGTGAAAGCATAACTATAAGTGTATACTTGAATGAAAAGGAAATGGGATTTGTTTGCAGATTAGAAGATATTCGTTCGCCGGAAGACCCTGTTGATTCTTGGCTGCACTGGGGATATAGTTATTCCGTTGAGGAAAATATTATGTATATTAACGGCCCTATACTCTATTTTTTAAAGGAGAAAGAATTTTTTAGCACAACCGACGAAGAACAAATTGCCTTATTTTTACAGGAGAACGGGTACGATAAAACAGTAGAAGAATATGAGCATTATTTTTTGTATGATAAAATTATTCATGACTGGACACTGGGAAATCTGTTCTGTAGCAGGTATTCCACATGGTGGATCGGCCATGTAAAGTTTGTGGACGGCCCGCCGCCGCAGGAAACAGCATGAAGAGAAAAGCACCGTAATTTTGCGGTGCTTTTTAGTATTAAAATAGAAAAGCATATAAAGTTTTTTATATGGAAAACGCAAAAAACTTTTCCGAAAGCAGCAAGGATATATTGAAACGCGGAAGCGTTATTGCTGGGTTAATTTATTCACTAAATCGCTGAAAAGAGCATCCCGATGAATATAATATATGTAACGCATCCACGGGCCGTCAGGATTTGAACTGTAAAAGAAATCATACGTAGGCAGACTTACAGGAACCAAGCGGGAATACATAAACTGATTTTTATCATTCAAAAGCCAGGCAACAGCGGTAACATCCCAAATTACCCGAGTCCAAGGACGACCGGCCGCGTAGCTTTCCGCCGTTTTTATTGTATTTTCCGCCAGATAATCCGCCAAAGCGTTTTTGCCTGAAAGCCAATAGCGAAGTTCCGGACCCGAAACGGTAAACGCGCTTACTACACCTGCGCAGGGCAGCTGCACAAACGGTACGCTTTTCATTACTATCCGTGCCGCCGCGATATCCTGCTTCATATTAAATTCATCGGTATAGGATAGATGTCTGGCATGTCCGCCCAGCCAAACCACTACTATATTTTCACAAATTTCAGAATTTAATAAAATGGCGGAAGCAATATTGGTAATGGCGCCGATGGCCACAACATAAAGCGGATTCCGCGGGGAATACTGCATGGCACGCCGGGCTAAATCCTGCGCTGCCGGCGAAACAGCCGGTGTTTTTTCATCTTTTAAATAATGTTCCGCCCCTTTGAAAACCGCGATATTTTCTCCTGTTAACCGCAATATTTTATGAATTTCCTCATAACTTTTTTCCATTCCGTCTTTTGGATTTTGAGATTTTCCGTTCCAAAACGGCGCGGCATAAATAGCCTGTGCGCGCAATTTTGAAGAGGAACGCAAGAGATATGCTAAGGCAAACTGATCATCCACTTCATTATATGTATCGGTATCCAGTACCACATCTACCGGTCCCGAAGGGACCTCTAAATTCCGCAAACGTTCTTCGGCTGTCATATTTTTCTCCTTTATCTTTGATATTTTTTTCGGTAATCCCGCATGGAGATCCCATAGGTCTTATAAAAAAGCTTTCGGAAAAAGCTTTCGTTTTGATATCCTACACGCCGAATAATTTCTCCTGCCGGCAGGTCGGACTGTGTCAGCAATCTGGCGGCTTCACGGCAGCGGCGCTGCTGCAAAAGAACGGAAAAGGGAACGCCTGTTTTCTTTTTGAGCCAGCTGCTCGTATAGCCGACCGTATAACCCAACTCCGCCGCTAAATGTTTTATATCTGCTCGCGCTATATGTTCGTCAATATAATGTAAAGCAATTTCTTTTTGTTGTATTTCTCCGTTTTCTTGCGTTCGTGTTTGCAATGTTTCCAACGCGGCAAGAACTTCTTCACGACGCGGAATCGACGGTGCGGCTCCCGTTTTTGTTACCGCGAGCGCTGCGGCTGCCGAAGCTATCCTCAGTGTCTCAAGCGGTTCTTCCCCCTGCGCTATAGCTGCCGCGAAATAACCGGTAAACGTATCGCCGGCGGCAGTGGTATCCACAGCTTTTACCAAAAAAGCGGGGTGATACAGCGTTTTTCCATTTTGAAACAACAAGCATCCCTGTTCTCCCAAGGTCAAGACCACTGTCAAATTCGGATACAGCCGGCCGAAACAGGCCAAGCATTCCTCCGGCTGTGTTCTTCCGGAAAATTCCGCGGCCTCCACTTCATTCAGAATCAATACCGATATACAGCTCATATCTATTTTTTTCAGCTCTTCGCAGAAAGGAGAGGGATTCCATAGGATTTTCATTCCCTTTTTTGCGGCTTCCTGCAGAATATCGGTCAGACAGCTGATTTCATTTTGCAGCAGTAATAAATCCTCTGCGCAAAATCCGTTCAATATTTCCTTTATATAAGCCGGCGTGATTTCCGCGTTGGAACCGGGAAAAATGACAATACTGTTTTGGCCGTTGCTGTCTACTTGGATGATCGCGTGGCCGTTACGTCCCTGGGTCATGCGCAGAAAAGAAACATCTACCCCGCAGGAGCTGAGAAGCTCTTTTAAAAACAGACCGTCCTGTCCGATACAGCCGGCATGATATACCTTAGCGCCTGCCCGGGCAAGCGCGATGGATTGGTTTAATCCCTTTCCGCCGGGGAACTGCTCCAAACCGGTAATTGCCACGGTTTCGCCCGGCCTTACAATATGTTCTACCCGGTATACATAATCAATATTGCAGGAGCCCAGATTTAAAATTTTCATTTTTACATTTCCCTTTTTTGTTTTATTATAGCACGCGTCGCAACAAAAGAAAAGGTCTGTAAAATAGAAAAAATATACCGATTTTCATTTTTAAAATTCCTTGCTGTCCTTATGAAAAAAATATTTGTTTCTTCTTTGCTCTTTTATAGAGGATCCGCAATTTTGTTATAAAAAAACGGCGGCAAAAATGCCGCCGGTTGCCTAAATATCAGGGTAAAACATTCGATTTTTCCGCTCCTTCAAACAGTTCAGCCGTAACTTTATTTACTTCACTAGCGAACGGAACATAACCTTTTTCAAAAGTACTTATGGGACGTATGGAATCAGAAGTATAATAAGAATATGTTCCGTCCGTTGCGTCGGAAAGCAATACACAGCTGACTCCTCCCCGTGCCTCGCTTGCCAGATACGTCTCAACGCCTTCTTCCGTCCGAAGTTTTTCCAGCTGTTCCATTTGGTCTACCTCAAATACTTTGTCTCCCGAAAGAAATGGATTTTCATATCCTTCCCGCGGATCTAAGGTATATCCGCACGCCAGCAAAATTAAATCCGGTAATCCGTCCCGGTTTAAATCGGTCTGTACGCAATAATTAACCAAAGAAGAAGCGCCGCCAACACCGTAAAGAGCTGAAATCAAGCTTCCGTCCGCGGAATAATAGAACATTCCGGAACCGGCTGTTTTTTCATTTTCACGGTACTGGGCGCAGCGGATATAGGACCCGTCGCGTAAAGTAAGTTTGGATTCCATTAAAAACGCTTGTTCAAAGGTTTTGCCACCAATTGTATAGGTATGCATTTCAAAGTCCTCATGATATTTATAAAAATCAATCGGATCTTCTACTATTTCAAAATCTTTTGTATATCCGTAAAAAATACAATAACTTGTTTTGTCTATATCACCTCTGCGATACGTTATTGTGCTCTGTAATTTATATACTCCTTTATAACATTCATAACCCGAAAACAAAATATCATTATAGTATATTTCACCCGCACCGTGTTCTTTAAGATTTTCATCAAAGTAAAGCGTGGTTCCTTTCTTTTGCTTTACCAGCACTTTTTTCGGGAACTTGGAGATATCCATGGGCTCGGTGGGAATCGTATCGATCAGCTCGTTCAGCTGCGCATACAGCGCCGCTTTTTTCTCCGCGGAAACGGGATCTTCCGTTGCTTGAGGAGTTGCTGTCGGCGTTGCGGTTACTTCCGGCGTAGGAGTATTTTCTTGCGCCGGCGCACATCCCGCAAAGCATATCAGCAGGAATAACAGCGCGCATAACTTTTTCATTCCAGTCCTGCCTCCTTTGTATATTTTTTTCTGTTTCCATTATATCAAACCGGTCATTCGTTTGCAAGAGTGAAAAATTTTTTAAAACAAGAAACTTCCTTGACTTGATTTTCTACATTGTTTTCCTATACTGATACGGCGTTTGGCCGGTAATATGCTTAAAAGTGCGGCAAAAATGACCTTCATCCGCAAAACCTGTTTGCGCGCAGATAGAGGTGAGATTTTCATTGGTAGTGCGAAGCAGCTTCTTGGCTTCATTGACCCGCAGCATTAAAAGATACCGATGCGGGGTAATCTGCATCATTTCCTTAAACATCCGAAGAAAGTGATACTTCGATAAGTGAACCAGATCCGCCAGCTGATCCAAAATCAGATTTTCCGCGTAATGCGTCTGCATATAATTTACCGCGGCGTCCACAGCACTGCATACCGAGGAATCCATGTGTGCTTCCGGCCGGGAAAGGGACGCGGTAAAAAGCAGGTTTTCTAAAATATGACTGCGCCGGCAAAGAGCAAGACTATCGGTAAAATGAATTTGCTCCAGTAAATTTTCCAGCGCTTTGGCTGTTTTTTCGGAAAAAATCCATTGATTCGAATTCGGAAAAATCAGGTTTTGATAAAAATCATTTTCATCTCCCTGAAAATGCACCCAATAGAATTGCCACACCTCCTTGCCTGCCGTTTCATAACGGTGATATTTGCGGCAATCGATCATTGTTCCTTCTCCCGCTTTGAGAAGATACTGCTTATTTTCCGTATAGACGCGGCCCGTGCCGGAAATCGTAAACAGCAGCAATTTGTCGTTTTTATCCCGACGAACGGTATAGTAATTCTTTCCTGCGTAAAATTTACCGGCTTCTACCACCACAAACGGCGGCCGCGGACCCTGACGGAAAGGGAGCTCCGGCGCAATCCGCCAAATTGAGCGGGTCTCCACATCCATGTTGTATTCCTGATACACGATATCCTCCATAGCAATTTCAGACAATATTTCAGCAATATTTACGAATGACAATACTCGGTGTATCCGTATAAAATATTGATATCAGTATTATATTTGATTTTTTTTGATTTGCCAAGGATTCCGCAATAAATTTATATATCGGAGGGTAAAAATGTCTGAAAAATATGAAATCGGTGTTTACTATTTCCCCAACTGGCATGCGGATGCCCGCAACGAAGCGCTGCACGGAAAGGGCTGGACGGAATGGGAAATTTTAAAGGGCGCGCGTCCGCATTTTCCGGGCCATAAGCAACCCAAAATTCCTTTGTGGGGTTATGAGGATGAATCCAAGCCGGAAGTAATGGAAAAGAAAATCGCCGCAGCTTTGGAATACGGTGTGTCCTCGTTTATTTTTGATTGGTATTGGTATGAGGGCAAGCCTTTTTTAGAGCGTGCCTTGGAACAGGGCTTTTTAAAAGCCCGAAATCTGCGGGATTTTCGTTTTTCCCTGATGTGGTGCAACCATCATTGGATGGAGCTGTATCCGAAAAAACGCAGTACGCCTCCGTATAGGATTTATCCTTGCGTTCAAACGGAAGAGGCCTTTATCAAAATGACAGACTATATCATTCAAACGTATTTTACTCATCCCTCCTATTGGCGGGTGGAGGGCGGCCTTTATTTTTCGATTTACGATCTGCCTTTGTTTTTGCAGGAAATGGGCGGTATTGCGGAAGCCAAACGCGTACTGAACGACTTCCGTGAACGGGTAAAGAAAGCAGGTCTCGGCGCTCTGCACTTAAACGGAATTTTGATTGAACAGCCTATTCTGCGCGCCGGAGGCGATACCGATTTGATTTTAAACGAGGAAATTCTCTATCAGCTGGGGTTTGACAGTATGACCTCTTATGTATGGTTTCACTATGTGCAATCGGAATTTCCCATCGGCGCCTATCAAAGCGCGCTGGAGCAGATGCGTACGATTACAAAGCGTTTAGGCTCCGGTAAGCTGCTTCCCTATTACCCCAACGTTTCCATGGGTTGGGACTCTACGCCCCGGTGCGCGCAAACGGATGTGATTGAGCCGCTGGAGTATCCCTTCTGCGGCGTAATGGATACCTCCCCCAAGGATTTTGAAACCGCCCTGCAATGGGTAAAAGACTATTTGGATTCGGGTAATTTATCTACCAAAATGTTTGTAATCAATGCCTGGAATGAATGGACGGAAGGCAGCTATTTAGAACCGGATACGGAATACGGCTATGCGTATTTAGAAGCGATAAAAAAAGTTTTTGAAAAATAAGGAGGATATTTTTATGCAAACGATTCCCAAGCTAAAGCCCTCTCCCCGGCCGAGGATCGGCCTGTACAGTGCGGGACTTCACGCCTACTGGGCGCAATTTGAAGGAATGCGTGAACGATTGCTGTACTATAACCGTTTTATTGAAACCAAGCTTTCACAATGGGCGGACGTCTATAATTTAGGATTGGTAGATGATGAAACCGGCGGACGTGCTGCCGGCGAGTGGTTCAACAGCCAGAATGTGGATTTGGTTTTCTGTCACGCGGCTACATACTTTACCAGCTCTACTGTACTGCCGGTTCATCAGCAATGTACCGCGCCGGTTGTTATTTTAAACCTGCAGCCTGCCGTACAGATGAACTATGCCAAAACTTCTACGGGCGAATGGCTTGCTCAATGTGTAGCCTGCCCGATCCCCGAAATTGCCAATGCTTTTCAACGGGCAAGAATTTCCTGCAATATCGTGAATGGTTTGCTGGGGTTGGAGGAACAGCCTGATTTTGCTGTTTCCGACGAATGCACCGCCGCCAGACCCGAAGCGATAAAAGCTTGGCGTGAAATCGAACAATGGGTACATGCCGCCGGCGTCAAGCGTGCGCTGCGTCATACACGTATGGGCTTTTTGGGCAATAACTACAGCGGTATGCTGGATATGTACAGTGATTTTACTATGTTGCAGGCACAGTTAGGACTGCATGTAGAAATTTTGGAAATGTGCGATCTGCAGCGGTATATGGATCAGGTTACGCCGGATGAAGTACAGAAAAAACTGAAAACGATCTCTGAATTCTTCCGCATTGAAGGGGATTCACCCTCTGATCCGCGTGTACGCAAGCCGACTCCGCAGCAGCTGGAATGGTCCGCCAGAGTAGCCTGCGCGCAGGAAAAAATGGTAAAAGCCTATGATCTGGATGCTCTTTCGTACTACTATCACAGCAGCGACGGCTATGCCTATGAAGAGCTGCAATCGGGCTTTATCGTCGGGCATTCGCTGCTGACGGCCGCCGGAATTCCCTGCGCGGGCGAGGGAGATATCAAAACCGGTGTAGCCATGAAGATCTGTGATATTTTAAATACAGGCGGCAGCTTTTGCGAAATTGTAGCTACCGATTATTTGGTGGGAACCATTATTTTAGGACACGATGGTCCTTTCCATATTAAAATCAGCGACGGAAAACCGGTATTGCGCGGTATGGGCGTTTATCACGGGAAAAAAGGCAGCGGTATTTCGGTAGAAGCCAATGTGGTAGCCGGCGATGTTACGCTGTTGGGCCTTACCCAGACCGCCGACGGAAATCTGCGGATGATCATCAGTGAAGCCGAGGCGATACGGCATCCGATCCTAACGATTGGAAATACACAAACACATGTCCGCTTTCAAACGGATCCGGACAGCTATATGGATCAGTGGTTCCGCTATGCGCCCACGCATCATTTGGCGATGAGTGTAGGAAAAAATGCGGCGTTGTTTGAAAAAACAGCCAAACTTCTTTCAGCCGAATATGTGATTTTATAAAAAAGATATCCGAAAAACCCGGGATTTACAAGGCTTCGATAAAGACACCTTTGTATTTATCGATATCAGAGGACAGGAAGTGCATAAGCATCGCCTGTCCTTTGGTATTTTTACGCTTCCCCATGGGTGAAGTAGATGCCGATTTACTGCTCCGAATGCTGTTTGTACCGTTCACTGCACTCATGGATGACAATTTTGGATATAAAGGTGTGCAGGCTTTCGGGCGTCAGTTCTGTAATACGGGTGTACTTTTTGGCGAGAGATATGAATTTATCCACATTGCTTGCCGACTCGGTCAGCTGCCGGATTTCTTCCTCCAGCGCCGGCAGGCGAAAATTAAGCGCCTTAGCTCGCACGTATAGCCTTCAGACAGCCCTAAGAAACTGTTCATTGGTTACTCGCCCAAGAGCATTATCACAGGCTTTCGTCTGATGACCGAGAGGAACTGACTTTATTATATCAGAACATATGTTCTGTTTTAAGAGAAAGGTTGGAAAATTTTTTATATCGTTTATATCAAATCACTAATTTTAATTTCCTTATTTCTTTTCTTTTATGGATTGTTATGGTATACTGAAAATAATTAATTGGAAGAATGTGTTTTAAAGCTGACAAATTGCTCATTTACAAAATCTGAGGGAGATAAGACCATATGGTTGCTTTCGATATTCTTTCTAAAGACAAACCAGACAAAGTATTACCATCACTTTTCAGAATACTGCACTCTAATATGAGCGTGATTGCTCCGACAGGAAACGATTTTGAAAAGGATTATCGTATATGGATTGATGCTGTCAGCCATGGACTTAAGCAGGATGCACGAAAGATTATTTTGATCTATGATGATGCTGAAATCATCGGATATTTTCAGTACTATGTCAATTCATCGACTTTCATGATGGAAGAAATCCAATTTAAAAAAGAGTATCAGGGAACAGGAATATTTCGGCTTTTATACTCGCGCCTGTTTGAGATAATCCCGCAGGAAACATTATATGTGGAAGCGTATGCACATAAGCAGAATTCAAAATCTCAAAATATATTAAAGCATTTGGGGTTACGGATTGTAGGCGAAAGTACAAACGGTACCTATATCGCGACACAGCAAAATAACGATAACCTGAGGAGACAGTCTCAAAGCTTTTATAAAGAGAATTTCGGACTGGATATTCCCCTTAAAAAGTTCAACTGCAACGGCGGCAGATCGAATAAGGTTTTTGAGCCTTGCAAAGAATGTTCTTTTATCCAGTGCTGTAAACAGCATGATATCGATTCTTGCAGTAAGTGTCCGGAATATCCGTGTAAAGAGATTTCAGATTACCAAGCAAAGTATGTAAATAAGTGCAATCAAATATAAAAGAATGATGTGTATGAAATTTAGATGTACTCTAATAGCTAACCGGTGCTTTCTTTCTGCCGGTTAGTAAGGCGACAAGGATTGTTACAAGAAAAAATTTATTACAAATAAAAAAGAAACCCAACCTTTTGCTCATTTTTTCAGTCTTATAGGTGAAGTCCATAGGAAAGGAAACCAAAAATGAACAAGTACCACGATAAGGATGACAGCACATTAGTGCAAATGACGCTTCTCGGAGATCAATCGGCATTTGAGGAGCTTGTTAACCGACACGAGCGCGCAGTGAGCGGTACGGCTTATCATGTAACCGGATCCAAATTTTCGGCGGAGGATGCCGTTCAGGACGCATTTCTTTCCGCTTGGATGAATCTTTCAGCCTTAAGGGAAAGAGAAAAATTCGGAAAATGGGTATGCAGCATTGCTAAAAACCATGCAAGAACACTTGAGGCGCATTACCGGAGCACCATACCGAATATAAGCTTAAACAAATTTGAAAACTTTGATATTCCGGATACCATAGATTCTGATGTTTTTCAATATTCCGATTTGCATGAAAAGGTTGAATCTTTAAGCGAAAAGATTCGCGAAACCATAAAATTGCACTACTTCTCTGATTTGTCAATAAAAGAGATTGCAAAAAAACTTTCAATTTCCGAAGGTACTGTTAAATGGAGACTTTCCGAGGGACGAAAACAATTGAGAAAGGGTTATGGAATCATGGAAAAAACATATAACGAAAATGAATCAGTTGTCGCACGTGTTATGCGTCAGGTTGAAGCGCTCAAACTTTGGAGGATCAAAGAAGATAAATCCGGTTTTGAGGCTGAGTATCATGCGGTTTTGAAATTGGTCAACGAGTTGCCTGATTCCAAAGAAAAAAGCCATGCTTTAGCAGATACATGGTTGTTGGGAGCATGGTGGATTCCCGGACAGGCAAATGACGAGGTTTATGCAAAAATCAAAAAGGCCGCTGAGGACAGTCATAATGAGGATGTTATGCAGTCGGTTGCTTGTCATGAGAATGAGAAGTATCACGGCGAGGAAAAGCGAAACTTTATGCTCAACACTCAAATACCGTATTTTAAAGAAAAAGGTTTTTCGAGTGCTTTGGGGTATACTTGGTTTTGGCTCGGATATGAATACCGGTGCATAGGACAGTATGAAAAAGCAATTGAGGCTTTTCAGAAAACATTAAAAATAATGCCACCTGAAAACGAATACTACGCCAACGCTAAATCTGCAATTTACTGTGAAACCAAAGTACTTGAGGCAAGCCGACGGGAGAATTTTAAAAGAATTGACGTAAATGCTACGGGAGAAAAGTATCGGTTTATTGACGGAAAACTGTATTTCTGGTCTCAACCGGGATACGGCGGTTCAGATGAAACTATCTCATCCTGCATATTCTGGAATCTTGCCGCCTGCAACAATCTTATATATGATCCGGAAATGAAGGTCGGTGATGTTATAGTTTCCGATTCAGGGAAAGGTGAATTAACTTTTATTTCCAATACAGAAGTTTGCGTCACACCTGCAGGAACCTTTGAAAACTGCCTTGTGTTTGCATTCCAAGGTAATGAGTACGGCTTGACATACTGTAAAACATTTATTTGTGCCGGTGTTGGTATCGTTCGCCAGGAAACAGAACACTTCAATGGGAGACACGTTTTGGAATTATCCAAGGTTCATATCGTCAGTGGTCAAGGCATCATACCCTTTGCGCCCGGCAACCGCTGGGATTACAGTCCAGCGACACCCGATACAGCGGTTCAATATGATAAGGAAATCTTTTTCGAGGTAACAGCATTTGAAAACAATGCGGCAACAGTAGCTGCTGCAATTTGCTGTGAAACTTTAGGATATTTTGATACCTTTGACGGTAAGATGGCGGAAGTTATACAAAACTATTATACCGGCGAAGGTGATAACGAAAAATTAGTTGATGTAAGAGAGTCTTTACAGCGCGCGAAAGAACTTGCCGTTACCAAGCACCAAAAAACGAGGCTGCAGGTTGCAGAGAATGTTATGCAGAGGATTCTCATCACCGATCCGAAGAACAACCCTGACTACACTGAAAAAGGACGTTGGAATTTTTATAGCTGCGGTGAACTAACATATAAAAATGGCCAGGTGCAATGGTCATTGACCGAGCATTTTGAATGGAAAGATTCTGTAAATTTGGGGCTTGAAGGAAGAAAAATGCTTTACAGCTTTTTCGATGAAATAGTGGATAGCTGTGGCATGGGGCGATGGTCTGACGAATGGGTACCCGGCTTTACCGCAAAGCCCAAAAATCCATTAAAGGAATTTATCGTTTTAGAAGACGAAACTGTTATCACTCCTGCGGGAACATTCAAAAACTGCCGGCATATCAGCTTCGATCTCAATTTGAACTTCTATTTCGGCGGAAAAAGTGAATGCTGGTATGCGGAAGGAATCGGATTTGTAAAGTTTACTCACAAAATTGATGATAATATGACAGCTGTATGGCAACTGACTGAATATCAAGGTGTGGGAGAGGGATATTTTCCCTTTTCGGATGGCTTGTATCGTAAATATGAGCCGGATATAATAGGAAATGGTTATCGCGCGTCTCTTGAATATACTTTTGATTCTGATGAGAATGGAACCTATATTTTTCGCAATGCGACCGGTGTTCAAAACAGGCGTGATTATGAGGCAACATTGAGCAATTAAATTATAAAAAAGAGTGTTGCCGATTGTTTGTCACGCGTAATAGAAAAGCAAGTATTAGGAGGTTTATATGTAGAGTGAATAAAGCAACTATAGTTTAAGTGTGTTTTTAAAATATTATAGGTAGCTGATAAAACACACAGTCCGCAGATTCGTTAGATCTGCGGGCTGTGCGCCTCTCAATCGGTTGCTTTTGAAAGTATCCTTATGGGAGCCCGTTGTTTCCCGGGTTTTTTTTCGTCTGCTGAAAAACAGCTTTCGGTTTTATTGATCCGTTCCTATCTTATTGTTAAAAGAAACCGGAAAGCAAATCTCTTTCCGGTCTCTGTAGGAAATACGGTAAAAACGCCTGTTTCCTATTTTACAATCAGCAGCTGCTGTCCGGGATATACGGTATAGTCACTTTCAATATAGTTGTAACGCATAATATCCTCTACCGTAACGCCTTGGCTCCGGGCAATGCTGTACAGAGTATCTCCCGGCCGAACCACATAAATATAAGAATTTTCCGGCGGAATGGGAATGGTAATAACAGAACCTATCTGCAGGTTTCTTACATCGGTAATTTGCGGGTTCAAGCTTAAAATATTACCGGTGGTGGTACCGTATTCCTTGGCCAAAAGATAAATGGTATCTCCCCGGCGTATCCGATACCGGCGATAGATTATAGACGGAGGATTTTCGTCACACTCAGCGGAAGCGGTTTCAGTCGTTGGGATTTCTGCCGAAACTGCCGCGGTTTCTGCCGAGGGGGCGGGGGTTTGCGTAAGATCGCATTGTTCCTGCACCAAGCGGGCGATCTGATAAAATTCCTCACTGACCGGAATGCGAATCACCTGACCCGGCTGTATTTTGTCAGGATCCGGCAAATTATTTAGGTTTTTCAGGGTTTCAAAGGGAACATTAAATTTCAGCGCAATACCGAAAAGCGTATCTCCCGGACGTACTATGTAGTCAAATTCGCGTGTAAGCATACTTATATCACTCCTTTTTATCCATAGTATGCCGAAAGAGGATATTTTGTTCAGCACAACAAAAAGGTAAAGGCTGAAGCAGGCCGAAAAGACAAAGCCAATAAAAAGGAGTTCTGTTGGTTTAAAATGAAAAAACGGCTGTCATTTCAAAAACGACAGCCGGAGCGTTTGATTGCGGTTCTTATTCATACCCTTTTTTTGCTGATTGTACCAATGACCGCGGGGGTTTATTTTTGAGGAAAAATTATTATTCCCTGAAGACTCTTATACACGTATACCGGTCCGCTTTTATTTTTTAGATATATTTTTAAGCGCGGCGAAAATCTTTTTCCATCGGATTTTTTCTGTCTGTCAAAATGCGGGATGGATCAGAGAATGTGCCTCGTCCTTCTGGCTGGACAGCGTTCTTTTTTCCCTTACACGCCGGGTTGGTTTTTATGGGGTATTTCCTTACCTATTTTTATTTTGCTTTCGGATTGGTTATCCACGGTTATTTTTCCGTTTTTTACGGTGATATGAATTTTTCCGTTTTTTCCTAAAAAAGTGCCGTGCATATCCGAAAAAAGAGTACAGGGATTGACGGTTACCGTATCAAAGCCGTTACAGGTGTCGATTCCCAAAAAGTATTGAAACGCAATGACCGCGGGAGCCCCGCTCCACGCGTGATTTTTTGTTCCTAATATATAAAAATCCTCCCACAGCGTACTGTTATTGTTCTTTGCCAAATGATAATACCGCGATACCATTCGTTTATAGGCTTCTTCGATATATCCCATTTGACAAAGCGCGCCTAACACGTAGTTTTCCATATAGATGCTGGCATTGGATACGGAAAGCAATACGGTTTTTATGGTTTCATAATTCTCTTTTTCGCATAGGCCTGAAAGTACGGCCAAAGCGTTGGCTCTGTCGTCTATAAAATCTTTTGATTGGTAAATTCCGTTTTATCTATTCAATCCTCTATAAACCCTGTATTTTCAAGGC
>ULSF01086378.1_pt1 | contig 14047 bp, 9 predicted proteins | sample 1956121 | NCBI WGS metagenome assembly ULSF01 (sample SAMEA4835701, study PRJEB28245) | human gut metagenome | biome: gut microbiome; material: fecal sample | place: Denmark | collected 2008
TTCACCCACCTATGAGCAAGCTCATGTGGGCTTAGACCTTTCGACCCTGGCATCATAAGAATAAACGGAACCGGAAACTTTTGGAATATTGAAAGTTATAGTGCTGTGCGTTATAATCGAGAGAAAGTAGATGGGGAGTTATTTAAATGATCACGATAGAAAAAAAATCATTGGCAGGGTATTCGTTCATTGATTTATTTGCAGGACTGGGCGGATTCAGAATTGCACTGGAGTCGCTGGGGGCGAAGTGTGTGTATTCAAATGAATGGAATGTTCCGGTGCAAAAAGTTTATGCAGATAATTTTGGCGATATTCCGGAAGGCGATATTACGCAGGTAGATGAGAATACAATACCGGATCATGATATCCTCTGTGCCGGATTCCCATGCCAGGCGTTTTCGATCAGCGGGAAGCAGCGGGGGTTTGAGGACAGCAGGGGTACGTTATTTTTTGATGTTGCGAGAATTGTAAAAGCAAAGAAACCGAAAGTCGTCTTTATGGAGAATGTAAAAAATTTTGCTACTCATGATCATGGAAAGACCTTAGAGGTTGTCAAAAGAACGATGGAAACGCTCGGATATACATTTCATCAGAAAGTGCTGAATGCTGTTGACTATGGCATACCTCAAAAGAGAGAAAGAATTTATATGGTTTGTTTCAGGAATGATCTGGGGATTACGGGATTCAGCTATCCAAAACCGTTTAAACTGACCCGGCATGTGGAAAATTTTCTTCTTGATGATGAAGAAATGGTCAAAGATCTGTATGTGGAAAGACCTGATACTTATTTCAATGGGATTGAGGACGATCAATACAGTAATAAGTCGATCCGACTGGGCATTGTTAATAAAGGTGGACAGGGAGAAAGAATTTACAGCACAAAGGGAATTGCGATCACGCTCTCTGCATCCGGTGGCGGCGTTTTTGCCAAGACGGGTGGATATTTGATCAATGGAAAGACGAGAAAACTTCATCCCCGTGAATGTGCCAGAATTATGGGATATCCCGACACGTATAAGATTTCTGACAGTAAAAGTCAAGCATATAAGCAGTTTGGCAATTCAGTAGTTATTGATGTTTTGCAGCTTATTGGTGAGGAAATAGGGGCAGTGTTAGAAAGATCAGTATTAGAGAGGTCAGGATTATAGAACTGGTCATAAAATAGCAGTCACCGGAGACGGGGCTGCTATTTTGCTATATATAAATTGTCTCTATTGCAACAGTTATAATAAATCGGATTCAAATTCCTGCAGGTCACCCATATCCTGATAGTGTCCTATGATCCAGTCGGAAAATATCGGTGATTCAATGTCAAGTGCTTCTCCTGGTTTCATTTCATCTTTCCTTTCTGGGTGATGTTTCTTATGTGACACTTCCTATGTGACACTTCCTATGTGGCGTTTCTATGTGACGAGGGGAACTTCCCCTTTTAACATGTTCAGATCTCTGTTATTATTATGATGTTGGGGGAAGGTCTTTCACTCACTTATGAGCAAACCCACGTGGTTTCAGACCTTTTGACCCTGGCACCATTATACTAATGAGCGGAGAGATAGAGGAGAAAATTTATGAAAAAGCAAAGAGAGTCGTTCAAGAGCCAGTGGGGCTTTATTTTAGCGTGCATTGGTTCATCTGTCGGTATGGGGAATATCTGGATGTTCTCGACAAGAGTTTCATCCTATGGAGGAGGATCATTTTTGATCCCTTATTTTATCTTTGTGGCACTGGTCGGATTTACCGGGGTGATCGGAGAGATGAGTTTCGGGCGTGCAACAAGATCCGGCCCGGTAGATGCGTTTGGAATCGCATGTGAGCGGAAAGGAAAAAGAAAGTACGGGGAAGCGTTGGGGATGATCCCGGTACTTGGGGCAATGGCGATGGCAATCGGTTATACGGTTGTGATGGGATGGATCCTGAAGTATGCAGTGGGAACGTTTACAGGAAAGACACTTGCACCGAAGGGTGTGGAGGAATTTAGCGGAGCATTTGGAAGTATGGCATCCGCATTTGGAAATAATGGCTGGCAGATTGCCGCACTGATCTTATGTATGGGGATTCTGATGCTGGGAGTTGTCAGTGGAATCGAGAAAGCAAATAAGTTTATGATGCCGTTATTTTTCGGGCTGTTCGTGATCCTTGCAGTTTATGTAGCATTCCAGCCGGGGGCAGCAGAAGGATATAAATATATTTTCAGAATCGATCCAAAGGCGCTGGCAGATCCGGTAACATGGATCTTTGCGTTAGGACAGGCCTTCTTTTCACTGTCCGTTGCGGGAAATGGAACACTGATTTATGGATCTTATTTGTCGGATGAGGAAAATATTCCTGCGGCAGCAGCAAGAGTCGCTTTCTTCGATACACTTGCTGCTATACTTGCAGCACTGGTTATCATTCCGGCAATGGCAACCACAGGGGCAAAGTTAGATCAGGGAGGACCGGGACTTTTATTTATTTTCCTTCCGCATCTGATTCAGTCGATGCCGGGAGGGCCGGTGATCGCAATGATCTTTTTCGTGGCAGTCCTGCTGGCGGGTCTGACTTCGCTGATCAATTTATATGAAGCACCGATTGCAACTGTACAGGAGAAGCTGCATCTTGGAAGAGTCCAGGCGTGTGCAGTGATCGCGGTCATCGGAGCGGTGATTTCGGTTGTGATCCAGGGAATTGTATCCGACTGGATGGATGTGCTGTCGATTTATATTTGTCCGCTTGGAGCAGGGCTTGCCGGGATTATGTTCTTTTGGTTATGCGGAAAAGATTATGTGGAAGAGCAGATCAATAAAGGAAGGGAAAAGCCATTTACGAAATGGTTTGTACCGGTTTGCAAATACCTGTATATTCCAGTCTGCTTTTTAGTGCTGATTCTGGGAATCGCACTGGGCGGAATCGGGTGATGCAGTTTACATTTATTAAAAGTATAAAAATAGATACATGTGTAAAAGCGAGATTCAGAAGGTAGACACAAAGAGAAAATTTGTATATAATAAATCAGTTAATAGGTATAAAAGAACATACGTGATTTTTCTTGATTTGGCTTCCAACTTCATATAGAACTTGGGAGCTTTTATACTGTAAAGAGAATCCGTTGGCATCATTGTCGGGGACTTTTGACCCCAACATCAGAATATATTCAGAATGAGTGCGGAAGGAAATGAGCAGATGATTACGGCACTATAAAGCAGGAAAGACTGCAGGATGGAAGGCAAGAATGAGAGCCCGTTATATGAATGACAGGATAAGAACTCCATTAAAAAAAAAGAGAAAAAGGGAGAAGAACAATGGAATTATGGGACATTTATGATGCAAAGAAGAAACCGACCGGACGGACAATGAAGAGAAATGACTGGTGTCTGAAAGATGGAGAATATCATTTGACGGTACTGGGAGTCATTACAAGACCGGATGGAAAATATCTCATCACAAAGAGAGTTATGACAAAGGCATGGGCAGCAGGCTGGTGGGAAGTATCCGGTGGTGCGGCACAGGCAGGAGAGTCTTCTTATGAGGCAGTTTTAAGAGAGGTCAGGGAAGAGACAGGACTGGATGTGAGTGGAGCAGAAGGGGGTTATGTCTTTACCTATAAGCGGGAAAATCCGGGAGAGGGCGATAACTATTTTGTGGATGTTTACCGGTTTACCATGAATATAAAGGAAGAGGATCTGCATTTGCAGACAGAAGAAACGGACGGATATATGTTCGCTTCAAAAGAACAGATTGAAGCTTTTGCGAAAGAGGGAATATTCCTTCATTATGACAGCATAAAGCAGGTGTTTAAATGATGCCAGGGTCAAAAGGTCTAAGCCCACATGAGCTTGCTCATAGGTGGGTGAAAGACCTTAGAACCCTGGCATCTTTAAGTTAAGTATACCATATCTGTTCCGGCTCTTTCTGCACAATTTTAAGAAAAAGAGAAGGAATTTGTGGATAACTTCCTCAAATTCCTTCTCTGATGTTGAAAAGTTTTTAAAAGACAGAAATTATTTGTCTAATGGCTTGCCTGTCAGCATCTCATAAGCCTGAAGATACTTGTCGATCGTCTTGTCAACAATCTCCTGAGGCAGTGTCCAGTCATTGCCCGGATTTGCCTTGAGCCAGTCGCGGGCAAACTGCTTGTCAAAGGATGGCTGACCATGTCCCGGTTCATATCCTTCTGCAGGCCAGAAACGGGAGCTGTCAGGAGTGAGCATTTCGTCACCGATCACCAGATCACCATTTTCATCCAGGCCGAACTCAAATTTAGTATCGGCAATGATGATTCCTTTGCTCAGTGCGTATTCAGCACATTTTTTATAAAGGGCAATCGTATTGTCACGAAGCTTTTCAGCGTATTCGCGTCCCTTGCCCGGAAAATATTTCTCAAGGTGATCTACGCTCTGCTCAAAGGAAATATTCTCATCATGGTCACCAATCTCTGCTTTTGTGGATGGTGTGTAGATTGGTTCAGGGAGTTTATCAGATTCTCTGAGTCCCTCCGGCAGTGTGATGCCGCATACGGTACCATTCTCCTGATAACTTGCCCAGCCGCTTCCGGTGATATAACCACGTACGATACACTCGATCGGGAGCATATTGAGCTTGCGGCACATCATGGACTTGCCTTCATATTTCTCCTGCTGGAAAAACTCCGGCATATCCTTTGTATCAACAGAGATCATGTGGTTTGGAAGGATATCTTCTGTCAGATCGAACCAGAATTTGGACATCTGGGTCAGAACAGTTCCTTTCTTTGTAACTTCATTGTTCAGGATGACATCGAAGCAACTGATACGGTCAGTTGCAACCATGATCAGACTGTCCCCATTGTCATAGATCTCTCGTACTTTACCTTCTTTGATTGGTTTTAATTCCTGCATTTTCTCACCTCATCATACGTTTGTCATAAACTTCAAAGTAACCGTATCACCAGCCAATGCAGTCTGTCAAGATAGATTTGGGGATGCATATATAACGAAAATGAATAGGTGGTTATAAGTGCGGTTTTTCCTGTTAAAATTGGGCATAAATAGGGAGTGAGATGCTGCCGGTTCGGCAAATGTGGATAATGGATTTCAAAAAGAAGCTGTGCTATACTGAACAGTGGCTGAAAATCGGGGCGGGTCACAAGGTCATTCTACCACTAGTGTGCGAGCACACGTGGTGTCAGACCTTTTGACCCTGGTATCATATAAATAATGGAGCAGTGGAGAGTTGAACCTATGTTAGATTTTAGAAGAATAGAAATGTCAGATTTTCCTGCACTCAGGAAAATGTATGAAAAGTATGGAAACTGGTCATGTGACTGCACGATCTGCGGTACTTATATGTGGAGGGATTATCTGGATATCAGGATTTCTCTTGAGGAAGAGAAGCTGATCGTGTATCAGCAGTTAGACGGAAAGCATTTATTTTATATTCCGCTGATGGAAGACCGGATTGCAGGGATTAGAGAGATTGTTGCTTATATGAAAGAGCAGGGTGAGGAGTGCTACTTTTATCCGGTAGCGAACGAAGAGTTGTCTTTATTTGAGGAAGCCGGATACAGGATCGAGACAGAGCGGGATGAAGGCTGGAATGATTATGTCTATGATATTACAGCTCTGGCAAATATGAAGGGAAAAAAATATCATAACCACAAAAATCATATCAATAAGTTCAATGCATTGTATGAAAATGTAGAATTGCTGGATATCCGGGATGTAGAACCGGCAGAGTATCTACAATTTCTGGATGATTATGTAAAGAGTGAACATAAAAAAGCGACGATCGCAAAAGAAGAAAATGTAAAGGCAAAAGAAGTGCTTTCCGATCTGGAGGCTTATGGGGTAGTCGGATATGTTCTGAAAGTGGACGGAAAGATCGTAGGACTTGAAGTAGGAGAAATTCTGGGAGATTATTATTATTCTCATATTGAGAAAGCGGATAAGACCTACAATGGTGTGTACTCGAAGCTGGTTCAGCTCGTATCACAGGATCTGCAGGAGAAAGTAAAATATATGAACCGGGAGGAAGATCTGAATGAGCCGGGGCTGAGACGCTCAAAGAGAGGTTATAAACCGATCGGTTATATCGAGAAGAACCAGGTTAAGATATTAGACTAATTTGAGATAAGGGGTCAGGTTGAATGAAAAAAGAAAGAAAAGTAATTGATGCACATCTTCATATTTTCGGTCATTGTGAATTTGGAGACCGTCTGGCACATGGGATCGGAGATGAACCTACGCAGGAATACCTGACTGAAAAATATTATGGCAGATTGGGAATTGAAAAAGGGATTGTGATGGGGAATGGCCCGTTGGAAGAGCAGGGAAAGAATCTGGGGGAGTACTTTTACTATAGTGCCGGACTGGATGAGAAGGATTCCTGGCTGAAGCTGGAGGAGATCGAGTCACATCTTCAGAGAAAACGCTGTGTAGGTGTGAAACTGTATCCGGGATATTATGAACTTTATCCCAATGATAAAAGTCTGTATCCGATTTATAAAATGACGGAAGAATATGGGAAAGTTCTATCAGTTCATACGGGGATGGTTGCCGGAAATGGCGGGCATCTGAAGTATTGCAGACCGATCCATCTGGACGATATAGCGACAGATTTTCCAGGTTTGAAGATTGTGATGTGCCATTTTGGAAATCCGTTTTTACAGGAGGCAGCGGCCGTATTAGAGAAAAATCCAAATATGTATGCAGATCTTTCAGGATTGATAGAAGGTGCTTTTGAAACGGAAACGTTTATAAAAGATCAGTCAGGTTACCTGGAAATTTTGAAATCATGGATGCATTATGTCAGCGATTATGGTAAATTTATATATGGGACAGACTGGCCTGCGGTCAACTGTTTTGAATATAGAGAGTTTATAAAAAGGCTGGTGCCGGAGCAATATCATGAAAAAGTATTTTATGAGAATGCAGTCCGCGTGTATGGCCTGGTATAGTCGGGGACAGAGATGAAATATTATGAGGATAAATCCGACAGAAAGATGGAGTTAAAGCTTTTGTCATTGTCGGAAGATGATAAGTTGATCAGAGAATGTATGGAACAGGCATCTGCATTTTACGGATGTCTGGGAAAAATGGGTGTTACAGAGATACTCTGTGACAGAAAAAAAGCACAGGAATTGGGGGCAGACTGCCAGATAACCGGAATTTTTACCGGTGGGGAGCTGACCGCATTTGCCTGTGCTTTTGAGTATACAGGATTGAAAAGAAATGGAAGGAAATGGCTGAATCCAGGTGATAAAGAATGGCGGCAGATCGAGACATTGGGAACGAATGTTGTTGTGATACCTCTGCTTGTTGGAAAAGAGAAGGTGGGCCGGTTGATCGAACTGCTTCGGGAACAATACCGGGACAGTCATCTTTTGTTCAGAATTAGCGGAGAGCAAAGTGAAAAATTTCAGGAAGACCTGGCAGTGGTATCAGAGAAGAATCTGAAAAGCCATAGATACGATGCGGCAGGTGAAAACGTGTGGCTTTTTCATTTTGCACCGCAGATCCGAATGGAAGATACTTATTTTGAAGAAGAGATATTGTTAATATTGCCGGGGCAGGAAGTGCTTCTGGAAATGGGAATAGAAGAGGCAGAAGTGACGATGGTGAAACTGACCGGTTATGAGATCGTCCGATCTGAAAAAGGCAGTGCTTTTTTCAGAAAACCAGGAGCGGCCTGTGAGGGGGTTCTGCTGCAGTGTGATTATGAACAGCTTCTTCGATATCAGCGGTTTATCAACCTTACTAATTATGAAGAACATTTTGAGCAGACAGACAGGGGAAAAGCACTGATCTATTCAGAAAAATATCAAAGTGACAGCTCTCTTCTGTGGAATGATCTGCTCCGTGAAATGGTAAAGACAAGAAAAGCGGAATGGAGCATTGTTCCTGACAGTTACATTATGTATCCGGTGACGTATAAAGAGCAGGACCGGCTTTTAGAATGTGCCTGTTATGATAATCAGGAGATCGGCAATTATATGCATTATATGGATATCCGTCTGCAATGTGAAACAGGAGTTCCTTTTGGAAAAGATGGAATTGATTTGATGGAACGTTATAAGAACCGTCTGGAACGTATTCCACTTGGAAGGCTGAGAGTCAGGATCACATTGGAAATGATCCTGGATATCCTGGATCATGAGGATCAGCCGGTGGGATGTGATGCGGAGGCAGAAGCGGTCCTTTCGATTGACCGGTTGAGCCATATCGGAGTATTGACATTGGTTTCTTTGTCCACTCCTTTTCTGCTGAGTCATTTTCTGGATAACATTGTAAGAAACCAGTTGATGGTAATAGAAGAAAATGGAGAAGCAGTGAATCTGTATGCGTATATGCAGGAAAAATGGGGACTGAACGCTTCCGGGACTCCAAAAAGTTATGAAATGATACCGAAAGAGAAAAACTGCCTAAACAAAAAGCAGTTAGGAGCAGTTCTCCTGTCAGAAACGATCTACGAAGAGGGAGAAGATTTCGGGGAATTTACAGATGCAGAAATTTTGAAGCTGACAAATTCAGAGACCGGTATGGGACAGTACAGCCGTGCTTTTGTTGTGGCACATACAAATGTGCTTCTGGACTTTGAAAAAGACCTGCGGGGAACGATACAGGCAAGGATGTATAATGCAGCATTTACCTGCTTTTATGTGGAATTGCTGATGTTTGAAGAGGCGGCACTGACTTGTTTCAATAAGGAACTGATCGATCTGATGGCAGAGGTCATGCGGATCGAACCTACGGAGTTCCTGACCCGTGCAAGAACGATTACAAACCGGTATTTAAATACGGTGGATTTCTGGAATGTTAGTGTAAACTACCCGTCGTCACAAAAATCATTGCAAATGATCAGAAAATCGTTTCTTATAGATGACTTGAAAGAGAAAATGGAGTATAATCAAAAACAAGTTGGGAACATTTTTGATATCAACAGGGAAATCGTTGACCGACAGGAGGCAAAGGAAGAAAAAGAGAGAGATGATCAGTCCAATACAGCCTTGACGATCTTATCCGTTCTGTGCTTCTTCAGTGCCATGATCGACGGTAATGATTATCTGAGTACTTTGGACTGGCTGATACCGGCGGGAGTACTTGATATTATTTTAAAGGGAGTTTTCCCAATCACAATGATTGGCATTCTACTGTATGTGTTGAAAAAACTGTACGGAAGGTCAAAATAGTTACGGATGAGGAGGAAGGAATGAAAAAGACGATTCAAAGAGTATTAGCGGCAGTGATTTTATTTGCCATGATACTTAGCGGAGGTTTTTCCGAAGTCGGTAAGGTACACGCAGAGAAGCAGCAGGGGACAACGAAGCGTGCAATCTATGTTGTATTTGACAATTCGGGAAGTATGTATGGGGACGGCAACAAAGTCATCCATGGAGATTCGTGGAAAAGATGATATTGCACAGATCCATAATATGTATACACCAAAGCCAGGCGGAACTCCGTATACGCAGGTGAATAATGCGGCAGGAGAGTTGACGAAGCTTCTGAATGCCGGAAGTGTGGATGAAGGATGGCTGGTTGTGCTGACAGACGGTGACTTTGACAATGATATTCCGGCCAGCGGATTGAAAGCAGATCTGGAGGGGAAGGCTGCGGCCAACGAAAATCTGTATGTGCAGTATCTGGCTATCGGAACGGATGTAAAGAATATCCCGGAGGGAAATGCGGATAAAGGTCTGTATGCACAGAAGGCGGGTAATACTTCAGAAGTTGTGAATGAGCTTGCTGAGATCAGCAACCGCATTTTCAAGAGAAATGAATATGCAGGTTATAGCAGTGAAGATTCCGGTCTGGAATTTGATATTCCGCTTAGAAAGCTGATTGTCTTTGCACAGGGGAAAGATGTGAAGATCGGCAGCCTGAAAAATGAAGAGGGCGGAGAAGTGAAGCTCCAGAGTGATACAGCGGTTTCATATAGCAGTACGGACGGAGCGGGACTGACTACCTTTGTAAAGTCAACACCGGTCAAAGATACATCTCTGAAAGGACAGGTTGCGGTCTTTGCAGATGAGTCACCGATCGTAGCTGGAAACTATACGCTGGATGTCAGCGGAGCAGACAGTATTCAGATTTATTATGAGCCGGATGTGAAGTTTGAGGCAGGACTTTACAAAGGCGATACAAAGATGGAAGAGGGAACCATCGAAGGTGGAGCTTATACAGTAAAAGTTGGATTCGTAGATCAGCTTTCAGGAAAATATATTAAAAGCTCCAAGCTTCTTGGAGAACCGAAGTATACAGTCAGCATCAATGGAGAGACGCAGGAACTGACCGGAAAAGACGGGGCATCTCAGTCCATTGATGTGGAAGTAGACGGGGAGTCACTGGAATTGACGGCAGATGTCAATTACCTGAAAGATTATACAGACAGTGCATCCTATACGTTTAAGGTCTGCACGCTGGATATAAATGTGGACGCATTCAAGAGTGCAAATCTGAAGACGCTGGAAGACGGAGCAAATCAGATTACTGTAGAGGCAACGAGAAATGATCAGCCATTGACAAAAGAGCAGTGGGATGCCGCAACGCTGGACGTGGTAAGTGTAAATAAAGACGGAGAAGAATTTGGTATCCAGTGGGATGTGCAGAAGGGCAGTGAAGTCTCAACCTGGATCGTGACTCCGAAATATAAGAAAGGCGGTATGTTCGCAACAGAGACCGGTCAGGCAGATGTAACGATCAATGTATCGGCAGAAATCGACGGGGATGGTTACGGTAAGGCAGAAACGGTCAGTGTAAACATCAAGGATGATAAGAATATCGTAGATTATCTGAAGCGCTACTGGAAGCATATTGTAATATCACTTCTGCTTCTGATCCTTATTTTAGGATATGTGCCACCGTTTAAAAAGCGGTTTGCAAGAAGTATCAAGAAGCGTCCGAGTATCGAATGCAGTGCGGAGAAGATCGGACTTCGTGATAATGTCATGAAGGGAAATTTTGAGAAGGATCTTGCATCCAGACTGCTCCCATATGTACCGGAGACCGGAAGGCTGACGTTCTCACCGACTCCGGTGAAAAAAACAGCAAAAGTCCGGGCATCAGGAGGCGGAAGTATGCTGATTCTGAATACATCCGCTTTTGCAGGGAAAGAGGAGATCACATTTAACGGAATGTCCATTCAGGAGAATGAAAAGGGACATCACCGTATTTCCGCAAGTACCATTATTGTAGTAAGTACGCCAGAGTTTACATATACCTGTATTCCGAATGTGCAGAGAACTGCAAATGGCGAGATAAAAAGAGGAAAAAGAAAATAAAAGGCTATAGGAGGAAGAGAGTATGATTGCACCAACATTATTAGTAGGACTTGGAGGAACCGGATCAAAGATCGTATGCCGTGTATCTCAGATGGTTACGGAAGAGCAGCGGAAAAGGATCGGATTTGCAGTTTTTGATACGGATATCAATGAATTAAGAGAAATCCGTGAGGCGAATCCGTTTATCAAGACGATCCAGACCTCAACAAAGCTGACGGTCGGAGAGTATCTGAATATTGATACGCATGCAAGAGATGAGTGGTTCCCGGTGAACGGAATCCTGAACAGCAAATCCCTGACAGAGGGAGCCGGTCAGGTACGTGCGATTTCCAGACTGGCACTGGACACAGCGATCCGTGCGGGAAATATGGAGCCTCTGCATAATGCAATCGAGGAACTTTACAAGCTGGAGGGCGATTCCTCAGAACAGGCATTAAGAGTGGTCATTGTAAGTTCCCTGGCAGGAGGAACCGGATCAGGACTGATTCTCCCGGTTGCACTGTACTTGAAAAATTATCTTGCAACCAAATTTCAGGCAAGTGCCAATATTACAAGAGGATTCTTCATTCTTCCGGAAGTGTTCTATGAGGTAATCCGTGGACAGTCAGAGAGAAATAATCTGAAATGTAATGCTTATGCAACGTTAAGAGAGTTGGATGCCTTTCTTATGAAAGGGGACGAGACTCTGCCGGAGAAGTATGAAAAGACGGTCAAGCTGGAGTTCCCGAGAGTCGGATCCAATGATGTGGAAGAGTATAATGTAAGACCGTATGATTTCTGTTTCCTGTTTGATGCACAGAATACGGAAGGAAAGAAGCTGAACAGTTTTAACCAGTATCTGGATCATGCCGCCAACTGTATTTATTCTCAGTCCATCGGACCAATGAATAAGAGAAGTAACTCTTCAGAGGATAATACGATCCGTGAACTTTGTGCGGAACGTGGACGTAACCGTTATGCCGGTGCAGGTTCTGCAATGCTGATCTATCCATATGAAGATGTAAGAGAGTATATCGCACTGAACTGGACAAAAGAGTGTGTATCCAGTCAGTGGCTTGTATTTGACCGTATGTATAAGGAAAAATGTCTGGCTAATGCGGAGATGCGTGCACAGGGACTGAACCGGAGAGATATCAATGCGTCGGTAGATTATATTGAATCGATCAACCAGATGGCAAAGCAGAAAGATCCATTTGCATTATCGATTGAAAAAGCCTGCACGATCTACGACGAGGGTGGTTATAAGAAAGTCAACGATAAGTGGACAGAGTATGTCGGGCAGCTCAAGAAGTTTGTGAAGGACAGTACCATGAATGGTCAGATGGATCTGGATGCACAGAAGAATCTGGCAATGGGAATGATCAACGAGGTTGAGATTGGATCGAAGCAGGCAGCAGAAGAGCTTCAGGATGCGTACAGAGAGATGGAAAAGTATAAAGATATGGTTGTAAAACGAAGTGAAGATACTGCAAGAACCATTGCGTATTCGATCTTTAAGGCAAAGAACGACTCTATCACGAAGGAAAAACTGCCGCATCAGATGGAGACATATTTAAGAGATGAAGAAGGAAACTTTATCCATCCGAATGCAGTCCGTTATTTCCTGTATCAGGCACTGGAACTGATGAAAGCAGAGAAGGTTCTGGTAGAGAAAGAAAATGATAAAAAAGAAAAATCTTTTGATGGAATGTATGCAATTTTTGACAATACGAAGACGGATGATGAAATTGAAACTGTAGATCAGCTCACAGAGAGAAAGATTGATAAAAAGACGCAGCAGGAGTTTAAAGACAAGTTACGTTTTTATATCGGAGAGACAGATAAATACAGAACAAGCAGTGTTCTGGCAGAAGTTCTGGCAGAAGGAATCGATTATATTTCCAGTTTGTGTGAGGCGTTCCAGAATTTCTATACATCTTTCGAGAATCGTATCGAAGCACTGGATCGCAGAATTGCAGCCCTGTCCAAGAAATATGGCAATACAGCAGGAAGAACTTCCAGATATGTATGTGCGACACCGAACTGCTTCCAGAGACTGTTAAAAGAGATGCCTTATACAGGAAGCAGCATCACGATCGATAAAGAGCTTGCAGAGGAAATCTACAATAAAGTACGTAACTATTCCATGCTCAAGGATAAACCGGAGAATGGTGGTTACTTTGAACAGATCTTTGATAATGGAATTATCGGCTATTTCAAGAAATCTCTGATGGAGATCTATGGAAGCACTGTCAACATGGATGTGCTGACTGCACTTGAAAAAGAAGCAAAATACGAGAAGAATGAATATGATGCAACCAGGATCGAGCAGTATGTAAAGAAGGTGATCGCAGAGACGAGAAACCTGTCGAATCCATTTATCGAGCGTCCGCTTGGTGAGCAGAAAGCACCGATTGCTGCATGTACATACAGTAAAGAGCTGGATCCGAAGGATGATTCACCGAGATCTATGTTGATTGCAAAAGAGCTTGGAAATTATGGCGGAACACCGGATGAGGATATTCCGTTGAATATGATCATGTTCTACCAGTCTATTTATGGATTGAGAGCAAATAAGCTGTCAAAATTCTCACCTGGATGTGCAGCAGAGGGTCGTTCAGATGGTGAGTATTATAAGGCATATTATGAGGTAGTAAGCCAGATTAAACCAAAGTCAGATAAGACACCGGTTATCACACCGCATATCGACAGAAACTGGCATATTGTATCTGCATTGCCGGATCTGGACGAGGAGAATCAGAGACGTCAGGAAAGAGAAATTTACCGGGCATTTGCACTTGGAATTATCTGTGATCTGGTTTGCTATAGTAAGAT
>ULSF01066605.1_pt1 | contig 14028 bp, 8 predicted proteins | sample 1956121 | NCBI WGS metagenome assembly ULSF01 (sample SAMEA4835701, study PRJEB28245) | human gut metagenome | biome: gut microbiome; material: fecal sample | place: Denmark | collected 2008
CATCAAATTCCTGCGCCGTGACGGCGATGACGCAAATGACGCCGGGATCGCTATATAAGGAAATCCCCGTCACAACCGTCATTGCCGTCACAAACCGAAGAAAGGGGGTAAACAAATGCGCAGCAAAAACTATGGGATCAATGTCCGTGTGACCGAGCAGGAGAAGCAGAAACTACTGGAAAATGCTCGGTTCTGTTCTCTGTCGCTGTCGGAATATCTGCGGCGGCTGGGGCTTGGGAAAGAGGTCAGAGCGGCCATCACGGAGCGGGATTACCGCCTGTTTCGGATGCTGAACGGCCTGAAAGCGGAGCTTCCACAGCTTCAGAAAGAGGAAATTCTGAGCAGGCTGGAAGCAATTTTGAATGAATTAAAGTAAACGAGAATTACGCCTGCGCAGTCTAAGCGAGCAGACTGTTTTTACTCCTGTCGGAGCCAAACAGTGTATCCGCTTGCGATGCCTGCGTCATCTGAGCGAGCAGTGCGTTTTTACTCCCGGCAGGGCCGGAGCGCAAAAACACTCGTTAGGGCGTGCCCTAAAACCCCGAAAGAAAAAACTATGAAAGTGAGGACAACATAATGAGAAAATCTGATTTTACTTTACCCACGCTGGACGATCTGTTCTCCACGCAGGCGGAGCGGGACGATGCCAAACTGGAGCGGGTGCGGAATATTCCACTGGCCGAGCTGCACCCGTTCAAGGGTCACCCCTTCAAGGTGCAGAACAACGAGGAGATGCAGCGGATGATCGAGAGCATCCGTAAGGTGGGCGCTATTACCCCGGCGCTGGCAAGGCCGCTGCCGGACGGCGGTTACGAGCTGATCTCCGGTCACCGGCGACTGGCGGCGTGTCAGGTGCTGGGCGTCGAGACGATGCCCGTCATCGTCCGGGAGCTGTCCGACGATGAAGCGGTGATCGCAATGGTGGACGCTAATTTGCAGCGGGAGACCATCCTGCCCAGCGAAAAGGCATTCGCCTACAAGATGAAAAGGGATGCGCTGAATCATCAGGGTATGACTTCTCCCCAAGTTGGGGAGAAGTTGCTAACGGCAGAAAAAATTGGTTTAGATGGCGGAGACAGCCGCAATCAGGTATTACGATATATCCGCCTGACCTACCTGATTCCCGAACTGCTTTCAATGGTGGACGACGGCAAGATTGCCTTCAACCCGGCGGTGGAGCTTTCTTACTTAGATTCGTATCAGCAGCGGGCGGTGCTGGACGCGATGGTGCTGAACGACTGCACCCCGTCCCACGCCCAGAGCATCCGCCTGAAAAAGCTGGCGCAGGAGGGCATGCTGGATGACCAGATAGTCTACGCCGTGCTGGCGGAGACGAAGCCCAACCAGCAGGAGCAGCTGAAATTCAAGCGGGAGGAGCTGCGGAAATACTTCCCCTCCGGCTACACCGAGGAGCAGATGCGCCGGGACATCATCAAGGGGCTGGAATTGCTGAAGCGGCAGAGAGAACGGAACCGGGATGCCCGCTGATTCGTATTGATGCGGCTGTAATCAAACAAATCGCAGAATAGAGAGAACCCCAAACCGATGGTATACTGATGCTGTCGGTTTGGAGTTCTGTTCTGCAAATAGAAAGAGACAGGAGGAAAACAAAATGGTAGCAGGACATTTGACTTTGAAAAACGGCAAGTATTATGCCGTGTTGAACTACAAAAACGCCGGAGGGCAGCGAAAAACGAAATGGATCTCGCTGGGGCTTTCCGAAAAGGGAAATAAGCGCAAAGCCGAGTCAGAACTGGCAAGGCTCCGAGCGGAATTTGAGCCGCCCAAAGAAGTGGGCGACCTGAGCAGTGATATGCTGTTCGCTGACTATCTGCTGGAATGGCTGGAGATCGCCAAGGGAAGGCTGGCCCACGCAACCTACGGTGCCTATCAAGGACTGCTGAAAAGCACCATCGTCCCTTATTTTCGCAAGAAGAAATTGACACTGCGGGAACTGGAAGCCCGACATTTGCAGATGTTTTATTCTGAAATGCTCAGGCGGGTCACGCCCAATACCGTTATCCATTATCACGCCGTCATTCACTCGGCACTGAAATATGCCGTCAAGACCGATATGCTGATCCAGAATGTGGCGGACAAGGTGGACCGGCCCAGAAAGAACAGCTTTCAGCCGGTCTTTCTCTCGGCGGAGGAGATGCAGAAGATGTTTGAAGCCCTTCGGGGAACCAAGCTGGAGCTGCCGGTGCTGGTGGCTGCCTTTTACGGGCTTCGCCGTGGCGAGGTGGTGGGCTTGAAATGGGATGCCATCGACTTTGAGCAGGGCACCATTTCCGTAAAGCGCACCGTGACCTCAACGATCATCGACGGCAAGTATCAGGAGTTCGAGCAGCAATCCGCCAAGACCAAGTCCAGTCTGCGCACCCTGCCGCTGATCGGCAGCTTTCGGGAATACTTCTTGCAGGTGAAAGAGGCGCAGGAGCTGAACAAGCAGGTCTGCGGCAACTGCTACAACTATGAATACGATGGCTTTGTATTCGTGGATGAGTTGGGCGAGCGGATGCGGGTGGAATACCTGACCAACGCATTTCCGAAATTTCTGGAGAGCCACGGCCTGCGCCGGATGCGCTTTCACGATCTGCGTCACAGCTGCGCCAGTTTGCTGCTGGCCAATGGCGTCCCTCTCAAGCACATTCAGGAGTGGCTGGGACATAGCGACTTTACCACCACGGCGAATATCTACGCCCACTTGGATTACAAGTCCAAGATCACCTCGGCACAGGCGATGGAGACAGGGCTTGCTCTGCCGGAGGGCGGCGACTTCAGCAGCCGCTGGAGTTCGATCAGTGCCGGGGAGAACAGCTGATTTTCTCCCCTGAAAACCGAAAATCGTGCGGGCTTTGCCCTTTAGGCAAAAATTAAAAAGCCTGTAAACGGGCTTGTTTACAGGCTTTTTGTGGCGGAGAGTTAGGGATTCGAACCCTAGAGACCTTTCGGTCTACAGCATTTCGAGTGCTGCACCTTCGACCACTCGGACAACTCTCCGTGTCTATTTTCGTCCGGCTTTCTTTCCAGAAATTTGCTCAAAAATTCGTTGGAGAGAAAACAGGAGAGACGGCAAAAAATATTCGATTTTGAGATTTTCTGTGTTGAGGAATATCAAGGAGAATCAGGGGAACGAAATTCCCAGCTTCTGCCGAAATTTCGAGTCAGGCCCGTTATGACCACTTCGATAACTCTCCGTATTCGATTTATTGAGCTCAACAAAGAGCTTATATATTTTACCAAACGTACATACCTTTGTCAAATGATTTATTCAAATATTTTAATTTATTGCAATCAATAAGGGTTTTGTGCCTACACAAAACGGATTTGCATGGTAAAATCCGTCAATGTTTGCGCAAAAACGGCGATTACGGCATCATTTCAGATAAAAAAGCTATCTTCTCGGCACGGTAAAGGTGAATGATTTTATACGAATGCATTATTGCATTCCGTATTTTGTCTTAATTCGTTCAAGAACCGAGCCTATAGGCTTTGCAAGCACTATTATAAATGCAACATTGGAAACTACATAGGTAAGCGTAACGGGCACAGCCGACGTAACAGCGGCAATATACCGCGTCAGATTAAACGTGCCGTCATACCAAAGGGTTGTATAAATATCCATAAGCAAAGAATACAGCACTCCCGAAACGGCACTGTAAATTATTCTGAACACAAGACTCTTTTTAAGCTGCGGAGCGAAAACTCCGGCTATAAGCCCGACTATACCCCACGAAAACATCTGGAACGGTGTCCATGGACCCTGCCCAAAATAAAAATTCGATATTACGGCGGTCAGCGCACCCGTCATAAAGCCTGCCTGCGGGCCGAAATACATCGCTGTTATTATAACGAGTGCCGTCACCGGTTTTACGCTGGGTGCCCACGCAAAAATAAGTCTGCCGACTGCCGACAACGCGACCATAACAGCTATTAAAATCATTTCCTTTGTACCGCTTTTTCCCTTTTCAAATGCGAGAAAAAACGGAACGCACGACAACACGGCAACGCAAAGCGATATCCATGCATACTGTTTATCTTTAAACACTGTGGCGCCGAGCAAAACCGCCGCAGGCACCAAAATGCACGGAAAAATATACGAAAGCCATTTTTTAACCATTATCTTCTCCGTTTCCGCGGCAGCACTCAGCCGCCTCTTCGCTCGTTATCGCTGTGGGACAAAGCGGACGGGCTATGCGGTTCGCCGCCGTCGTATAAAAATTATTTTCTGCGAAAAACGAATTCGGCGCATCGGAAGAAACGATTTCGCCGTCAAAGAACAGCGCGCACCTATCGGCACCGACAGCGGCAAACTCAACATCATGAGTTACCATAACAACCGTTATTCCGTCCGATTTAAGCTTCTTCAATACATTCAAAAGCGAGGACTTTGAAAAGGCGTCAAGTCCCTTTGTCGGTTCGTCCAAAAGCAGTATTGTAGGCTCAGAAAGCAACATTTTCGCAAGGGCGCATTTTTGCTGTTCACCGCCGCTGAGGTCATAAGGATGCTTCGTAAGCAAATCCGTTATGCCGAGTTTTTCGGAAATATCGCGTATTTTTTCTTCGCGCTCTTCTTTTTTATACTCCATCGCCTTGAGCATTTCTTCGAGATCGCCCGAAACGGTATCCTTTAAAAATACCGTCTGCGGATTTTGCGGCAGATATGCAAGCTTCTTTCGGTACAGCGAATTGCCCTTATAATCCTTGATTTTTTTGCCGTCTATCTTTATTTTGCCGCGGTACGGCTTATTAAGACCCGAAATGACATTCAGCATTGTCGTTTTTCCCGTGCCGTTGCCGCCGAGAATACAAATTATCTCGCCGCGAGCCACTTTAAGATTTACACCGCGCAGAATGTCGGGCAAATCTCTTTCATATCTGAACCAAACATTTTTAAGCTCGATTGCCGTATCGGTTTTATCGGAATATTCTGATTTATCACCGTCGGAAAAATCTATATTTCTTTTGAAATTACGTCTGAAAAACTCCTGCCCCTCTTTAACCGTAAGCGGGCACACTTCGTCCGACGAGAGCAGATTGTAAAGCCTTACGGCACTCGGAAGACCCTTGAGCATAGGGTGCTCGGGATTTATTTTTTTGAGATTTTTGCCGACGGCACGCGGTGAATCATATAAAAGCACGCAGCCGTTTTCCATAAGCAAAACCTTGTCGGCTATCGGGAAAACGTCCTCAAGACGGTGCTCTACCAAAAGCACGGTAATGCCGAATTCGGTATTCAGCTTCTTAAGCGTCGCTATAAAATCAGCCGCGGCTATGGGGTCAAGCTGACTTGTGGGCTCATCTAAGATAAGCAACTTGGGCTGCATTACCATAACCGACGCAAGATTTAAAAGCTGCTTCTGACCGCCCGAAAGCTCGTCGGTTTTTTTGCGGAACCAATCCTGTATGCCGAAATAGCTCGCCATCTCGCCCACTCTGCGGCGAATTACGTTTTGAGGCACGCCGAGATTTTCAAGACCGAACGACAGTTCGTGCCAAACCTTGTCCGTAACTATCTGATTATCGGGATTTTGCCCGACAAACCCTATGGCACATGCACTCTCGCGAAGGCTGAGTGAATCGATGCTTTTCCCGTTATAGAGTATCTCGCCGCTCTTTTCACCTGCGGGAGCAAGCTCGTTTTTAATCAACTTTAAAAGGGTGGTCTTTCCGCAGCCCGTTGCGCCGCATATTACAGTAAAATCACCCTGTCCGATATTAAGAGAGATATTGTGAAGCGTGTCTTTTTCCGCCTTGGGGTAACGGAAATTCAAATTTTCAATATGTAATATTTCCACTTTAAATTCTCCTTTACCTCAATAAAAAACGGAAGAAACGATAATATAAAAAACGAAATGTAAGTAATTAACGATTTTAACGAAAGGCTGATTTTGCCGAGCTCCGGATAAAATGTAAAATCGATGCTTCCGCTGCCGACACCTATAAGTACGGCAGCAAAAAGCAATAATCCCGACAATAAAACCGCCGCGTCTCTCGCCCCGAATTTAAACAGCGAAAAGTTTGTTCTGCCGTGCAGACCGTATCCGCGCGCTCTCATAGACGACGACAGCTCCATGGAATTTTCAAGCGACCACGAAATCATCGCCGTAAACACTCGTATTCCGCCGCGTAATCTGTCAACATAGCTTTTTTGCGAATATAGCCCCATCGCCTTTTGCGCTCTGCTCACATTTTTCATCTGTCTTTTAAACATCGGAACAAATCTAAGAGCCATGGAAAGCACAAGCGACATTTTCGGAATAATTCTGCCGAACAGATACAAGAATTTATCCTCGGTCATAATTTCATTATAGCACTTGCACCAAAACAGCACTCCGACAACCATCACCGAGATAAAAACGCCGTAAACAACCGCTTCAAGCGTTACAGGGTTACCGTTCATAAAAAAAAGCGGAGTAACGCCGTTATGCGAAAACAGAGGATTTGTAACAGCCACAAGCAGAAAAAGCGGAAGATAAAAGCCCATATCGCTTAAAATAGCCTTTTTCCTCACGAGCATAAGCGAAAACATAATGCCGCCGAGGAGTGCTGTGAGCTGTATTACGGGATTCCATACAAACATAGCCGTTAACAGCACAGATATAAAATATGTAAAAGTAACAGCCGGATGATATCCGCCGAAAGCTTTCATCCCGTTTCATCTCCCATCCATATACAGCCGACGTCCTTGCCGAGATCGCAGGTATAGACCCATGCTATTCGGTCGCCGTCCTTCAGTTTGTATTTTGAGCATCCGTAATTCGGAAATTCGCCGTTCACCTGATACATCCAACCCGAAAGCGGTCCGCAGGAAAATTCGTACAGATAATTTATACCCTGAACGTATACGCTGCCATAGCTGTTTTTATCGGCACCCTGATACTCCATCTGTATTTTATTATACCTTACCGCCCTGTCAAGTATATCAAAAACGGTGTCGCCGGGTCTTAACACATATTCGGTTTCCGGCAATATAACGCCGTTTTGCGGCACGTATTTATCGGATTGCAGGGCTTTGTCAAGCTCGTCGTAATTTTGAAGCACGGTATCACAGCGAATACTGATAAAAACCGTCTCGCTCTGCGGGGTTATATCGTCGATATGAGTAAGGTAGTACTCGTCGACGGACTGAATGTTTGTGCCGTGAATCAATACGGCTATTATCAGCGCCAACGACAGGAGCGCCAAAATATCTTTTTTCAATTATGACTCCCCTTCCACGAGAAAAAATTACCGCATTTCGTCGTCTTCATCCTTATACATTGCCGCAAGCTCCTCCATTTCGAGAGTTTTTTTCATCTTACGGCGTCTGATTCTTATAATTATAAACACGGTAAGTCCTACCGCTAAAACAAACAGTACAACAGATATTACTATGGCGCGAACGATATTGTCAAGCTTTGTCTTTGTCTTGACGACATCCTCCCAACGCTCGATTTTTGCTCTGTCATATTCGCTGAGCGCGTTATAGCGTTTAACGATTTTATTCACCTTACCCCTATCCTTGAGCGTGATTTTATCAAACGGATAAAGCTCGGCTTTAATGTCGTCGTTCAGCGAATCTATTTCCGCCTGAACCGCGGCAATTTGCTCCTTTGCCGAAACAAGCTTTCGGAGATATGCGTCTTTACCGTCAAAATCTTCACTCCTTTCGAGCTTATCAAGCAATGTTACAACCAAAACATACTGCTCCGTAGTGAGCTTTTCGGGCAGAGAGTCGACCATTGCACGGTCGGAATCGGTAAAATACAAAATGGCGTCGTCGTTTGCGTCATCATCCGAAAACACAATCACCGCGGTTTCACCCGCTATTTCCGAAACGTCTATTCCGCGTTTTTTGGCTTCATCGGACAAAGTCCAATAATTGCTCACGTAGCACCGCTCTGTTTCGGGCAACGAATAAAAAACCGCAAGAAGCTCGCGAAGCGTTTGTTTATCGGTCTTATTGCCGATTTTTGAAATGTCGGAAGTAAGGTCGTTTATTCGCGATTTAAGCGCGGAGCTCTGCTCTTTTCTGAAATCGAAAAGAGTTCTCATACCGTTTTTTTGCCGCCAAAGAGATGCCATGGTATAAAGGGTCTGCTCCGACGCCATGGTATTTGATTTATCGGGCAAAGATGTGGGATTGTCGGGGTCGTAAGTAAACGAATGGACAAATCCGCCGTCCGTCATTCTGTAACGCATTATACCGTCAAAAAGGGTGTTGCCGTTTTTTATGAAACGGCTGTCCGAGAGAGGGTCGATATTAAGACTGCACAGCGCCACCGCCACCCAATCGGTACTCTCTACATTCTGAGTTCCCCAACTTTTGTAGTCGCCCGTGTCGAGTTGCAGACGTGAAAGGCACAAAACCGCTTCATCAACAACCTCGTGCACCGTTTTGCTCTCATCGGCGGACAACGCTTTTCTGTGATAAGAATATATTTTTTCGGAATTATAATATGGTGCGAGTGCCGTTATCGCCATAGCGGTAATATCGGGGTCTGCATCATCCGAGCTCAGGGCAAATCCGCCGTCGGAAAGCTGCTTTGAAATTATTTCAACGATTATATCGTCGCGGGTGTTGTACGCTCCGTCAGGCACGGTATAACGCATACTGTCAAGAGTTATAAGCCCCCATATCCAGCCGTTTATGCCCTGTCTTCCGAGCGGCGTTGTCTTGCCGCGGTCGTAGGTTCCGTCCGCTATCAGATTTATCGGCGCGCCGTTTTCGTCGGTTCCGAAATTTGTCGGGTCGCCGCCCATAGCGAGAACGGCGAGTGCTATTCTGTGCCACTCGGTTGCCTTAGCGGCACTGAGCCTTCCGCTTTCGCGATAACGCTCCTCTACCCTGTCTTTTATGACCGCAAGGTAGCCCTCGTTGTTATCCTGTATTCCGAGTCTGCCGAGAGCTATGGGATACCAATCCCCCGGAGTAGTACCCGCATTTTCCAAATATTTATCGTTAATCAAATATCCGTCGGGTTCCGAGCCGTTATCGGCTTTTTTCCATGCGATAATACCGTCCGCGACGCTAAGGAAATTTTCGGACGTATACTCCTTATTCTCTTTTGCCGATACGATGAAAGAAATTGAGGATATAACACACAGGACGCATAAAAACACCGAAATAACACGTTTTGTCATTTTTGGGAAGAGCTCTCCTTAACAGATTTTTCTTTTTCGCCGTTTTTGCGGCGTTTCTTTACATAAAACACAATAAAGCATACTCCGCCTGCCAAAACGATAAATGCCGATACCAAGCATATTACCGTGACAAGCGTTTTTGATTTTTTGTTTTCCGACAATGATACGGCGTTTTCCGTGCTCTCTTCGCTCTCGGAAAGAGCCTCTGAAGCTTCGGTTATCTCCTCTGTTTCCGCATCGGTCTCGGAAAAAGCGGATTCATCCGCAGCCGAATCCGCGACAGCGTCGGCAGACCCACCGGAAGCGGCAGCTGCCGCGCCGCCCGACGCATTCTTGCCGCCTAATGCCGCACCGGAGGACACATGAGCGCCGCTGCCGCCGACGGACAAAGGAGCATCCGCAGGAGCGGAGTTTGTTTCCGATCCCGGATTTTGAAGTGCCGAATTGATAGCGGAAACCGCGTTATCGACCGCGCTTTGCGAAGCGTCAAGCGTCTCGGCAACGGATAATGCCGCGGCGTATGCATTTTTTACATTTGAGCGCGTTATAAGACCCGAATAAATGGTTCTTTCTATTGCCTTTGTAAGCGAGTCCTTATTCGCCACCGAAAAATAGCCGGATTTCGGCTGATTTTCGACATTCGGAATTGAGGTTCCCATAGCACCGAAGCCGCCTATATCCGCTCCGTAGCCGAGAGTGAACTGTACTCTGACGATATCTCCGTCGGAAAGGTATGTATCGGCAAAACCGACATTCGGGAAAACGTTGTTGACGGAATACATCCAGCCCGAGCCGTTTGTTATTACAAATTCACCGAGATGGCCTTTCCAGTTTTTCTCATAATCGCCGGGGTCATAAAACGTCATTGTGCTTTTAAGATGCGGCACCAAAACAGACGGTATTGTCGGTGAAATTCCGAGTGCTTTCGGAGACGAAGCGGACGAGCTTCTCTGATAATTGTTATATCTCGCCGCAGACGCCGTACCGTCGGCTACATATGCGAGGTAAAACGAAGAGCTTACGCTGCCGCCGTAATAACCCACATATCCGTTTTCGTTAAGAAGGCGCAAAAGCTGCTGAGCGGACGTCTCGCCCTCGTATATATTTACTTTTTGGGGATACACGAGATATCCGCAGCCTATGGTGAACATTTCGACGCTCCAAACAGCCGTGCCGATTTTTTCGCCCTGCCGCGCTTTCTCGTAGTTAATGTGATATGTAAGCTGCTTTTTTCGCCCGCCGTCGGACGATGCCGAAACGACAACCGTGTTATCGCCCTCAAAGGTAAAGTTAAGGGTATAGCTTGATTTTTCGTTATCGTCCCATGTGGGCGAAAGCTTTTCGCCGTTAAACGTAACCGTCGCTTTTATTTTTTCGCCTGACGCATTTCTCGCCCATACGTCAAATGTCTTTTTGCTTCCGCGCTGAGTTGTATTGTCGGAAAGCGTAGTTCTGAGCGTAGGGCCTGCCGCGGCAAAAACCCGAGACGACGGCAGAATAAGCAAAAAACACATAAAAAAGCAAATAAGAGCTCTTTTGGTTTTGTTTTTATCCGTGGTATATACCTCCCTTGCAAAATGGATCCGCCGATAATCGGCATTTTTCGGTTTAGAGTAAGCGATGTACCCGCCGGAGACAAAATGCCCCGTCGGGTACGTAATCAATCCGTCTTATTCTTCGTCCTTTTTGCGTTTGGCGGTAACAGCCATTGCCGCAGCAAAAGAAGAGAACATTAAAAATGCAACCGCCGCATTTCCGATTCTGCCTGTTTTGGGAATTGAAACGCTCTTAATATCCGTATCGGCGGTATTTCCGGAATTTGACGTATTCCCGTCTGTACCCGGTACCGACGGTACATTGACATTTCCGTTGTCATTGCTACCGAGTGACGAATCTGTCGGAATTTCGTCAAGTGCCGCCTTGGCTTTTATCAAAGCGGTATTCACTTCGTCCTTATTCTTCGCCGCACTTATATCAGCCATACCTTTTTCGAGAGCCTTGTTAAATGCCTCACGATTGAGTGTGTAATCCGAAGCGTCCTTGTAGCTCTCGAGCTGCTCGAGTGCTGTCTTTTTGGCTTCTTTGAGGCTTATTATTTCGGAAAGCTCTTTTTCGGCGTTCAAAAGCACATCAAGATTTGAAACGTACGGCTTTAAATCGTCGTCGAGATTGTCATATGCGTTTCTTGCCTCGTTTATTTTAACGCCGCTGTCCGCCGTTACATCGCCGATGTCGTTGATTTTTTCGACAACCTCGTTTACATCGTCGGCATCAAAAGTCTTTTGCCAATAAAGGATCGGATAGCCGCCGTTTACAAGAGAATATTCGTCTTTTTTGAATTTTTCGCCGAGAAGCGCGAGGAATTCGGGAGATTTCATAAACTCGGTTGTCTCGCCTGTGGTACTTCCGTCACCGTTTCCGATTCCGTTCTCTGTAACGGAAGAGTCATAATAGCATTCTTCTACCCTGTTATCATTTGTGAGCGAGCCTGCTATTGCGCCTGCCTGACCGTCGGATGCGGAAGTTATTTTACCTGCGTTATAGCAATTGACTATGGTGTGGCCGTCCTGAGCCTGTCCTACAATGCCGCCGAGTGAATAAATACCGTTTATGCTTCCGAGGTTGTAGCAGTTGTCTATGGTAACCTCAACCGAAGTATCACGTCTTGTAGTATCGAGATGTCCTACAATACCGCCTGTATGGCCGCTGCTTGCATAAAGCGAGCCTACGTTGTAGCAGCCCGTGATATTACTCTTGCCGCCGTCGCGCACTGTACCGACTATACCGCCCATGTAACCGCTGCCGTAAATATCGGCACCGTTCCAGCAGTTTATAAAGTCTGCGCCGTTACTCCATTTGGCGATACCGCCGAGGAACGAAGTGTATATATTTTCTTTGCCGATTTCGCCGCTTGCGACACCGACATTCTTAATTACGGCATTTTGGCAGACAGTTCCGAAAAGTCCGCCGCGGAGAGAAGTAAGATTGTCTATGACATATCCGTCGCCGTCAAATACACCGTCAAACTGATTTCTGTCAGAGCCTATCGGGGTCCAGTTGTCATAGTCGCTGAGGTCGATATTATCGGTCATTTCAAAGTAAACACCGGTAGTTGCCATAAGCTTGGTATTTACGTAATATGACAGATTGTAAAGGTCCTCTGCCGTGCTTATAAGGTACGGTGAAGTCTCGGAGCCCAAGCCCTCCCACGGGATTTTATCCTTTACCGTAACTGTTACAAAGGTCTTGAGTTTACCGCTCTTTATACATACCTTTTGAGTTCCGACTTCAAGTGAATCACCGGAAATTATCTCATAATCCGTTACGGGCTTTTGCGCTCCGTCGCTGTAATATGCGGTAACCTCCATGCCGGCAGCGTCAAAAGAGTCGCCGTCATAATATTCGGTCTTATCGGGTGCTTTTGTAACCGCGATAGAAGTGATGTACGGCGTATTTGAGTCAAGCTCTCCCTCGCCGCCGACAAGCTCTATTGCCGAAACAAGAGCCGAATAATTATTTACGTATCTGCGTTCGTTTTCGGGAACCGCACGGAATTTTGCGAGTGCGCTCTTTGCCGCAGACTTATAATTTGCGTCCGTCGGCAGAGGAAGAGCGTCTATGGCGCTTACTGCGTCCGTGATTGCCGCTTTGGTTTCCGCGCTCCAGTCGCCGCGCATATCATAAAGTGCTCTCATCTTATTTTCAAATCTCCAATAAGCTACGAGAGCGTAAGTTGCCTGATCGTTTGCCATACTGTTCCAGCCGTTGCCGACAACATGGCAGAAGCCGCCGTTTGTATCGCGGAATCTCAGAAGTCCGTCAAGTAGCGTTAAGCCGTCGGAGGTTATAAATCTGCTGTCCTTTTGGGGGTCGATTCCGACAGAAGTCAGCGCAACTATAACCTGAGCTATACTTTCGGAGTTATCGGTATTCCATGAAGTAAAGCCCGCTTTATCGTTCATCATTGAGCCTAAGCGGTCAAATGCTTCGTCCACGCATTGACGAACCGTTTTTGAAACTTCGTCGCCCGAAATTTCATTTTTATATGTATACACGGTATCGTCATTGTAATAAGGAGCGAGCGCCTGTATTGCCATAGCGGTAATATCGACATCCGACGATGAACCGTAACCTCCGAGAACCCAGCCGCCGTATTTATTGCCGTCTACGCCGTCGGTAAGCTGCATTTTAAGTATTTCTTTTATGAAAAGCTCACGCTGATATGCGGCGTCGCTCGGAACCTCATACATACCGGTATCAAGAGCAATAAGACCCCATATCCAGCCGTTTATACCCTGTTTGCCGGGACCGCCCTTTACCTTGCAGTTATAGCTGCCGTCCGCGATAAGATTTATCGGCTGACCGTTATATGTTCCGAAGCTTGTGGGGTCGCCGCCGAGAGCCGCTATTGCAACAACGCCTCTGTGCCACTCGGTAGCCTTTACGCTGTGAAGTGTACCGCCGTTTTCGGTGTATGTCTTTTCGACGTATGACTTCATGGCATTGAGATAGTCGGTGTAGCCTGTGCCGTCGTCGATAAGATAAGTATATTTTCCGTCTACGGAATCGAAATATCCGTAACGACCCATAGCAAGTGCCATCCAGTCGGTAGCCGTAGAGCTGGCGCCTGACATATAGCTTTCATTGCCCAAAAGAGTGTCGGCGGAAGTGAGCCCCGCTTTGGTTTTTGAGCTCTTGACTGCCTCTTTAATGTAACCCGAAAGCTTTGCCGAAAGCTCGGTTCCCTCGCTGAACGAAGGACGAACGGGCTTATCTGCGGAAACAAGGCTTTCCCAAGCAAGCTTCGGATTTGTGTCGCCCGAAACAAATGCCGAACCGAGCATAGTCTCGGTTACTAAGTCAACCTTTGCCGCGCCGTCAACATCGCCTTTATTGCCT
>ULSF01058540.1_pt1 | contig 13934 bp, 13 predicted proteins | sample 1956121 | NCBI WGS metagenome assembly ULSF01 (sample SAMEA4835701, study PRJEB28245) | human gut metagenome | biome: gut microbiome; material: fecal sample | place: Denmark | collected 2008
TCTTTTTTTCTTCTGTCACTCATCATTGTAACACATACATTATGCTAGCCAGTAAAAACATTTGTACAAAAAGTAATTGACAAACAATTGCTTTTTCAATATAATGTTTATGTTATTGACGATGTCGTCTGTATTTGCAGGTATGGCGGAATTGGCAGACGCGCACGGTTCAGGTCCGTGTGAAAGCAATTTCATGCAGGTTCAACTCCTGTTACCTGCACCAAACGGTATATATCCGAACCTTATCCTTATTGGAGATGGGTTCGGATTTACTGTTTTATTCAATTATCCCAATTTCAATAGTAAGAAATAATGCTGCAAGGCAGGGAGTTTTCTCCCCGCCTTGCTTTGTTCTCTCAAGCTGTCTTATCGGCTCTCTGTGCCTTTATTTTGGCTTGTTCTGCCTTCCATTCCTCATATTCTCTTCTGCCTTCCTCGCTCTCGAAAAAGGCTTGAATATCGGAGAGAAAACATCTTGCCAATGATTCCAATTCGTGTTTCGGTATTTTGCATTTGCTCGTTGCCATAAGGCAACACGGCATTTATTATTGTTTCGAGCATTCCTCCTTTACATTTTTATCTCAAAGTCAATGTCCTGGCTTTGAGATTCTTTTTTCTTCTGTCCGTGTTTGCGCTCACGGACAGTTTTCTTTTTCTGCGGTTTTTTGTCATCTGTACCTCCGAACATCATCTGAATATCAGTTGCCAGATAAGCAGTATTGACGGCAATATCGCTCCAATCAATATCCATTTCAGTTTGAGCTTCCACGGCGTCAAATCTTTCGCTTTCATCTCCGTCATCATCTGCGACAGTTTCCTGTCGAGTATCTGTGTCAAGGACTTCGTCTGCTTCGATAATTTTTCCTCTACGGAATACTTCAGAGAGTCCGTCCTGCGGTCTACGATTTCCTGTATCTCTGAAGCATTCGGGCGAAGCGTCCGTATGATCAGGTCGTTCAAATCCTAATGTGTCGGCAGCTCGGATATCAAATCCGTACTTTGCACAATGGCTTGTCCAGTCGCCGATATTGTCTGGGCTATTAAATTGTACTGTTCCGGCTTGAGCAGAAGATAGGTCGGCTGTATCGGTTCTGTCAAGGCTGCTGTCTGCTCGGTTATCTGTTCTATTTTGTTGATCTGTTTTAACTGTTCCATATTCATAAGCAAATAATTCCTCCATGTTCGTTTTTAAATATTTGTCATCCAGTAATCGGTTGTCCCGAAACCGCTGACCGTCCGGCGTGGTGTAGGTGATATATTTGTAATGTTCGATCCACTTTACACCGTATCCAAGTTTATTCATCTGCTCGACAAACTGCTTTTTGCTTCGACTTATAGCTACGGCATAATCAATAGCGTTAGTCAATTTCAGCTTTTTGCTGTTGCCACGTAACGCCGCACGATATTCCCGTTGGTTCAGTGATTTCTGTTTCGGCTTTTGGTAAGGTTTCAGTACCTCTAAACCAAACTGTTGGCAAATTTCATCCGACTTGCGCCGTAATTGTTCCAAAGCTTTTTCATTGATTTGGATTTTTAAGCCTGTTTCACAGTTTACCGAATTGACAACGAAATGATTATGCCAGTGATCGCGGTCAATGTGTGTTGCCACAACAACCTCAAAGCCATTAAACAGCTTTGCTGTTTCTAAGCCAATTTGGTGTATCTGTTCCGGTGCTGCGTTGCAGTCCGGCTTAAACGATTGCACATACTGTTTGAAGAACACGCCGTTTGCTTTGCCGTATTGATGCTTGGTAGCCATAAACTCCTGGTATGCTGATTCAGGTACACAGTTCTGACCGCTGACAAGCCTGATACCGTTATACAAGATTTTCTTGTCCTGCATAACATAGTCAATGACACGCTTCATAGCGGTGGCGGATTGTATTTTTTCGGGGATTGCCGTAAAGGTTACCATCAGCCGCACCTCCCTGAAAGCTCGCTTATTTTGCCGTAAACCTCGCCGTATTGTCGGATTAACTCTGTAAGGTCGGGACAGACAATCTTGCCCATATTGCAGAGTGTTGTCAGTTGATTCAGATTTCGCCCGATGGCTTTCTGTTCTTTCAGGACATCCCCCAGACCGTTTATAAAAGTGATGGGTTTGTTCAATGCCGCCACTGTTACAAACTCGGTGAAGTTCATATTTGCTTTTTCTGCTTTTCTTTTGATTGCTGCATAATCGCTCTCACAAAAACGCATAGCAACCATTTTTGTCTTGTTGTTGGTTTTAGTTTTGTCCTCTCTTTCTGCAAGATGTTTGACATCTTACTTGCGTTAATTTCGTTTCTTTTGGCATACTTCTTTTCGTAAAGAAAAGGTATGGGGTTCGGGTTTCACCCCGACAAGCTGTTTGCAGGACGGCGGCTTTGCCGGCTTCTATACAAACAATATGCTTGCCCTATCCCTGCGGGATAGCATTTTAAGATTAGCGCCGCATCCATATTTATCGTCAGCTCCTTTCAACTGATATATAAAAATCCCTGCGTGAAAACTGTATGGGCATGCCTTGACAGTATCCGCGCAGGGAGTTACTTTCCTTTATTTGTTTGTCAAAGTGCATACCGGCAGAGGAAAAAATAAGTCTTATGCCACACCCCCCGCATCATTCGGGCTATGTATCTCACAAGACTTTCATATGTTTTATTCGGTTGGACTGTCATTATACCGGAGAACAAACGTTTTGTCAAGGCCTTAAAATTTATACTTTATCTTAAAATAAAACCGTACAATATCAGACAATAACTTTACTAATCAGCCGAATTGTGTTATACTGTAAAAAACGAAATTGAGGTGCATTTTATGGCTGAAATAGAAGACCGCTATTACTCTATGCCGGAGATTATGAAATATCTCGGCATCAGCAGAGATACGGCTCTGCGCTGGATCGCAACAAAAGAAATGCCTGCACATAAGGTTGGGAAGAAGTGGAAATTCAAAGTCTCCGAGATCGACGAATGGGTCAACAGCGGCAAGGCGGAGGAGTGAAATGAGATATAAAATCGCAGTCTGTGACGACATGGAAGAAGATGTCAAATATATCTCATCTGCGGTCAATCAGTGGGCAGAAAAGGAGAATATAACGGTTGATATTGAAATGTTTCCCTCTGCAGAAAGTTTTTTGTTCCGGTATGCAGAGCAGAAAGCCTTTGATATTTTACTGCTGGACGTTGAGATGCCCTCTATGAACGGTGTGGAGCTTGCCAAAAGAATCCGCAAAGAGAATGATGGGGTGCAGATTATCTTTATTACGGGATACACGGATTATATTGCGGAAGGCTATGAGGTGTCTGCTCTGCATTATCTCGTAAAACCTTTATCAGAGACCAAGTTGTTTGAGGTCCTTAACCGTGCTGTTTTAAAAATAAGGAAAAATGAAAAATCTCTCTTTCTTTCCTTGTCCGGAGAAATGGTACGTATTCCGATTTATGAGATCAAATACCTTGAGGTTCAACAGAATTATGTAACAGTACACGCTAAAAAAGATTATACCGTAAAAAAGACGCTCGGAGAATTTGAGCGCGAACTGGACGAACGTTTTTACAGAATGGGTCGTTCCTTCATCGTCAACCTTTACTGCATTGATAAAATCACTAAAACTGATGTTTTCCTATCTGACGGATCGGTCATTCCCCTATCCAGAGGGCAATATCAACCTTTAAACAAAGCGTTTATCGCACATACATAACGGAGGCTGACATGAAACTTTTTTCAAAACAGATTGACAAGCGAATCTCCGCTTATCAACGGGAACTAATCGAAACCCATTATGCAGAAGTGGAAAATATGTATAAACAGATCCGCGGCTGGCGCCATGATTATCGTAACCATATCCAGGTGATGAAAGCATATGCCGCCAGCGGAGATATGGCGGCTGTTAAAAAATATCTGGATGAATTGGAAACAGATCTTGCTACGGTGGATACTGTCATTAAAACCGGAAATCCGATGGCGGACGCTATTTTAAACAGCAAAATCTCTCTTGCAAAATCAAAAAATGTTCCCGTGAAAGCAGATGTTTTTATTCCTCTTGCTTTAAAAACCTCAGAACTTGATTTATGCGTCATTATCGGCAATCTTTTCGATAACGCCATTGAGGCCAGTTTGGCGCTTCCCGAAGACAAACGGCTGATTCGCATTTATATGGATATGAAAAACACTCAGCTTTATATCTCCTTTACCAACTTCACCGCGTCAAAAAAGCAAAAGAAGCAAAACGGAAGATTTCAAACCACCAAAGGCGAAGGCCATGGCTTTGGCTTGATTCGAATGGATACCATTATTGAACGCTTGGACGGGTATATCAACCGAAACAGCGAGGACGGTGCTTTTACCACCGAAATATTAATTCCGCAAAAATAATGCAGTTCGTCCCCAAAAATCAACAATTCATCCCCAAGCATAACATTGAGAGACTTGTTATGATAGACTGAGAAGCAGAAAGGGGTGGGAATTTTGCGAAAAGAAAAAGTGAAAATCGAAAAGCCGAAATATAATATGTGGCAGTGCTCTGCTTATATGATTGCGCTGGCATGGCGCGAAAAAGAGAAAAAGGTTTTGCTGTTATGCTTGTTACAGGTTTTTCTTGCCGTGATGAGCAATTTGGTGAACCTTTATGTATCACCGTCTATTTTGTCGGTTGTAGAACAACAGGCTTCGATGACAGAATTGCTGACAACGGTTTTGATGTTTGTCACACTGATCATGTTTTGTTCTGCAGCCACTTCCTATGTTAATTCCAACACCTTATACGGAAGGATAACAGTTCGTTTGGCGCTAATTTCCGCTATCAATAAAAAGGCTTGTACCACATCTTATCCCAACTTGTCAGACGAAAAATTTATCAAACTGAGCGCAAAATGCCAACAAGCCACCAGTAACAATCGGGAAGCTACTGAAGCCGTTTGGGAAACACTCGCATCACTGGCGCAAAACTGCATCGGATTTGTTATTTATTTGTTTTTGCTGGTGTCAGTGGATATATGGCTGATGCTTGTAATCTTACTGACCTCCCTGATTGGCTATTTTGTAAACAAGAAGCTGACCGGTTACGGGTACCGGCATCGGGAAGAAGAGGGCGAGATTTCCAGAAAGCTCTGGTACCAAATCCGGCAAGCCCAAAATTATACCGCCGCAAAAGATATCCGGATTTTCGGGATGAAGCCGTGGATGCAGGAGATCACCGATAAGGCAATGACAGCGTATACCGCCTTTCACCGTCGCGCACATAATGTCTACATATGGGGAAGCATATTGGATTTGGTACTTACCTTTCTGCGAAACGGGCTTGCCTATTTTGTTTTAATTTCTCTGGTACTGTCAGGGAATTTAAGCGTTTCCGCATTTCTCCTTTACTTTTCCGCCGTTGGCGGCTTTACGGCATGGGTAACCGGAATTTTAGGAAGCATGACAACCTTGTACCGGCAAAGTCTTGATATTTCCATGGTAAGAGAATTTTTGGAATATCCGGAGCCTTTCAGGTTTCAAGACGGTGAAAAGCTCTGGGATGCTACCGGTGCTCAGCACGAAATCAAGCTTGAAAATGTGTTTTTCAAATACCCGGGTGCAGATGATTATACACTGGAGGATATTAACCTAACCATCCACCCAGGAGAGAAAGTCGCGGTTGTCGGACTTAACGGTGCAGGAAAAACAACGCTTGTAAAGCTAATATGTGGATTTTTTGACCCGACACACGGGAAGGTTTTGCTTGACGGCAACGACATCCGTGATTTTAATCGGCAGGATTATTATGCAATGTTTTCGGCGGTATTTCAAAATTTCTCGCTGCTTGCAGGAACGGTAGCCACCAATGTGGCGCAGACAGAGGAAAATTACGATATGGAGCGGATAAAAGAATGTGTGGAAAAAGCGGGACTGACCTCTAAAATTAATTCCTTGAAAGACGGTTATCAGACCAATTTAAACCGATCGGTTTACGAAGATGGAACGGAATTGTCCGGCGGAGAGACACAGAAGCTGATGCTTGCCCGTGCCCTTTATAAAAAAACGCCGTTTATTGTTCTGGATGAGCCGACCGCAGCCCTTGACCCGATAGCGGAAGCGGATCTGTACAGCAAATACAATGAAATGACCAAAGGCTACACTTCTGTCTATATTTCTCACCGTCTTGCTTCTACCCGCTTTTGTGACAGGATTCTCTTGATCGATAATCACAAAATCGCTGAGAAAGGCACCCACGAGGAATTGCTGAAGCTTTCCGGTGAGTATGCTCGGCTGTTTGAAATTCAGAGCAAATATTACAGAGAGGGGGATGTCTGTGAAAAAGGACAAGAAACTGCTCACCTGGCGTGAAGCATGGAAGCTGAACCTGAGGGCTTTTGCGCTTATTTATAAACGATGCCCTCATATCATTATATCCAGGCTTGTTTGTGTCGCATGGGATGCACTGACTCCTTATATAGGAATTTATCTTTCCGCTTTGCTGATCACTGAACTAACCCAAGACGGAAATCCATCTGTAATTACAAGGCTTGTTCTGATTATACTGTTGTCGGCGGCGTTTCTCTCTCTTGCTGCAGCTTTTTTGCACAAGTGGCGTGATGTTGCATGTACCGGGCTGTATTTTAAGATACAGCAGATATTTTCCGAAAAAATGATGAGCATGGACTATCCGGATGCGGATAACCCCAAAACACATGAGCTGTATAACACGATTGAGCAAAACCAGAACGGCGGCGGATGGGGACTTAATCAGGTGTATGGTCACATTGAGGCAATATTGTCAGCAATCCTTACCTTACTTGGTGGCGTTGCTTTGACAGTATCACTTTTTACCAGCCGTGTGCCGGACTCCTCCGGCGGATTTACCGTGCTGAACAATCCGTTGTTTATCCTGTTGATTATTGCTGTGATGCTGACTATCAACTATATAGCGCCTCTGCTTTCCAATAAAGCGGGAAGTTATTATTCGCTGAATTCTGATTTGCACAATTTCGGAAATCGTCTGTTTGGATTTTTTGGTTTTTTGGGTTTTAACAAGCAATTGTCAGAAGACATACGGATTTACCGACAGGATTTGATCTGCGATAAATATGGGAAAGATAAAACCGGAACATTTTGCTCCAAAGGAATGTTCGCAAGATTGGCAAAAGGACCGGTGGGGTGTTATAATGCGGTATCATCAGCGGTATCGGTTATATTTACCGGAGTTGTATATATTTTTGTCTGTCTGAAAGCGTTAGGCGGTGCATTCGGAATCGGTGCGGTTACGCAATATGTATCTGCTGTTACGCGGGTTGCGGGAAGCATCGGCTCTTCAATTGGTATTATGGGAGGAATGCGGAATAACGCTTCCTTCCTGAAGCTGATCTTTGAGTTTTTGGATATTCCCAATCGAATGTATCAGGGCAGCCTGACGGTAGAAAAACGGATAGACCGGGATTATGAAATTGAATTTTGCAATGTATCGTTTAAATATCCCGGAAGCGAAACATATGCCTTGAGAAATGTTTCGATGAAATTTCGTGTAGGTGAACGGCTTGCCGTTGTCGGTATGAACGGAAGCGGGAAAACCACCTTTATCAAGCTGCTGTGCCGTCTGTATGACCCCACTGAAGGAGAAATATTGCTCAACGGGATTGATATTAAGAAATATGATTACAAGGAATATATGTCTGTCTTTTCGGTGGTGTTTCAGGATTTCGTGTTGTTTTCTTATCCGCTTGGTGAAAATGTGGCGGCAAAAACCGACTACGACCAATCGTTGGTCAAAAGGTGTTTGACTGATTCCGGATTTGGCGAGCGTTTACAGGAAATGCCGGAAGGACTTGACACCTGCCTTTATAAAGACTTTGCAGAAAACGGTGTGGAGATCTCCGGCGGGGAGGCACAGAAGATTGCCCTTTCCAGGGCATTATATAAAGACGCTCCGTTTATTGTTCTTGACGAACCGACCGCTGCCCTTGATCCTGTTGCGGAAGCAGAGGTTTACTCAAATTTTAATAAGCTTGTTGGAGATAAAACCGCCATTTATATCAGTCACCGGCTTTCTTCCTGTCGGTTCTGTGACGAAATCGCCGTATTTGACAACGGACAGATTGTACAGCAAGGCAGTCATGACGAGCTTGTTACTGATGAAAACGGGAAATACCATGAGCTCTGGTATGCTCAAGCGCAATATTATAACACAGAGGTGATACAATGACCGGAGTAATCTATGCCCGGTATTCTTCCGATAATCAACGGGAAGAATCAATCGAAGGACAACTGCGAGAGTGCAAAGCCTTTGCGGAAAAGAACGACATCCAAATCGTAAATACCTATATTGACCGCGCTTTGTCAGCGAAAACAGACAACCGTCCTGATTTTCAGCGAATGATTAAGGACAGCGAAAAAGGACTATTTGACACCGTTATTGTATGGAAGCTTGACCGATTCGCCCGTAACCGATATGACTCCGCACATTATAAATCCATTCTTCGCAAAAACGGAGCAAAAGTAATATCTGCTACCGAAATGATTTCGGATACCGCCGAGGGAGTTTTGCTAGAATCTATGCTGGAAGGCATGGCGGAATACTACTCGGCGGAGCTCTCTGAAAAGGTTATACGCGGACTGACAGAAAATGCACTGAAATGCAAATATAACGGCGGTACGCTTCCTATTGGTTATACGATTGATGAAAACCAATATTTTCAGATCGATCCTTTGACGGCTCCGGCAGTACTGGACGCTTTTAAACAATACGCTGAAGGAGCAACTATGCAAGAGGTCACCGATAATATGAACATTAAAGGAATCCGTACCAAACGCGGCGGAAAAATAAGCATAAACAGCGTTACACGAATGCTGCACAACCGCAGATATATCGGTGAATATAAATACAACGACATTACAAAACCGGGCGGTATACCGGCAATTATTCCGGAAGATTTATTTAATCGTGTGCAGGAACGTATGGCGGCAAATAAAAAAGCTCCGGCTAAACACAAAGCAGAAGACGAATATCTGCTGACGACGAAACTGTTTTGCGGAAAGTGCGGATGCCTTATGGTAGGAGAAAGCGGAACGAGTCACCAGAAGAATAAAGTGCATCGCTATTATAAATGCGTGAGCGTAAAAAATCATAAAGGCTGCGATAAGAAAACTGTCAGAAAAGAATGGCTTGAGAATCTCGTGATTGCGCAAATTCGCAGTATTATCTTTGATGATGAGTTGATTGACAAATTGGCGGATTCGATTATGGAGCTGCAAGGTGCCGAAAATACAGCTTTGCCGTTGCTCAAAATGCAATACGCCGAAACGCAGAAAGCCATAGACAATCTGCTCAACGCTATTCAACAGGGAATTTTGACTCCCTCTACCAAGCAGAGGATGGAAGAACTGGAACAGCAAAAGAGCGAACTTTCTGTGCAGATTATGAAAGAGGAAATGACAAAACCGAGTTTAACGAAAGACCAGATTGTTTTTTGGCTTTATCGTTTCCGCAAGCTTAACACTGACAAGCTGGAGCATCGCCGCCGATTGATAGACAGCTTTGTCAATGCAATATTTCTTTATGACGACAGGATTACGTTCACTTTCAATTACAAAGACGGTTCGAAAACAATAACTTTCACCGAGCTTGAAAAATCAAGTTTGGGTTCGGATATAAATGCACTCGTTGCACCAAAGATCCGATATGACCGCTTTTAGCAGACATATCGGAAAAATTTAATTTTGTCACCGGAGGACAGAGTGCCGTAGCACTCGGGGATCGTAAGCATATGCTTGCAGGCCGCATGTCAGATAAGGTGTCGAGTGCGCTCGGTTCATAGCCGAGCTTTTTATTTTATTGGAGGTCTAATGAATAACATAAAAATTACGCTTATGCCGCTTTCGGAAGATGATTGTGAACAATTTATTCGTGATAATCAATTTGCGTTTAAGTATGGTGCGCTTGAGGAATTTGGAAAGCGTGATGACCATATTGACAGTGACGGAGAAATTATTTCTCGTCGTACAATAGAAGACAGCATTCATGCGGCCGGAAATGAAACTTACCGTATTATGCTTGATGGAAAAAAAGTCGGCGGTGTCGTTTTGAATATTAACAAAGAAACCGGTCATAATCATCTTGAATTATTTTTTATCTCTCCGGATCAGCACGGAAAAGGAATTGGGTTTGCCGCGTGGAAAGCGGTGGAGGCACTCTATCCGGAAACAAAAGTATGGGAGACTTGCACGCCTTATTTTGAAAAACGCAATGTTCATTTTTATATTAATAAATGCGGATTCCATGTTGTAGAATTTTTTAATGCGTTTCATAATGATCCGAATGAGCGCGATATAGACGAAAAAGAGGGCCCTTCTGAAATGTTTCGTTTTATAAAAGTGATGAAACCTAATGCCGATAAAGAGTAGAATATTTGCTTGTTTTTTTAACTTGTGGCTTAAATATTCCTGCTTGTAATATTGCGGTGGCCGATTGAAAATTCATAGGGCCAAAAAAGTTGTATGGTTTTACTTCTCTTTTTTTAATGGTAGTGAAAAGCTCTGATTTACCCTCCAAAGAGGATTAAGACTTCCCCCAAAGAGCGCAGAAGCAACGTAAAACGTTACGCGGAACGGTTACTGAGATTTCCTCAATGCATAAAAATTTTTTGTACCGATTCACGAATTGGCTTTCCGACTGATTGATTGCAGTATTTTTTTATAAATAAATTCTATCCGCTGTTTCTATGGTATTGCTTAATACGGAATCATTATACTTAATTTATTTTTATAAAAGAGCTTGCGCTGCCTTCGACAAGGAAGGATCGTTTTTTCGCTGAGAACTTTTGTATTAAAATCGTTTCCTTTCTCTTTATCCCAAAGATCAATGAAAAATTTTTGCCGTGCGAAAAAGTTCTTTCTGTTTTTCATTTAATAGGCACAATGTTATAGTATGATTCGGAGTATATCTGTTTTATAAAAAAATCTATTTAATAGGTGAGAATAAATATTTTTTGTGTGCCGAAAAATATAAACAAGTATTGCTTTCGAAAACGGGGAATAGAGAGAAAAACATTTTTTTGAAGAAATACAGCATAAAAGAAAGAGATATGTAAAAAAACAGAAATCGGATGGGACTGCAATTGTAAAAGGACGAGCAGATAATAAAAAGGGTGTTCTTCGCTATTATAGCTTTAGAACACCCTTGATTTTATGAATTCTTTTTGTCAATAATTACATGACGGTTGGGTTCTTCGCCTTCACTGTAGGTAGTGACGAATTTATCGTTTTGTAAGGCAAAGTGAATGATTCTTCTTTCAAAAGGACTCATCGGCTCCAGCACGACTTTACGGCCGGTACGGGCTACTTGAGCCGCCATTCTTTTGGCAAGGCGAACCAAGGTAGCTTCCCGCTTCTTCCGATAATTTTCCGTATCTACTGTGACTCTGTGATACTCTTCTTTATCTTTATTATAAATTAAAGAAGCAAGATATTGGATGGCGTCCAGCGTTTCTCCCCGGCGGCCGATCAGTACGCCCATATCCGGACCTTCCAAATTGACCAGAAGCCCGTTTTCCGTTTCTGCGGCTTGTACGGTTCCTTCTACTTGCATCTGCTCCATCAAACCTTTTAAAAAAGAAGTAACTTCATTCTCAATAAATTCCGTTCCTTCGGGGAAATAAGGACCGGCTTGAACTTGTTGGCGCTCTTCATGATGTTCTCTGAGCGGATGTCCTTTTCTTTCTCTGCGTGGAGCTTTTTCCTTTGGTTTATCTTTGTTTAGAACAAAATCAGGAATGATCGCCTCGCTTCTTTCGGTAAGTCTTACCTTTGCCGGTCTGCTGCCGATACCGATAAAACCTTTTTTACCGTAATCCAGTACTTCCATTTCAATTTCATCAATTGAAAGCTTTAACTGTTCCAGCCCCATATACAAAGCCTGATCTACAGTTTCAGCTTCTATTTCAATAACCCTGGCCATTATTTGTTTTCTCCTTCAGCTTGTAATGCTTCCTTTTTTTTATCTCTGGCATCCAGTATTTTGTTAATTACAAAATTCAATAAAATCATGCAAAGACTTGAAGTGATCCAGTAAATTGCCAGCGCACTGGAGGAAATCAGGCAAAAATATACAAACATCAGCGGAAAAATAATCTTCATGATCTTTCCGCTTTTTGCGGCCTGCTCCGCTTGTTCGCCCGTTCCCATGGGCTGCTGAGCCGTCATGTTAAAGCTCAGCACCTGCACAACGCCGGCCAGAATCGGGAAAAGATAAAATCCATTGCCGCCGATCCATGCGGCAGAAGTCGCGTAGGTATCGGCAACATAAGTCCGTGCAGCTTCAAGCCCGGTGCTTACTTGAGTAGCAAAAGAGGCAAGATCAAGTCCCGCCGGATTATAAGCGTCCAAAAGCCCCCCGTTAAAAGCAGATTGAAGCACTCCTGTAATTTGATCTGCCTGAGGCAGAATATAGCCGTTGATATCTTTTATAATCCAAAGCTGCCGAAGTCCCCAACCCTGATTGAAATTAAAGAATACATCAGGCTGCCAGATATTTTTAATCCACAAAAAACTATTGGTATCAAACCATTGCTCAATTTCAGCTGGGTCTGTAAGCATAGAAAGCTCTGTCAATCTTTCTGCCGCAAGGTTGCGGAATACAGCAAAAAAAGCAATAAGAATGGGGTAGGTGAGCAGCATCATACCGCATCCTTTCGGCATAAGGCCGAGCCCTTCTTTTTTACGAATTTCCATCATACGGGCCTGTGCTTTTTCGGGATTATTTTTATAGGCCTTGTTAATCATATCAAGTTCCGGCTGAATCTTTTTTAATTTTTTTGTATATTCGCGCTGCCCGATTCGGCTGCGAATATCAAACGGCGAAAGCGCCAAACGGAACAAGATGGTAAACAGGATGATCGACAAACCGTAATTATTGGTAAGGCTGTTAATACCGTCGAAAATCCAGCCGAAAAATTCAGTTATATAACTCACTTGGAATTCTCCTGTCCTCTTTTTTGGGGCACGGGATCATACCCGCCTTTACAAAATGGATTACAGCGCAGAATACGCCACAAAGATAACGCACCGCCTTTGATAACGCCGAAGCGTTCGATTGCCAGCAGTGCATATTCTGAACATGTTGGAACAAACCGGCAAGCCGGCGGTAAATGGGGAGAAATATACCGTTTATACCGTATTATAAGCCAAAGTAGAAAAAGCTTGACGGGATTTTTCATGACATCATCCCTGCCTGTAAAAGCAGTGCGCGCATTTCCTGCTGCGCGACTAAAGAACTTTTTCCCACAAGAGCCTTTCTGGCAATAAAAAGATATGCCGTTTGCCGTCGGCAATCCGGCATAAGCGGTGTAAAGCCTGCACGCATAATACGTTTTGTGCGGTTTCGAACAACGGCGTTTCCCAATTTACTGCTTACAGAAAAACCGACCTTGATGCCTGTCCTGTTTTTGGCGCAGATCAGCACCATATATGCAGAAGCCACGGATTTTCCTCTTGAAACCACATATCTGAACTCTTTGTTTTTTTTGAGCATATACTGTTTTTTCAAGAGGCACCTCCTGTTATGCGCTGAGCACCTTTCTTCCGCGGCGGCGACGTCTTTGCAGTACATTGCGGCCGTTTTTGGTCTGCATTCTTTTACGGAAACCATGAACTTTTTTTCTTTTACGTTTATTCGGTTGATAGGTACGTAACATTTTTATATCTTTCCTTTCATTGATCGCCTTTAGTAAAGCGCAAAATTACAAAAAATATATATGCAGCATAGCTATGCTGTATAGCGTATCTATTATAGTGGAAAGCACAGAATGTGTCAAACAAAAATTTACCGATGCTTTTCTTTTGAAAAGATATGTTTTTGCTTCTTATATTGTCTTATAATATGAATGCCTTATATCGACGCTGGTCGGAAATCCGAACTTACAATATATATATCGGTGCTTTTTATATTGTTTCTGATTTTATTTCTTTATCGAGTTCAG
>ULSF01074711.1_pt1 | contig 13870 bp, 14 predicted proteins | sample 1956121 | NCBI WGS metagenome assembly ULSF01 (sample SAMEA4835701, study PRJEB28245) | human gut metagenome | biome: gut microbiome; material: fecal sample | place: Denmark | collected 2008
GAGGATTTCGGTGTGTCGATGGATACGCTGGACAAAATGCGTGAAACAATTCCGGATAATAAGAATATAGAATATCTTTGCCGATTGCGGGAGCGTATTCCCGCCTGTCATTTGCAGGATACGTATGTCTATGTTTTCTGCGGTTGTCTATATAGGAAACTGCGCGCCCTTCGTTTTGACGAAATAAAGGACTTCACGGCCTATGCCTCCATTTCTGAGTGGATCTATAACATCAATCCGGAGTGGAATGTGCCGGCCGGATTTTCTCTGGACGATCTTTGGAGCAAGTCGGAAAAATTGACGCTGGAGTGCATTTCTACGCTGATGTATCTCTCCTACTGCGGGAACAGAGAGAAATATATGGAATTTGTGGAACGAAATCTTAAGAGTATTCTTACGTACCTAAAGCAGCGGACAAGATCACATAGGGTATTTATTGATTCCGAAAAAAATGCGATTCATGTTGAGTATATCCTTCGATTACGCAATATCAAAACGGGAAATGAGCAGAGCGTCTCAAGGCTAAAATTTCTTTGCAAAACCCTGCCTATTTTTGATTTGTATTGTGCGGATGCACTCAAGCTGACAGTTGATTTGCTCTCAGCTTATCCTATTCCCGACGATGCACATAAAGCAATGCCCATTCGAAACATTGTGATCATGTTCCATCAAAACCTAACATCGTTATGGAATAAGACCATTATGAGCAATTACGAATTTGATACCGTAAGCGAATGGTTGGATTATTGGTTTAGTGTGAGAGAGAAGATATATCTGCTTGCCGATAAGTGCTGTGCCTGTATTTACAAACTCCTTGGCGGAAAACCATTAGGGAGTTTGGCCGGGGAGGTAGATCAGCTTCGGGAAGAATTTGCCCTAATTACTACTGGTGAAAAGCGATATCCCAAGGAAGATCCTCCTTTTGAAGAAAAAGCTACAGTGCCCGAGAGGTTAGGAAAAATAAAGAATAAATACTTTCAAAGCATACTAAACTTTACGAATCAGTTTGCAGGGTTCCTAATTAAGGATGAACAAAAGCAAAGATTGGCTATGGTTAACCTCACAACAGCCCAAAGTGCTCTTGTGACAATGCAGAATTACTTTGCAGAAATCGCAATTGATTTTGGCTTCCAGGAAAGACAGTTGGCTCTTTGTGTTATGGAAACACAGAGTATAGAGCGACTTACTATGTGCTGCAGCTATTATCTCGAACACATGCCAAGCAAATACTTTGATAAATATCAAATCAAGGATTGGTATGAAGAGCATTGCCGGGATGAGAGAGGAATCGCAGAAAAGGGATTTTCGAAATTAGCGTCCAAGTACTCGATTCATTTTCCTGATCAGATTTACATCATTGACATGTTGAGCTATTATCCCATCATAGTTGGTAATTTTGATATGGCATTGGAAAGTAATCTAACCGAATGTCTTCTGGGCTGTATCGCATTTGCTGATGCTCCCTTTGATTACCTAGTCATATTATCTGCAAACGAGTTCGAAGAAATAAATCCTACTGCGTTACAGTTTCCTCGACGGATGCTCGTTGATGTCAAGAAGGCAATCGAATCAGAAAATCATTCATCGCTTGATAAACTGATGTCTCCATATCCTGTGGACGTAACAGCACAGATGCTCAGTTGCTTTGCGCAAAAATATGTTTTGACGAAAAGGGCAAACGTAGAGGCCGAAGAACCTTCTATTGGGGATATTGCCGAAGAGCTATGGATCTACTCCAAATCGGTTGAGTTGTTGACGGAACCGGAAGATGCCGGTTATCTCGCAGCTGAAACGCAAGGCCTCCAGACCAATATTTCAGAAATGCTTCGTTTATTGCAGGACAAACTTCCATCCAAAGACGTTGATTGGTTAACAGAAATATGTAGTGGTGTATTCTCTGGGAAAAACTTTGACGATACTATGTTCAACAATGTTATTGCACACCTCGTACAAATGAAGACAGGTCAAAAAGAATGTTGGCCGCATAACTACCAGGAAACGCCAGACCGTGGCGGGTATTTTTCGATGAACGTCAATCAAATTTGAATGGAATGTAACACAAAAACAGAAATTCCGGGCTATCAGAATTCCTTGATAGTTTGGGATTTCTGCTTTTGCAGAGATTTATTTTTTGTCCTGTGCTTGACATACGGGTGTCTCAAATCATGGAAACGCAGGTGCTCGATGCCAGCGTCGTTCAGAATCTTTTCATGCAGCTTGACTATTGAGTCCGGGTGGTATATTCCCCCAGCCATTGGAGACGGGAACATATAGATGTTCAGCGGATGCTTTGCATGTTCCTCTTTGAGCAGCTCGACTGTTTCTTGAGACAGGGATATTAGCCTTACGGATGTCACTGTCTTTGGCTTAGTAATTTTGAGCTCGCCGTCACGGGAGCTTACGAGCTGCTTTGTTACCGAAAGCGTACAGTTTTCGGAGTCAAGGCCGCTCCACAGCAGCGCCGCGATTTCACCTTTACGCAGTCCGCTTGTAAGCTCAAGATAGAACAGAGGGAGGACACTTTGTACACTGGTGGCTTTCAAGTATGCTTTTACTTGTTCCGGCGGGAGTATCTTCATCTCTTTCTTGTCTATCTTCGGCACTATCACATCGTCTGCCGGATTGCAGACTATTAGCCGCTCCTTGATCGCTCGATTAAGACAGTTATGCAGCATCACATGAATGCCGTGAACATATGTGCCTGACAGACCGGGATTTTTCTCTTTCTGCGATACCCGTTCTATGCCGTGGTCGAGCAAATCATTGTACATTTTCTGAATCTGTCTGCCGGTCAGCTTGTTAAGCTTTATATCGCCGAGGCAGGGAACGATATGTTTCGTGATGTATCTATTGTAGTAGTCCGCGGTGCGCTCGCGCATGTTCGGCTTCGCGTATATCTCAAACCATAGTGCCGCCCATTCGCCGACAGTGTATAAATCGCTCTTTGACACGTCGAGAACTTTTATTTCTTCCAGCTTGGCTTTGAGCTTTTCTTTGACTTCCGCCTGAGTCTTACCGAGAACATTTTTCATTTTGACCTTGCCATTTTCATCGTAGCCGACAGTGTATCTGCCCACCCAGCGACCACCGCTGCGCTTGCGGATACTGCCTTCGCCGTTTGATCTTTTCTTTGCCATGTTTTCATCCCATTTCGCAGCAAACACAAATACCTCAAGTCCTCCGAAATAGCCAGAGAAACTTTTAGGGATTTTTCTTTGTATATTACGGCGTAGTTTTTAAGCATCCGTGTTTGCGTTTATCCACTCTATAAATCTTTCTTTCGGCACGATGATGCGGGACCCGATACGCAGTGACGGGAAGCTGTCACTGCGCACAAGTTCATACGCTCCTGCGCGGGATATGCCAAGGACGGATGCTACATTTGGCACGGATAGCATCAGCGGCAGATCATTGTAGTTTGTGTATTTCGATCTGCTCAAATGTTTTTTCCTTTCTTCTTGGTGTATAGAGATGATAGAGTTGCATTTTCTTTTCGTTGAGGGTATACTGACATTGAAATAATCTTGAGGGAGGTCAAGCCATGTCTGCTGTGTACACAATATCGGAAATAAAAAATATAGTTTGCCCTCTTGCAAAAGAGTACGGAGCTGAACGCGTATACCTATTTGGCTCATACGCCCGCGGAGAGTCTACAAAGAATAGCGATATAGATCTTCGTATAGACAAGGGCAATATAAAGGGTCTTGCTTTGGCAGGCCTGCTGCTCGACCTTGAAAAAGCACTTGGTTGTCCGGTTGACCTTATAACGACCACGAGTCTGGACAAAGAATTTTTGTCGTCCATCAAAAATGATGAGGTGTTGCTGTATGAAGCCCCTTGATAAAGACCTCAGCATCATCACTCATGTGTTGTCCTACTGCGAGCAGATAAATGAAACTATGGAACGGTTCGGACGTAGTCAGGACATTTTTATGAGCGACAAAATCTATCGCAATGCTGTTGCGCTGTGCATACTTCAGATAGGAGAGCTTGCTGGTAAACTGTCAGATGACTTTCGGCACGAGCACAACCAGATCCCGTGGCAGCAAATAAAAGCAACCCGCAATATTGTCGCACACAGCTATGGCTCTGTTGACCCAGTTGTGACGTGGGAAATAATCACAGGCGATATTCCCGCGCTTAAGGATTATTGTCAAGCAATTGTGAATGCAGAACAACAGATTTGAACCCAAGGAGACGGATGAGACACCGTCTCCTTTTTGTTACTCCATCTTCGGATAATTTGCAGGATCCTCGTGGTCGTCCTCGCGGTGACCGAGCGCAATTTTCCACTCCTGCAATTCTTTGCGGCGCTTTCTGTCGAGCTGCAAGCCCCGGTAACCGGAAGAACTGACGTTATCCCGAAAGATATTTCCCATGTGGTGCAGCATACGGATCATGCAAGCGGCGACGGAATCGGGTGGTGGGGCACGGTGCTCTTGTCGGGGCTGCGTGTTATGTTCTGTATCTGGTGATGTGTTTTCTGAGAGGGATTTTAATTCTGGTGCAGCATACTGCGTCATATCATACTCAACGCTTTCATTCTGCTGTTGCTCCATCATCTGCACGACCTCGCGGATGACCATATTACGCACTGGCTTGAACTCTTTCTGCTGAGAGAGGGGCACGCGCTCCGGTTTTGCTTTCGAGTAAAAGCTGAACACCTCATCCCGCATGCCCTGCCAGAGTGAGTATGCTTCTGCTACACGCTCGTCACTCGCAATTTCGTCAACTATCGCATCGACTATACGCTTTGTGGCCAGAGGAAGATAACCGTACACTTTTTTACCGGAGTAGTTTTGCAGACGCTCGGCAAGCTCAGCGATGAGCAGTTCGAGTTTCGGATTTTTCAAATCACCATCCTGCATTTTCTGAATCAGGGAATCCATGACCTCCAGGGCATTATCCTGCAAGAGGTATCGATGTGCGGTCTGCTTCTGGTACACATTGAGCAAATCATCCTTGTAGACTTGACGCACCAATGCAGACTTAATCTGTTTGATGCCCTGCTTCGTGAGATAGCCTTCCTTCGGGTCAGTCGAGAAGATGACCATGTGAACATGAATATGCTTCTCTTTCATGTGCATGGCGGCATACCATCTGAGATGGTCCGGCTTAATTTTATAGCTCTCGGCTATGTCGATGAGCGACGACTTAATTAAATTTTGCCAAGCCTCAACATGGTCATAGCCGAGCCGCTCCGCATCTTCACGCGGAAGAGAAATGATGGGGCGCCAGACGTTGCCATTGTGCTGAGACACTTCATCCATCGCAGTCTGCATTACAGGCACTTGACCGTCTGCATTCCAAAGCCCATGTTCGTTAAGTTTTTTCACTCCGGGACGGTTTGCAATGTAGCCGATAAAATTCTCGCGCTCGTCGAGGTTGAAAGAATATATTTCTTCTGTCTGCTCTATGAATTCAGATGCAGAGTAGCGTGATGGCGCAGAGACATACTCATCATATTCCGGCAGCAGCGTTGCTTCCGAAAACTTTTTCGTGAGCTTCTGAATATATTCCTCCTGCTTTTTTGTCGGCGGGAGATTCTTAGCACTGTCACTCAGCGTCTGCACACCGTCACGTGTGGAGATATACCTCACATGGTTTGCAAGTCGAGCCGAGTTGCTGCTGCCTTTTAGGTACGGAGAAATGAATATCAGCTTTGCCATCAGTCATCCGGTGAGCTTTGGATTTTGACTGCGTTGTCGAAGCTGATGCGCCCGAATGTGCGCTTGACCTCATCGGCGGCATACCCGCGCAGAGCGCGGAGGTCACCGATGTCGTCTTTGAAGTGCGCGGCGATGACATGCATCATCATATTTGTCTCGACGCACAGCTTGAACATCAGCGACCTCATTCGGTCATCGTTTGCATCAAGCATACCTCGCAGACTTGTGAGTAGAGCTTTGCCGAGGTAGTCTGTAATATCCTCACTTGCAAGATAGCCCATGTAGAAGTGCAGAGCTTTCTCAACAAACTCACTCCGGCTCTGACAGTTAGCAAGCTCCAATGAACTATCCATCCTGCGGACGGTTTCGGGATAGAGCCATAAGGCGTAGTTCTTCTTGTTTTCTTCCAAGTTTGCATCATCTCCTCTTAGATAGCGGTAAAATCGTTGGTACAGCGGCGTTTGGGGGCATATAGATAGCGGAAAACCTGTAATTTTTCAAAACCGATAGCATCTCCCGTAGCTTAAAAAGACCCGCGTTGCGGGGCTTTGTGGATGCCTGCCGGTCAAACCGATAGCGGGCTTTATCTTGTCACAGTTTCGAACGGGCGCACCCGGACGAAAATGCCGCGAAAACGCTCCCAAACACCGCGCGTTCTCCTGCCGGGGTATCCACGCCCTACCTGCTCCCGTAAAAGCGCACACAGCGCCTCACGTGGGCAAACACGGGCTACAGCTCCGGCGTGAGACACTCGGTCTGCATCGCGTCGCAATATTCGTCGAGTGTCATGCCTTCACGCTCTTGGCAGTACTCGTCCATCTTCTCAAGAACTATTTCTTTCTCAGCATCCGAGAGCTTGTACACCGCCGCCTCGTTAGCGCCGACACTGCGGCAGATCATAATGTCAAGGGTGTCGTCGACTTGTCTCGTTGTAACATTGTAGTTTGCGTAGACATTGAGATAGTCATCCGGAGCGATCCCGCTAAGCGAACCGAAAATATTTCTGGCATCACAGTGCAGCTCCATATAGAAATTCAATTCGTCGTCGCACTCCAAAATCTCATCGACGAAATTGAAATCGTCCTCGGCCAAGCTGTGAAGCGGCTCGGTTTCAATAACTGCGATGGGAATCACATCGTAGTTGCCGTTGTCGCCGAGCGTAGACATGATCTCGCGCTGCTTGGTTTCGTTCAGGTCGTCCCAAAATATTTCGATGCTAATGATTCCTCACCTCCATCTGTAATGACCGGCGCAGTGTTAATTGCTGGCGCACCCTGTATTGGCGCTTCAGCTATCTTCGGCACTGCCTGTTTCGCTGTGCGCTTCGGCTTTGCCGGAACAACTACATCGTCCTCGTCAATGTACTCACGCACAGCGGCCGGGACGTGCTTTTCGTAAAGATGCAGCAGCGCCGCCGCGAGCTCATCTTCGGCCGTCAGCTCCTTCTTCTTGAGATACTTGTTCAGTGCCCGCAGCTTCTCATCATCGAAGCTGACAGATATGTTTATCTGTTTCATTGTTGATCTCCTCAGTCGTAAGAAATATACGGCACCTGAAGCCAGTGCGTCCAGCCGCGGCCTTCGAGCTGCGTCTTGACCACACCGTACTTCGTGCCCATTGCCTCTATTACTTCACCGTTGCCTATGTACACGCCGATGTGCCCGTCGTGCCAGACCGCAAGTCCGGGAGTATCCGGGATGGTGTCTATCGTACCTGACACCGTGGCGTTATAGTACATCTGGTTTGCGCTGACATCCGGCATATCGTTTGTACCGTAGCGCAGCTCCAGCGTCTCCGCATCGAGCCAACCGTAACCTTTGATGAGTCCGACACAGTCGGCAGTCCTGCCTCCGACCCAGTTTGCCTGAATGAAGTCCGCATAGCTGCCGACTCCATCCGGGTACTGCTGGAGCTTTGACGCAAACAGCTCATCGGTCATGATCTGACCGTAGGTTCCCCAGACATAGCCCCAGCCGGACTGCCAAGCGTTAATGGCGTAAGCCACAAGGTCGTGCGCGTTTTTCGTTGACGGATCAGAGAACATACTGAGGTCTATCTCCACGCTCCTTTGCCCTCCGACCTCATACGCGCCGGTGTAATTCTCAACACCCATCGTCCCTGCGATCATGGTATAGATGTGCCGGATATTATCCTTATCCTCATCGGTTATCTCTCTGCCGAGCTCGGTTGAGAGATTTATATAAGCGTCGCTTAGTGACAGCGGCGTGATCGCAGTGTACGTCTCTGTCTCGGTGACAGTCTCTCCGTTCTCATCTTCGCTTTCGACCTCGCGCATCAGTTCCTGCTCGGAATAGAAGCAGTCAACAAATTTTCCTGCCGCACGTCGTGTCGGTGCGTCCTCACCGAAGCACAGAGCAAAGAAAACAGCCTTGACCATAGTCGGGTCAAGGCTTCCAGTGCTGTCCTCGCTTGAGTTTGCGGCGGCTATCGCCGAATCCAGAAGAGAAAAAGCTTCCCGCATCTCGGAGACGTGCGTCTTGAACTCGCTCGGAACTTTCTCCGTATAATTTGGGCCGTAGAAGCACGCTTTCACAGTAGTGTTATTGTGCTCCGCGCCGCCGCTTGCGAGGGAGCAGAGTACTGCGGTTATGAGGATGAGCGGAGAGAGAACTGCCGCAAGTATCCACGCTATTGTTCTTCTGCCCTTGTCGCTGCCGCCAACAGTTAGAGCGAGCTTTGCAAATACGGTATTCATCATCGTCCACCTGCTGTGCCAAACAGCGCTTCCTTATGCGGCGGGGCATGGACTTCAAGCAGATACCGCTCATTGCCGCACTTGTAGAGGCATACACCGCGCTGCGGATAGCGGATGAGGTCATACTCTGACTCCTCAAGCTGGAGCATGTCCATGTATGAGCGCTTGTCTATTGACCCCGCATTAAAAAGAAACTGGTGCGGCGGAATGGAAAACAGCGGCTTCGTCATTTCACGTACATTCGGCTGGTCGAAGTCGTCGAGGTTCTGCGAGGCGAGAATCATAGCAGATTCCTTCTTACGCACGCGCTTGAGGCAGTTGCGGATGTACTCTATCGCTGTGGGATTACTCAGCCAGATGTACAGCTCGTCGAGCGTAGCAACGGTGTTGCCCTCGGTCAGAAGCTTATCGGACATATAACTGAGAATGTTGAAGAGCATGGCGTTCTGAATGTTTTTCCCCGCCATCAAGAGGCTCTTTACGCCGAACACAAGAAAGCGCGATGAGGTTATATTCGTGTGCCCGTTGAAGAACTGCGAATCTGCACCTTTGCATATAGAGTTCAAACCGAGCAGCACCTCCTGCAGGAGCTGTGGAGTATAGAGATTGTGCGCCGCCGCATCGTAGTTTTTGTATTCCTCTTCGATAAGATCATAGAGGTCGGACAGCACAGGATAATTCTCCGGCTTGAGCTGCGAGAAATTCGTGTAGTCTGAAATATGAAACCTGGAATACAGCTTCGAGAGCAGTATCTCTATCGTGTCGATCTGCGGATCGGTGAAGTCCTTGTATGCGCAGAAGAAATCCCGCAGGAATGAGAGATGCTGAGACAGTACAGTTTTCTTCCTGAACGTCTCAGGCGTTGACGGATCGTCCTCATCCTCGCCGGTGCTCCAGCACTTCGGCTCAAGCACGTTGATGATGTACTGCCCGCCCATGAGGTCAATGAAGCAGCCGTCAAGCGCGGCACATAATTCACCCTGCTCGTGCTCAACATCCAGCGAGATAATGTTTTTCCCAGCCTCACGGCAGTTGACCATCAGGAGCTTCATAAGATAAGACTTGCCCTGACCGGAGTTGCCGAGTATGAGAACATTTGCCGAGGTCTTGTCCTCATCGCGCTGGTCGAAGTCCGTGAGGATGTTGCTGCCGTATCTGTCCTTGCCGATGTAGAAGCCGTGGGCATCCGTCTTACCGGAATAATTATATATGTATAAGTTTGCAACGCTCGACGCCGGGAGCACACGCTCGAACTGCGTGCCGAAGATGTTATGCCCCTGCGGGCAGGTGGAGAGGTAACCTTTCTGCTGGCGTAATCTCAAACGGTCAACATTTAATTTTGATCTCAGCAGCTCAGATATTACCTCAGACTGCAAGCGCTCAAGCTCCTGCATCGTCGGGGCGCACAGCTCAATGAACACAGCGCAGTGAATAAGAGGCTCGCGTCTTTTCCTCATGGTGTTGACCATTTCAAACACATCCTGCAGGTTGCCTTCGGCGGTGATCATCTGCTTAGTGTCGTTGGTGTTCGCGCGGCTGAGCCTGTTCTTGTTGGTTGCGTTTTGTATAATGCGGTTCTCCTCCATCGCGTCAACGATGCGCGTGTATATGCGGATGTTGACTCCGCATTTCTCACCGAGGTGACGGAGTATAGCCTGATCCTCGGTCGCAGCCGGGTACTCCTTCAGTGCCCAGACGCAGCAGTAGAGGTTATCTCGGATATATACGTCGGGGTTGAACTTCAATACTCCCGGCGCGATCATATCTAAGAATGTCTTGCGCGGCGGCGCAGATTTCACGGGCTGCTTGCGCGCGGCGCTTTTCTTCTCTGCCTTTACAGGAGCAGATTTCTGCTTCAAGTGTTTTCCCATATAGTTTTTCCTCCTCATTCCCACTGCTGACCATCATAGTCCGGGTACAGATCAACGCTGATGCTCTGACCGTAGTAAACAGCCAGCAGCTTTTTAAGCTCCTGCCGGTCGGCACGATGAACGGTGAAGCCCTGCTCGTGGATGTATTTCTCAACATTGCCGAGATGGGCATAGATGTCGCCCCTGACCTCGCTGCGTATGCGCAGGACGATGTAAAACTGACGGGACGACGCCGTCATGACCTGTATTCGGTCAAGGTGCTCGATGTCCTGCTCCAGCAGACGCCTCACGGCAGGGCAGTTCTCTTTCTCAAGCCTGTCGCGGTAGAAGCGCTTGTTATATTCAAATGACTGCATCGAATCCGTGGCGATCATCTCAATACCGTCGTAGCCCTTGATGATGTTGAGCAGGGCATTGATCCTTGCGTCGATGCTGTCGGCGGGGAGCACGCTCAGATTAGTAGGCGCAACGGAAAAGAAAACAAGCTCGCCCTGCTTGGTCGAGATGCCGTAGTCGGTTATAGCCTCAATGCCGAGCAGCTCCTGTGTAGATTCTTTCTTTTTGAAAATCATGTGGGATCCCTCCATTCAAAGTATTGCTGGCGCGTGAAGAAGTACGCCGCGGCATAGCGGATAAAATCCAGTATGCTGGTGTTGTCGAAGCGGATACTGAGAAATCCGTAAGCAACTACGAGCGCTAGCGGCAGTAGTGCGCCCGTACGCACGAGTGAGAATATGCCGATGAGAAAACCAATACCGATGATGGCAAGGTCTTTTAGCTCCCACAGCCAGAGCGTAGCTTTGGCTGCGAGGTTGTCCGGGTAGATGTACATTGTTTGCCTCCTAAATAAAATTGCCGCCGTGGTCTCCCACGACGGCTTTGATGATGTATGAAGTTTTATCCTGCCGCTTCCGCATCTGCAGCGTCGGTGAGCGCAGTCTCTATGAGCCCGATGATGAACTCCTTCTGTGTCAGCCCATATTTGCTCAGATGCTCCTTGATCCTCACGAAGAGTTCCTCCGGTATCTGCAGAGCCAGTGTCCTTGTTCCGTTTGCCATAGTTCTGCCTCCTTCAAAGTGTTCTCTGATGATCTTCTCGACGTACTCGCTCAGTGTCAGTGCCAACTGTTCCTGCTCCTCGCGCACCTTGATGTGCAGCGACTCCGGGATCATGGCGCAGAGGTTTTTCTTCTTTTCGTCCATGAGCTATACTCCTTTCTGCTTTCGCAAGCGAAGTATACCCGAAGCTCCGGCACAAAGCTATTCATCAGAAGCAATGAAGATCACCGGCAAAACGAAGCAGATGCAACAAGCTATAAACCATTCAGCGCTGTAGCAACACCGTGCATTATATAGTCCGCGCACGGGATGGCGACACTGTTGCCGAGCGCTTTGTACCGCGCGGAGTCCGACGCGCCGGGGATATCTGTCCAGCCGTCAGGGAAACCCTGCAAGCGTTCGCACTCCAGCGGCGTGAGCCTGCGGATGAGATACGCGAACGGCTTTGAGCTGTCATATACAAGGTCGGTCGCGTCCTTGTACTGCCTGGCGCTTTGGGTACTGACTACATCATCTTCCTGAAAAACATCCACACGCTGACGGGCAAAGACCGCGTGCCTATCCGTCGCGGTGATCGTATACGACAAGTCCTCACTGACGCCGCTACCGTTGCCGCCGTTTTGCGGCTGGCGGTCGATCACGTTTCCAGCAATGCACAGCGGCGTATCGTCAACGAGCGGCAGGTTATTTCCGCCTGTACCGGCTCTGGCAGAGAGCGTGGGAGCAACATCGAACGGCCCCTTGTACCGGCTGTCTATCCCATGGTTCTCATATAGCCGCAGTACTGCCGGAGCAGTGTTGCCGCCATCTGCGCTCTTGAGTGTCGGTGCGACATCTTCGGTATAGCCAACGCTCCCGGCAGAGCTGCCCGCGCCCGGACTGAACCCAGCAACGAAGGTCTGCATCTGGAGATTCTGCGTTGCCATCAACGCACCAGCAACGCCGTGCAGGTCTATCCCTTCGTTCCTCTGGTTTATATGATAGGCACATACACCTGTATCTATATCCTCACCGTCACTCAAGCCCGCCTGCGCCAGCAAAGCAGCTTCCAATCTTTTCGGCAGCAGTTTTCCACGAGCCTTCGCTCGGCGCAGTATACCCAGGCAGGCTTTCGGGCTTAAATAATATTTGGGGTGCGGTGAGTCCTCCAAAATCTGCGACAAGGAAGATTCGGGCTCTTCTTTGCGGGACGCCCCAGTGTTGAGCATCGGCGACGCGCCAGCCCACGGAGAGCGTATCTCCCACTCGTATCCACCCAGCAGATTGAAATTTCCCGGCGTGAGGTCGAGGAACATATATGTCGGGTACACATATTTTAATAATCTCCTCAAGGACGATCCTGAAGTCCTCGCCGTGCGGCTCACCTGAGGAGAAGGCTCCGGGAACGTTTTCCCATAATAACATTCTGGGTCGAACAGACACGCCTGATCGTCCTTGTAATATATCTGCATTTCTCATCTCCTTCGTGATTCGTATTTGCTCCATGAAGAGTCCGGAGCGAGCACCGGTCAAACCGGCTCTTGCGCCGGCGACTGAGAGATCCTGACACGGGCTGCCCCCGGCTATTATATCTACCGGCGGCAGCTCCGCTCCGTTCAGCTTAGTTATATCCCCCAAGTGGAGCATCTGGGGAAAGTGCGTAGACGTTACGGCAATGGGAAACGGTTCTATCTCACTCGCCCATAATGGCACTATGCCGTTATTCACGGCGGTGAGAGGAAAGCCGCCTATGCCGTCGAACAAACTTCCGAGCGTGAGCATCACTTGCTCACCGCCTGAACTATAGCCTTGCCGGTATGTACCGCCGTCTGTGCCGTATACACTGCGCTCATGATGTTCGCTCTCGTGCTCGTGTCGAGACCGAACGCTCCGGCGATGCGCGTTATCTCACTCGACGAGAGCATGAGCCCGATGCCGAGCAGCGCGTGCTCCTTGAACACGAGCAGCCCCGCAATGAGTATCGTCGCCTGTAGGAACGCCGTGAGGCACACTCCTATGACCTGTTTCATCCACTGGACGAATGCGTCTATGCCGCCTCGCGGGATGCTGAACATATACAGGCTGCCGACTGCTATTTGTATCAAGAGGATACCGCCGCGCTTGAGGTTTGCAAAGAACACCTTTATTACGGCATACGCCATCATGATGATGCAGACGATCACCATGATGGCGCTTGTTACTGCCCCGAAGCCGGAGATGGGTTTCACAACAAGGTCGGCGACAGTTTCAATCTCTTCATACTCCTGAATGATGTTCGCCGCGACTTCACCTATGGACGTCCCGTAGCCGGTCATGCCTGAAGTAAATTCAGCCTGTAAGGAGATAGCAAGCTGGTACAGTCTGACCGGGACAACTGAGAACAGGCTCGCCGCCATAAAGCCCTTGATGGCATTGAGGGCAACGGCGCGGATGTCGCCTTTGCCTCCGGCGTAGTTTATGCCGCACTCAAAGCATGCGACGATGAGACCGATGACGTACAGCGTCCACGCAAGGTAATTGAAGAACTGCACGATGCCCTGCACCCAGCTCATCTCGAACAGCTCCGCGCCCATGCT
>ULSF01072648.1_pt1 | contig 13852 bp, 12 predicted proteins | sample 1956121 | NCBI WGS metagenome assembly ULSF01 (sample SAMEA4835701, study PRJEB28245) | human gut metagenome | biome: gut microbiome; material: fecal sample | place: Denmark | collected 2008
AGAAACAATTGATAATCCACCGAAGCTTTGATGCCGTTTTCATTTTTATTGATATCAAGGCTTGTAGTAAATATGCGCATATCTAAAGAAATACCGCCAAAAGCTTTATATTGTGTTTCATAAGTAGCCGTATCCTTAAAATACATATCTGCACCGGTATCTCCCGTACGTTCTACAAGGATGCTGTCTTCTCCGATAAACAAAGTGGTATTGACTGCATCCTCATCACTTAAATTTTCCTCATAATTCAACTTAATTCCGGAATCCGTTTCTTCACATTCAGAGCGCGTAGTAAACGTAATATCCCCTTCTGCTCCCGGTTGTTTTGTCACAATCGTCAATAATACTTCCTTCATTCCTATCTCCTCATTTTACAATCAGGGAAAGCTGTCCGCTTCCGTCAATCGGCGTTCTGTAAACCAATCCGCTGTCCACACTGTCAAAAATATATAACATATCACCGGCAACATCGATAGAATCCACATCATATACGGATTGAACCGTTCCCAAAACCGTTTTTTCCGTTCCCTGATATGTCATCCGATAGATATCTCCGGTTTCCGCTTCTACAAGGAAGATATAATCATCATTAATGCAATAAGCGCTCACTTCCTGCAAATGCAGTTTTATTCGCGCAACATTTCCACTCTCTCCCACGGCTTCACCGGCAATATTATTCATGGGCTGCAAATACAGTCCCACATCCTCTTCTGTGCTCGCTATACCGATAATGGCCTCATTTTTATAATTCAGCAAAGCATTTTTATAGAGAGATTGACTGATCTGTACAAGCTCCAAGGTATTGGCATTTAATCGATACGGAATGCGCGCGGAAGTAAAATACACATTGGTATCATCAACATATAAAAACGGACCGTTATCGTTACATAATGTTTCTTGTCTGCCAGAGGCAATATCAATGCGTTTGGTTCCGCTTGCCCCTTGATAATAATAATAAATATAGCTCTGACTGATCATCATACCGGAAACTTCACCGGTATCGAACTCGCTTTTTTGCACATTTTCATAATCAAAATAAATGATTTTTCCGCCATTGGCAATGGCCACACCGTTTTCACCAAAAGTATAAAACTCTGAATCGTTAAAGGTATACAATTTTTTATTATTTTTACCGTTTATTCCGATAGAATACAGCACAACATTCGTAAGCGTCGGCGAGATATAAAATATTTTGTCTCTGTAAAGATGCATAGCATGTGCTTTGCTGGAAGTAACCGGCGTACATTCGCTTCCATCCGTACGCATCCTGTATATTTTTGCCCGCGGAGTATCGCTTACCGCATCTGTTGCCAACGCGGGCATGCTTCCGTTAATAAAATATACCCAATCTCCCTGTATTACGGCAATACCGTCATTAGAAATAATTTCGGCGTCCGGTTGTCCTCCTTCAAGTCCTTTCCCGCAGCCTGCAAAACAAGCTACAGTTAACAGCACGCAAAACGCAGCAATAATTTTTTTCATAACTCTCTCCTCAACACTACACAATAAAGTAAAATCCGGATTCATTCAGCCAACGATACCGATATCCTCAAGCTCTATACACTCTATATATAACGTTTCCATATTCAATCGATAAATTCGATCCGAATCACCGGCAGAAAGGAAATACAGCCACTGATCCACGATATCCAGCGTATCAATATCATAAATAAAATCTTCCATGATGCACTCATCTGCGGTACCGTCAATTGCCACACGACAAAGATAATTCAATTTGGAATCATTAATATAATAAATGTATCCGTCATAATACGCCATACAGCTGCCGCAATTTTTTGAAATCTGCGTTTTTTGTCCTCCACCGTCAGGAATAATATAAATTCCTTCCTCTTGGCTTTCTTCTTCCTCATCCGTTACACCGTAAGAAACACCATAAAAACTTTCTCCTTCAGGAAAAACATATTCGGTAAATCCTCCGTGAATCACTGAAGAAGAAGTAAAGCTCTGTTGATCATACCGATACACTTTACCGTTGCCCAACATATAATAATACATATAATGCTGTTCAACTTTTAAAACATAAGCGGCGCCCGTTGTTATCTCGGTATATTCATTTTCACCGTTTTTTACTTTATAAACGCTTCCGATGCTACCGTCCATTTCCCACGTAAAATAAGTATATTCCGGACCGGTTCGAAGATTATAAACAGGAAAATCAGTAAGCCGTTCCACATTTTTACCGTCTCTATCCATACGATAAAGCAAAAAATCTTCAGTAAAATAAATAGCTTTTTCCGTATATCCGTAGCATCCGCCATAATAAATATCATCAATTTGTTTCAAAACCCGATAATTGGTTCCATCAATGTTAGCAATACTAATATAACTGTTTCCGTTATCGTATACGCATAAATAAATGTTTTCGCCATCTATATTAAATACAGAAACATCTCTGTCCACTACTACATCTTTTTCCGTACCGTCCGCACGCATACGACACAACGCGCCCGAATACTCATGAAACCGTTCGTTTTCATGACGCATAAAATTATCGCCGTTAATATAATATATCCAATCTCCCTGCCTTGCAGCAAGCCCGCCGTCAGAAATAGTTTCTTCTTCCGGCATAGCGCCGGGAAGCGGGTTTTCTAGGCCACTATACTGTTGTGCCGAACAGGCGCAAAAAACACCGACAAGTGCTACGGCAAGAAATGAAACAAACAGTTTCTTTTGCAAAATTCTCATCCCTGTCATAATTCTTTATTTTGCGCATAAAATTCAACAGAAAGACAGCAAAAGGAGTGTTTATTTTATGCGCAGATTCAATTTTAATAATTTCAAAAAAAACAGTACTATAACACCTAAGCAACCGGAGAAGGAACCGGTACGCCGTTACAGCGCATACCGTACAATCATTTCCCGGCACGAAGCCGCGGCCGCACGATTAAAAGATGAACCCGTAGCCATTATTGAAAACAACAATTAAGCGGTAGGCATTCGCCCTTCCAACAGCAGTCCAAGAGCTTCAGCAACAGAATCAATAGAGCGGCAGCGCACGGTAAATACCGCGTTGTCGCTTTCGTTATTTTGAAACACAGCATAGGTATCCGATATTCTATAATATGCTCCCTCATAAGTTGCTTCCTTAATATAGCTCTTTCCCGTCTGTTGATCGGTAATGGGAATTTCCACTTCTAATGAATAAGAAAATAGCTCTTCTCCTTTTTCGGTATTGTTAGAAACAACTCCCTCGATTGAAAGGAACAAAACTTTAGAATAAAAAGTTTTAAACTGCATTTCATCAAGTTTTTTTCCGTTGATATAATAAGTATTCAATGTAGATTCTGTACCGTCTTCACTCATCAAAACATTTCCCGCGTCATCATACTGCAATTGTCTGTCAATCGTCAGTACATATTCTTGTCCGCCAATACGAAAGACACCGCTGCGCAACCAGTAAATATTCAAGGCTAAAAGATATGGGTTTGCTAAATCTACCGCGCTGATTGTAAGCGGCTGAAAACTTTCCGCACTGATCGTATATACTTTTGCCTCGCTAAAATCTGTTTCTTCGTCAGAAATCAATGCGCAATAATACAGGTCCTCAGAATTTTCCACTTTTTTACCGATTACTAAATGATCGAGCAATTTCGTATCGCTGTCATAGCTTTGCAATTCGTATAAAGGCTGATCAAATCCATATAAAGTAATATCATCCCCAACACGCTCAGACAAATATGAGTTTAATTGCAAATTTCCGATACCTTCAAATAAAGCATCGATCGCTTCCGTATCGGTTTCTGAAATTGTCGGTAAGAGCATATACCACGCTTCCGTACCGGAAAGTGGGCCGGGAATATAAGAAAGCTGAATCGTCATACGTTCAGAATTAATTAAATACAGTGTTTGGCAGCTAAGCGAAGTATTATTGAGTCCCGGAAGATTCAGTAAATCAGCCATACGATATCCCATATAATCCATGACATACGGCGAAACAATATAAATTTCTTTTACGTCATCCAACAAAAGATAGACTCCTTCGCGATTTCCGTATTCATTTCCGATATAAACCGTATGCTCGCTGCCATCGGTATAACTGATTTTCGCTGTAGAAGAAGGATTTTCCAAACCGTATTCGTTCAGCCTCGCAGCATCGTATTCCAACACATATCTGGTTTCCATGTGCCCGCACCACTGAACCAAATATTTGACTTTGGTTTGGTTTATATCGTCATATTTTTGTCCTTCAATATTCCAGTCCTGAACCGTACCGTTCATGAAAGGAGTAAAAATAATTTTCTCATTATAAGTGTGATTGGTAAGCTCTATTTTCTGAATTTGATTATCCTCATAATCATAAAGGATTTTTACATTATAATTTTCCTCTTCTCCCGAAGAGCCAAAAATCATATAGCCGGCAATCATCGCCGCAATCAATAAAATAGCAACGGATACAATGATCAATGAGCGTTTCATACTGATATGTTTAATTTTTTTTTCTTTTTTCTCCACGCTCAGCAGCTCATCCTTCAGGGCATCTTCACCGTCACCATGAAGTTCCTCCGCAATTTCACCGTAGCTTTTTTCTTCCGTAAGGGCATCTTTCTTTTCTTCTTCTATCAAAGATTTTTCCTCCTTACCCAAACAACAACGCCCGCAGTAAAAATAATCAGCGGAACTGCAATCACAAGAATCGCAAACCATACTTTCATTTCCAGCTGGCTCATCTGTACATAGCTGGCAGTGAGATCAATTCCTACATTGACCAATTCATCAGAAGAACTTTTTCCCGCAAGCCAATTAATACCGTTACGCAGAATGTTTGAATTACCCAAATAATCCCCCGTAGCAATATTCGCTGAACCCATTAATAAAATACGAGTGGTGGTAGTAGCGGTAGTTCCCGAAATTCCTTCGTTTACACGTTCATAAGCACACGCAATACTATGAACTCCTCTTGTATCAAGATAATTTCCCATTACCGCTTCCGCCTCGCTTGCCTCCGGCCAGGGAATTTCCACGCTGCTGGCATAACTGGTTAATACATTGGTAAAGGTTTCACTATAAGTACCCATCGTGGTACCGCTGCCATACCGGTAGGAAAAGCTAGCGGTTTCGCTAACCCAAACAGGTTCATTGGCAGAACGAACCGCCGCCGAGATCTCATGCGACTGATCGGCAACCAATTCAATCAGTTTAGCTGAATCCGCAGATCGATGCGCCTGATCCGTCTCGGCGATGACTCCTTCATTCAAGGATATATTAAAATAATCCAGCAAATTATTATAATTAACAAGGGGTTGGTCAGCGTCATCAACCAGTCGGCTGCACAAAAACAACATTCTGCCGTAACTTTCATCAAGGAAAGATATAATGCTGTTATATTCGTCAATCGAAAGGTCGCTCTTCGGCTCAAGAACGACAAGAATATCTCCTTGACGCAGACGTTCCTGTCCCGAAATCAAATTAATCTCTTCCACATTAAAATTTTCTCTTTGAATTCGGTTAATCATGGTTTCCACTTCTTCATTGATGTTTTCTCCATGTCCGGTCAGAATGTATACATTCTGACGCATTCCCGTACGAAGATAGATTAACGCGCTGGTGATCCAACGCTGCAGAACAAAATAACGTTTTCCTGTTCTGCTGTTATATTCCACCATTTCCTCTTCATTGAAGGCATGATAATTGCTTTCATCATCCGCCCGTGCTACAACAACCGCATAAGAAGCTAACGGTTTTGTATCGGTACTGAACTGCTGCAGTTTGGAAGGATTCACTACCGGATCAATATTCTTTGCCGTAATCCGATCACTGGCGCCATCAAATAAAGCTACAATATTTTCAATCATTCCGCTGTAATCATCGGCCTGTCCCCCAGGAATAAAGGTATAAATAATAATATCCGATTCCAGATCGCGAATAGCTGTTTCCGCGTTTTTATCCAGTGTATATGATTTTGTAGGTGTAAAATCAAATTTTAAACCATTGTTGTTTTCCACATATGTAGCTAAAACATTCAAGGCCAGTACCGCGATAATAACCAATATTGTAATGGCAATGGCAAAGCCTCCGTATTTTAAACTGCGTTTATCCCTATAAAGCTTTGTGTCTTTCATGGTCTATCACACTCCCGTCCATCTTCTGCGCTCAATGGCACGTACCGTTAAAAAAACAAATAAACTTGAAAGGCTGATATAATATACAAACGGCGCAAACCCTACAATTCCATCGGCAAAATTCTGATATCTGGCAAGCATATTCAACGACGAAGCCACAAGATCTAAAAATTCACTGCCAAGATTGGTAAGAAGATTATTTCCCAGCCATATAAAGAACGCTACCGCAAAGCTGACCACTGCGGCTACCACCTGACTTTCCGTCATAGCCGAAACAAATACGCCGATTGCCATAAAAGTGGCCCCCATGATAAAAAAGCCTACATATTGAATCATCAGCATAGAAAAGCTGAGTGAGCCGGAAGAAGTATAAATGACAATTACCAGCGGAAAAATTAAATTCAACACCATCGCGATAAGCAGTACGAAAAGCGCTGCGAAGTATTTCCCCAGCACTACAGAGGAAATGCTTAAAGGAGAAGTTAAATATAACTGATCCGTTTTATTCCGGCGTTCCTCTGCAAAAATACGCATGGTGAGCACCGGCGTAATAAAGCTTAAATAGATGGTCATGTTCTGAAGCGCCATTGAATAATCGGCCTGTCCCGAATATCCCGTGCCATAAGTATTGGCCGTAAGGTTTACATTAAAAAACAAAATCGCGCTGATCAGCATAAAAATAGCGATAAATACATATCCCACAGGTGAATAAAAATAATTCTGTATTTCTTTTTTACAAACTGCCCACATATTACAGCTCCCTTTCCGTACCGGTAAGTTTTAAGAAAATATCCTCAAGCGTAACGTCCACATACTTAATCATTAAAAGCGGCATATTTGCCTTGGCCATGGCATTAAACATTGGCCGGCGGATATCCGTTCCCTTTACGGTTTCCACCAGCATATCCACCGTATCATGTTCTTTTACGCCTAATCCTTCTACATACTGCACTCCGTTCAACGACCGCAATATTTTTGTTGCCGCGGATTCGCTTCCCGCTACACGAATCACCATATTGGCGCTTTCCTGAATTCCCTCCTGCAGATTTGCCAGAGTATCCTGCGCAACAATACGCCCATTATTAATAATAACCACCTGCTCGCATACATCCGCTACTTCAGGCAAAATATGAGAAGAAAGAATAATCGTATGTTTTTTTCCTAACGCCTTTATCATGCGCCGGATCTCAATAATCTGTTTCGGGTCAAGTCCCACCGTGGGCTCATCCAAAATCAAAACTTCCGGATTTCCAATCAGTGCCTGCGCCATTCCCACACGTTGCTGATACCCCTTAGAAAGATTTCCGATTCTCCTCTTAATGACATCGGTAAGCTTCACCAGCTGAGCGATCTCATCAATATGCCCGGGAATCGCACTTGCCTTTACATCTTTAATGGCGCATACAAACTTCAGGTATTCCTGCACCGTCATCTCTTGATAAATCGGCGGATGTTCGGGAAGATACCCGATATGTTTTTTAACCTCCCGCGGATTTTTAAGGATATCGTATCCGGCAATACGCGCAGTTCCGCTGGTAGCGGATATGTAGCCGGTAATGATATTCATCGTTGTACTCTTTCCCGCGCCGTTACGCCCGAGAAAGCCCACAATAGCTCCTTTTTTTACTTTAAAGCTGATGTTGTCTACCGCTAGTTTACTGCCGTAAAATTTTGTTAAGTTTTCTATCTCTATCATAAACGGTCCTCCTATTATTCATCTTCACGATAGGATCTGCTCAAAAATTGAGTAAGTTCAGGCTTCCAGGTCAGCTCCACCGTACCGGTAGAACCGTTTCGCTGCTTAGCAATAATGATCTGCGCCAGATTCTTATCTACGTCTTCATCGGCATCCTGATAATACCCGGGCCGGTGAACCAGCATAACTACATCGGCATCCTGTTCAATAGCGCCGGATTCTCGCAAATCAGAAAGCATGGGCGTATGATCCTTTCTTCCGCTGGTAACACCGCGGTTCAGCTGAGAAAGTACAATGACCGGGACATTGAGCGTCCGCGCTAACCCCTTCAGCTGACGGGAAAGTTCCGACACCTCTTGTTGACGGCTCTCTTTGGTTTTGGTAGCCATCAGAGAAATATAATCAATTACCACAAGGGCAAGATCTTTAATGCGCCGGCATTTACTGCGTATTTCCGCCACACCGATCTGTCCGGTATCATCAATATAAAGTTTAGAATGATTCAATAATTCAGTAGCATCATAAATGTTTTCCCAATCTTGCTGAGAAAGATCTCCTTTGCGAATCTTATTCCCATCAACGCCCGCGGCAGTACCAATCAAGCGCATCAGCAAATCATTCCGGCTCATCTCAAGGCTGAAAAACGCGACAGATTTTTTCTCTACCATAGCCACATGCGCAGCCATATTCATAGCAAGGCTTGTCTTTCCCATACTGGGACGCCCCGCGATAATAACAAGATTGGCCGGCTGCAGACCGCCGGTCATATCATCAATTTCATAAAATCCAGTGGGAACGCCGCGTGTTTTACCGTGATTTAAATAAATCTCTCGAATTTCCTCATAGACTTCATTAACCGTTTCACTTACATGGGAAAGGCGTGACGCCTCGTTATTCATAGCAATATTGAACAGGGAACGTTCCGCCGTTTCAATAATATCCTTTGCCGCATCCTCCGCGTTATAGCAATCGGAAACCGCATTGCTCAGGGAAGTAATCAACTGCCGCAGCTTATATTTTTCTACAACAATATCCGCATAGTGCGTAACATTGGCAACACTGGGAACAACACCGGTAAGTTCCGTCAAATAACTGATTCCGCCCACGTTTTCCAGGCTTCCGCGCTTAAGCAGCTCATTGGAAAGCGTAACGATATCAATCGGCCTGTCCGCTTTCAGCAATTCGCACATTGCCTCATAAATTTCCTGATTATTGGAACGATAAAAATAATCTTTATTTTTTATTTTTTCATAAACATCATTGATACACTCAGAATTAAGCAGAATCGCACCTAAAATTGAGCGTTCACTCTCAATATCGTTTGGCATGATTCGTGTATTATTTTCCAACCGTTTCACTCTCCGTTTTCGGAAGAACATCTACTTTCCTATTGTATATCAAACCGGCGGCAAAGTAAATAAAACATCCTTAATTTTAAATAAATATTCATAAATATTCACATAAATTTCAGCCGAACTGTTCGCCGAACTGCTTACCGCCCAAAATATGAAAATGAAGATGCGGCACCGTTTGACCCCCGTTTTTTCCCACATTGCTTACCAAACGAAAACCGTCGTTCAGTCCCTGTTCCTTGGATATCTGACCGATTACTTCAAAAATATGGGCAATCAGTTCACCGTCTTCCGGAGCAAGTGCGGCAACGCTTGAAATATGTTTTTTAGGAATGACAAGAATATGTACCGGCGCAGCAGGCGCGATATCCCGAAACGCCAATACCGTATCATCCTCATATACTTTTTGTGAAGGAATTTCACCTTTTACAATTTTACAAAAAATACAATCCATTCTTTTTATATCCTTTCACCAAGCAGCCCATGCTCGCTGAGCTGCGTTATTTTTACAAAAACAATTTTTCCCGCCAGTCCCTTTTCGGGAAAGGATACCTGCAAATGCTCTTTTGTAAGACCATGCTGCATACCGTTTTCATCATTTTCACACAGAACACTCTTGGTCATCCCTATAAACTGCCGGCGGTATTCCCTGCTTTTCTGTTCACAAAGGGCAGAAAGCTGTGCCGCCCGCTCCGCCTTTATCTTTTTAGGCAGCTGCTCGCCCATTGCAGCCGCACGTGTTCCCTCCCTTACCGAATAAGGGAACACATGGACCCAAGCAAACCCCACTTTTTCTGCAAACAACAGCGTTTGGCGGAATTCTTCTTCTGTTTCTCCGGGGAATCCCGTAATAATATCTGTGGAAATTGCCGAAAGAGGATCTATTTTTCGAATCTTTTCCACGGCCTGAAAATATTCCGCGGTTGTATACCGCCGATTCATCCGTTTCAACACCGTATCACAGCCGGATTGCAAAGAAAGATGATACTGCCGACAAAATTCTTCTTTTGCGCATACACGCGCGAGAAATTCATCGGTAATAATATTGGGTTCTAACGATCCCAGGCGCACGCGCTCAACACCATCAACCGAGGCCACACGCTCCACAATATCGGCAAGATTAACCGAAAAGCTCCATTCTTTTCCATAAGAAGAAAGATGAATTCCGTTCAGCACGATTTCGCAAAAGCCTGCCCGGGCAAGAGCACGGCACTGCTCTTCTATTCTTTCGGGATCTCGGGATCGTTCCCTTCCCCGCACATAAGGGATAATGCAGTAAGAACAGAAATTATTGCAGCCATCCTGTATTTTAATAAAGGCTCTGGTTTTTTCCCCCAGTGAGTCCGGCAATTCCTGATAAACGGAAAAACGAGAGATATCTTCCACCTGCCGCCCTTTCTGACCGTTCAAAATCATAGCCGGCAGATCTTGCTTCTTAGTGTTTCCCGCTACGACCGTGACGCCCGGAATTGCTGAAAAGATCTGCGGTGCTTTTTGCGCGGCACAGCCGGTCACCGCAATAACGGCATTGGGATTTTTTGCCGTGGCCCTGCGTACCAGCTGACGAGATTTCCTCTCGCCCTCAGCCGTTACGCAGCAGGTATTGATAATATAAACCTGAGCCGGCTCATCAAAATCGACAATTGTATAACCGTTTTCTTTCATCATTTCGGCCAAAGCCTGCGTCTCGCACTGGTTGACTTTGCACCCCAGTGTGGCAAGTGCGCACTTAAACATTCATTTCTCCCATCAGGCATAAAATAACAGCTCCCGCGGCGATCGCTGCCGTTTCCGCCCGCAGAATGCGCTTGCCCAGACTTACGCTGACAGCTCCCGCCTTTACCAGAGTTTTCTGTTCCTCTTCGGTAATACCGCCTTCAGGGCCGATAAAATACGCAGCGCTTTTGCATTTTTTTACGGCCTCTGTTATACTTATCGTTTTTTCTTCCTCATAGGCCGCCAGTTTTAACTCATATTGAGAAAGTTTTTTGACTGCGTCTTGAAAGGAGCATACGGCTTCAACCTCAGGAACTTTAGAGCGGCCGCACTGCTTACAGGCCTCCAACGCGATTTTCTGCCAACGAATCTGTTTATGGATCTCTCCCGGCGCTGTTTTTACCACGGTACGCTCAGTAAGCACCGGCACAATACGGTTGGCTCCTAATTCCGCGGCTTTTTGAATGACCATATCCATTTTCTCGTTTTTGAGCACAGATTGAAACAGTACAAGTTCTGTTTTCGGTTCCTTTTCATTTTTAAAGCACTGTTCAATTCGAGCCATACACACCTCTGCGCAGGTTTCCAGCACACAAGAATAATCCATGCCGCTGCCGTCGCAAACGAGAATCTTCTCTCCCGGCTCCAACCGCAGAACCCGATGGATATGAATCGATTCCGCTTTGTCAAACAGTACGGTATTCTGTTGAATATTCTCTTTTAACGCATAAAAACGACGCATAAAAACCTCTGATACGGCAGAATTCATTTTATTATATCGCAAAAGCGCCGTTTTGTAAATAAATTTAACACAGTCTGCTCCGGCGATTTTTTTGAAAAATTCCGTACTTTCTTCATAAAAACAGCAAAACTATTATAAAAAAACAATTTTATTTTAAATATTGACTTTTGGAAATATCTGCCGTATACTATAGACAGTATGTGGCTAAAAATCCATGCTGCAAAAGGAGGGAAAAACATAATTCAGCATTTGCCGCCCGCCGCTGAAAGCACTCTAAAAGACATTTAATTTCATAAGAAAAGGAGAAATATATCCATGAATATTTTTTTACAAAAACACCGTACGCAAGCGTTTGCCTGTATTTTGGCGTTTATTCTTTTACTGTGCGGTATTGCCTTTCATCCCATATCGGCGCAAGCCGTAACATTAACACTGGAAGAGACAAACAGCTTTGAAACCATAGCGGATATGAGCGGCTGGTACGGCGCTTACGGCGGAAGCGTTGCCCGTTCCAACGACTATGCGCATACTGATAACCATTCATTAAAATATTCCGGCCGTCAAGAAAGCTGGTATACACCGGCGATTAATCTTTATGATACCTTTAAAGCAAACGGCGCCGGCAGATATCGCGTCAGCATGTGGGTACGCACAAACGCCGTGGATCTCTCAAATCCCAATATTCGAATGTTGATTCGCGGCTGGGAAGAAAATTCATTTATTACCAAGCAAGGCTCCAATTATTTTTATACCTTAACCTCGCCCATACGAATGTCGGCAGGGGAATGGAAATATCTTTCCGGTACCGTAGATGTACTTGCCGATGATATTTCAGCAGACGAAGGTGTTTTTACATTAGCGCTGGATTATCTCGGAACGGCAAACGGACAGGTATTGTACATAGATGATTTTTGTGTGGAAAAACTAAACGTAAGTGTTTATAGTGTTCAATTTGAACAATCAACTTACCATTTTACCATTAACTTTAACCGTACAAATGTTGAAAACTATGTATACGCGCACGTATATCCCGAAACCGCAAACAATCAAGAAGTTAGATATTATTCAAGTGATACAGAAATTGCTACAGTGAATACTTTAACAGGAAGGGTTGTCACACGAAAGCCAGGAGAAGTAACAATAACCGCATATTCGGTAGAAGACCCAAATAAAAAAGTTACGTGCAACGTAATTGTTCGATATCAATTATATTTATACCATTATTATGATAACGGGTTCAGTACCAGATATCCCAATGATAACGTGGTATACGGAATCAATCAAAATCAAGCCTTCGTTGCGGATATATTTGAAGATTTGCTTGACTTACGCATCAGCGGCACAGTAAACTATTTTGCCAGCACTGCAGATGTTTGTAAAGGCACCGTAACTTCCGCCAATTTAGATTCCATGTGTTCTCATGAGCCCTGTTGCTCTGATGCTAAACATATGCAAAACAATTTTAGCGCGGCGCATCATAGAAGCAGCAATACGGCAGCCAGCATCCTCTGGTCTGGCCATCGCACAATATGGAACGACGATATTAACAGAAGTTTTGCCGTAATTTATAGCGATGGTAGCAGAGATATGATGATGTTAGCAAATGAAACAACAATTAGTCAAAACAGAAGCACACTGCTGCACGAAACCGCTCATCTGATCGGTGCGCCGGATCATTACCACGAAACAGATCCCGAAACCGGTGAATGCAAAAATAAAGAATACTGTTCACAGTGCGGGGATTTTCCCCGTCCTTACGAATGCACAATGAAAGCATCTAATTTTTATACAACATCCGCATTTAACGGAACCGATTATTTTTGCAACGGATGTGCGGAAGATATGCGTGCACACGTAACAGATCATCATTAAATTGGAGGTAACCCATGAAAAGAAATTTAAATTTATTGGCAATACTCAGCTGCATACTGCTCTCTGTCCTTTTACTGTCCGCTTGTGGGAAAACGAATACCAATTCCTCTGCTTCTCCCGCGTCCGGCGGCACCCCCACGCCGATTATTTTAGCTGACAGTATTCCCCAACAACCACACTCAGAAGCTTCCTTTGAGGATATGATAACATTTTTAAACACAGTGGATGTAGATACCTTTGAAAACGGAAATTTTAAAGATATTATTGAAAGAGTAAAGACTGAAGGATATATTATTCGCCCGTATTATGACGGACAGCCTTCAACCTTATATGAAACAGTGAACGGCACATTAGTTGTTCTATGCCCGGAATATGAAAACGCATATTTCCCTGC
>ULSF01025829.1_pt1 | contig 13847 bp, 12 predicted proteins | sample 1956121 | NCBI WGS metagenome assembly ULSF01 (sample SAMEA4835701, study PRJEB28245) | human gut metagenome | biome: gut microbiome; material: fecal sample | place: Denmark | collected 2008
TAATCAGTGGGTCCTGGGTTCGAGTCCCTGAAGGTGTACCAGACTTAAAAAGAATAGGCCCATCAGCCTATTCTTTTTATCTATATGGCCTGTTGGTCAAGCGGTTAAGACTCCGGCCTCTCACGCCGGCGACGGGGGTTCGATTCCCCCACAGGTCACCAATGCACCATTAGCTCAGTTGGTTAGAGCAACCGGCTCATAACCGGTCGGTCCGGGGTTCGAGTCCCTGATGGTGCACCAATTTTATTGGTGCCGAGCTTTTTACCTATAGGGGTGTGGTTCAATGGCAGAATAGGGGTCTCCAAAACCTTTGACGTGGGTTCGATTCCTACCACCCCTGCCAAATAAAAAGCACGCTGTAGCGTGCTTTTTCACTTTATTAAATATGCACCTTTAGCTCAGTTGGTAGAGCAACTGACTCTTAATCAGTGGGTCCTGGGTTCGAGTCCCTGAAGGTGTACCAAGTTTAATCCCGTGTATTTTGCACGGGATTTTTTGTTGTATGTATCTGCAACAGCCCGGCTGATTCAGTCGGGCTGTTGCTTTTGATCATTTCGGCAGGTGCAGGAAGCCGTCGGTGAAGGCGTTGGGGAAGGCGAAATTTTTCTGACCGTCAGCAAATTTTACATATATATGTTTATCAGCGATTGACTGTACTTTTCCTTCGCCGAATTTTTTATGTATTACGGTCATACCGACTGTTATTGACGATTCGTCAAACTCGGGGGTGTTGGTGTGTTTCCTGTCGGGAACGGGTAATGCGGCTTTGGGAACGGGTGATTTAATGCCGAACTTTTCTGTGACAAGAGGCGGAGCAGTTGGACTTGCAACGGTGGACTTGTCGGACGGCTGAACGGATTTTACCGCTGATAACCGTAGCTCTTACGCTTGTTTCATCTGTAATTCCAATAAGAATGATGAGTAAAAAACGACCTGTAGAAATAATCCGCAGCTCCGAATAAACGCTCCGGCATATAATAGAAGCAATTTTGCACAGCCAGAGAACAATTACAGCGGCAGTACCACATACTCGGTCGCATATTTGCCGAGTTCCTGAAATAAACATAAAAGCACCACCTGCACGGGAAACGTGCAGGCGGTCGGTTCAAAACGCACAGCATTATCACCTGTGCGTTTTTTCGTTATAACTGACAATTTCCGACTGCTGTTTTTGTGCAAAAGGCGGAAAATAAAAACCGAACCGCAAAATCGGCTTTCAGCTTCGTTACATAAGACAAGAGAGAAATTTATTTGATTGACAGCTGCTCACCTTTTATATTACAATGGTTTTATCAAGCTTAAAGGAATGGTTACAACGCTTAGTTTTTACATATCGCTTGCCGAAACGGCGGAGGATAAATCGCTCATAGAAAGGCTATATAACGGCTATGAGCGGTATATGTATGCCGTTGCGTTTTCGGTGCTTCATAACGAACAGGACGCAGAGGATACGGTGCATGAGGCGTTTCTGCGCATCATAAAAAATCTCGGCGAGTATGATTTTTCCGCCGATGCTAAGACAAAGACACTTCTCGGCGTGATAACACGCAATATTGCTATTGACCGCTACAGACATAAGAAAAAGTACGAAAGCGGGAATGTCGAACTGAATGAAAACACCATAGGCTCTCAGCTGCCCGATACCTCGGAGCTCAGCAACAGCGAGCTTAAGGCGATACTCGACAGTCTGCCCTATGAGCTCAAGGAGGTCATACTGCTGAGATATGTCGCAGGATATACGCTTAAGGAAACTGCGGAGCTGCTCGGTGTTACTTTCTGTACGGTACGTTACAGGCAGGATAAGGCTATAATCGCAATCGAAGAGCTTATAAAGGGGTGAGGATATGAACTGTACGGATAGCAGGATAAGAGATTATATCCTCAGTGAGTTTGCCGAGGCTGTTCCGGGTAAAGAGGCGGAGCACAGCTTTTCAAAGCGTTACATCAGACGCAGAAAAAGAATAATCAGAAAATACGCACGGGTGCGCAGATCGGCTGATATACATACAGTGTATCAGCGCAGGGCAATGAAGTACGCTTTTATTATGACCGTGATCGCTATTTCGTATATTGTCGGCTTTACCGATTATATAAGTGCGGGCGGGTTCAATTTAACACCGCATAAAGAGCAGTCGCAGGTATATTATTTCGGCGATATAAGCGGGTATCCCGAAACACTGACGAGCCGTTACACAATAGAAGATGCACTTTACGGATACAGCGAGCAGATTTTGTGCGATACCGATACCAATTACAGCGTTTATTATACCGATAAAAACGGCAGCGATGTTATAATATCGCAGTGGGTCGCAAGTGTATTCAAGGGTGACATATGCATAAACACGGAAAGCGCATCGGTTCTGCCGACTGACATAACGATAAACGGACACAGCGGGTTTTACTATGCGACAGGTGACGGTCGGCATTGCTGTTGTATCGTATATGACGATTGCATTATGATTTATTCGTGCAGTAAGGATAAACAGACTGTTATCGGTCTTGTAGAGCATACCCGCTTTACAGACGTTTGATGAAAGGAAAGAAAATGCCACTGTTACATATAGAAAATCTGACTAAAAGCTATAAAGGCAAGAAAGCATTGGATGCGGTCACGCTTGATTTTACGGTCGGGGTAAACGCATTGCTCGGCGCTAACGGAAGTGGAAAATCCACTATGATGAATATAATAAGTACCGCTCTGTCGCCGACAGGCGGCGCAGTGTATTATGACGGCAGGGAGATTTGTTCGCTCGGGACGGAGTATCGCAAGGTGATGTCTGTGCTGTTTCAGCATCAGCCCTATTTCCCGTCTGTGACGGTGAATGACTATATGCTTTATAATGTGTCACTGAAAGGAATGAGCGGCAAGGACAGACAGGCGGTTATCGATAATTCTCTCAAAAGGCTGAATGTGCTTGACTGTAAAGCTAAAAAGCTGAAGGAATTATCCGGCGGACTCAGACAGCGTGTTTTTATAGCACAGACAATAATGAACGAGCCGCAGGTGATAATTCTTGACGAGCCGAGCGCGGGACTTGATATTGCGGAGCGTGAGGAGCTGAAAAAGACAATAAAGTCGCTCGGAGAAAACGCCATAGTGATAGTGTCTACGCATATAGTTTCCGATATCGAGGATATTTCGGATACGGTGCACATAATCGATAACGGAAAGGTGATAGTAAGTCGGAAAAACGAGGGCATTGAGGATATGTCACGTTATTATCTGGAGGCTATCGGAAAGGGCGGAACTTATGCTTAAAACAATGCTCCATGAACGACTGCCGTCAGCCGCATTCGCCTTTATAATGGTTGTAAGCATAGCGTTTATATATCTGTACACCTCGTCGGCTGAGGCGTTTAAGTGGAATGTATATGAACAGAAATATGTAAGCAAAATGACCGCCGATGAATTTTTGACACAATATCCTGCCGATTATGAAAGCGCGCGCAATAAGTTTTTTTCTATAGATAACCTTGAGGGGATAGATACAGATAATCTGTCGGAGGATAAGCTGATGGCTCTGCTTGCGGGTGATTATTCTTTCAGTGAAGCAGAGAATATATGGCGGAATCAGCAGTATTCAATGCCGGGAAGATTTGCCGATACGGTTATAAACGACTATGAAATGATGTCGGATATGTACGATTATTATGCTCCTATGCTGAGATATGAGGAGCGGCTGAGCGAAAAAAGGACGATAAACGAGCGAATGCTTGCAAGAACCGGCACAAGCAATGCCGACAAGATCAAAAGTGAAAAAATACTTTCCTATATCTCTGAAATTCCCGAAAAACCCGACAGTATAGCACCGCTTGTCAGTGCGGATATATTTTCGGAGAGCTTTGCAAAGGATGTGCTGTTCATATTTTTCGTGGCGGTGCTGTGCTGTCGTATGTATTCGGGCTACAGACAGTCGGGATATCTTGATTTCATTAAAACGACAAAATGCGGGGCGGGGAAGTTCTTTGCCGTGCAGTACTTATCCCACCTTGTTATTATGACTGCGGCGTATATTTTTTACTGCGTTTTGTATCTTCTGTTCATATTATCGGGGGCGGGCACTGCCGATGTGCTGTTTATGCCGTGTCAGGTGCTTAAGAGTGCGGCGTATTCTGTGTTCCCGCTTAACGTATGGCAGTATCTGCTTGTTATGGTGGCGGCAAGATATTGCTATTATCTGCTTGCATTTTCGCTGTTTGCATTTATTTCCGCTATTTGTCCGCTTGATGTCATATCTGCGGCGGTGTGCGGTATCGTATCGGCTGTTCCGATTTATACGGCATATGTGACTGCGGGAGATACGGCGGTAGGAGCGCTCGGTCGGTTTGTTACGGGAAATTTTGCAGACTGCTTTGACAGAGCAAATCTGACGGTGATATTTAATATCGCAGTGCCGGATATAGTGCTGTGCACGGCTTGTTTTATTGCGGCGTTTTCAGCTGTTACTGCCATCGTTATTATAACGGGGCGCATTCTGTGCAGAGTTCGTACATCAGCAGGTACATCTGTAACTTTCGGAAAGGCGGAGTGTGATGTTTAAAGCGTTTTTGCGGTTTGATGCAGGCGGCAAGCTTATAGCAGTATCAGCGATGCTGCTTGTGATAATTATGGTCAAACCGTTTTTGAAAAATGACAGCGGAAACGCAAGGCTTTATCAGGACGCTTGCGCGAGAGCACAGACAGTGGCGGGTATGGAACATAATGCGGCTGAAGCAAAGCTTGATGAGATAGCTGTCGAGGAAAGTCAGAAGGCTATCCTTGAAAGCAGCGACCCTGTCGCTCTTCAGACGAAGCTTGATAAGGAGAAGAATATCGGCTTTATACTTGACGGAAACCTGTATACCTTGCAGAAGGCTCAGGAATATATAGATAATGCGAAATACGGCACAGGCATAACGCACGATGTACCCTCAGAACGCTATTATGATAATCTTGATGTGTATAAAAGGCTTGATACGCCATCTCTTGTGATAAACGAGGTGTGGGACAGCTATTATAATATCACGGGGTTTGATCTTACGGCTGTAACGGCACTGCTTATAGCGGCACTTGGATTTTTGCGCAGCTTTGAGCTTGGCACGGACAGATGTGAAGTGATAACGGCGAACGGAAGTAAAACGGCAAGGCTGAGGTTTTGGTTCTGGTTTGTGCTGACGGTAGTGATTACGGTTATTTCGTTTGCCGCAGATGTGGTGATATCCGATGTTATGATGTCGGGGGATCTGTTTTCGCTGATGATACAGGGAATAAAAAAATTCACGACCTGCTTTACAGAGCTTTCACTCGGGAATTATCTTGTATGTTCACTTGCGTTCAGAATTATGACAGCGGTAAATATGTTCTGCATATTTTTCATCATCGCAAAAGCGGCAAGGGACACATACCGCTATTTCACAATTTCGCTCGGGATACTTATGCTGTCTGCGGTGCTGAAAGCTACCGTACCGTCAGTAAGCTGTTTTCTGCCGCTCGGCTTTGCCGATATAGATACGCATATATTGAATGCGGTGTGGCTCGGAGGATATGATTCGCTTTGGCTTCATATGGCGGTAATGGTTATACTCACGGTGATGTTCGCTGTTTTCACTGCGGTAAGCTCGGATAAAATCAGGTAATGTGGAGGTATTATGAAAGAACGAAGAATAACAGCAATAATTGCGGCGGCAATAGTTACCGCACTTTGTATGTCGGGCTGTGTGGACAGCTTTGACTGCACGTTTTATGAAACTACGGGAAACACAAATCCGTTTTTCATAAAAACGCAGGGGGATTGCTTTTATATCCCGGATTATTCGGAACACCCGGGCATATGGGAGTATGACACAAAAGCACTCACGGTAACGAAAGTGATCGATTATGAGCAGGTAACCGATACAGCACTTAACATTCACAACAGCGGTGTGCCTGCGACAAACTACGGCGTTATCCCCGCAGGGTTTATAATGATGTCGCAGGAGGGAGCAAAAAACCGTGACTGCTATGATGGCGATATATCATATTCGACTGTGTACTATCTGAATTTTGCGGGCGAGGTAAAGCATACTGTCAGAATAAAGCAGTATAATGAAAATAACACGGATATTAAAAACGGCGAGCCGCTTATAAACGAAGACACTTATGCGGCGTTTGATGATTTTAGCAATTTCTATGCTCATAAGGGATATATCTACGGCTATGATTATGAACGCCGACCGATAAGAATTGATCCGCTTACCGGGATAAGGCAGACAGTATACGATAAAAGCTACAGCGACTATGTGGGTATTTATGATAATTACATATACGTTCAGGGGGACGATGGGATAGTCCGGATAAGTGAAAGCGATCTGTCCGTTGATAAGACAATAAGTGATACATCGTCACTTGCGGTTCCTTCCTGTCAGGTGTGCAGTGATGATATTATCATAGGCTACAGCAGTACAGACGGACAGGTCGTTATAAAGCTCGGGGAATATGTTAAAAACGTGCCAGAATACATAGATGATGTTACATATGCTGACGGCAGTTTTTATTATATAAGCGAAAATTCGCTCTATAAAACGAGTGATATTGAAGCAAAAGGAGAAAAGGCGGCGGACGGATATTCGGGTATTCATAATGCAAGCGAAAAGTGGCTCATACTCACAAATGAGGATATAAGTGAGGAGAGTATGGCTGTATTTGATATAGAAAAACAAAAAATTCTGATATTCAATAAATAAACATAAAAGCACCGCCTGCACGAAAACCGTGCGGGCGGTGCTTGAAAATCGTATAAGAAAAAGCGGTCACGGGGCTGTATCTTTCCCTGTGACCGCTTGATCGTTTAATTTATGTCTGCTCACGCTTTTTGAGTATCTTGCGGAAGGTAAGAGCGAAGATAACGGTACAGCAGATCGCCGAGGTCGCATCCGCTACGGATTCTGCGAGATATACGCCCTTTACACCGAGAAAATTCGGCAGGATAAGGGCAAGAGGGATAAGCAGTATCACTTTACGCAAAAGGGCTATGAACAGTGAAATTTTAGCCTGACCGAGAGCAACAAACATACTCTGGCATGTACGCTGAAGTCCGAATATGGTCATGCCTGTAAGGAAAAGAGGCATCATTCTGCCCACTGTTTTTATAAGTGCGGTGTCGTCTGTGAACATTCCTGCGACAAATTCGGGAAAGGTGATCATAAACAGGTTTATTGCGGCGAAGAACGAGAACATAATTATCACGGAATATTTGAAGCAGAGGCGGACACGGTCGGTGTTGCCCTTGCCGTAATTGTAGCTGACTATCGGAACAAAGCCCTGTGCAAAGCCGCTCAGAGGCACGGCGGCAAACTGCATCGCGCTCTGCATTACCGTAAGGGTGCTGACGTATATATCGCCGTACGCGCTCAGCGAGCCGTTGAGAACGAAGCCGACAAGACTTTCCGTACTTGCCATTATAAACGGGGCAATGCCAAGAGCAAACAGCGAGCCGATTATTTTTATATCGGGCTTAAGATATTTCGGCTTTATTTTCAAAGTTGCTTTGTCGGATACAAGAAATCCGACTATTATAAAGGCACTTACCGCCTGCGATATTACCGTTGCGAGAGCGGCACCAGTTACACCCATACCGAATACATAGATAAAAAGCGGATCAAGGCCTATGTTGAGGATCGCACCGATTATTACGGCTATCATTGAAATTCCGGGTCTGCCCTGTGCATTTATGAACGAATTAAGTCCGGTTGCGAACATTACGAACAGCGTGCCGGCAAGGTATACCGAGAGGTAGTCTGTGGCATAGCCGATAGTAGCATCGCTTGCGCCGATAAGGCGGAGCAGGGGATTCATAAAGATGTAGGTTATGCCCGATGTTACTATGGTAAACAGCACAAGCAGTGAAAAGCCGTTGCCGAGTATCCTGTGCGCTCTTTCACGGTCGCCCTTGCCGAGCGCTATTGAGGCAAGCGGAGCACCGCCACCGCCGACTATCTGTGAAAATGCCGAGATAAGAATGATTATCGAGCTTGTAACACCGATACCTGCCAGCGCATCAGTGCCGATATGCTCTATGTGTCCGATGAAGACCCTGTCAACTATGCTGTACAGCAGGTTTATAAGCTGTGCCGCAAAGCCCGGCAGTGCCATTTTAAGTATAAGAGGCAGCATCGAGGCTGTGCCGAGCCGTTCTTCGTATTTGTTATCCATTTAAAGTATCTCCGTGTTTTGTCTTTCTATTTAGAGAGTATAGCACTTAAATCATAAAAAGTCAAAGCGGGGTGGCTGAAAGCCACTGTAAATTCCGCCTTTGGAAATGTCTGAGTTATCCGCAGGGCAGCGAAACGGCGGGTGACTGAAAGTCGCTGTAAATTTCGCCTTTGGAATTGTCTGAGGTTGGCGAGGCTTGCGTTATCGGCGGGTATTAAAACGTGTATGGTTTCAATTGTTCAGATTTATATGTCAATATTACCTTTTGCGAGGGAGCAGTAAATTGGTTTTTACTTTGTGCTTGTTATTACAAAAACGAAAAGACAGTGCCAATCGGCACTGCCTTTAATGTTTATAAATTTATTGCAATTACGCCTGTTCGCTTGGGGCAAAGCCTGTTCTTTTCAGAGCCTTTGAAATTGCGAGAGCGGCAAAGTATGCGAGAACTACGCTGACAATGTCCTTTATAAGATAGGGAGCGGATACAAGCAGGAAGCTTGATAACAGATCCTTGCCTGCGACGAGAGCGTACTGTACAAATCCGCAGATATGGCAAGCGGCAACGCCTAAGATGCCCATTGCTATTCTAAGCGGTACACGCAGCTTGTCGGGCATATTTCTGAAGGGTATTCCGCTGATAGCCGCCATAGCGATAAAGCCGATTATAAATCCGCCCGTAGGACCGACTATCGAAGCGATTCCGCCCTTGAAGCCACTGAATACGGGAACGCCAACCGCACCGAGCAGAACATAAACGACCGTTGAAACGGTTGCTCTTGCTGTGCAGAGATAAAAGCCGCAGAGGGCTATTGCAAAGGTCTGTAATGTAACCGGTACGCCGGAGGGCATCGGTATCGCTATCTGCGAAAGTATTGCCGTAATTGCCGCAAAGAGCGCACAAAGTACGATTGTTGTGATTTTCTGTCTGTTCATAATTTTTGTTTCCTTTCCTTTTTGTCAAACGACTTTAACAGAATACCACCGACAGCTCCTCGTGTCAACCAAACCGCACAAATGGGTGACATTCAGACCGTTTATTGTTTAACTTAATAACCTAATTGTACAAATTAACTAAAAGTTATGTGGTAAATGTGTGAAAAATGCAAATTGATTTTTTGACGTGCAGAGGTTATAATAAATTTAATTGAGAATGTTGTAAACGTTTAACAACACTCATAAGAATGAAACATATACAATTTATTTGGAGGTAATTAAAATGAAGTTATTAAAGGTATTATCCGCAAGTGCGGTTGCAGCTGCAGTAGCATCTACATTAGTAGTAGCAGCAGGTGCTGAAAAGGCAGGTCTTGGTTTCCAGACAGCTAACTGGCTGTTCAGAAACAACCTTGAGCAGAGCAAGATTTATGTTTGCGACACAAACGCTGAAGAAGGTAGCGGCGAGGCTGTAGGTGATGAGTATTTTGCACGTCCCGGTTCATTTGAAGATGTAACGATCGACAAGGACGGTACATATACAGCTAAGCTGACAGGTATAGAGGGTAAGGATCTTGGTGACAATGTTGCTACAGGCTTCAATGTTCTTAAGCTCTACACAAACATCGTTGTTGAAGATCACCCTGATCTTGTTATCACACTTACAAGCATTAAGTTCGCAGGCACAGAAATGCTTTCTGCTCCCGTTTCATTCGACTATGTTGAAGGCAACGACATCGCTGACTTAGATACAACAAAGCCCGATGCAAACTGTGCTGATAATAAGGATGCAGTCGTAGCAGGCTTAGCAGGCGTTCCGATCATCAACTCATGGTCACCTGACGCAGAAATTCTTGATGACAAGGCAGGCAACTTTGCAAGTGATATTGAAGTTACATTTGATGTAACAGGCTATGATAAGGCGCCCGCTGATACAGATGCTCCCGCTACAGATGCTCCCGCTACAGATGCTCCTACAACAGGCGATTCTACAAAGCCCAACACAAACACAGGTGTTGAAGGCGTTGCAGCAGTTGCAGGTGTTGCACTCCTCGCAGCAGGTGCAGTAGTAGTTGCTAAGAAGAGAAAGTAATCTTAAAAAGATTAACTGATAATGACAGCCCTCATTCGTGAGGGCTGTTTTAATATCACGACCGAAAGAGGAAATATGAAAAAATCTATAATCAGACGTGCGATAGCTGTGTTTATTGCGGCGGCTATGCTTGCAGGCTGTGCGGTGCAGGACAGCGGTGTATTATCGTCTGTCGGAAACAGTTCGGCGACTGAAAGCAATGTATCGTATGTTGAGGATACAAGCAGTGTTGATGAAAATTCCGAGGTTACTTCCATTGACAGCTCAGTAACAGAGAGCGACACATCTTCCGATACCTCCGAACAGGAAGAAAGTAATACCTCAAAGCAGGAAAATACATCAAAGGCAGAGAATACCGAGAAGCCTGTCGATACAACAAAGGCACCGTCAACTGCCGACACTAAAAACAACGGCCAGAGCAAGCCTGCTTCATCTGCAAGCAATTTCACTGTTCAGTGGAAGAAGTCGAGCAGCTGGGAAGAAGGCGGTAAGAAGTGCGGAGGTTATGAGATTGTTATAACCAATAACGGCGATACGGTGAACAGCTGGACGGCAAAGGTAACCGTCCCCGGCAACACAAAGCTGATGTCGCAGTGGAACGGAATATTCAGCATTTCGGGAAACACAATGACGGTCAAGAACGAGAACTACAACGGAACTATAGAAAAGGGAAAGAGCATTTCATTCGGCTTCAATTATTCGGCTGACGCTTATATCAATGAGGGTAAAGTGACTGTGAACGGAAGTACCGCAGGAACGAGTGCCGGAAATAACAGCAACAATAATAACAATAGCAATAACAACAATAATAATACGTCAACGACCAAAAAGCCGGCGGCAACAGTTCCTCCGGCACCGAGCGACCCTAAAGGCACTACGCCGGTATCACAGCACGGACAGCTTTCGGTAAAGAACGGACAGCTTGTCGATAAGAGCGGCAAGGGTTATCAGCTCAGAGGAATGAGCACACACGGGCTTACATGGTTCCCCGAATTCGTAAACGAGAGCGCATTCAAAACGCTCCGTGACGACTGGAATACGAATGTTGTCCGTCTTGCAATGTATGTTGACGAGTGGGGCAACGGTCAGTGCTATATGGGCAACAAGAGCGGAAGCCTTGAACTGCTTGAAAAGGGTGTTGACATCTGCATCAAGCTGGATATGTATGTTATCATTGACTGGCACGTTCTTAATCCCGGCGACCCGTCCAAGTATACAAACGAGGCGAAATCCTTCTTTGAAACGGTATCAAAGAGATATGCAAAATATCCGAATGTAATTTACGAGATATGCAACGAGCCGAACGGCGGTGCATCGTGGAGCGGTAATATCAAGCCGTATGCGGAAAAGATAATACCCGTTATCCGCAAGAATGCGCCAAACTCGGTAATTATAGTAGGCACGCCCACATGGAGCCAGGAAACCGACAAGCCGCTTTCCGATCCGCTGAGTTACAAGAACGTAATGTATGCGTTCCACTTCTATGCGGCAACTCACGCAGGACTTCGTTCAAACGTAGAAAACTGCGTGGCACAGGGACTGCCGGTATTCGTGTCGGAATTCGGTACTTGTGATGCATCGGGCGGAGGTGCGAACGACTTCAACGAAACGCAGAAGTGGCTTAGCTATTTTGACAAGCAAGGCATAAGCTACTGTAACTGGAGTATCTGCAACAAGGATGAAACCTGCTCGGTACTGCGGCCGGGAACATCGGCAAACGGTAACTGGAGTGAGAGCGATCTTACCGAAAACGGCAAGTGGATGCGTAACTGGCTCCGCAAGCACTAAGCGGCGGGTCGCCGCTGACAATTCCGACCTTTTGAAATGTTGATAGTTTGCGTGACTTTGCGGGACGGTCGGGGTTGACGGTAGCTGAAAACAAGCTATCGAAATACTTGTTTGTTTGCTCCCGCCGTCAAACAATCGTTAATATACAGCAACCGTATTTAAAGGCGGAAATGCGAGCCGAGGCGCTCGGCTTCCGACCTTTTGAGAGGTTTGCGGTTGGCTGGGCTTTGTGGGACGGTCGGGAGTTAATGAAAACAAGGAGATAATATGCTGAACGATATTAAATGGTTATTTTTCGATGTCGGTTCAACACTTGTTGACGAAACCGAGTGTTATAATCATCGCATACGAGATGCTATTGCGGGAACAGATATTACCTTTGAGGAGTTTAACGAAAAACGTTTGTATTTTTCAAAGCAAAATCTGAAAGGCGATATTGAAGCACTGAGATATTTCGGACTTGCAAAAACTCCTTGGCATCATGAAGATGAAAAGCTCTATAAAGATTCCGAAAACGTACTCAAAATCCTATGTGAAAAAGGATACCGTATAGGTGTAATTGCCAACCAGTCGGCAGGCACTGAAAAACGACTTGAAAGCTGCGGCTTGATGAAATATATACAGCTTGTTGTAGCTTCTGCCGAAGAAGGAGTTGCCAAACCTGATAAAAGAATATTCGATATAGCACTAAAGCGAGCAGGTTGCAGTCCGTCCGAAGCGGTAATGATCGGTGACAGAGTGGATAATGATATAATTCCCGCTAATGAAATGGGAATGATGACGATATGGGTGAGGCAAGGCTTAGGCAAATATTGGACGATTTCTGACGAGAGCGAAAAGGCTGATTTTACGGTGGATAACCTATCGGAGCTTTTGGACATTTTTTGATAAGGCTTAGGCGGAAATATTGCAAAAGTCTTAAGCACTATGAATGAAAGAAAGATTGTGTACTATGTTTAGCAAATTAAAACATCGGCTTGACAGGAAAAGCAAAAGGGTGGTTGCGCTGTTGGCAACGGCGATACTGCTCTGTGGGTTTACGGGGTGCGAAAGAAGTACTATTCCTGATGGTTCTGAGATATCGTACAGCGAAACGGGTTTTGACATTGAACGGATACGAAAAAATGTAATTGTTGACGGACAAGCGATCGAGATACCCATAAAGCTGAAAGAACTGCCTAAGGATTGGACATATGAAACTTCTGCTAATCGATTTGCGGAGGATAGATGTCACGTTGAAGTCAAGGACAAAAATGGCGATTTGCTTTTTAACTGCGGAGCGGAAAACTACAAAGAGTCCAAAAAGGGTGACAGTAGGATTTTTGATGCTCCTTTTGAGAATGACAAATGTTCGGTTGACGGCATAACTCCATTTAAAACAACCAGAGAAGAAATCGTCGAAAGGTATGGTGAAGCAACAAGTATAAAAAATTTTAACAGTAAAAAATATGAAGGCTGGCAGGAATATAGATATGGTTCTCTCGAGGGAAAAACCTCGAATGATTGGCACGGTAAATGCCTTATTGTTACGTTTAACGAGAAAGGCATTGTTGATTGGGTTACCATTGTTTATACAGACTGAAAATGACGCCTAAGAAAAGTATATAAACGACTGGGCAAGCCTTGAACGTTCTGCAATGCCGGCAGGCAGAGCCGAGGGTAAATCAGAATTATTATCTGAGTTGATAAAGCAGGGTATAATAACCGAAGAACAGGCAAAGAACTACAGAAACTAACAAAATAAACTCCGTTCAGACTTATAAATGCAGAAACAGAATTTAAAACAACCATTATAAAAATCCGTGTCAGGCGACACGGATTTTTTCAGTCTGTCGAAAAAGTCAAGCAGAAATTCTTGGCTTT
>ULSF01062080.1_pt1 | contig 13756 bp, 14 predicted proteins | sample 1956121 | NCBI WGS metagenome assembly ULSF01 (sample SAMEA4835701, study PRJEB28245) | human gut metagenome | biome: gut microbiome; material: fecal sample | place: Denmark | collected 2008
CGCCAGAAACAACAGCACCCAGCCCCACGGACTGCCGCCCTCATCCAGCACCCGCCGGCTCACCAAGGCAAGCGCCGCGATGCCGAACGCCTGCGCGGCGATGCCTGCATACAGCAGCGTGAGCGGCGCTTTGTACGCGCCCGCCGCCTTTTTCTTCGACTGACTCATCTCATCTTCTCCCGCGTATCAGTCCCCTCCGTGCCCGCTGAAGGAATCGCAGCAGCCTCAGCAAGGGGCGACGGGCGGGAAAGGTATGGACCCAGAAGCGTTCATAAAACCGGTAGGGCCGGGATCGGGCGGTTTCCTGCCAGTGCCCCTTGCGGCGAAAGGCGGTGACGTACGCAATGATCTGCGCCTCATCGACCTGCTCCCCTTCCCACTGAGCGTCGCCGCAGCAAATGCAGGTCTCTGGCGCACACAGGCGGATGACGCGGTGCAGGATATAACTGCCGTCTGCCCTCTGATAGAGGACGATATCGCCCGGTTGCACGCGGCGATCGAGCCGCGCAAGGCGCACCATGTCCTGCCCGCCGGCAAGAAGCGGCCACATACTGTTTCCTGTTACCGGAAGGAGCGCTTCTCCGTGCGCGAGCTGCTCATCGAGCAGTTCGCGCAGCTGCGCCATGGGGATCTGCCGGACCTCCATCCTACAGACCGTCCACCGCGCCGACGGGTCTCAGCTTGTCAAGAAAGGCGGCTGCGTCTGCCTCCGCCTGCTCCCGTTCGACCGAATACACGGCGCACAAGGCGTCGCCTAGGCTCTGGAGCGTCTGTTCCTGTTCCAAAAGGTCCCATAAAAATGCGCCGGTCTCGTTTACGGAGATCATTCCCGGAAACGCTTCGGCAGCCGCCCCCAAAGGGACGATGACCGACATATCTGCGACCCGGCGCAGGATGAAATTCTCATTTCTTCGCATATTCCCTCTCCTGTTCTGCGCGCGCTGCGGTGAAGATCGCGTCGCTGCGGTGAAGGAGCTCTTTGAGCGCATCCTCCGTCAGGCGTTTTTTGGCAGCGTCCGCGGCAGGGCCGAGATCGGGCGCGCGCTGCTGTGTGCCGTGACAGTCGGATGCAAGGAAAAAGGATTGCCCCTCCCTCAGCAGCCGAAGGAGCTTCCACCGCGCCATGGGATGCAGCAGGCATCCGGCGCTGAGCTGGATGGGGACGTTCAGGCGATACAATTCCTGTATGTGCTCTTTCTTCTGCCGCCCCAGATACCGCTCCAGATGCGCCAGCACCGGCGTAACACCGCTCTGCGCCGCCAGAGAGTAAAGCTGGTCGATCATACTATTGTTCCAGAGGGTGAAGGGCAGTTCCAGCAGCAAATAACGGCTCGAACCGAGACACAGTGCCTCAAGATCGTCCCAATGGTTCATATTTGGCATCCATGCCACCTCTGCACCCAACACAAGGTCAGGAAAAGGTTCGGCGGTTTTCTCCATCGCTGCGGAAAGATGCTCCCAAGCGGCTTGACGACGCGCGAGAAACTGCTCTATGCTCTCCCTGTCCCGATGAAAATGGGGGGTGAGCGCTACACCCGTAACGCCCTGCGCTGCCTCCATGCGGAGCATTGCAAGACTGGCTGCCGTGTCCGGCGCGCCGTCGTCCATGCGGGGCAGAATATGGGTGTGAAGATCGGTCATGGGATGCTCCGTTCCCCGCTGTCCGGCTTCTCCTGTCCGTATCCGTAACCGTAGCCGCGTCCGTAGCCGTAGCGGTGGCGTCGATAGCCGTATTTCCGATATCCGTAGTATCCGTTCTCCCTCGTCACCTCGTTGAGAACAAAGCCGAGGATCTTGGCATGGGAGCGCTCTAACTGCTCCACCGCGCGCAGGACGCTCCCGCGCTCGGAAAGACCTGCACGTACCACGAACAGCACGCCGCTGCTCTCAGGCACCAGAACGCAGGCATCCGTCACCAGATTGACGGGAGACGTATCGAGAATGATGTAATCGTAGTTTTTCTGCAGGCTGTCAAGCAGCGTTTTCATGCGGGCAGAGCCGAGCAGTTCCGACGGGTTGGGCGGCACGTCGCCGGCAAAAATGACGTCAAGATCCTCAATGCCGGAATCATGGATGGCCTTTCCCAGCAGCTCCGGCTGGATAAGCAGGTTGCTCAGTCCTACCTTTTCCTTCGCGGACAGCAGACGCGCCAGCTTGGGACGGCGCAGGTCACAGTCGATCAGAAGGACGCGCTGCTTCATCTCCGCATAGGAGATGGCAAGGTTGAGTGCGGTGATGCTCTTTCCTTCGGACTGCATGGCGGAGGTCACGATCAGGACCTTGCACGCCGTCTCGTCCGCCAGGGAAAAGGTCACGTTGGTCCGCAGGGTCTTATAGGACTCGCGGATAAAAAAATCGCTCTTTTCCGAGAGGATGTTTTTCCGCTCCACTTCCATGATCGCGGCAGTATCCGGCGCGTCGTGCCGCCGAGATCTCCGCAGAAGAGAAAAATGCTTTTTTTTCATGTCGCTTTACCTCTCTCCGCCGTGCTCATCGGCTTTTTGTGCGCTGAGACCCGCCTTTTTCCGCTCATTCTCCGCAAAGGAGGGGATCTGCCCCAGCATGGGCAGGTCGAAAAGCTGCGTCAGGTCTTCCTCGTTCTTAATGCGAACGTCCATCAGATACAGCAGCGTGACATAGACGACCGCGAGAAGCAGACCCACCGCGCAGCCCAAAAGGGTATTTTTCCGATAGCTTGGGGTATAGCGGCTCGTGGGCACCTTGGCATGGTCGATGATCTTGGTGGAGCTGCCTTCGACGAATTCCTCGATCTCGCCGGGGGCGACGGTCGCCACCGCGTTGGCGATCTTCGCCGCCATCTCCGGATCGGGGTGGGAGATGTATACTGAGAACAGCTCGGTCTCATCCACCTGCGCCGTCGTCATCATGCCGCGGATCTCAGCCGCAGAGTAATCAAGCTTCGCGTTCTTTACCACCTTTTCCAGCACGGTATCGCTGCGGATGATGTTGACATAGGTGTTGACGAGCTGCTGAGAGGTCGCGAGGTTGGCCGCGCTGATATAATCCACCTGCTGATTCGCCTTTATATTGTTGACGTAAATGGTGACGTTGGCGCGGTACAGAGGCGTAATGAAATTGGCGGTGTAGATCAGGGAGATCACCGCGGCGGCAAGCGCGCACAGCAGGATCAGCCGCCACCGCCTGAGGTAAAGCAGCAGCAGCTTCCAAAGGTCGATCTCCAGAATGTCGCTGGATCGGTTGATGTTGGATTCGTTCATGGTTGTATTTCCCTTTCTGTCTGCGTTTGGACAGATCTTGAGCGGGGCTTTCCGCCCCTTTTGGCGAAAAACCGCCTGAATAGTCTAAAGGCGGCACAAAAAGCCGCATATCAGTCGGTACTCTTTGTGCCGCTTCCGTCCACTGGCAGCGGGCAGCACGGCGTTTGCGTACTGCCTCCTGTCAATCGATGGCTTTGGCTTGATCCGGAAACAGTCTCTCCCGGACAAAATAGGCGGCGCTGTCGTCATTCCGGCAAATCAGCCGGAACACGTTCGTCTCCCGCAGGAGACGATCTGCCGCGGCAAGCAGCCGGTCCATGTCCTCCCGATGCAAACGGAAGGGGGTCTGACTCAGCAGCAGAGGTAAAGCCTCCGCCGGAGTGAGCGGCTGTAAAGCGTTTTCCTCCCCCTGAAAGAGGAAGCAGATCGCGCGCAGGGGCGCGCTGCGGTTCTGATGCAGCGCCTCCTTGCCGCACCATGGCGTGCCGAAGACCTGCCATACGCCGTCGTAACGGCGCAGGGCAGGCTTGTCATCATTCAGAATGGACGCGCCGAACAGGCGCACCCATTTTTCCGTGTGGGTGGATTTCCCCGTGCCCGGCGGCGCGGAAAAGCACACGGCCTGTCCGCCGTATTCCACCGCCGAGGCGTGGAGCATCATCCCCTCGTGGGACAGAAGCCCCACGGCAAAGCAGTCGCCTGTGGCGATGTACTCCGCAAGGTCCTCCGTTTCCAGCTCAGGACAGAGCGACAGCGCCTGCGCGCCGCCCACGCGGATGGTGATATCCGCCGCGCCGCCCCGGGCGGAGGTCCGATAGACCTCCGCCTGGGCAGCCGTGCGTCCCTTGGGGGACATTTCAACGATCAGATCAGCGATTCGGTAACGCATCACTTATTTGGGGATCGTTCCATCCTCGCGCCAGTAGGTGAAATTGCCTCCTGCGGCGCTGGCCTGCGAGAAGACGCTTTTTCCCCACTTATTTAAGGCGATTTGGTCTCCAGTGGATAAAGTCTGATTGGCCAACGCCTCCAGCGGCGCAAGCAGGATCAGTTCGGCAGCCGGAGCGATATAAGGTTTTTTTACATTTTTCGTCATGCTGATTCACTCCGTTTACGGGTTGGAGATGTTCAGATCGTTATCGTTAAGGAACTTCGTGAGGATCTCCCTGTCTTTCGGGTCCATGCCAGAACCCTTCAAAGCATCCGCCCAAGCCTCCTTGAAGCTCAAATTTCGCTCTACGCTCGAGAGAGAGTTATCCTCCGAATTTCCACTGTTTTTAAACGTTGCGTGCGCGATGGCGGAGAACTGCGTCTGATAGTTTTCCTTATCGATATCATGCATCAGGTATGCCTCGAAGAGATAGGCGTCGTTGTCGCCAACATCACGAACGACTTCGCTATCGCTCGCCTTTCCCTTAGCGGGCATAGGGGGAATGTCCTTACCGGCAGGTATTTCATAGCGGGGATTGGTGGTCTTTTTATCGATATCCGTCAGGGTAAAGCCCAGAGACGTCAGGTAATCCCTTGCGGCTTTGTCGCCTTGGAACTTGCCGATGAAGAACAGCGCGCATTTCGGGGCGGCCAGCTCAAAGCGGTAGCCGCTGACGGAGATGTTGAAGCGGTGGAAGGACAGAGTCGATGTATCTTTTTCCTTCCCCTGAATGGCAACGTAACGCTTATAGGTGTCGTCGCCCACATTCCCTGTCTGGTAGATATTTTTGTAGAAACTCGCCCCGCCGACGATCTTGCCAGCGGTTCTGCCGTCATAGCCATCCGTGGTGCTGTCCATGCCGTAAAGGGTATGGCCGTTCATTGTAAAGTAACCCGTCACCGTGCAGCCGTTCAGGTCGAGATAGAGATCCCTGCTGGCGGTGATCTCCTCGGTGGTGCTGTGCAGCATTTTGATGTAAGTGTTGCCGTTGCTGTCTTGCAGGAATTTAGTCACGGCTCCTTGCAGGGTGTCGTATTCTGTTGTGTCGATCGCCGCGACTTTCAGGTTCGGTACCCATTTGCCGCCGCCGCATTCCTGGCCTTTGCAGTAGGTAAAGGTATCTTTAGCCTTGGCATCCTTGGTTTCGGTGTAGGTGCCGTCTTTGTTTTTCAGCTTGGCGGCGGTGATATCTACACCAATATATTTATTCGATTCTTGGTTGAACTGATAGGTTATATTACTTGTACCGGGTGTGCCAACTTGAGCATACTTACCAGTATTTTCACTGGAAGTGATATTGGCACCCGTTGCCGTCGTGTAAACAGCGCCCGCAACTGTCAGCACGCCGTTTACATCGACCTTAGCATCAGCAATCCCTCGGGACCCCCTTCCAGACGGTGAATAGCTTACCGGGCAAATTCCGGAAGGTCCGAAAGATTTGCTACACCATACATAATCCGGACTCCACTCTGCATCATCATAAACATACAAGGACGCGGCAGACGCAACCTTCAGCTCTGCATCTTTGGCAATTAAGACTGTTACCCCCGGCAAAAGAGCTGCGTCTTTTTCGATGGTTGTTGTTCCAGATGTTATTACGATGTCCACATTGTTGTTGATTGGAAGCACGTAGTCTTGAGAGTCGAAAGTTGCAATACCCGCGAGAGACATAACAATACTATTGAGAGAAGCCTCGCCAGAGATTGTAAATACCATGCGGTCCTGTGCAGGGATATACCTCTTTGTAAATTGCCCATTTGCTCCAAGTTTAAATAGGCCGTTCGAACCAACAAACGGAATTGTTACGGACTTCGTCCCGACAAATCTGGCCGTTACAGAAATGTAGGTATATTCGTTTGCGCCCGCATTAAGCGTTAGCGCAGCTTCAATATTCTGCACATAATACTGCGTAAACGGGAACACTTTCTGCTTATTACCTGCCATGTCGCCCGTTTTTGAACCACCACGCCAGTCTGTAACTTGATAATACTCATAGACATTTGCGCCGGAGTTGGCCGTTATACTGCCGTCGCCAGTTATATAGCCCCATGCATAGAGGTTGGCACCGTTATTGAGCATAATGCTGCTGCCTTTCTGCATTTTAATCAGTCCATAGGCTCCGGTTGGCTTGCAGCATTCCCGACCAGAACTGGTAAAGTGTTTTCCGCCAACACTGATCGCGCCGCCGTCGACTGTGATGGACGAATCGGGCGCCATGGTAAGCGTTTTATAGGCTTTCTGTGCTTCCGCTGTCGTCGTATACGGAGGGGTTGTGGTATACAGCGCTTCCGTCTCATCAAAGGGAATCAGCAGGGTGACGCCGCTTGGAATTGTGTATTTGCCCGAAATGGTACAACTCTCGAGTTGTTTAACGTATCCGGAGCTATTATTTCTTGTGCTAATAATCGCATCGTTAAGGTTGTCCCATTTCAAAGTGGTTGTTCCTACTTGAAATTTCGTTCCTATTTTCCCAAATTTCGCCGTTACCTTAGAGTTATCTGACGATACAAATATGCTGCTACTTGCGCCGCCTGGCAGGTAACTTTTGTTGGTAGCATCATACCAGCCAAGAAACTGATAACCATCCGCCGGGGTCGCTATGACCTTATAAGCGGTTAGAGAACTCTGGGTGTTGGTATACGCTTCGGTGGTAATGTCCTTCCCGTCCACGGTGTAGCTGCCGTTTTCAGCAGGCTGGAAGGTCACGGTGGCAGTCGCACCAGCCTCCAGTTTCACATCGGTCATCGTGATCTTGGTGGCGGCGGTGCTGCCGGATTTGATCTTCACCTCAACGGTGTCGCCGAGAGCAAGTTCCTTGGTGAACGTGCCGTTCGCAGTGACCTTCGTTTTGTCCACCAGAATCGTACCTTCGTTTACCTCGACGGTATAGCTAAAAGACAGCCTCGCCGTTGTGCTTCCTTCGTTTTTGATGGTCAGCGTGGAGCTGTAGTGCGTAGTGCTACATCCACCTGTGCTGGTAGCTGCGCCGGTAATGCTCGTACCGTTGGTGGTCCACGCACCGTCCGCGTCACCGCTATAGCTCAAGCCGATGCTCTTATCGGGTAAGTTAAGGGTTCCGCTGTCCGCCGCCAGCGCCGGCAGCGTCATCGCCGGAAGCATCGTCAGTATTGTGACAAACGTCAGGAGCAGCGACACAAAGCGCCTGCCAATTCGTTTAACCATTCCGTCGTCCTCCAGTTTTTTTCTCTTTTTTTTGTAATTCGCCGTAAATGCTGATGCCGATCCCCAGCGACAGCAGCGCCCAGAGGTGGGAAATGTGCAAAATGCTGTCCGTTCGGTCCGAGAAGCGGAGCGTCTCGGTCACGAAGCGGAAAATGCCGTAGGAGATCATATAGATGGGGTAGATCATGCCCCGCGCGCTGCCGGAGAGCACCTTGCGCCACAGCTGCGAGAGCAGGAGGACATAGAAGAGCAGCTCCAGCTCGCGCGTGGGGAAGCGCAGATGCGTCAGCCCCTCGATGGGGATGTGCGCCCCCAGACAGCATCCTGAAATCATGCAGTTCAGGCGGGCGCACATCAGCGTGAATACAAGGCAAATGGTGAACACATCGAACACATCCGCCGCTTTCTGTTTGGCAAGCTTCGCCACGCCCCAATAGAACAGAGGCATGAAGAAGACGCCACCGAACAGGCTCATATTGCTGAAATTTCCGGTTTCAAACAGCGCGAACACCTTCACGCTGAGAACACCAAGAACCGTGTGCAGCACGGAAAGGAGCAGCACAGAAAGCCAGCGCAGATGCAGCCGCTCGCGGCAGCGGTGAAGCCAATAGACGTTGAACAGCGTCCCGCAGCCGAGCAGCAGAATAAGCGCGTGGTCAGAGAGCCAAGTGAGCAGAGCCATGTTTAGGTTTTGGAGTTCAGAATCCCCTGCAGCAGGGCAAGCGCCTGGTCATCGTTGAATGGATTTTTCTTGGAAACATCGAACTCTACACCGTATTTATTGCTCTCGTTGATGATCTGCAGCGCGCTGAGGTACGCCGTCATGTCTGCCTTAGCACCCTTATTCTCGTTTTTCAGATAATCTTGCGGCTTACCGCCTTTATTTCCATCATCCATCAGGGCGCCAAGGAGCTGTGCAATGGCGGCTGTGTTCGTAGGTTTGGTCTCCTTAAGCGTTTTCTTGAAATCCGGACTTGCATAGTCCGAGTTGCCATAGGCGGTCATGGTGCCATACAGAAGAGCTGCCTTTGCAAGCGGTTCGCTTTCTTTATTTTTAGTCAGAATATCGTTCATTACCTTTTCGGGATGAGCTATTACTTCATCCAAAAACTCATTGTTGTTCATCTTTTGCGCTTTGGAAGCGACATAAAGAATGGTGGCGTTTGCGATCTCCGTATTTTCGGGGTCGCGATTCAGCTTTTTCTTGAGCTCAGCGATCATATTGTTATAGTCGGCTTCGGGCATCCATTGGGTCAGATTGCCTCCGTTTTCGGTTAGCCAACTGGTAAACAGTTTGGAAATGTCGTTGCAGGTATTTGCCAATTCCACTTCGTGACCATTCAGATTGGACTTTCTGAAATTGTCAAGAAGCGTCTTGTGATCCTTATCCAGCTTACACTCCTGCACGGGCAGAATGATCGTTCCGTAAGAGTCCGCATACTTGCCTGTGCGGTACTTCACCGAGGTTGCCCAATCAGAGCCAAAGGCATTGGACAGCCATTTTTCAACGACCGCCGTATCACCTTTGTCGGAAGAAACGGTAGCGCCTTTCGTGGTGACGGTGACACGACCCAGAGCACCGGGGTTCTCATACTTGCCGATCTCACCGGCGTAGATGATGTTCTTATACAGAGTCTCGTCCAGACCCTCGTTGGTGCGCTTAATGTAGCCGCCGTAGCCCACCGTGCCGACGCCGGCTAAAATGCCGATGATCGCGATGACCACAATAAGCTCTACCAGCGTAAAGCCTGCGCTGCCGCGCAGCTTGTTTCCCACTTGCTTTTTCATGTTGTTTCCTCCTCAATATATTTGATTTCTTTTTGAGAATTATATGAACAGATGATTACTCTGTGGTTTCCTATTCTGCCTTCCAGTTCAGCACGCCGTAGCCCACGATGCGCTTATCGTTCAGATCGTAGCGCTGGACGGCGACCTTGCCGCCGCTGTTGCCCTCGATGGTGTAAAGGAAATTCCCTTCCACGCACAGCACCGCGCCGACGTGGTCGGGGTCCTTGCCGCCGTCCGGGTCGTTGCGGCCGTCCCAGTCGAAAAAGACATAGTCGCCGGGGATGGGCGTTTCGCCGCGCTCGCGCCACATACGGCTATCCTTGAATCCCTTCATGCCCTCATCCACGTCTGCGAATCTGGGCGGATCGCCGTCGATGGAGGTCTTCTTCTGATCGGCTGCCCACGAGAGGAAGCAGGCGCACCAGGGGGTGTATTGGTTCCAGCCGGGGTGGTCGGCGTAGTTGCCGATGTACCATTCGGAGAAGTATTTGTATGGGCTTGTATTCTCCGGGAGAATCTCTCCCCTGCTGTCGTACTGTCCGGCAAGCGTCTTTAAAAACGCGAACCGTGCGTCCTTTTCCACCGTAGACGGCAGAGTCGGCAGGGTCGGATTTTTCAGTTTTTCCTGCGCCTCCACTTTGCCGACGCTGTCTCCCTCGATCCCGGTGCGGCAGAAAACGGAGGTGCTGTAGCTGTGCGCCGCGGTCGCGAAGGTGAAGGTCACGAGGCTGCCGTCCAGATCGACCCGCGCGCCGCGCAGGTTGTCCAGCAGCACCTGATCGCCGCTCGTGCCGCTCGTGAGCGTTCCGCTGTTGTAGCGCAGCAGCACCGCGCCGGGAGTGCCGTCGGCAGTCTTTCCCTGTAGCTGCCAGCCGTCGGAGAGCGGCTCCACGCGGTAGATCTTGCCGCTGGCGGAGAGATCCTCCAGCGCGGAGAGCACGATGCGCACGGTCTGCTGCTCGCCCGCCTCTTTCTGCGTTGTTTGATGCACCCGCAGTCCGAGCAGCATCAGCGACGCTGCGGCTGCCAGCACGATGGAGCTGACAGCGACGGTCACCAGCAGCTCGACCATGGTAAAGCCGCTGTTGTTTCGTTTCATCCGCTCGCCTCCCCTTCCGCTGTCAAGTGGGTGATGGTATAGGTGTTGTAGCTGTGCGTCGCCTTGCTGACCTTGGCGGTGTACTTTATGACCTCTTTGAATTTTCCGTCGGGCTGTTGCTCCTGCACCTTTTTCTCGGTTACTTCGTATTCGAGGTTCATTTTGATCTTTGTCTCGATGCGAACGGCGGCGTTCTTCTCACAGGTAAGCTTAAAGGTGCAGGAATTGCTGTCGGTATCGGTGGCATCAGGGGGGGCGTACGTGCAGCCGCTGACCTTGCTATGCAAACCTTGGAGATATGTAAGGTAAGCCTCTTTTGCCGCTTTCTCTGCCGCCTCTTTCGTGTCATGCTCAGCGGAAAACTCCAAAAGATGTACGTCCTCCGCCAGCGCCACGAATTTTTCGATCTCGCCCTCCGCCTGATAGAGCTGCTGCGTCTGGCGGATGGAGCGCTCCTGCGCCTGATAATTTTTCAGCGCTGCGGTGCAGACGGACACGGCGACGGCGCACAGCACCAGAACGACGATGAGCACATAGATCAGCGCGTAACCGCCGTTGTCTGTTCGGAGTTTTTTCATGCGCCACCGCCTTCCGGCACCGCGCGGACATAGGTTTCCACTGTAACGAGCGGCTCCGTGTGATTATCCTTCACCGTGACACGATAATAGGGTTTGCCTTCTTTCTTCGTTTCGATCGTCACGTTGGGGAAATCCCTTTCGCGGTATTTGTCGCTTTCCGCCGTGACGCCGTCCTTCATCAGGGTCTCCACGGCGGTACGGACGTTCAGATGGGCTTCCATTACGGCCTGGCTGTGGGCGTTGATCCGTCCTGCCAGAATGAGGCTCGTGCAGATGGGCGCGGAGATCAGGCCGATGATGGCGATCGCCACAACGACCTCCAGCAGCGAAAAGCCCGCTGTTCTCTCTTTCCCGATCTTTTTCATGCCTTGTCTCTCCCAATGGGTCAGTTGAAAATGTCCGTCTTTCCGGTCGCGGGCGGCGTTACGCCCGGTTCCTCATAGGTGTTCTGAGCGGACGGCATCAGATACAGCGTCAGGGTCATCTGTCCGTCCAGCAGCTTTTTTTCGCTGTCGTAGTTGAAGGTGGCATACCGGATGGAGGTAATGCGCTCATCCGTTGCCAGCGCGTGCACCATGTTCTTGAACTCCCGATAGGAGGCGTGATAGTACACCGTCAGGTTCAAGCCCTCAAGGAGTGCGCCATCGCTCAAGGCCTGCATCGGCGTGATCTCACCGAAAGAAAACTCGATGTCGCCGCCGCTCCCGAAGCGCTGAAGGAAAATATCGTGCAGTTTCTGGGTGTAGCCCAGCTCCTTACTGCCGGTCCCCAGCGTTTTTTCCAGATACAGCAGATAGAGGATCTGATCTTCTTCCTTCATATCCGCGGGGAAGTTCTCATAAAGCGCGGCGCGGCTTTCCTCGATCGCGGCCTCTGCCGGCTCAAGCTGATCCTGCACGTCCTTGTACATCTCGTTTTCGACGATGGTGGTTTGCAGCGCGGTGATCTGAGCATTTAACTGATCCCGCTCCATGACGTAAGCTTCACTGCGGGGGCGGTAGCCCAGAACATACACCAGAACGGCGACCAACAAGAGCAGGACTGACAGGACAGCCTTCCAGTTTCTACCGATCACTTTCACTGGCCCACCTCCACTTTCTCAACCTTGGCGTCGCGGTCCAGACCCTTGCGCGTCTGCTCCGCCTGGATCAAGGACTCGTCATAGGCCAGCACGACCGTCAGGTAATAGCGGTTATCGGCAGGCTTCTGCGTCTGAGAAGCGCCGGTGTTGAAGATATCCGGGATGCCTGAGCCGCCGGTTTGATTTTTGAGTTGATTCATCAGGATCCACATCAGCAGATCGTTTTCATCCATGCCCGTGTTGCCGGAGGTGCCGGATGTACCGGAGGTCTGCTGATCCTTCCGCAGCAGCGCGTTGACCGCGGCCACAGTGGCGGCATCCCGCTGGAACGCCGCGCCGCTGTTGATCTCCTTTTGGAGCGCTACGAGATCCAGAGCGGTATTGGCCTCTTTGATCTCGCCCATTTCCTTGGCAAGATGGAGCGCAAGCTTGCCACTCAGCGTCTGATTCTGCCGAATGAGCGCGATCGCTGCGTTGACATTCGTCTTGTTGTCAGTCAGGATATTCAGCAGGTTCGGCAGATATTTGTTCAGCATCACATCGTCGCTCTCATAGAACATGCGGTGCTGATCGGCGTTTTTCCAAATGTCGTCAAAGATCTTGTCGTACAGGATCTGGTCCTTTTCCTCACGGGCGATATCCTCGCGCATCAGCAGGAAAAACTGATACATGGCGGCAGGATCGTTTTGCAGCAGGGACCGAATCGCGTTCTTCTCCTGGGTGGTATTGGAGCGCTTGCGCAGGTCATCCAGCGAGAAGGTCTTTTCCTGCACCGGCCCGTAGACGGCTTGCAGAGCGTCCAGCTGGTTGGAGTTCAGGTATTGCAGGCTGAGACGCAGCTTTGCAATATCGACAGACTCAATGCCAGAAGCAGAGGACGTAGTGCCGCTGCTGGGTGTGGCAGGCGCGACCGTTGTGCTGCCGGAACTGCCCGGCGTGCTGGTCGTGCCGCCGCCGGGGAGCAGCCCCTGGATCCCGGAGAGGATGCCGAGGTTATCCGGGGTAATGGTCACGCCGAAACGCTCCATCACATCCGCATAATTTTCCATCTTTGCAATGGTACTGTCATCGGCACCCGCCGCTTTCAGCAGCGGGATCATATTCCGAAGCGTTTTTCCGTCGATGGCAACGCTGCCACCGGAAGCGTTGGAGAACAGCTCATCGAGGGAATAGCCGCCCTCGGTGGGAGGTTCTTCCGTACTGCTTTCCTCGGTACTATCCGTTGTGCTTTCCGTGGTACTATCCGCTGCGCTTTCCTCCGTGCTCGGCACGGGGGACTCCTTCTCCGCTTCCTTGTACAGCGCAGCGATCATTTTGTCCGGGGAGTAGGCTTCCCGCGGGCCGATGGTCAGGTTGGAAACGGTGCTGAGGGTCATGAAGGGCACGTCGCGCAGCGCCACGAGGAAATAAGCGGCGTCCTCCTTGCTCTGGAAGGCGACCTGCGCCGCAAGACACAACTCGGTCGTGCTCAGAGCGGTCACCGTTGACTTCTTGGGGAGCTTTGCCTCCAGCTCGCCCAGCACCAGTTCAAGGTTGTCGTTATATGTCCGAACGGAGTCGAATACGGTGTCCCAGTCGGCGCTGTAAGCGTCGTACATACTCGAATAGTTGTGGTAGTTCTCCGCGCAGCCAGCGTTCTGCTGGGCAAGCGCCGTCAGGCGGTCCTGCTGTGCGCGCAGACCGTCCAGCTCCGTGCTCCACGACAGCTTGGAGGTCAGCAGCAGCAGTACGGACGCCGTCAGCGCCGCGCCGCCAAGGAATACAAGACCGTACTGCCACGCGCGGTTGATGGGTGCGCGCGCGCCGGTGATGTGGTTCAGCTCCGGGTCGCCGAAGTCAAGGGCGGTGAGCGCCGCG
>ULSF01079657.1_pt1 | contig 13581 bp, 9 predicted proteins | sample 1956121 | NCBI WGS metagenome assembly ULSF01 (sample SAMEA4835701, study PRJEB28245) | human gut metagenome | biome: gut microbiome; material: fecal sample | place: Denmark | collected 2008
GTGCACTGCCAGCCACTGGGTGAAGTTGGTGACGGCAGCCTTGGAGCCGGAGTAGGCCGGGATCTTGGTCAGGGGCAGGTAGGCGTTCATGCTGGAGATGTTCATGATGTTGCAGCCGGGGCGGCCCACCATCTGCCGGGCAAAGGCCTGCGTGGGCAGCAGGGTGCCGATGAAGTTCAGGTTGAACACCATCTCCACGCCGCTCTCGTCCAGATCGAAGAAGGTCACGGTGTCATCGTCCAGATCCGCCATCTCGAAGAATTCCTTGTCGGTGTTGGCCCGGGGGTTGTTGCCGCCGGCACCGTTCACCAGAATGTCGCAGGGACCCAGATCCGTCATCACCTCCTCTGCCACCTGCAGGCAGTTGGCCTTGTTCATAACATTGCAGGTGTAGCCCTTGGCCACGCCGCCTTCTGCCTCGATCGCATTGGCCAGCTCCTTCAGCTTCTCCATGTTGCGGCCCAGCAGAGCCACTTTGGCTCCTGCCCGGGCCAGAGCCTTGGCGAAAATGGAACAAAGGGTGCCGCTGGCACCGGTGACCACGGCAACCTTGCCGGACAGGTCGGTGTTCAGAACATTCTTTTCCACGAGGATACTCCTTTTTTGATCAGATGGTTGTGGTGATACGGATGATTATTTTCAGGCGGACAAGGCATCAGACCTTGCCAGCGCCCTTGTCCAGGATCTTATTGAACTGGAGGAAGAAGGTGGTGGCGGTCACGGCAGCGGCGATGATGTCACTGACGGGCTCGGCAAGGAACACGCCGAACACGGGGTTCGCGACCACATGGGGCAGGATGAAGATGAGAGGAATGAGCAGGATGAGCTTGCGCAGGCAGGCCAGCAGCAGGCTGACCTTGGCCTGACCCAGCGCCATAAAGCTCTGCTGGCAGGCGATCTGGACACCGGTGGAGAAGATACCCGCCATATAGATGCGCATGGCCCATGTGGTGTAATCGATCAGGGAGGCATCCGAGGTGAAGATGCCAGCCACTGCACCGGGAACCAGCATCATCAGCAGCCAGAAGATGGTGGTGTAGCTCAGGCAGAGGGTCAGCTGGAAGCGAAACGCCTGCTTGACGCGGTCCCTCTTGCCTGCACCGAAGTTGAAGCTCATCACCGGCTGGCCGCCCTGGCAGATGCCTGAGATGGGCAAGGTGCACAGCTGGGAGGCGCTGGTGATCACGGTCATGGCACCCACGGCCACGTCACCGCCGTAGCGGGCCAGGCTGGAGCTGAAGCTGATGGACAGCAGGCTCTCGGTGGAGAGCATGACGAAGGTGGAAATGCCCAGTGCCAGCACGGGCATGATGATCTTCCCTTCCAGCTTCATGTCCTCTTTGCGGATCTTGAGGATGGTTTTGGGGCCGGTGAGGAAGCGGATGACCCAGATGGCACCCACTGCCTGGCTCAGCACGGTGGCAATGGCAGCACCCTTTACGCCCATGCCCAGCCCAAAGATGAGGATGGGGTCCAGCACGATGTTGATGACCGCGCCGATAACGGTGGTCAGCATACTGATCTTGGCAAAGCCCTGCGCGGTGATGAAGGTGTTCATGCCAAGCACGATCAGCACGCAGATGGTGCCCAGAATGTAGATGCGGCTGTAAGTCAGGGCGTAGGGCAGGGTGGTGTCACTGGCACCAAACAGCCGCAGCAGGGTGGGTGCGGCGGCGTAAAAGACGATGGTCAGGACGACCGAGAAGAGCAGCAGCATGGTAAAGCTGTTGCTGACGATCTTTTCTGCCTGCTTCTTGTCGCCCTGGCCCATGGCAATGGCGGTGCGGGGCGCGCCGCCGGAGCCGATGAGCATGGCAAAGGCGTTCAGGAGCATCAGGATGGGGGTAAACAGGCCCACGCCGGTCAGAGCCGCCGCGCCGATCCCCGAGATGTGGCCGATGTAGATGCGGTCCACGATGTTGTACAGCAGGTTGACCACCTGCGCCACAACGGCGGGGATCATCAGCTGGAGCAGGAGCTTTTTCACGTCGCCCGTGCCCATATCCTGCTGTTTTTTCTGCGTTTGTGCCATGGAAAGTGTCTCCTTTGTTTTGAGCGAGACGGAGAGGGCTGCCCTCAGAACGTCAGGCCGAAGTTCATCTCGTAGTAGTTGCCTGCGGCATCACGGTAGGCGTAAGCCTTGCCGTTCTCGTCCTTCATGCTGTCGGGCATGTAGGCATCCTTTGCAAAGCCGGGCACGTCGTTGGGGCTGATGCAGACACCGTCCGCGTTCACAGCCAGCACCTCGTCGCCCTTGGGCAGGGTCAGGGGCAGTTTGCCAACGGGAGCAAAGCGGCCGAACATCACATCCAGCGTTGCGGAGGGGTAGGTGTCAAAGCCAACGGTCAGAGCGTCGGAGACCTTCTCCACATTGCCGACCTCCCAGGCCAGCGGGCAGTTGATGTTGGAAACGACCTTGCCGCCGTGTGCGTGGACCGCAGCAGCGATACCGGCCAGACGGTTTGCGCCCACCAGAGTGGTCTCCTTGTGGGTCTCGGTGGTGGGCTTGCCGCTTTCGTCCACGTTGCAGACAGTCTTGTCCTCGCAGATGTCCAGCTCCAGGTAGCCCGGGGTGGCGTTGAAGTATGCACCGGACTGGGGGCTGACCATCAGCAGGGCCACCTGGGCCTCATCGGGGGTGTCCACCAGAGTGACATTGCCCAGCATCTCGCGCAGGGCCTTGGTGGCGGCCTCACCGGCCTCGGCGCTCTTGCCAAAGGCCTCAGCGTAGACCTTGGTGCCGTCCTTCAGGGGCAGGGTGCCGTCATTCTTCAGCAGGACAACGGACTCGCGGTGCACGCGGGAAGCTTCCTCCCAGTCGGCCTTGGTGGCAACGACCTCGGCGGCCTTCCTGGGGTCGGCGTAGGTGTCCTCGAACATGCCCTGACGGAACAGCTCGGTCAGGGTGCGGCTGACAGCGCGGTTCAGGCTGGCATCGGTCAGCACCAGATCTTCCTTCTTGAAGCCGGCGGGCACCGCGTGGGTGTCGTAGTAGTCGTTGGTGCCGCGGGCGTAGCTCTCCTCGCCCAGCTCGTTGTCCAGCAGGCCGGAGATCAGGTCCACGCCGCTCTGGGTGACAGCATAGCCGATGCGCTCAGGCTCGTCCAGCATGTCAACGCCCCAGCACATGTTGTGGACAATGCCGGTGTCGGAGTTGATGTAGCCCTTGAAGCCCATCTGGCCGCGCAGCAGGCCGTCGATGAACACCTTGTTGTAGGCAAAGCCGTAGGGCTGGAGCTCGATGGGGTTGCCGTTGAAGTCCTCCTGCGGAGCGCTCTTCTCGGCGCTGGGCTTGGAGTAGTAGGGCATGATGGACTCGGCATTGTGGCGGATGGCTGCACGGAATGCCGGGATGTGGTACTTCTGCAGGGAGCCGGGGGTAGCGTAGATGTTCCACTGGCCTGCTGCATAGTGGGGGTCAAAGCCGTTCTCACGGGCACCGCCGCCGGGGAAGTGCTTCACGGTCATGGAAACACCCTCGGGGGTAACGCCGTTGCTGCCGCCCTGGATGCCGGGGATCAGGTGGTCGAAGATCTCCTCAATGAGCTCGGGGTCCTCGCCAAAGGTGCCGAAGGTGCGCTGCCAACGGGGGTCGGTGACGCAGTCGGCCATGTACATGTAGCCCTTCTTCAGGCCGCAGGCGTTCCACTCGCGGCGGATGGTGTCGGCGAACTTGTCGATGATGTCGATGCGTGCAGTGCCCTTGACGGCAGCAGCAATGCCCAGGGTGCCGGGATAGGTGGCAAACACGCCGGTGGCATCGTTCATGCCGAACACGACCTCGCCGTTCTCGTTGCGGCTGTTGGACATGACCTGCATGGGAACAAAGTGGTCACAGGTCTCGGTCAGGTACTGCAGCTGGTTCAGGTAATCTGCCAGATCCTCGGGCGTGGGGCTCTCGCGCAGGATGACGTGGCGGTTGAAGCTCTTCTTGACCATGTCAGAGGTGCTGGGCAGGGACTGGGAGCCGAAGATGCTGTCGGAGACGTTCACGGGTGCCTCGTCCAGCAGGCCGCTTTCATCCGCCACGGGCTTGTGGCCGTTGGCTGCCAGACGGGGGGAGGGATACTTGGGGCCCATGCGCCAGTCGGAGGTGAAGATCTGGCCGATCTTCTCGCTGGTGGTCAGAACCTTGACATAGGCCTCGGCGCGCTCAGCCGGGGTCAAGCGCCAGTCGTTGACTGCGCTGACGGTGCCGGTGCCGTCGATGTCCTTGAAATACAGGCCGTCCTGCTCGATGACCTTGCGCTCCACGGTGCTGATGGTGGGGCCGTTGAGGTTCTGGTAGCGCTTTACACGCTCGGATGCTTTCACTGCCATAGTGTTTTCTCCTTTTCTTTTGAACGCAGCGGCCCATGCCACAGAGCCGCAGATGCTATACCTATTATAATAGGCCGCCGCGCGGAACAACTAGAAAATTTTTTGGATATTTCCGCACTTTCCTTGTATTCTTTTTTTGCGCGCGGTTGGAATACAAGTCTGTTTTGTGGAATGTGCTGTACTAGTATCTTACAATCATGTGCAAAATGACGAACGCTGTTTTTTAAAACTGTTGATTTCGCCCAAGGAGAGTAAAATTGTCCTGTTTTCCCACAAAATTTTACTAACAGAAATTTGAGGGATAGTTCATAATGTATACATAAAAATCCCCCGGTTCGCGATGTGGCAGCCGCAGCCCACGGGGGACCGAATGAAAGGCCGGAGTGAGTGGCAGCACACCGGCCGCAGAATTGAAAGGAGAGCTTCTCTATGGCAAAGGTCAAACAGCCGCTTGAAGAAAACGGCATCCACAGAGCGAAAATGTGGGAGATCATGATGTACGCTCTGAACAACACCTCCACCAACACCTACATGATGGTGGTCGGTTACATCAGCTACTTCCTGATCGGTATCGTCGGTCTGGCATCCGTGCTGGCCGGTTCCATTGTTACCATCATGCGTATCTGGGACGGTGTCACCGACCCGTTCGTTGGTATGATGGTCGATAAGACCAACGGCAAGTTCGGCAAAAACCGTCCGTTCATTGTCATCGGTCAGATCATCATGTTCGTCACCACCTTCGTGATGTTCAACTTCATCCCCAAGATGGGCACTGGTGTCCGCTTTGTTGCGTTCATCATCATCTACATGATCTACATCCTGGGCTACACCTGCCAGTGCGTTGTCACCAAGTCTGCTCAGACCTGCCTGACCAACGATCCCAAGCAGCGCCCCATCTTCGCAATGTGCGATACCGTGTACAACATCATCCTGATGAACATTGTCATCCCTGTCATCGTTACCGACAGCCTGGTTCCCAAGTTCACCCTGACTGCTGAGAACAACGCTGCAGAGATCGCTTCTCTGGTGGCACAGAACCCCGCTCTGGCAGGCATCGTGGAGAAGTCCGGCGGCAGCCTGTCCGCTTTCTACAACCCCGGCCTGTTCACCACCATGCAGCTGATGTTCGGCGGCCTGTCTGCAGTGTTTGCAGTCTGCGCCATCATTGCTCTGTGGCGTAAGGATAACTCCAAGTACTTCGGTCTGGGCACCGCCCAGAAGGTCGGCGTGAAGGATTACGTTGACACCCTGGCTCACAACCGCGCCATCCAGATGCTGGTGGTCTCCGCGTCTACTGATAAGCTGTTCATGTCCACCATGAGCAACTCCACTGTTATGATCTGCCTGTTCGGCATCATCTTCGGCAACTATGCCGCATTCTCCAGCTACTCTCAGATCACCTCTATCCCCATCGCTCTGATCTCCATCCTGCTGATGAACAAGATCGCACGTCAGATGGGCCAGAAGGCATCCATGATGACCGGTACCTATGGCGGCATTATCGGTTCTATCATCATCACCCTGTTCCTGGTCTTTGTGAACCCCAAGGGCGATGCTACCAAGTTTGCGCTGCCTGAATTCCGTATCATCCGTCCCGACACCTGGGGCACCCTGTTCAACGGCTGGACTGCTACCGGCCTGATCTTCATCCTGCTGATCATCGCATGGCGTGGTGTGCAGGCTCTGTCCTCCTCCATCGTTATCACCATGACCGCTGACTGCGCCGACTACGAAGTCTACCGTACCGGCAAGTACGTCCCCGGCCTGATGGGTACCCTGTTCAGCTTTGTGGATAAGCTGGTCTCTTCTCTGGCAACCACTCTGGTGGCCCTGTTCTACTCCATGGTCGGCTTCAAGGACGCTCTGCCCGACACCCTGACTCCGTACTCTGACGGCATCTTCTGGGCAACCATCGGCTGCTTTGTCCTGCTGCCCATCGTTGGCTGGCTGTGCAACGTTGTTGCCATGCACTTCTATCCCCTGACCAAGGAGAAGATGGAAGAGATCCAGGCTGAGATCGGCCGCATCAAGGCTGAGGCTGCTGCAAAGCAGGCTTAATGCCAACCATCTCCCTGCGGAAATTTTGAATCCGGGACAGCGCCGCTGTCCTGCATCGTAACCGGAAATGTCCTGCGGCGGGCCATCCTCTGCCGCAGGACTTTCTGATACCCTGAGACCCGGAAGGAATACCACTATGGCAGAAGAAAACAAGCTGAACCAGACCCCTGAGATCACCCCGGCCCCCTCCGCTGAGGCCCCGGAAAAGGCCCCCACCACCGGCGAGCTGCTGGGCGATGTGGAGCACTACGACGAGGAAAAAGACGATTGGAGCACCGGCTATTACGGTACCGGCAGCCGCCAGCAGGTAACGGACGATGTGTTCCACAAGCTGGAGACCGGCGAAGAGTTCACACGGGATGACTTTATCAAGGCGGAGCTGGCGCTGCAGGATGCCAAGCTGGAAGCCGGCATCGATCTTGAAAAGGAGAAGAGCCCGGGCCTCATTGGTAAGTATCACGATTGGAAAAAGAACCGCGTAAGGCACAAGGTGAACAAAAAGAAGTACCTTCTGCTCTGCCTGTTTCTGGGCTGGTGCGGCGGCCACCGCTACTATGAAAAGCGGTATGTGCTGGCGGCCTTCTACACCCTGTTCTTCTGGAGCGTGGTGCCCTTCTTCCTCTGCGTGACCGACCTTCTCATTGCACTGCCCATGCAGGCCGATGAGAACGGCGACATCCTGATCTGACATCTTCCTCTATTCATTCATTTACCTCCTAGCGCCAGAAAGGGCCTGCGGCATTTGCCGTGGGCCCTTTTTGGCGTTTGCAGGTCCGTTCTCCGGCGCGGAACATAGTGGCGGCTAACTGGCGTTGTGCTATACTAGTATATCAATTGATTGTGCAATAAGCACAATAGAATTTTTCACATTAGTGAAACTTTTCCCATAATCGTAAAATTGACCTGTTTTACCTTAAAATATTACTAACAGATATATCAAAAAGCGTTCATAATATAGACATAAAGTTCCGGACGGGCTGGTACGCAGTGGCAGCTGTAAGCCCCATGGAGAAAACGGAGAATGTTCCTGTGTGAACAAAGGAGAGAATGAAATGGCAAAAACCAGAAGTCTGCCGGATAAGTTCTATGATAAGGACTATGAGCACAACGGCATCCACCGCGTTCCCCTGTGGCGTATCGCAGGCTACGCGCTGAACAACACCGCAACCAACGTTTATCTGATGATGATGAACTACGCCACCTACTACCTGATGGGCTGGGTCGGCGTTGGCATGATGGTCGCTTCTTCCCTGACCATGATGATGCGTATCTGGGACGGTGTCACTGACCCGTTCGTCGGCTTCATGGTCGATAAGACCAACAGCAAGTTCGGCAAGAACCGCCCGTTCATCGTGATCGGTCAGATCATCCTGTGCGTCACCAGCTACATCGCTTTCCATGTCACCCACAAGCTGCCTCAGGGCGTGCGCTTCCCCTTCTATGTGGTCGTTCTGATGGTCTACTACCTGGGCTACACCTGCCAGTGTGTTGTTACCAAGTCTGCACAGAGCTGCATGACCAATGACCCCAAGCAGCGCCCTATGTTCGCTTCCTTCGACGGCGTGTTCAATACCCTGCTGTTGGCCATTCTGGGCATCATCATCCCTCGTATTGCTGATGGCTACACCGATGTGGGCGGCTACGCTTCCACCCAGTTCATGCACACCCTGTGGCTGATGACCGCTATCATGTCCGCCTGCTTCACCGTGATCGCTGTGATCTCCATCACCCCCAAGGATCGTCCTGAGTTCTTCGGCACCGGCAAACCTGTCAAGGTCGGCCTGAAGGATTACTGGGATACCCTGAAGAACAACCGCGCCATTCAGATGCTGGTCCTGTCCGCATCTACCGATAAACTGGGCTCCTCTGCAAAGTCCAGCGCCGTCATGGTCGCCATGTTCGCCTGCATCGCCGGTTCCAACCTGCTGCAGAGTAACGTTACCGGTCTGGTCACCATCCCCAGCACCATCGTGTGCTTCCTGTTCATCAGCTTCTTTGCTACCCGACTGGGTCAGCGCAAGGCCATGCTGATCGGCTCTGTGGGTGGTCTGGTCATCAACGGCGCTCTGGCAGCCCTGTGGCTGCTGGGCGATCCCACCACCATGACCTCTAACCCCGCTACCGGTGCTCTGAACTGGGGCTACTTCCTGATCCTGTACCTCGTTCTGACCATCATCGCCGCTGGTTTCCAGGGCATTTCCGGCAACATCGTTATCCCCATGACCGCTGACTGCGCCGACTACGAAGTCTACCGTACCGGCAAGTACGTCCCCGGCCTGATGGGCACCCTGTTCAGCTTCGTGGATAAGCTGGTCTCCTCTTTCGCACCCATGGTCGCCGGTGTCATGTTCAGCATGTGCGGCTACACCGACCACAACCCCGTTATGGGTGACCCTGTTACCCCGGGCCTGCGCGGCGGCGTTGTCTTCTGCGCATACGGCATGATCATGATCGGCCTGGTCTGCAACCTGATCGCTATGAAGTTCTATCCCCTGACCAAGGAGAAGATGGAAGAGATCCAGGATGAGGTCGCTCAGATCAAGATGAAGGCCATGGCTGAGAACGCCTAATTGGTACTTGCAATTTTCTGCGGAAACCTGTAAAATCAAATAGGAAAACCGCTCGCCCTTGCGGCGGGCGGTTTTCTGCTTTTGGAACAAAATTCAGACAAGAGGTACATCGTAAATGGAAGAAAAGACACAGTGGGTAAAGGACCCGGACCATGGGTTCATCTGGAACACCATCGACCACCTGTTATACTGGAGAGAACACCGTGAAAAGCACTGTGTCAGCCGTAAGAAGTATATGCGCCTGTGCATTCTGGGTGCGTTTGGTGCGCACCAGTTCTATGCCAAGCGTCCGGTGCTGGGCCTGCTGTATCTGGCAACCTTCTGGAGTGGTTTCTCTGCCGCTATGACCATCGTGGACTTCATCATTGCCGTACCCATGAAACCGGACGAGAACGGCAACATCTGGCTGTAAAAAACCCTCTGGCGGCCTGCTGGGCCGGAAAGGAAAACACCCTATGGATAATGTCATGCAGTTTCTGTTCAACACCAACCACGAGCAGCCCAGCATCCTGGTCTGGATCCTGCTGATCGTGATCGCGGTCGTGATTCCCAATTACGTCAGATATCGGATGGAGCAGAAGCGCTCCAATGATTCTGTTCCCACCCAGAACCCTGCCCGTTCTGCCCCGCGCAAGAAGAAGCGCAGCAAGAAGCGCTGAGCCACAGGCTGGGGCAGCATGGGAAAGATGCTTTGATATTTCATGATCTCCCATAACCGAAAGGGCCCTGCAAATGCCGCAGGGCCCTTTTGGTTTGCCAGCGTGTGTGGAGATGGGGAAACAAAAACCGCCCCGGCAGGGCTGCTTTGTGCAGTGCCGGGGCGGTTCGTTCGTTTTTGGTGTTCAGATACAGGAAGTACTTACTTCTTGATCTTGATCAGCTGTGCGTTCAGGCTCTCGATAAAGCCGTCGGGCATGTTGATCATCTTAGCCATAGTCTCAGGGGTCATGCGCTTCATCATATCCCACATGCCAACGCCGGGCTTGATGTCAAAGTTGGTGGCCAGCTTGACAGCCCTGGTAGCAAGAGCCAGAGCCTCTTCGTTCTTGGAGAGATCCTCCATGCTGTCCTTGATGCTGTAATAGCCCTCGGGGAACTCCATCGGAGCCTTCAGATCCAGGCTGCCGACCTGCTTGAACCAGTTGGCAACGCCCTCCTGACGCTCGTTGAACTCAGGCAGAGTGTAGCAATCAGGCTCCTTCTCGACCTTTTCCAGCGTGATGGAATCCTTCACGTCACCGGCAACGGCCAGGATGGTGTTGAAGCCCTCTTCCAGAGCAACGTTGAACTTGAACACGCGGTGCGCGGTCTGCTGGCCGACTTCCTTACCGTTGACGTACAGCACAACGGTGTCCTGGTTGGAGTAGACCTTGATCTCGGTGGTCTCGCCTGCGCGCTGTGCATGGCGGCGGCCAGCGATGTGGACCATGGGCTGCTTGGACCAGTATGCCTGGTAGACAAAGTAGCTGTCCTTCTTGGTCTTGCGGTCAATGGTCATCAGGCCCTTGTTGTTGCGGCCTGCAACGCCGCCCTCGTTGCGGGCAGCACAGCCAAAGTCGAACATGTTCCAGCAGTGGGTAGCCCACACCCAGGGACGATCCTCGAACACCTGAGCCAGATGCTCGTGGTACAGTGCCTGATACTCCTCGGTGTAGTCCTTGCACTGGGGATCGTTGCTGTGCCAGTTGATGATGCCCTCGGTGCCGTACTCGGAGATGCCGATGCAGATGTCGGGGTGCTCGGCGTGGAACTTGTCCAGCCAGGGGCCGTTCTGCTCCATCTTGCCGCCGTACCAGCCGAAGTAGTGGTTGTAGCTCTCTACATCGGTAATGTGATGCATGGGGCCGTCAACAGGGGTGTTGGAGACGTGGGCAATGGTGGTCAGACGGGTGGGATCCAGCTCACGCACCAGCTTCTGCAGGTCGTGGTGGTTGTCCACCAGCTCCTGGCAGATGCCGCCGATCAGGATCTCGTTGGACAGGCCCCAGAACATGATGGAGGGGTGGTTGTAGTTCTGGATGATCAGCTCGGTCATCTGGTGACGGCAGTTCTGGTGAGCGGAGGGGTCCTTCTTAAAGACGCTGATGAAGGGGATCTCAGCCCAGACGGCGAAGCCCAGCTCGTCACATGCGTCGTAGAAGTCCTGGCTGTGCTGATAGTGGGCCAGACGGATGGTGTTGGCACCCAGCTCCTTGATGAGCATGGCATCCTCGTAGTGATCCTCAGCGGTCAGGGCGTTGCCCTTGTACAGACGATCCTGATGGCGAGCCACGCCGCGCAGCGGGGTGGGCACGCCGTTGATGGAGAAGCCGTCGTTCGGGGTCACAGTATAGCTGCGGACACCCACGTTGGCGTAGATCTCGTCAAAGGTCTCGTTGTTCTTCTGCAGGCGGGCGGTCACGGTGTACAGGTTGGGCTCGTCCATGCTCCACAGCTGGGCATCGGGAACGTACAGGGTGACCTTGGTGCTGTCGCAGGGGCGCACGCCGGAAGCAACTTCGTTGCCGTAGCAGTCCTCGATGCTGTACATCACGGTATAGGCCTCTTCGCCGTTGGTGACCCAGCTCTCGATCTCAAAGGTGGCACCGCCGTCCTCGGTGGGCTTGGGGGTGACTTTGATGCCGGGGCCGCCGAAGTAGTCCAGGTCAAAGTGGGTGCCGGGCACGCTGATCAGGTTCACGCCGCGGTACAGGCCGCCGTAGAAGGTGAAGTCGGCGGAAGCGGGGTACATGGAGGGGGTGTCCTCGTTGGAGACCTCGATGGTCAGCTCGTTGTCGCCCTCGTGGCACAGGTCGGTGACATCGGCACGGAAGATGGAGAAGCCGCCCTCGTGGGTGGTTGCCACCTGGCCGTTGACCTTCACGGTTGCAGCCAGAGCAGCTGCCAGCACCTCAACGTAGGTGCGGCCGCCAGCCAGAGGCTGCTTGGGCTGGGTAAAGGTGCGGGTGTAGACACCGGTGGTGCGCAGATAGCTGCCGTTGCCGTCCATGCCGTCCACAGCGTTCCAGGTGTGGGGCAGGGTGACCTGCTCGGTAGGACGCTCGCCCTTGGGGAAGGACAGGGTCCAGTTTTCGTTCAAGGAAATGATCTCTCTCATCGATACTGCTCCTTCTGGTTTTCTTCTTTGTTTCGGCGGCCTGTATGGCAGAAGAAATGCCGGAAACAGGCCGGTTGTTGATTTTAGTATAGCACATCAGAGGGGGGCAGAGTTTGTACAATCTTTTGGCAAAATAGTAATATTTTGTGAAAATCCAGACGATGATTCCACGATTTTACAATCTTGCCCTTGGAAATGACAGCACAGCATGAAAAAGGTGCCCTGAAGCAGAGAGGAAAAGGAGGTTGTACCTCTCCGCAGAGGGCGGCAGCGGCTTCCGCTCATCCCTGACCAGAAGGCCTCTTTGGCGCTGTGGGTCCCTCCGGCAGAAAGTGTTGACGGAACGGCGGCTTTTTGCTATAATTATATAGCTATGAATATGGAGATGTATCGAAGTGGTCGTAACGAGAACGACTCGAAATCGTTTTGTCCTTAATCGGGCACGTGGGTTCGAATCCCACCATCTCCGCCAACAAAAGGCACCGGCTTAGGCTGGTGCCTTTTTTGCGGCAAAGATGGTGCGGATGAGAACAGGGCGGCGATTTTCGATGTGCAGCACAAATCCATCAGCCTCCCAAAAGTGCCCATCCAACAGAACTTCGCCCTGAAATGTAATCCGGCGGAGCTTCTGTGCGGCGTCGGTCACCTCAACGGTGCAAAAGCGCTGCAAGTAGCTGCAAATAGCGGTGGCGTGGGAGACGACAAGGGCGTTCTGCCCCTCCGGGAGCGAATCCAGCAGTTCGTGGATGCAGTCTGCCATCCGGGCGCTGACCTCACGGAAGGACTCGCCGTCCGGATTTTTGAAGTCCGGGTCTTCGTATTGGCGTTTCCAGAACGAAGCGTCCTGCCCGGTCGTGTCGCCGGTGCGGCGCTCGGCAAGGCGGGTGTCCTGCCGGACGGGAAGCCCCAGCAGCTGTGCGGTCTGGAGCGCACGCAGCGAAGGGGACGACCAGACGAGCGAGACCGTGCGGAAAGCGTCATTTTGAAAGACTGCGGCGGCCCGCTGAAGACCTTCGGCAGAAAGGCCGGGGTCGGGGCTGGAACCGCCGCGCTCCGGGATGGAATGGCGCAGGAGAAGAAGGGTTGTCATGAAAGCCTCCGATTAAAAAAGTGACTTCAGTATAGCAGATTCGGGAAAGCAGATGCAAGAAAACGAGCCGAAAGAACGACGGGGCCGATTCACTCCCCCTCAAAACGCAACAAAATTGCAAAAAATGTTACAATTTTCTCATGAAAAAAGAAGACTGGATTTCTCCAGACTTCCAATAGTATGTATCAATGGTTGCAGTTCAAGATCTTCTCAAGCGTATCCGCAAACCTGACATCCTGCTCCTTCGTCCGCTTTGCGCTCCCCTTGGGGTGCTTTCCGGCACGGAGGAGCTTTTTGTTTTCATAACGCCGCAACATGAGAGCGTCTATGTTGTCGGCGGTGTATTCCAGACCGTTCTGGTTCAGCACTCGTGCGCACTTGGCAAGGCACATACTTGCCAGCCCGTAGTCCTGTGTTACGACCACATCCCCCGGTTTTACCCGGTT
>ULSF01044123.1_pt1 | contig 13544 bp, 11 predicted proteins | sample 1956121 | NCBI WGS metagenome assembly ULSF01 (sample SAMEA4835701, study PRJEB28245) | human gut metagenome | biome: gut microbiome; material: fecal sample | place: Denmark | collected 2008
CGGCCAGTTGATCAGCCATAATCAAAACAATATTCGGTTGCTTACTCATAAATAAAGAATTCCTTTCTTTTTCTTGTTTCATTATACCGTCTATTTAGACAAAAATCAAGCTTTTACAACGTCAGCATTTGCTTTATTTTTTCATCATATCATTCGTTATAAAATTAAAAAAATTTTATTGTTCACAAATGCTTTATCTTGAAGGCAATCCTCAGAATTAGTATCATCGTATGAATAAAAAATTTATTTTCACCTTCTGAAATTCCTTAAAGCCTGCTTTTGTATGGAAAATCAACTATTAAAATTTTATTTTTTCTATTCACAAATTATCCGTAATTAAAAAATACCATAAAAAAAGCCTTGATTTTGCTTTTATCTGCAAATCAAGACTTTTCATTAATTAATCCAGCCGAAAAACCTCGGTAAGCATCGGCTGTGCACCTGTAACCGGATCCATTTCCATGATCATTACATCTTTCATATACTCGTTCCATTTATCCACCAAGGGACTCTCTGCCTGTGTTTTAGCCGCAAAATCAACGCCTTTGGCGCATTCATAATAACCAAAAAGTTCATTTCCTACATTCCATATACTGTAATTGCATACGCCGGCCTGTTTTAACAATTCCACCAACTCCGGCCAAATTTCCTGATGCCTGCGAACATATTCCTCAAGGCATCCTTCTTTCACAACCGCTTTCCATGCATATCTTTCCATACTAAAATCCTCCGTTACTTTGCTAATTCATAAATTTTTAAAATATCCTCTTTTTCAAGAGGTATATATGACAATATTTTTTTATTTCCGCCATCTGTTGTCATATCGGCAATTTTGCAAAAATCTTCTTTTTTAATTCCCAATTCCTTCATGGTTACCGGCATTCCGATATGTTTAAAAAATTCTTTCATGCTCTCTATTCCCTGCCATGCGGCAACCGCATCATCCGCATGACATACATCAAATACTTCCCGTGCCAAAAGCGAAAAATGAGGAAGATCATAGTGATAAACATATTTTGCCCATGCAGGAAATAAAACCGAAAGCCCCGCGCCGTGAGCAACATCATATAATCCGCTGAAATCATGCTCCAGCTTATGTACAGGAAACAATGTATTCTTTCCGCAGCCGGTCAATCCGTTATGGGAAAGACTGGACGCCCACATAAGTGTTGCTCTTGCCTCATAATTTTCCGGATCATCGGCGGCTGTTTCACCCGCAAGCTTTACTTGTTTTAAAAGCGCCAAAGCCAGTGCATCCGTAGGCTGAACCGTATCATCCGCGGTAAAAAAGCGTTCCAGCGTATGCATCATAATATCGACTGTGCCACAGCCGGTTTGAAAGCGCGATACCGTATAGGTCAGCTCAGGATTTAAAAAAGCGATATCCGGACGCAGCAAATCATGATTGAGTGACCGCTTTATAATACCGTTTGTGATGACATGGGAATTACTCATCTCACTGCCTGCCGCGGCGATTGTAAGCACACAGCCCATCGGAAAATGTTTTTCAGGCATTATATTTTGAGAAATCATTTCCCAAGGATCTTTTTCATTTGCAAGCCCCATTCCAATGCTTTTGGCACTGTCAATAACACTACCGCCGCCGATCGCAAGAATAAAATCGATTTTCTCATCTTTGCAAAGCCGGATTCCTTGGCGAACCAGTTCAATGCGCGGATTCGGAGAAACGCCGCCAAGACGAACGCTATCTATATCGTTTTGCGCCAACTGCGACTCTATTTTATCAATAACCCCCGAAGAAAGCGCCGAATGTCCGCCGAAATGCAGCAGTACACGGGAGGCGCCCAGCCGGCGAATATGAAAAGCGATATTGCTCAACGCGTTTTTTCCAAAAAATACTTGGGTTGGCGTATAGAAAACAAAATCATTCATGCCTGCTTTCCTCATAAGCCTTACGGACCGCATTGGCTAACTGATCGGAACAACTGGTTTTCTTCCATCCGCAGGTAATTCCCTGAAGTTTCTTTTCAATTTCCTGCACGGTCATTCCGTCAACTAAAGAAGAAATTGCCTTTAAATTACCGTTGCATCCGCCGGTAAATTGGACATTTCTTATAACATTTCCGTCAATATCAAAAGAAATTTTTGTAGAACAGGTTCCTTTTGTCTGGTAATCATAACGCATTAAAAATTCCTCCTTATCGTTTTCATTAAAGCAAGGAAATACCGTTTTCACTGCAAGTTTTTATCGTTTCCTCATCCCAAACCGATACCTGAACCTGACCGATATGTGCTTTTTGCAGCAGCAGCATACATAATCTGGATTGTCCGATACCGCCGCCGATCGTAAGCGGCAATTCCCCTGCCAGCAGCATACGATGAAAAGGCAAAACACGCCGATAATTGCAATCTGTCTTATTCAATTGCTCATCCAGCGCCTTTTCATCCACTCGTATTCCCATTGATGAAATTTCCATAGCACACTCCAGCACATCATTCCAAAAGAAAATATCACCGTTAAGTTTCCAATCATCATAATCCGGGGCTCTGCCGTCATGCGGCTTTCCGGATTTCAGGCGATCCCCGATCTGCATAATAAAAACTGTGCCATGCTCCTTTGTATACCTATTTTCCCGTTCTTTGGGGGAAAGCGCGGGATATAAATCTTCCAGCTCCTGTGAAGTAATAAATGCAACTTCCCGCTTAACGTTCGCCGTAAGCGCGGGGAATTCTTTTTTTATCTCCTGCAAGGTATCGGCAATAGCCGTAACGATCTGCTCTACCGTGCTTTTTAAAAATTCGATATTCCTTTGTTCTCGTGTAATCACCCGTTCCCAATCCCATTGGTCAACATACACGGAATGAAAATTATCCAACTCTTCATCACGGCGTATCGCGTTCATATCCGTATATAATCCTGTCCCGATTTCAAAATGGTAGTCATGCAACGCCATGCGTTTCCACTTTGCAAGGGAATGAACCACTTGCGCCATTTTCCCCGTAGCCTTTATATCAAAAGTAACCGCTCGTTCTACTCCGTTTAAATCATCATTTAATCCGGTTTCCGGTAAAACAAATAACGGCGCCGTTACGCGTTTCAAGTTCAGCGCGGCTGCTAATTTTTTTTGAAATATTTGTTTTAATCTGCCGATAGCAAGCTGTGTTTGATAAATGTCTAATTTTTCCTCATAATGCCGAGGTATCATTACATGATTCATAGCATCCCTCGAATTCTTTATTTTTATCGTATGCATTATATCATCAAACGCATTTTTTAGCAATATTTATCTGCTGTTCTCATAAAAAAAAAAATCTGTTTTTATTCTTCAAAACCATTGTTTCTTAGGAACGCTATGGTCTTTTTTATTGACAAAATGCGCATTTTATTATATATTCAATGCGTAATATAAATATTATTTTAAGGAAGATTTTTTATGCAAAACCAAACCATACTTGTACTTGATTTCGGCGGTCAATACAAAGAACTGATTGCCCGGCGCGTGCGTGAGTGTCATGTGTATTCCGTTATCAAACCGGGAAATCTTACCGCAGCACAAATCAAAGAATTGAATCCTATAGGAATTATCTTTACCGGAGGTCCCAGCAGTGTATATGAAGTGAACGCACCGACATGCGATCCTGCCGTTTTTGACCTGGGAATTCCTGTTTTGGGTATATGCTACGGTCTTCAGCTGATGTGTCACACGCTCGGCGGCACCGTAGAAAGCGGTTTTATGCGCGAATATGGTAAAATTGACACTATTCTTGATACGTCTTCTCTTTTATTTAAAAACATTCCGCAAAACAATAAAACTCTGATGAGCCATACAGACCATGTAGAAACTCTCCCGCCGGGCTTTATTTCTATCGCCCATTCTGATAACTGTACCAATGCCGCCATTGCCAACACCCAAAGAAATCTTTACGGATTGCAGTTTCATCCGGAAGTAGAAACGACCGAAAACGGTACCGCAATGATCAAAAATTTTGTTTATAACATCTGCGGCGCAACAGGTGATTTTACCATGGAAGATTACATTCAACAGCAGGTTCAGGCTATCCGTGCTCAAGTAGGCAATGAAAAGGTTCTTTTAGGCCTCTCCGGCGGCGTAGATTCCTCTGTATGCGCAGCATTGCTTGAAAAAGCCATTCCTCATCAGGTTGTATGCATCTTTGTAGATCACGGCTGTATGCGCAAAAACGAGGGGGATGAAATTGAAGCCGTATTTTCAAAGAAAAAGCTTCAATTCGTACGTGTCAACGCTCAGGATCGTTTTCTTAAAAAGCTCAGCGGTGTTACCGATCCGGAACAAAAACGTAAAATTATCGGTCGTGAATTCGTAGCCCTCTTTGAGGAAGAAGCCCGTAAATACGGAGACTGTAAATTTCTTGCTCAAGGTACAATTTACCCGGACGTCATCGAATCCGGCGCTAATAATTCCGCTACAATAAAAAGCCATCATAATGTAGGCGGCCTGCCGAAAGATATGGGCTTTATCGGTTTAGTGGAGCCGTTGCGCGGTCTTTTTAAAGATGAAGTGCGCCAGCTTGGCCGCCGGTTAAAACTTGCTAACGTATTAATAAATCGTCAACCGTTCCCCGGTCCGGGGTTAGCAATCCGTATTGTAGGTGAGATAACCAAAGAAAAATTAGATGTTTTGCGTGAAGCTGACGCGATCGTACGCGATGAAATCTCTCACTCTCGCGCAAAAGCGCATCAATATTTTGCCGTTTTGACTAATACGCGAAGCGTGGGCGTTATGGGTGACGGACGCACGTATGATTATACCGTTGCAGTACGCGCTGTCATCACAAGTGATTTTATGACCTGCACCTATGCGCATCTCCCCTACTCTCTTCTGGATCGAATTTCCTCCCGCATCGTCAATGAGGTTCCCCATATCAATCGTGTCGTATACGATATTACCGGTAAGCCTCCGGCGACAATTGAGTGGGAATAGTTTCAATGTTTCTCGCAGCAAAGGCCCTCTGAATAAGCTTTTTGAGGTCTCCGTAAAAAATAGATACAATAGTTAAAACGTCGCAAGGCGATAATTGTATTAAAAAAATGATTTTATCCGTGTTAATACAAATTTTTCTATCTTAAAACGTATCCCCCTAAAAATCAAATGATTTTTAGGGGGATATAAATTTTATAAAGCTTTAAATTTTTTCACGCCTGAATGCATGCATAATTCAAAAGTTCCCCATGCGGTACCCGCATAAATTACTGTAATCAATGCCGTAAATAATGTGACATTTTCTATAAGAAAGAGGAATGCCACAGAAAGCCCCGTAAGTGTCATCATAATAAGCATGGCGATTATAACGCTGGCCGATTGCTTTATTGCAACAGTTTCATTAATCCAATCGAATTTAGGCAGCAGCAGATTGATATATAATCCGGTATAAGCGCCTGTATACTGAAAAAGGCAGGCAGTCAATATAAGCATAATCGTTTCAAACAAAGTAAGACGTACCGTAAAATGTAAAATCACAGCCGAAAGAACAGTGGCAATACAGGATATCCAAACTTGAAGATCCGCTTTAGCACGCAAAATATTTTTTACCGGCACCGGAATAACTTTTAACAGCCACAGTGTTTTTCCTTCTAAAGAAACAGAAGGCGCCGAAATCAATCCGGTAGCCCCCATAAAACATAAAATAAAAAGACATATGGGCATTTTAAACGTATGCAACTGAGGTATTTGCTGTAAAACAGTGTCCAATTGATCCATTTCAAAAATTGAAAACACAGCAATTCCGATCATTAGAATATATCCTAGGCCTCCATTGAGAAGATACATTGGGTTGCCGAAAAAATGCTTTGCTTCTTTTTTTAATAACGCGCTGTAATTGCTGCTGCTTTTTAATCTTCCGGCCACATATTTTTTCCGTCTGATTTGTTTCTGCCCCGCCACAATTTTTACAAAATTTCTGGAAAGCAGCCAAGCCATCAAGGCAAACGGAAGAACGCAAATAAGAATGGACGTGAGCAACTCTAATATTCCATGAGATACCACAGCGTTTCCGAACGCAAATATCGGATATAAGGAATTTTGAAAAAGCTGCGTCAGCTGTCCTCCGGCAGAAGAAATACCGCTTATAATGGTTTGTATTTGTCCGTAAACGTAAAAGTAAAGAACTAAACCGACAAGCGAAACAATCACCGTTATGATATTTTTTCCGCCGAGCTTTCGGCTTACCATAGCCAGTATCCATCCGAAAATGCTGCTGATCGCAACACTGAGGAAGGGAAATAAAATATTCAACAGGACAAAGATAAAAAAAGTAATCAGCTCAAACCCTGCGATCATTACATAAGAAATATAAGCAGGAAGCATAATAATCAACTGATAAAGGAAACAAAGTATGACTAAAGCCGCCAAACGACTGAACAGAATTAAAATCGGTCGGATAGGCATAGAAAGTAAAAGATCGTTATCCTTTGCCTCATAAATCTCTTTTTGCGTTACAAAAACGCTGCCTAAAAAGCAGAGGGCAAAAGCCATAATAAAAGCCATTGAAAAATAAAGACTTCCAAATCCTGCGGGAACCAGACCTACTCCCATCTGATACCAAATCGTTCCGAAAGAAAAGCATAAAAAAATCATACAAAATGCAATCAAAACAAGCATTCCGGCACCCATTTTTTTTGTTTGCTTTTTATTTCTTCCTGTAATAAACGAATGCAAAAAATATTTCAGCCTTGTGCTTACAAGCGCTTTAAACATTTTTATTTTTCCTCCAATTCAAGAAATACATCTTCCAAACTGGCATTCCCCTTAACTTCCTGGGTATTGCCGCATTGGATCAAACGCCCGCCCTTGATAATAGCAATTTTATTGCAAAGCTTCTCGGCAACTTCCAACACATGCGTTGAAAAGAAAATCGCGCCGCCGTTGCTTACGATATCCTTCATAATCAGTTTTAAAGAATGCGTGGCCTTGGGATCAAGTCCTACAAAAGGTTCATCCATGATAATCAGTTTCGGGGAATGAATCAACGCGGATATAATAGCAAGTTTTTGTTTCATACCGTGCGAATAAGCACTGATCGGTTGCGCTAAATCAGCCGTAATTTCAAAAGTATCGGCATAAAGCTGAATTTTTTCCTCCCGAACATTCTTAGGAACTCCGTAAACGTCCGCAATAAAATTCAGATAAGCAATGCCGGTGAGAAATTCATATAGATCAGGGTTATCCGGAATATACGCCATTATGGCTTTACATTTTTCCGGCTCTTGTACAACAGAAAGGCCGTCAATCAGGATTTCGCCATCATCAAAAGGGGTAATGCCGCAGCAGCATTTGATGGTTGTCGTCTTCCCCGCACCGTTATGACCGATAAACCCGTAAATATCCCCCGGCTGTATATCTAATGTCAGATCATCCACCGCTTTTTTATTTCCGTAACTTTTTGTAAGATGCGTTATTTTTAGCATATTTTCCCTCCGTTAACAAGTCATATAAAATAACGAACTCAAAAAAGTGAGTCCGCTGTTTCATCATTATTTAAAATTTACTTCTTTACCGTTACTGATTTTAAACGCCACCGTTCTGCCGGAAGCAAGCTCCATTACAAACAGATTTTTTTCCAGCGAATAACCTGACATATTTCCTCTGGAAACGCGCCAGATATCCTGCGCTTCATCATCCTTTACGATCACCCCTTTTTTGTGTACCATAAAGACCATGCCTTTGTTGGCAATATAGAAAAAATCAACAAAATCACTGGGCAGAGGAATAATGGACCGAACCTGTCTTGCCGCAATATCAAAGGCAACCACAAAATTATCCGCTCCGATAAAAAGCATATTGTTTTCCGTAGAAAGAATATGCGGTTCTTTATTGGTTGCCGTTAAAAGGCCAAGGCCAAAATACTCTCCGGAATCCGGATCCGTTACGGCAATCATATTCCAAGCATTTTCCGTACCTTTTTTTTGCCCGGCAAAAACGCTTCCGGCCTCGCATAAAAGCAGATCTCTTTCCAAAGCATCATAATTATTATAAGTTTTGGTTCGAACGTCTGTAGTACCTAATGTAAAAATCATTTTTATTTACCTCACAATTGACACAACTAACAAGTATATTCTACCAAAAAGCAGATATAAAGTCAAACTATTTTACAAAGGATTCTTTTTCGGCGTCCCGGCTTGACGGGGATATTTCAGCGGAGTTATGCCGCATTTTTTTATGGCCACAATAAAATGCTGCCGTTGGTCCACATCAGACGTATAAATATTTTCAACTTCCGCACCAAGTATTTTTAAGGAATTTTTCGCCTCTTCCAGTTCTTCGGTAAACGCAGGACCTTTCCATGCCAGCATATAGCCTCCCTTTTTTACAAAAGGCAATACATATTCACTTAGCACGTTGAGCCTTGCCACCGCACGGGAAAACACGCAGTCAAAGTGTTCGCGTAATTGGTTATCATGCGCCAGATCCTCGCTTCGGCCATGTAAAGTATATACATTTTTTAAATTCAGTTTTTCTTTTAATTCATCAAGAAAAACCAAGCGTTTCTTTAATGAGTCAATCAGTACCACCTGAATATCCGGCCGTGCAATGGCCAGTGGCACTCCCGGAAACCCAGCGCCTGTACCGATATCGGCACAAACCGCGCCGTTTGAAATTTCAGACAAATGTGTCCCGGCAAGACTATCAATAAAATGCATATCAATAATTTCCTGTTTCTGCGTAATCGCTGTTAAATTCACTTTTTGATTATATTCCAGCAAAAACTCACAGTAAATTTGAAATTGTACCTTTTGCTCCGCGGTCAATCGGATATTGCTCCGCGCAAAAGAAGCATCTATCATATATAAAAGTTCATCCATTGCCTTCACCTTTTTCCAGCGCAACAAGCAATACGGCAATGTCCGCAGGCGAAACACCGCTGATTCTGCTGGCTTGACCGATAGAAGCCGGGCGCTGCTTCGCCAGCTTTTGGCGTGCTTCTAATCTCAATCCTAAAATCGCATGATAATCAATATTTTCCGGCAACAGCTTTTTTTCAAGCTTTTGCATCTGGGCAATCTGTATTTCCTGTTTTTTTAAGTATCCTTCATATTTAATATCGGTTTCCACCGTGACCGCTTCAGCCGCAGTCAATTCCGGCAATTCGGAAAATATCCGCTGCAGTTCGTTATAAGAAAATTCCTTTCGCCGCAAAAGTTCCTCTCCGCTGAGCGGTGCCACAGGTTCTTCTAAATTTTTACATGCAAAAAGTTCTTTTGTCTGCTCATAAGATAATTTTTGCTGTTTTAACTTTGCCGCGGCATCTTGCTGTCGATTTCTTTTTTCTATAAAACATGCATACCGTTTTTCATCTACCAATCCCACTTTCTTACCGATCGGCGTCAAACGTAAATCCGCATTATCCTGACGCAATTTTAAACGAAATTCCGCTCGTGAAGTCATCATTCGATACGGTTCATTCGTTCCTTTTATCGTTAAATCATCAATCAAAACACCGATATAACTCTCTGCACGCGAGAGAATCAACGGCTCCTTGCCTTTTACAAAAAGCGCCGCGTTTATTCCTGCTAGCAAGCCCTGGGCGGCGGCTTCCTCATACCCCGAGGAGCCATTGATTTGTCCTGCAAAATATAAGCCTTTTATATCTTTCGCCCCTAATGTAGGATACAGCGCCGTAGGATCAATGCAATCATATTCTATCGCATAGCCCGGGCGCACGACTTCGGCATGTTCCAATCCCGAAATGGTGTGAATCATTTCAATCTGTACTTCTGCCGGAAGCGAAGACGAAAGTCCCTGAAGATACATTTCAGTAGTATATAATCCCTCCGGTTCCACAAACAGCTGATGCCGGGGCTTATCCGAAAATTTTACGATTTTATCTTCAATGCTTGGGCAGTATCGGGTACCGGTACCTTTGATATTGCCGCTGTACATCGGTGAGCGGTGCAAATTATCCAAAATAATTTTATGTGTTTTTTCATTAGTATATGTTAAATAACACGGGCAGGGAGACTGAACAGCCTCTTTTGATAAGAAAGAAAAGCTATAAGGAACATTCTCGCCATTTTGGATTTCCATTTTATCATAATCCAGCGTATTTCCGTCAACCCTTGCAGGAGTCCCCGTTTTAAACCGCTGCATCGGAATTCCCAGTGATTTGATAGAATCCGAAAGAAATGTCGCGTTAATAAATCCGGAAGGGCCGCAGGCTCTCTCCCATTCCCCGGTAATGATACGGCTTTTTAAATATACGCCGGCGGCAATGACCACGGCATTGGCCTGATATACGGCTCCTACTGCCGTTTTCAGCCCCACGATACAGCCGCTTTTTGTGAGAATTTCGGAAGCTTCATCCTGCTTTAGTGTAAGATTCTCCTGTCTCTCCAATATTTTTCGCATAAAAAGCTGATATGCCATTTTATCCGCTTGGCAGCGCAAAGAATGAACCGCCGGGCCTTTACTGGTATTCAGCATCTTCATCTGCAGTGCTGTCTGATCAGCACTGATGCCCATCTGACCGCCCAAAGCGTCAATCTCCCTTACGAGATGTCCCTTACTGGTGCCGCCGATGGCCGGGTTGCACGGCATAAAAGCAACCGCGTCCTTTGTAAGGGTAAGCAACAGGGTTTTTAATCCCATGCGAGCGCAGGCAAGCGCCGCTTCACAGCCGGCATGTCCTGCACCGGCAACAATAATATCAAATTTTCCTCCGCTGTATTCCATATTATTTCCCTACACAAAATTTTTCAAAAATATTATTTACAATATCTTCGGTGACATTCTGCCCCGTAATGGTTCCCAACTGTATCCACGCTTCCGTTAAATCAATACTGAGAATATCGGGCGGCATATTCTCCAAAGCACTGTTCAACGCCTCTTTTGCGGCTTTCAATGCCTCAAGATGACGTATTGAAGTAATCGCCAATTCTGACGAAGCGCTGCTTTCTTTCGCATACGCTTCAATAAAATTAATAATGTTCGGAAGTCCCTTCCCTGTTTTTACACTGATATCTTCACGCGGCCAAGGAAACGGCAATTCCTTTTGAGGAGCAATCTTTACATCGCATTTATTAAAAAGAAACATCCCCTTTTTATGCATCAATTCTTTTTGCTCCTTTAACCAAAGAAAGTCATCTTCCTGTGAGGAATCGGTAACACAAAGAATCATATCACTCTCTTGAGCCGTACTGTAGGACCGCGCGATCCCCGCTTTTTCAATGATATCCTCGCTTTTCCGCATTCCGGCAGTATCAAAGAGATGAATCTTAAGGCCTGCTAATTCCAATACTTCATGCAGCGTATCTCTCGTTGTTCCGGCAATCGGCGTAACGATAGCGCGTTCCCATCCGCAAAGTGCGTTTAATAAAGAGCTTTTCCCCGCGTTGGGTTTGCCGATGATGCATACCGACAATCCGTCTTTTATAAGCTTTCCGCGGGAATAGCTTGCAATCAACGCATCGATTTGCGGAAGCATCTGTCTGACTCTCTCCTGTATGGTATCAGCCGTATGTTGTTCATCGATCTCATCAGGATAATCAATACCGGCCTCAATTTCGGTAATCAGTTCTTTCAATTCTTCCTGAAAACCGTTAATTTTTTTTCCCAATTCACCGCTGAGCAATCTGGCAGCAGCACGGGACGCTCCTTGGGTATCCGCTTCAATCATATCTCCCACGGCTTCTGCCTGGGAAAGGTCAATCTTTCCGTTTAAAAAAGCGCGCTTGGTAAATTCTCCGTTCTGGGCTAAACGCGCACCGTTTTTCAGCACAGTATTTAAAATATCCTGTGCCGAAGCATATCCGCCGTGGCATTGAATTTCCGCCGTTTTTTCTCCTGTATAGGAGGCTCCGACATCGAATTTTACACATAAGCACCGATCCAGCAGTGTTTCGTTGTCATAAACACCCCCGTAATACATCCGGCGCAGTTCCATATTTTTATTAAAAAATATTTTTTCAAGACACGTGTGCGCTTCCGGTCCGCTGATACGAATAATAGCAACACCGCCTTTTCCCACAGGCGTCGCAATAGCCGCTATAGTATCTTTCATATTTTCCCCCTAACAATATAATAAAATATTATAATACAGAACAGGCCATGGTGGCAAACGATAATTTTATTTACACAAACGCCAAAAAGTTATATAATCGTCATAGGAAAATATTTTGAGGTGCTCTCATGTCTGATAAAAAGAAATCTTTTTTGAACGGCGCTTTAATTTTAGCCGTTGCCGGTTTAATATGCAAAATTATCGGCGCTGTTTATAAAATCCCTCTGCGCCATATCGTGGGAGAAGAAACGATGGGGGTTTATTCCGCGGTATATCCGATTTATACCTTTTTGCTTATCTTCTCCACTTCCGGTATTCCTACGGCAATTTCCAAGTTAGTTGCCGAGCAGCGCAGCAAGGGAAATTTCAACGGTGCCCATCAGGTATTCCGTTCCTCTTTAAAAATACTAACTATTATCGGCGGCATCACATCGGCTTTAATGCTCATCGGCGCGCCGGTGATTTCCGGAGTATTAAAAATTGATTCTTGGGAACCCATTGCCGCGATTTCACTTTCCCTCTTCTTTGTATCTGTTCTCTCCGCTTTCCGGGGCTATTATCAAGGAATGCAAAATATGAATCCAACGGCAATTACACAATTGGTAGAACAGCTGATAAAACTCATTGCCGGCTTTTATTTTGCCATCTCTTGGTATAATAAATATGATTATATCATGGGCGCGGCCGGTGCACTTTTCGGCATTACGATCTCCGAAGCCGCTGCGTTTATTGTTATATTTATTATGTACCGGCATGATAAAAAGAAAATTTTTTCATATCTGGAACAATCAAAAATTGAAAAATCCTCCCGCCTTGTAATGAAGCGTCTGCTGCAAATCGCTATTCCCATGACGATCGGCGGCGCGGTAAAACCATTGGTGGACGCGATTGACTCGGTCATGGTAAAATCCATTCTTCAACAGAATTTCGGATACGTTTCCGAATATATTGACGCGCTTTACGGTTATTTAAAAAGTGATTGCGGAACGCTGATTAACTTGCCCACCGTACTGACTGTAGCCCTTTCCATGGCGCTTGTTCCCGCTATCAGCAACGCTTTGGCTGTGCCAAACCATAAAAAAGAGGTTCGGCGTATTTCTAAAACGGGGTTAAAGCTTTCCATGATTATCGGGCTTCCCTGTTCCGTTGGATTTTTCACCATGGCGCGGGAAATTTTGTTGCTGCTGTATACTTATGAAACCAAAACCTATGGCTCCATGGTACTTACCGCAGATGAAAAAATCGCGATAACCGTAGGGTTTCTGCAAATACTTTCCATCGGCGTGTTATTTCTTTCGATTATACAGACCACCGCAGGGATCCTGCAGGGAATGGGCAAGGTAAGTATTCCGGTTATCAATCTGGCTATCGGTATGGCCGTAAAAATTGTTTTAAACCTTGTTTTAATTCCAAATCAGCATATCGGAATGACCGGCGTACCGGTGGGAACAGTCGTTTGCTATGGAATCGCGGCGGTGCTTGATGTAATTTTTGTGAGAAAACACGCTCGGATGCGTTTGGATTTCAAGCGAATGTTTCTTCGCCCCCTC
>ULSF01019291.1_pt1 | contig 13526 bp, 25 predicted proteins | sample 1956121 | NCBI WGS metagenome assembly ULSF01 (sample SAMEA4835701, study PRJEB28245) | human gut metagenome | biome: gut microbiome; material: fecal sample | place: Denmark | collected 2008
CAGATTTTAGGATTTCTCAGGTCGATATTGATACTGGAGATGCTGGCCGTGCTGATGAGCGTCGGCTGTATATCGTTATAGACCGATTTGTTGACCAGGATAAAATCCGGTCTGATATAATAGGCGCCTGCCGGGTCAACGGCCGCAGGCTCATCAGCTGCAATGTCCGGTCTTTCTTTTTCCGGTGCCAGAGCTTCGGGTGCTGCGGTGCTGCAGATTTCTTCAGCTGCTTCCTCCGGTTCGGGAGGCGCAGGCTGTTTGGCCTCGCGCTCCACCTCAATAACAAGCGTGTCAGCTTTTACCCCGAAAGTATCCGCCAGACGGGTCACGGTGGATTTGGTGGGGCGGCTGATGCTGCCGTCCATAATACCTTTTGCAGAACGGAGGTTGATGTTGGCAGCCTTTGCCATTGCTTTTACGTCCATGCCGTTTTCCGCCAGCAGCTGTTTGATACGTTCAAGGTTAATCATCTTCATTCTTCTCACCTGCTTCCGCATACGCTTCCTGCAGCCAGCGCAGATAATGGGCCGCTTTTTTCAGGTCTTCCAGGCCGTTTTTATACTGATAACGCCAGAGGTATTTGGTCACATTGCCGTAGAGGTAACCGATATACTGTTCCGGCGTAAGCTCAGCCTTGATTACCTCAATGCATTCCAGGCCGCCACGGCAATAGTGGGTAGGACTGTTGACCGAATCGTTTTCGGCCGGCGGTACAGGCCAGCTGTGCGGGAAATTCTGATGCAGAGTGCGTTCGCTGGAAGCATTGAACGCGGGGCAGCCTTCACAAAGAGCATTACTGGCGCAGTAATGGCGGATGCTCAAGATAGCGTCTTTGATGTTGTCCATCTTAGATGTCCTCCTTTCCGATTTTTACAATCTCAACTTTGACCAGATAATCGCTGATGTCGTCGCCAGCGATGTACCAAATCTTACCATTAGAGAGATAAACCTCAAGCTCGTCCAGGTCATCATCGTATTCCAGGCGTTTGATACCCTCCAGCTTAATACTTTCATATTCGCCGAATCCGTCGAGGTCGCCCACCCAGTCAGAGTCGTCAACGCAGGTGCTCAAGAGGTCTGCGCCAGCGCATTCGCTTTCAATCGGTGTGCGGACAACAACTTTGCCGTTATCAAACATATAAGTGTTTTCAATGATATGCGTCAGGCCAAAGGCCTTTTCCGGATCATAAGATTTCAACATGATTATTTCTCCTTTTTGTTGTACCAGCTTACCAAGTCTTTATTGATTTTTTTAGCAAGGTCATCCATTGCGAACGTTGCTTCTCTTTTGCTAGGATGAACAGCGATGTTCTCGATATGATTTACGTTTACCCATTTATCAAGAATTTTGATAAACATTTAATTCACCCCTTAATTGCAACATTTAATCAGCACATCATTTGTGTTATGACGTACCTTTAATCTTCCCGGTCGCACCCGACGTAGTATAGTAGCGGAAGCCTCTTGCCTGTGCAGCGCTCGGCAGCATGTCTTCGGCTGCTTTGCGCGAGTTGAATACCCAGCCGTGTTCGAGCAAGGCCATATCACTAGGGGAATTTCTCCAGCGGGCCGATGTAACCACCCATAAAGGATCCTGCAGGGAGTAAAGGCCGAACGTCCAGTACATCTCACCAGCTTTTGGTTTCAACGGCTGTTTGATAATTTCAGCGTTACCACAAATAAGGGCTTCAAGTGCTTCTGCATCGGTGCCATGGTTTCCATAAAGGCCTCCTGCCCTAAACTCATAGGTGACAGCATCGCCCTCAATCTTAAATTTTTCGCCAATCTCTACTCCCAACATCTTAGCGATGTTGGGGATAAGATTATTAGTCATTTTCGTTTCACCTCCACCATTGCTTCTGCCCACAATCAGGACAGTAATTAACATGTTTGATTTTAGTCACCTCTTCGTCTAGCAGTCCGCCACAACGCTGACAATAATAAGATAGCGTCCGTGTCCACCATGCTGTCGGATGATACTCGTGGTACCATGGGCGGCGCAGCACCCGTGAGTTGTTGACAACCACCCTTACAGGCATAGGCGCCTGTTTGGCTAACACCGCGCGATTAAATTTTTTCAAGCGACTTTTTTCGTTCAACGGCAACTTTTTCAAGCGACTTTTTACAAGAGATTTTTGCAACATGTTGCATTTTTCTCCTATTTGCCGGTAGAGCCATAGCCGCCGCCACGGATGCCGGAAGCATGGTCATTATCTGTGACGCTGTATCTCATAAAGATGCCCTGCATGCAGCGCTCGCCCTTTTTGATGCGGTAGAAGTCATCGCTGTGATTGCGGAATTTGGCGGCGATGTTGCCGTCATTATCGATGTTGCCATAATAATCAGCGTCGACTACGCCGGAGGTTTCCAGCACGATGCTGTGATGTACAGCCAGGCTACTGCGGATGCGCAGCTGCAGATATGTATCGTGCGGCATAGCCGCCTTAACATCAAACCATACAAGACCGGAGTCACCGTGTGGGGGGATAATGATATCATGAGGCGCGTAGAAGTCATAACCTGCCGCATATCTGGTTTTACGTTCTGGCAGCAACGTGTCTGCTGGAGCATAATTCACCGGTTCGAAACGGATACCGGTCGGGGTATCCTCGCTCATCATGCATACCTGCTTACGGATAATCTCGTCTTTGATGAGCAGTTCTTTTTCAAGATCATCGTTTCTGTTGGCCAGCTTCTTGTTCTCCGCCAGCAGGAACGTAATGCGTTCGTTTTCCATTTTATCGTCTCCTTAATCTTTCATGTAATATGGGCTCGTAAAGCCTGCCGCATTGAGCTTCAGGCCCTGCGCCCATGCTATCGGCTCACACATGATAGCGCTCATGCGGTCTACCTCGTCGTTGTGCAGCGCCTCCAGCGGCACCTCGCAGACAACCTCGTCGTGGATGTGCATCAGCGGCTTATAGCCCGCATCCACCAGACGTCTCAGCGCTACTGCGAGGCAGTCGCGTGCAACGGCCTGCGTGATGTTCTCTGTCAGCTTGCCACCATAGGTGCTTGTGTTGCACCACTTCGCGCCAACAAGGCTGCGATAGTACAACGCCTGGCTGCCAAACTGGTTCTCGGCCATGTACGGGCCTGGATAATAAAGCTTGCGCTTGCTCGGCAGCTCTATTGTCAAAAAATCAAGCCCGTTCTTCGGGTCGCACTCCCGGCGGAACATTATGCCGATCGGCAGGCCAACAGGCTCAGACGTGCTCATAACATGTATGGCCGCCTGCTCCACGGCGTGCCAGAAATCAACGATACGTCTGTTGGCTGTACGCCAGCGCCGCACGATATCCGGCAACTCGTCCTCGGTCAGTCCCATGTTGAGCGCGCCCATCGCAGCCAGAGCTGCAGGCCCGCCGCCATATCCCAGCGCAAGCTCTGCGATTTTGCCTTTTGCACGCAAAGCATACTCAGGATTGCCTTTTTTAATGCTTTCCACCGGCACACCGAACATCATAGATGCTGCCGCCTCATAAATCTTTCCGGTCGTAGCAAAGACGTCCATACGCCATTTTTCCTGTGCCAGCCAGGAGAGCACACGCGCCTCTATAGCGCTGAAATCGGCTACGCATAACATATTACCCTCAGGCGCGATAAACGCCGTCCTGATGAGCTGTGAGAGCGTGTCAGCCACATCTCCGTACAGCATCTTAAGGCCTGCGCGGTTATGCTTTTTGACCAGGTCGCGGGCAACGTCCAGCGTCTCGATGTAGTTGCGCGGCAGGTTCTGGACCTGCACGAGCCTGCCCGCCCACCTGCCCGTGCGGTTGGCGCCGTAAAACTGCAGCAGACCGCGCACACGGCCGTCAGAGCAGAGAGCATTGGTCATCGCGGTGTATTTGGTCACCGAGCTTTTGGCCAGCTCCTTGCGGATGCCCAGCAGCTTGCTGATGGTCGCGTCATCGGTTTTGATGCCTGCGACTGTGGCTTTTGTCAGGTCGGTAAGCTCAAGATCCGTATGCTCGCGGAACCATTCAAGCAGCTGCGCACGGCTGTTGGGGTTCTCCAGTCCGGTCAGCTCAACGGCCTTTCGGGACAGCTCATCGCGGTGCTCGGCGTCTATGGCCAGCGCCCCGTTTACCAGCGCAGTATCGATGGCGATACCGCGGCTGTTGATCTCGTAGTCAATCAGCCAGTCTCGCCATGTATCGGCAGGCACCGGGAAGCTGGCCAGACGCTTGTAGTCCTCCATCTCCGTAACAACGTCCATACGGTTATACTCTTTAAAGAGCTCCCATTTGTCCAGGTCGTGCTGCGGCAGGTTGCGCGAGCGGTTACCATTGCGCTTGGTCGGTTTACAGGGCACGCAGAAATACTTGATAAGAGTCTTGCCGACGGTCATCTTTTTCTTGTCTTCCGGCAGCCCCAGTGCATCGCCCAGACGGGCAAGGCCTGCAGGGTATCCGAGATACATACCGTGCAGCATGGTGCACTGCCATTGTCCAGCAGGCGTCTCGATACCGGCCTTGTTGAGGCAGGTTATTTCAAAAACTGCATTGTATGCGTGCTTGATTACATCCGGATTCTTGAGAGCATCCAGCACGTCATCAGGAATCTTATCGCCAGATGCAAGGTCAACAACATGCACGTCGCCAAAATCAAACGCGTAAGCTAACAGCAATATCTCAAATGCAGCTGTATCACAATAACGGTACAGCCCGGACTTGCTGATATCGATATCGCTGTATGTCTCGATATCAATGTTAAGATGCCTCATTTGACTTTCCTCAGCTTTGTTTTTATAGCGTAGAGGTTGTCCGGTGAGCTGAATGGGGCCCAATCCTCAACATCCGGACGCAGGTTTATTTTGCCTGGTTTGTTATATTTAATCCTGTGGCGCGCGCTCTGAGCACGTGCATCCTGACTTAACGCCAGACAGCTGGCACAGACGGCTTCTGGCGTGCCGTGAAAACTCATGTAGCTACCGTTCTCGGTCTCACGGCCGCAAATACAGCATTTCTCCATAAGCTATTACCTCCTTAAAAAATACGGGAGCCGGAGCTCCCGCAGATTAGTTAATTACATCGGCAGCCCGGTAAGCGGGTTGATCTGGCTGTCAGGAACCGGCTGGCCGAAGGAGCTGCTGAAGCTGCCGGAAGCATCGCCGAGGGCGCTGAAGCAGGAGTCTGCAGTCGGGGTGGAGCCACCGAGAGCCTCGCCGTCTGCCACCTTCTGGATGGGGCCGAGGCCTACACCCACACCCTTTTTGCCCTGGTATGCGTAAGGATAAAAGTTAACGCAGACATTAGCGTAGCAGCCGCTGTACACCTGAGTAGCGTCGATAATGCGCTGCATGTTGCGGTCCACGATTTCAATCGGCCGGTCGGACGGGCTGGAAGCTGTCATCACCCAGCAGCCTCTGCACTCTGCGCCGAACGGAGTGCCGTCCTGCTTAACGCCGTCGCCGTCATGTACAGGGTTGGGTACGATGGGCGGCACAACGCCATTCCACTTGCCCATCTTGCCTGCGTTGGTAGCGGCTGCGATGGCTGCGTCAAGGCTTGCTTTGTTTTTAGCACTGTCCTTAGGGATCAGGATAGTAGTAGAAAACTTAGGGGTCTGGCTCGGGTCATTAGAAAAAGCCTTAAAAACATGTACATAAGAGAGTCTTACGTTTTCCAGTACGATTTGAGTCGGGTTTGCCATTTTTGTTAATCCTCCAATTTCTTAAAAACATTTTCTGCGCTCTCAACATTTGTGATACGGGCGCGTTTGTCACTTGCCGGCACAAGCGTAGGCTTGCCCGGCGTCTGCACAACGTAGTCGGCCAACAGCGCCTTGAACAGCTTTTTGCCTACGGCCTCCTCCGTTTTGGCCAACGTAAGCGGCACGTATTGATACAGGACTGCCTTGTCAACACCGTTGGCCATCAGCACACTGAAGGCTTTGTCCGTATCTGTAAAGCTTCTGCTGGTACGTCCTGCCACGGCCTTGTAGCCGGGGACGTCTTTGCCTGCGAGGCACAGCGCCAGCGCATGCTCCTTGATATCCTTGTACCAGCTTTCCAGCAGCTCGCCGGCTTTGAGGTAATCGGCCAGCTCCTTGTCCGTGTAGCAGGCGGCTGCCTTAATCACGGAGCGGGATTTTGCCCAGTCCTCAGCTGCGCCTCTGAGCTGCATATAATGCTCAGCGCGGGCACGGCATTCGGCCTTCGCGCGGCAGAAACGGCAGTGCTCACCCGCTGCATAACCGCCCTCGCCGCTCAGCGCCAGCTTTGCGGCCGGAGTTACCGTTTTTGTGCCCCACGCCTGCAGGTCGCTGACCTGCATCTCAAACTCGCTGATGTTACCGAGGCGCGGCTGTACGATGGCCATCTTGACCGTCTTAAAAGTGTACAGCATTGAGTAGGCACTGATAGCGCCCAACGCGTAGAGCATCATCTGCGGGTTATGGTCCGCCGATACCGGCACACCTTTGCCGTGCTTGTAGTCGATGACGTGCAGGACGTCACCTGCCAGCACAAGGCAGTCGGCTGTGCCGAAACCGTCAGGGGCATAGGCGCTGTAGTCTACGCGCTTTTCAGCCACAACAGCAGGCTGCACCGGGTAGCTGAGCATGACGGCTTTGATGTACTCAAGGTACACATCTGTGCTTGTCTCCATCTCAGGCTTGTACAGCTCGTTAGCCTTGAGCGCAGCCATGCGGCTGCTGTATTCCGCCTTGCCCATCGGCTCGATGGCGTAGGCTCTCAGCTTGAGCTCGCAGATCTCATGTGCCAGCGTGCCCTCCGCCGCGAATTCGCTGGTAGTGTCCGGGTAGGCCTGTTCCAGCTGGACAGAGCCGGGACAGTTCAGCCAGCGGTGAGCGCTGGAGGCGCTGAGCACGGCATGGGCGGTCATAATCTTGCCCCCAGTTCACGGAGCTTGGTGGCCAGCTCACCATAACGGGTCTCGGGGATATCCAGCAGGTTGGTGACCCCGAAGGACGCAACCACCTGCTGCAGCTCGTTGAGCTTGCCCTGGTCCATCAGCGGGGCGCAGGCAGCCTGAAGCTCAGGCAGGGTATATACGCGGGCGGGAGCCGTGGGCACGGCAGGCTGTGCGGGAGCTGTCGGGGCTGGCTCAGCAGGTGCCGGTGTTCCGACGTTTTTTCCGGTTTCAGGTGGATTTGCCGGAAGCAGCTCCGGCTCGGCGGTAACTGCGCAGATGCGCTGCAGGCTTTCGGCGAGAGCGGCCAGACAGTTAAGCAGCGCCGGCGTCTCGTCAAAGGTGACTTTCAGGTTGACATTGATGTCCATTGTTTTTTCTCCTTTATTTTTTATTTTTGCTTACCGCAGCCATTATGCTTACGATAAGACAGACGGTAAGCAGTAAAACCTTGCAAAACTCTATAAGCTTGATGTCCATCAGTCCCTCCGTGGGTCAACTGCTACCTTCTGGCCACAGAGGGGGCAGTACTCTGCATAAAACGGCATTTCCTGCTGGCAGTGCCCGCAGAGCCATTCTGTGGCGCCGCCATTAACCTTTTTGGCGTAGCCACATACAGGAATCTGGCGTCTGATAGCTTTGGCAGCAATCTTCAGCAGGCGGATATCGTTTTTAATGACATTCTGTCTGCTGTTTCCGTGTTCCGGAGGCGCATCGACCAGACGGAGCAGGCTTTTTCTTTCAGGGATGGCCAGCTTCTCCAGGCGGAAAAGAGCAATGCGCATATCCTGCTCACGTTCTGGCAGGCCAGCCCACCATTTAAGGCGTTCCGGCGTTGCTATATCGTTATAATAATTCATCTTCTTCAGCTCCTTTATTGCCATGCGCGGCCGTTAATGCGCAGCATAAATGTCGGCACGCGGTGCAGCTCCTCAGTGATATCAAACAGCGGTTTCGCCGGCGCTGCTGCTGCGGCTTCGGCACATTCAGTTTTCAGGCTTTCGCCCGGGTATGGTACCGCTATGGGTCCGTGGCACCAGCGCAGCATCTCAAGGTCCCAGCCCATGCGCACCGGCAGCGGACCGATGCGGACGTGTACGCCGCGCAGGATGCTTTTATTGTCCATTGTTTTCCTCCTCCTCGCCGATAGACTGCTTCATTGCAGCCCCTACATCCTGTAAAATTTTTGTTTCTTCGCGGCTGAGCTCATGCCCTCTTATCTTAAGGACATAATCGTGCATCAGCCGCACGGTGGTCTCGACACGGGTTTCCTTTTTTGTGATTTGCTTAAAATCACACATCACGGTAAGGCATGCCGCGCGGATCATCATCGTGACAATATCTACGGTCATCTTTTTGATGGCCTCAGAATTGGCAACCTCGGTAAATTCCTTGTCAAGGTCGCTCATCTTGATGTTTTCTTTAAACGCCTTCTTGGCGGCGGCCCGTCTCAGGGCTCTGCTGACCCCCATAACATCTCCTCCTTACGGCAGCTGGTCGATAACCTCTTTTGAAATAGCTTGATATTGAGGCGTTACAGCCCTTTGCTCGTTCTCGTACCTGAATTCACATTCGCCCGGCGCGGGGTTCTCGCGCAGAGCGTGGACCTGCAGACCAAGGCGGTGGAACATCTTACGTCTTGGGCAATCCTTGACCACGTCGCCCTGAGGGCAGGCGTAACAGTTGAGGCTTGCGCCGTCGACCAAATCCAAAAAATCAGACTGGCTGATTGTCACCAGACGCTCGCTGTCGCTCCGGTCATAGCGGAAGTCATCGTAATGAGCCACCTTAATGGCTGTTTTCTCTATGCGACGCACCACCTTGACTTTTTCGACCGGGTCCAGCTTACTCATACGGTCATCAATAACTTTATGCGTGTAGGTCTTAGCCATGCTTAGCCAGCGGCGCCAATCCTTGTTTGTGGTGCTATCATCTTTGAGGATTTTCTCCAAGGCCTGTACAGCAGCGCTCAGCCACATCAGCTGATTAAGCTCTGTGCTGGCCATGTATCTTGACTCTTTCATTTTTCATCCTCCAGTAAATCATCGAAACCTTGCAGGCGAGGAACGATGCCGCCCTTTTCAAAGCGGATGTAATCACGGCCCCACGCAAAACTCCAGTCACGCAGATATGCGTTACGCTTGTTGTAATAGAGCAGGGCGTATTCGGTGACTTTGACAACCTTTTGCTTGAGCTCTTTGCCGGTCATCAGGCTTACCAGTACATCACAGATACCCGGCTGCTCGGCTGCAGTAAAATCCGGGTAGACTCCCCAGCCCGGGCGCTCCAGAGCTTTTTTATTACGGACATCCAGCGCGACGATTACATTGCCGGCGCATATCGGCCGCCAATGGGCGCAGTTGTTAGCCGACGTAAAAAAGCATATCATCGGTCTGCGCCAACAGTTGTGACTTTTACTCGCAGAGCCGCCATTGCGTGCACGGATAGTCTTGCCTGCTTTGTAGGCTTCAAATTCTTCCAGGCTCATTACCCTGTACAAAATCATTGATTATACTCTCCTTTGGCTGTATAATGAGAGTGGTTTAACCTGGGAGTTAACCGCTCTTTGCTCGTCAGCATTGCAGTGCTGGCGGGCTTTTTCTTTGCCCATCACTTTTTAACCTCAATCGGGATGAGGACAACATCGCCAACCCGCAGGTCGCCCTTGATGTTGCTAATCTTTTGTGTGTAGTGGATGACCTCGCGGACATCCCGCTTGTCACCCTCACGGTCCATAACAGAGCCTACGAGATGCCAGAGAGTATCGCCCTCTGCGGCAACCGTACGGACAACATAGCGGTCAACAGGGCGGGTGTAATCGTATACATGCCATACGCAGCAGGCCATGAGCAGGATAACTAACAATTTTTTCATGGTGTTTTACGCCTCCTTAGCTTTTACAAGGCAGCTGCTTGACGATATCCTTAATCATGCCCCAGCCGCTGTCCAGCGAAACATTGATGCAGACACATCTCGCCGGGAAGTAGGCCAAAACATATTGCTCGTCCGCGTTTTTAACGACGTATTCCAGCGCCATCAGGTCGTAAAAGCGGCGGGTCTGCCGCAACGTCTGACAAAAGTAATCACAGATTTCCTGCTTATCCTCATGCATTTACTCCGCCTCCTTTTCCGGCCACAGCTTTGCGGCCAACTTGCGACGCATTTTTGTGGTTTCCGCGTCAAAAAACTCGGGGCAGTCGCACAGACCGGTCAGCCAATTAGCCAGGAGCTTGCGCTCGTCGGCATCCAGCGCGGGATAACCGCAGGCAATTTTGAAAGAAATTTCCTCAAATTTGCCATAAATATTCTCGTCATCGCCCAAACATTCGTTAGCTAAAGCTGACTTAATGTCATTTACAAGAAACACCCTCTCTGATAATTTCAGCCCCATTCTTTTCGCCTCCTAACTCATCAATCATATTTTTAATCTCGCTTAAATACTCAGCCTTGTCCCAGTCCTCCAGCTCGCAGATGACGAGGTCAAGGCTGATATCGGCTAGCAGCCGATATTTCATTTTTTCCCTAGCCAACCGGTTAAGCGCTTTTCTTGCTTCCGGCGTGTCCGGGATGAGTTGCACACCCATCCTGCTTCACCTCTTTCCCGTCTTGCGCCCGGAAGCCAATCAGCTCACCTGCAGGCGAGATTACGATTATAGGGTTGACATTGTGATAACGCCGCTCGACTGTGATGCCGCAGCCAGCGGTCCAATATTTAGGTAACATGATCAGCACCTCCTTACAGTTTTTCAAGCAGCAGACGGATCTCACGGCCAACAGCCAAGCGGTCTGCGAACGTATCCTGACCGCGGAAATCGCCCATGTACGTGTCAATCATTTCTGTGTAGATATCGCTTTTATAGGTGCGCTCAACGTTCGAGAAGTCCGGTTCAGGCTCGGTCGATACGCGGCCGTCATCTTCGATGTAGATAAGGCCGTTGCGCTTCAGGCGGTTTTTGTAGGTGCGGACCATGTCGCCGGAAAGCCCCAGCGCCTGCCCCACCTCGCCATTGCTTGCCGCAGGGTTGGCCTTGTAGTAGCGATACATCGCTTCAATCTTGCTGATTTTTTCAGACATGTTCAGTACCTCCCATTACGCCTACCCTTGTTCAATTTCTTGAACTTTCGGGGTAAAAAAAAGCTCCTTCAATTTTCCCAGTTTGACATCGAGCAAAACCGCTGTTTTACTCATTTCGTCTTGGGTGAAGTATGCCCTGTTATTTAATTTCAACGACAGAGAGCGTTCAGAAAGCCCCAGAGCCGCAGCAAACTCTCTTTGAGAACCGAATTTCTCAACGATTTTACCGCGTAATGCCGAATAATCAAATTCCACCATTTCGATATCCTCCTCTCTTTTGTTCAACTTTTTGAACCTTACATCAGTAAGTATAGCACCCGCATAATGAGTTGTCAAGAAAAAAAAATTCAAAAACATGAATTTTTTCATTCATATTCTTGAATTTTAATGCGTTTTGTGCTATTATAATAATGAAGTGAATTATAAGGAGTGTAGATGATGGGCCAATTACCATTGACAGCTACAAGATTAAGAATAGCTCTTGGAAGAGCAGGAATCAAGCAGGTTGAATTATCGGAGAAAACAGGTATCCCTAAATCTGCGATAAGCCAATATTTATCAGGCAAAATAAAGCCAAAGCAAGACAAGGTATATCTAATGGCCAAAGCCTTAGATGTAAGCGAGCTGTGGCTGATGGGTATGATACCAGATGCGTCGGAGGACAGCCCCAATGTTTTCAACTCGGGCAATATGGCTCAGTATCTTGCTGTTTGCGATACCGCTGGAACATTTAGCTATCCGTATGTAGAACAGTCGTGTGCAGCGGGAATACCGACCACCATTGAGGGTATAAATAAGTTGAAAAAGCTAATCATCCCTAATATAGTTATGGGTAAAAATGCCGGGAATAGTCATATCATTATCATGCGTGTTAACGGCGAGAGCATGAACAAAGTTATTCCGGATGGCGCTTTTATTGCCGTAAACACTAACATCGACATTCAGGATTTAAAAAGCAAAGACATAGTTGTTTTCAAGGACCAATTCGAGGGATATAGTGTTAAGCGTTTTCAACGCATAAATCATAGGTTGGTTTTCCGGCCGGAATCCACTAATCCTGATTTTTTCGACATCACATTCAACGAAGACGAAAATGTCAATATTATCGGCAAGGTTGTAACATACATAGTTAACCTTTAAAGGCGAGGCGAATTGCGGATAATATATCTTTAAAAAACACTGTTATTTAAAGGTATCGACCAAATACCTTTATACTATCATTGTTATGTTGAATAAACAAAAAAATTCCCCCGGTGCGACCAACACCAGGGGAACAGCCTGATCAACCCACAAATCCAACTGCAAGGGCTGACATCTTAATTATATCAGCTCTTGCAACACATTAAAAGCAAGGAGCTGATTTTTTTATGCTTAAAAATACAAAAATCGCGGTTTACTGCCGCGTATCATCTGACGAGCAGGCAGAGCGCGGCACGATCGACAATCAGATAACGTTTGCCCAGCAATACGCTGACCTACATCGCCTTGACATATATGATGTTTATAAGGATGATGGCGTCACCGGTACCATCCCGCTGCAGGACAGACCGGAGGGACATCGCCTGCTGCAGGACGCCGCCGATGAGCGATTTACTCTTGTAGTTTTTTACAAGATGGACCGTTTGGGCAGGTCCACCCGCGTCATCCTTAACGCCGTAGAGGCGCTGAGCCAGTATGGCGTGGGCGTACAGTCCATGTCTGAGCCGTTTGATACTGCTACCCCGTCAGGGCGCTTTATGTTGACGATGTTTGCCGGTGTGGCCGAACTGGACCGCGCCAACATCCTCGACCGCATGTATCAGGGCACGCTCCGTCATGCACGTTTAGGCAAATGGTGCGGCGGCCCCGCCCCGTTTGGCTATTGTCTGCAGGACGGTTACCTTGTCGTCAGTGAGGAGCCGATGCCTGGACAGCAGCTCAGCGAGGCCGATGTTATCCGCATGCTCTACAGCAAGACCATTGAGGGATGGTCAGCGCTGCGTCTGGCGCAGCATCTCAACGCCCTCGGTATCCCTAACAAATACACGCTCCGTGGCAATGCGGCTGCTGGAAGCGGCAAGTGGCATCAGAGCAAGATTTTATATATCCTGCACAATACCCTCTATTATGGCGAGCGCAGCTTTGGCAAGATGTCCAAAAACAACAATAAAAACATCATCCCCCAGCAGGTCCCTGCTATTGTCAGCAAGGAGACATGGGACGCAGCACAGGCAGCTGTTGAGCAGCATAGCATTATGCCCAAATTTATTAAACGCCGCAGCTACCTGCTGCGCGGCCTTATCCGCTGCGGCCTCTGCGGTCACACCTATGTCGGGACCTATTACAAACGTAAGGCGGGCAACAGCATCTACTACGTGTGCAACGCCAAAAACACTCGCGGCGTTACGCCTGAGCCTTGCAAAGGTCAGACGCTGCGCGGGGAATGGATTGAGTCGCTTGTCTGGGAAGACTGCCTGCGCTACATCAAGCAGCCGGACGTTATCGCTGTTGATGAGGACTGCAGATATCTGCAGTCTGCAGATGATATTAAAAAAGAGAGGCTCATTGTATAATGAAATTGCACACCTGAAAAATTG
>ULSF01083971.1_pt1 | contig 13471 bp, 9 predicted proteins | sample 1956121 | NCBI WGS metagenome assembly ULSF01 (sample SAMEA4835701, study PRJEB28245) | human gut metagenome | biome: gut microbiome; material: fecal sample | place: Denmark | collected 2008
TCAATGCAGGGACGCTTAACGCTACACGTCCGCAGGTTAGTGCATATATCTTAGGCTAGTGGCGTTTTTTTGAAAGGTTAATGTTAGTGCAGTTGTACAGATATACTCACGAAAATATTAACTTCTTGGCGGTACGGAAACGGTTTTAAGCGGTGTTGGCGGCATATTTCATTATACTGCTTTATCAATCAGTTTATCGACAAGCTGAATTATGTAAAGAATTTGTTGAAAATGTGCCGTAACTGCCGAATAAAATCGTTCCTGTACTGGAAATGGTACAGCAAATATGTTATTATATTAACGATAGCAAAAAGTGTATCTCGTTTTAAGGAATATATTTTACGGAGGGAAATAAAAAGTATGACACATATCATCACAGGTCCTGCCGGAAGCGGCAAGACAGCCGCACTCTATGAGCTTCTTAAGAACGACAGCAAAAGCAGGATACTTCTTGTTCCGGATCAGTTTGTTTTTGAAAGCGAAAGACGTGTTGCCAAGGAAACTGATGAAAAGACTTCGGACATAAAGGTAATGGGCTTTATGTCGCTGTCCGAAAGCATATTGAAAAAGCACTGCCCTCAGAAAACCTATGCGGATACCACGGCAAAGACAGCCATAATGAGCGGTGCTGTCAGAGGACTGTGCGGCGATCTTAAGTTTTACGGCAATGCCGCAAGGAAAAACGGCTTTGTAGAGATGTGCCTTTCGGCAGTAAACGAACTCAAGGCGGCAGGCATATCCGCAGATGAACTGACGAACACACTGTATTCTCCCGAAAAAAACACGGCTGAACGGCTGCCTGTCCATCTTGCCGAGAAGATGGGCGATATTGCGGCTGTATACAGCGTTTATGATAAAAAGCTGACCGAGAAATATGCCGACAGGCAGGATAATCTTACGCTTGCCGCACAGGTGATAAGAAACGGCGACAGCTTTGACGAAAACACAACGATATATATTGACGGCTTTGACAGCTTCAGCGGAGCACAGCAGAATTTTTTAAGGGCGCTTGCGGATAAGGGCGTGAACTTTGTGATTGCGCTCTGTACGGACGAAAACAAGGCGGAGGTCTTTGCAACGTGCGACAGGACAGAGCGGCTGTTTGAAAGAGGCAACAGGGAGGATATAAAATATACCCGTCTTTGCGGCAAGGCTCCCCGTTACAAAAACGGCAATCTCAAGGCACTGCGTGACTTTTTACAGACGGGGGTAAAGGATAGCACGGCGGACAGTGACGGCATAACGATGGCTTATTCGTCCTCTGTCAGCGGCGAGGCTGATTTTGTGTGTGCAAATATCAGAAAGCTGGTACGCAGTGAGGGCTACAGATACTCGGATATTGCGGTGATATGCGCATCTCCCGCAAAATACAAGGACGCGGTAAATTCGGCGGCGGCAAGATATGATGTGCCTGTATTCGCCGACCTTCCCGTACCGATCTCGGAGAAGCCGATGCTGAGATTCTTTGAGGCGCTTCTCAAAGCGGCGGATAATCCTACAGGTACAAATATACTGCGGTATATAAGAAGCGGTTTTGTGCGTCTGCCGTCCGAAAAGAATAACGGCAAGACAGTCCCTATGACGCTAAAGGAAAGACACCTTGTAGAACAGCATCTTATGGAGGAATATGCGGAGTGCTGGGATCTTAAACGCAAGAAGTGGGATAAGCCTATGCCGCATATAACAAACGCATCGGAGCAGAGGGTAGAGGAGATAAGAATCGCAACGGTTACACCTCTTGTGGAATTTGCAAAGTCGGTGCGTGGCATCGGCGGCAGGGAGCTTGTAAAGAAGTTTACCTCTTTTCTGTTCGACAAGGTGGATATAAGCGCCGCTATTCAGGGCAAGTGTCAGGACAACTCTACAAGGGAACTCCGTTATGTAAAAGAACTTACCGAGGAATATAACCAGCTGTGGCGTACCGTGTCGGAAATGCTGACATCGCTGTATGAAACGCTTGACGATACTCCTCTTACGCTTGCGGAGTTCTCCGCGCTTATCCATAGCTGTGCCTCCCGTATCAGCATATCACGCACTCCGAATGTTCTTGACAGCGTGCTGTTCGGAGATCCTGCAAGAACAAGGAGCAGGGAAGTTAAGGCGGTATTTGTGATGGGAGCCGCAGACGGCGCATTCCCCGACATTTATCCCGAGGGCAACAGCGTGTTCACATCTGATGATGTACAGCGTCTTGCCGAAAACGATATTGAGCTTGAAGACGATGAGGCGAGATATTCATCGGCGGTGCTTGACGCATATAAGGCTATGACGCTTGCAGGCGAGAAGCTGTTTATCACGTTTACCGGTGAAAAGGAAAACGCATCGGAATATATTGCCGATATAGCTAAGCACTTCGGTGCAAAGCTCATAAATGCGGATAATCTTGACGCACTTTATATGACCGAAAGCGTGAAGTCGGCTGAAAAGCAGTATGTAATAAATTCTGCACAGCTTACGGACGGACAGAAGAAAGCCGTTGAAGCCGTGCTTTCGGAAAACGAAAAGGAACCAAGCTCGATCGACAGGATAAAGGCGGTAATGAGCAACAACAGCGGAAACTCCGACATACACAGGATAAGCGACATTGCGCCGATAGTTTTCCCGCAGACAGCGCTTTCGCCTACGGCAATAGAAAAGCTGAACGGCTGTAAGTTTGCGTATTTCCTGCGCTACGGTATGAACCTTTCATCGTCCGCAGGCATTGCGATGAATGCGAGCAACTACGGAAATATAATGCACTACATAATGAAATACTGCTTTGAAAAATTGTATGACGGTGCAAGAGAAAACGGAAATCCTCACGTTTCCGACGGCAGAATAAAGGACCTTATCGAACAGGCGCTTGCGGATTACAGGGAAAAGTATCTGCTTACCGAGGAGAATATGAGCGCAAGGTTCAACACGCTTTATAACGCACTTTCGGTAACTGCGTTCTATCTTATAAAATATATGGCGCAGGAGCTTGAAAAGAGCAGGTTTGTGCCGTCATATTTCGAACTTAAGCTGGAAAGCGGAAAGAGCGAGAACGGCTTTGACATTTCGCCGTACAGCTTTGACATAGAGCTTGCTGACAAAAGCCGTCAGACGATAACGGTAGGCGGAACGGTAGACCGTGTAGATATAGCGTATAACGATGACAAAAGCGGCGGTCAGATAAGAGTAATAGACTACAAGACCGGAAACAAGGACGCAAAGCTGAGCCGTATCTACTACGGGCTTGACCTGCAGCTTTTACTGTATCTTTTCACACTTGCAAAAAACAACGGAGCAAACGGCTTTACGCCGTCAGCCGCACTGTACCATCCGTCCGGAAAGACTTCTCTCAAGGATATAAAAGCGCCGTCCGATGAACTTAAGCGTGGTATCTGGCTTGACGAGCATAAGGAGAAGGGCTTTGCCGTTGAGGGTACTCAGCAGGAGGCGGAACGCCTTTTATACAGCGGTGTGAAGTTTGAAAGGGACAAGGAGGTCAGCACCAATTTCTATTCCGCTGTGACTATAGCCGGCGATAAGCTGAAAAAGCTCGAAAGCAGGATAGAAAAGGTTGTAAAAGAAAACACCGAACAGGTAAAAAGCGGTATTGTCGATGCAAGACCGCTTGTCGATGACGGAAAGGCATTATCCTGCGAATACTGCGATTTCAAGGATATATGCGGAATGAAGCAGAGTTCGTGCGTTGATGTCGGGTCCGCAGAGGCTGTTGGATTCGGTGAGGATATAGTTGTTGCAAAGGCGAAGAAAGGCAAGGGTGATAAGTGATGAAATATACCGACGCTCAGATAAAGGCGATAAATCAGGGCAGAAACCCGGCAATAGTATCGGCAGGCGCAGGAAGCGGCAAGACTGCCGTTCTGACTCAGCGTGTCGTAAGGCTGATATGCGACAAAAACGAAAATATAGATCCCTCGAAAATTGTCGTGGTAACATTCACCGAAAAAGCCGCAAACGAACTCAAGGCAAGACTTGACGCACTTATGAGGCAGAGAATAAGCGAGGCTGTAAGCTCTGCCGATGTGAGATTTCTGCGTAACCAGAGAATGAAACTCAGAAAAGCCCGTATCTCTACCATAAGCTCGTTCTGCTTTTCACTGCTCAGGGAAAATATAGACCTTGTTACAGACATTTCGGCAGGCTTTTCGCTGATAGACGAAACCAGAAGCAAGGCACTGAAAGAAGATATACTGTCGGATGTGCTTGAGGACTTTTACGCAAACGGCGACAAAGCCGACAGGGACGTGATTGTCGAAAACTATGTAGCAAAGGACGACCGCCGTCTGCGTGATATTATACTTACTGTTCACGAAAAGGCAATCAACCATACCGAGCCGGAAAAGTGGCTTGACCGCTCGGATGACCCTCAGATAATGCAGGACATAAAGAAAAAGCTGATCGGCCTTGCAGGAATGTATGCGGAGCGTTTTGAGAGCGAAGCGGACAGCCTTGACAGCGCAATAGCGGAATATGACGGCGGAACAAAGGATAACAACAGTGCGATAACGAAGCACGGCGATTATGCACAGAGTATAAAGGACAGCTACGGCAAGGCGGTGACGGCTCTTGTCAATAACGGTTTCTGCATAGACAATACCGTAAAGGGCTATATCGCATTGTTCCCGAAGGAGCGTGCGCCACAGGACAGAAGTGCGGAAAAGCAGGTAAAAGCGCACAGGGAAGCCGTAAAGAGTATATTTGAGAAATATTTTATAAAGACCTGCGACAAGATAACCTCATTTGGAAGCGACATGGCGAAAAGCCTGCCTGCCGTAACTGCGCTTAAAAATCTTGTGCTGTGCTTTGACAAGGCATACAGCGCCGAAAAGCAGAGGCGTAACTGCGCCGACTTTTCCGATGCGGAAAGAGGAGTATATCGTATGCTCTGCGAAAACGGCGAAAAGGTCCGTGAAAGAGCGGACTTCAGCCTTATCATCGTTGACGAGTTCCAGGACAGCAACAGGTTGCAGTACGAAATATTCAAAATGCTGACCGAAAACAAGCAGGGACTGTATTTTGTCGGAGATATAAAGCAGTCGATATACGGCTTCAGAGGGGCACAGCCTTCTGTATTCTCAGCTATCTGCAAATCGGACGATTTCGACAAGCTGCCGCTGAACGAAAATTTCCGCAGTAACAGGTGCGTTATTGACGGAATAAACACGCTGTTTGACAGAATGATGACAGAGGAGAACGGCGGTGTTGATTATGCGGAAAACGGCAGACTTATCTGCGGACTTGAAAAGGACAGCGACAGCCCGATTTCCGATGAGGACAAGACGGAGGTCTGCATTGTTTCGGAGAAAGACAGAAAGAACGCAGTCGTTACCGAGGCGGCATATATTGCGGCAAGAATAAACCAGATGATAGCACAGGGCTATAAGGTCGGCAGTGACAAGCGACCCTGTACCGAGGACGATTTTGCAATCATCATGCGTTCGCCTAAAAACCGCATTGCCGACTATGTCAATGTTCTCACCGCCAACGGACTGAACGTAACGTATAATCAGAGGGCGGTTCTGCTTGACCGACCTGAAATAAGACTTATGCTGTCGCTTCTTAAGGTCATAAACGATCCGTATAACGACACCGAGCTTGCAAAGGTGCTTATGTCACCGCTTTATTGCTTTACAGCCGATGATATGGCACGGCTCAGGACAGGAACATTCGGTTTTGACATAAGCAAAATCAGGGCGGAGTGTGCCGATGAACTTGAAAAATATTGTCTTGGTACAAAGGAAATTGTCGGAATGAAGAGAAAACCTCTTTACAGCTGTGTTATGCAGGCGGTGAGAGGTTACGATACATCGGAATACGAAAAACTCCACGAACTTACAAAGTATATAAAGCCCGATGCTAAATGTGCCGGATTTGTAAACGACCTTGACAGCTTCAGAAATGCCGCAACCGCTTCTTCACCTCAGGAACTTATCCGCAATATATATGACCGTATTTCAGCCGATGAACTGCTCAGTGTCGGTGACGATCCGGCAACACGTCAGGCAAACCTTGAGCTGCTCGTTTCATACGCCCGTGAATATTCGGACTATAAGGACGGCGGAACGCTCGGCGACCTTATATTCAATCTCGAAAATATGAGCAGTCTTACTGCGGCACAGACGGCAGGCGGACACGGAGTAAAGATAATGTCAACGCATATGTCAAAGGGACTTCAGTTCCCCGTTGTATTTGTCGCAAACTGTGCATCGTCATTCAACACTGACGATTATATGGGCGATGTTGTGATAAGCGAGGAATATGCGGTAGCGTCAAAGAGTGTTGATATTTCCACTATGAGCAAGATCCAGTCGCCTGCATATCATGCGGCGGCGCAGGAGGTAAAAAAACAGCTTGAGAGCGAGGAAATGCGACTGCTGTACGTTGCGGCGACCAGAGCCGAAAACAAGCTGATATTCACCGCCAATATTTCAAAGGCGTGTGATGAATATATGTCTGTGCTTGACGTAAACAGGGCAGGAAAAAAGGTCGGAAAGTGTAACGGAAGCAGTTATCTTTCGTGGCTTATCGAGGCACTGTCAGCCGAGTGCGATAAGGTAAACGATATGCAAAGCGGTATAATCGACTACGGCGATGTAAGATATATCTTTTATCCGCTTGCATACGAAGGTGATGAACACAGCCTCACAATTCCTGCACTTAATACGGGGGCGGAAAATGCCGATGAATATACAGATGATAAAAATAACGACAGCACCGACATTGCCGTTGACGAACAGTTCAGAAGCGAGCTTGAGAAAAAGCTCAATGCGGCATACGCATATGAGCCGCTGACGAAAATTTCCGCAAAATTTACAGCTACCGAGCTTGCGGCTAATCTCAGAGAAAAAAACGGCGAGGAAAACTACGGCCTGTTTATAGGAAAGCCTTCATTCCTCACCGAAAACAATACGGGCAAACTCAGCGGAAAGCGCCGTGGCGACGCATATCATAAGCTGATGGAGCATATACCTTTTGAGAAAATACTCAGCGAGGACGAAATCAGTGACTATATCAAAAACAGTACCGCAGGTTTTCTTGACAAGGCGGAGCAAAACAGCATAGACGCAGGCGATATAGCGGGATTCTACGGAAATGACGTTGCAAAGCGTATCGTGCAGGCAAGTAAGAACGGAAAGCTGTACAGGGAGTATCCTATTTTCCACAGGCTTGACACGCAGTGCTACGATCCTGCAATATTCGGGGCGGACAGCCGTGAAATGCTTGAGGGCGCAGAGCCTTATGTACAGGGTATAGCCGATATGTTCTTTATCGAAGATGACGGTATAGTGCTGGTCGATTACAAGACTGACAAAACGGACGATGAGCAGAAATACAAGGACGATTATAAGTTACAGCTTGATATATATAAAGAGGCACTGGAGAAGGAATTTTCCGTGCCGGTAAAGCAGATGATAATATACTCGTTTACGCTCGGACGTTTCATTGATCTTGAAAAACCGGAGGAAAACAAATAATGCAGTTCAACAAAACGCCTGCTACCATAAAACAGCAGATCGAGATACTGAGGCAGAGAGGCTGTATAATAGATGATGAGGAGTATGCAAGGAAGTGCCTTACAAATATCAACTATTACCGGCTTGCCTATTACTTTGCGCCGTTTCTGGAGCGTAAGGGCAAGTACAGGGACGGTACGACCTTTGAGCAGATAATGAAGGTCTATGATTTTGACAGGGTACTGCGCCGTATGCTGATGACCTATCTTGAGGAAATCGAGATCTCAATGAGGGCGATAATCTCAAATTATCACGCTATGAAGTACGGGGCACTGGGCTATCTCAATGCTTCGGGATTTGATCCGCATCATAACCATCAGGCGTTTTTGTCGAAGATAGAGCGGCTTATCGAGGCAAACGAGAACGAGGAATTCGTAAAGCACCACAAGAAAAAGTACGGCGGTATAATGCCGGTGTGGGCGGCTGTAGAGCTGTTCAGCTTCGGAACGCTGACATATTTTCTGATAGATATGAAATCGGCGGATAAGAAGGATATGGTTTCACAGCATTTCGATCTTAACTACAGAACGGTAGAGGACAGAATGCTGTGTCTGTCAGATCTCAGGAACGTGTGTGCTCATTATACGAGATTATATGAGAATCCGTTCCCTAATGCGCCGAAAAGCTCGGATGGGCTTGGCTTTGAGCCTGACAATACGCTTAAATCCTATATGGCGGTGGCAAGATCGCTCTATCCCGATAAATACAAGTGGGAAAATGAGTTTATACCTGCTGTTGCCAATCTTATTGACGAGTACGGGATGATAGATTATATGAGCGGATACGGGTTTAAAAAGAAAACAACGTAATGATAAAAAGAAGCGGAGCCGGGTGGCTCCGCTTCAGACTGTCGATAAACCTCTTGATTATATAAAAATGGGGTCGCAGGGGCGTAGCCCCCGACAGGGTCTAGGGGCGGTAGCCCCAGTAATATAGCCCCTTTCCGGGGAAAGGGGGCAGGGGGATAGGGATAGTAAATCAGAAGTTTGTTTCAAAAACAGACTTTTTCTACAAACTGAAGCGGAGCCGGGTGGCTCCGCTTTTGCGTTATATTAACATTATATATCCAGCGTCTTAAGATACGCTCTGAAATCCTCGCCTATCTCGGGGTGATTCAGTGCAACCTCAACACAGGCCTTCATTATGCCGAGCTTGTTGCCCATATCATAACGTGTGCCGGTGAAGTCAACGCCCACCATACCCTCGCTCTTTGCAAGCTGTTTCATAGCGTCGGTAAGCTGATATTCGCCGCCTGCGCCTGTCGGGAGGGTTGCGAGAATATCGAATATCTTAGCAGGAAGAACGCATCTGCCGAGTATGGCGAAGTTTGAGATTACTTCCTCGGGCTTGGGCTTTTCAATCATATCCGAAATGCTGTAGAGGTTGTCTTCAAGCGGCTTTACGTCAAGCGTGCAATATTTCAGCACAAGCTCAAACGGAACTTCCTTCATACTTACGACAGCCTTGCCGTACTTCTCGTACGCTCTGCAGCACTGTGCCGTGCAGGGATCGTCACCGATTATAACATCGTCGCCGTAGATAACTACGAAGGGATCGTTTCCGACAAACTGCTTTGCATACATAACAGCGCCGCCTGTGCCGTTCTGCATCTGCTGACGGACGTAGGTGATGTTCTTGCCCATTTCGGCAATGTCGCATACTACCTTGTAGAATTCTGTCTTTCCGCCTGCAAGGAGCTGAGCCTCAAGATCGGGCTTGCGGTCGAAGTGATCCTCGACCTCCTGCTTGCCTCTCGACAGAACTATCAGTATCTCTGTTATGCCTGAGTTTATGACTTCCTCGACGATATACTGTATAGCGGGCTTGTCGACAATATTCAGCATTTCCTTCGGAATAGCTTTGCTTGCGGGGAGAACTCGTGTTCCGAAGCCTGCGGCGAGTATTACTGCCTTTTTAACTTTTTCCATTATTGGTACCTGTCCTTGTTCTGATGTATTCCCTACCGTTTTTCTTCATATCCACATATAATATAATTTGCAGACGCAATGGAAATTACGCCTGCAATTATTATTTTAAGCGTCAACGCTTATATTCTGTTTTGCAAAATTACTTGATAAGTGCTTCGTAAGCCTTGAGCAGCTTTGTAAAGCAACCGATAGCGTAGAAGTCACCGCTTATAGCCTTTGCAACGAAATCGTACTTGCCGTTTACAACAGCAACAACGTCAGCGATGGGCATATCTATATGTACATCGTTGTCGATGTAGCCCCAGGGCTCTACTGTTACCTTACCGTCATCGATAAGAATATAAATGTAGAATTCCTTCTCGCCGTAAGCCTTGATCTCTATAGCGATCTTTTCGTTTACCTTTGAAACGTCCTTCTTTGCGAACTTTTCTCTTACCATATCTGCAAGAGCAAACTTGTCGGGTTCTGCGGGAGCAGCCTTCTTAGCTTCCTTCTTAGCGGGCTTAGCGGGAGCTTCCTTCTTAGCAGCGGGAGCGGGCTTCTTAGCAGCGGGAGCGGCCTTCTTAGCGGCGGGCTTCTTTGCAGGTGCCTTTTCAGCAACCTTTTCAGTAGCCTTTTCAACTGCCTTTTCAGCAACCTTCTCAACAGCCTTTACGGCCTTTACGGCATCTGCCTTTACCTCAGCGGCAGCCTTTACAGCTTCAGTCTTTACAGCTTCAGCTACGGGAGTCTTAGTTCCTGTCGTATTTGTCTTCTTAGTAGCCATTTCACTTAGATCCTTTCTGTATTTGCTGCCTGTCGGCAACAAGTGTGCGGGTTTGTTTCCCTCTATTGCATATAATACCATATACATTTGGAAAAAACAAGGGCTTTTATTGTCTTTTCGCTTTTCTTCACAAAAAACAGTGCAAAATCATACAATATGATAGCAAAAATGTAACGGATAACAGCGTAATATGCGTTTTAAGGTGATTTATCGGTGTTTTCTAAAGGTTATACACGATATTCATAAAGCATACATACGTCATACGGCGCAGATATAAATTCCTGAGAAAGCGTGGTAAACGAATATGAAACTTATTATACTCGGCGGAGATGTCCGCTTACGTTACACAGCCGACAGGCTGAGCAGAAAGCACGAGGTGTATACCTACGGGCAAAGCGATCGTGATATGCTTCCCGACGGGAAGTGCGACGCCGCCGTGCTGGGTATCCCTGCAAGCCGTGACGGCATAAACATAAACGCTCCGCTATGCGATGAGCCGATACCGCTTTCACTGCTGACGGCATTACTAAAGCCGCACGGCATAGTTATCGGCGGTATGATAACTCCTGCGGTGAAAAATTTCTGTGCAAAAAACGAGCTTTTCTGCGAGGATCATTATGCCGATGAGGCGGTGATGCTGAGAAATGCGGTGCCGTCAGCCGAGGGTGCGCTTGCTGTCGGGATAAACGCAACGCCTGTACAGATGCTCGGTCAGAAGGTGCTTATACTGGGCTTTGGCAGAATCGCCTCACAGCTTGCGCTGTATCTTACGGCGATGGGCTGTGAGGTTACAGTAGCGGCAAGAAGCCGTGAAAAACGTGCAAAAGCCAGAATGTCGGGCTGTCACGCTGTCGGCTTTGACGCACTGTGCAATACGTTGCCTGAGGTAACGCTGATATATAATACAGTGCCGTGCGCCGTGATAGGTGAAAGCGAGCTTTCGGCATTTGACAGCGAGGCTGTTTACATCGAGCTTGCGTCAGAGTGGGGCATTGATAAGACGGCAATGAAAAACTATGACGGCAAGGCAAGGATAATAAGGGCAGGCGGTCTGCCGTCACGGACAGCGCCTGTGAGTGCAGGAGAGATAATAGCCGACTGCGTGGAGGAAATACTCGAAACTTATATTGACAAGAAGAACAACTGCGATAAAGAAAGGGGCGGTAACCGTGAGCCGTGAGCTTGACAGTTTACTTTGCGGAGTAAAGGTCGGATTCTGTATGACGGGTTCGTTCTGCACATTCTCTAAGGCATTTTCGGCGATGGAGGCATTGCGTGACGCAGGCTGTGATATTCTTCCGGTAATGTCGCTTAGTGCAGGAACTGTCGATACACGTTTCGGCACTGCGCAGGAGCATATAAAAAGGGCGGAGAATATCTGCGGAAAGCGTGTCATAATGTCCGTTGCGGATGCAGAGCCGATAGGCCCTAAAAGGCTGACGGATATAATGATCGTGGCTCCGTGTACAGGAAACACGATGGCAAAGCTCGCAAGAAGCATAACCGATACTCCTGTCACTATGGCGGTAAAAAGTCACCTCAGAGGAGCAAGACCTGTGCTTATCGCCTGTGCGACAAACGATGCGCTTGCAGGGTCGCTTAAGAATATCGGATTTCTTATGAACTGCAGGAACTATTACTTCGTTCCGCTCGGACAGGACGATCCGCTGAAGAAGCCTTGCTCACTGGTGGCGGATTTTTCGCTGATACCGCAGGCGGTTGGTGCGGCACTTGAGAATAAACAGCTTCAGCCTGTGCTTATATAGCGGTTGACACGCTTCTTTTCTTGTCGTATAATTGTTTTAATAAAAGCGGAGGTTTACAAATGAGAAGAAAAGACCGTGAAATAACCGACAAGAATGAGATAATGGATATTATCGACCGTTCAAAAGTAATACGCATTGCTTTTACGGGCGAGGAGTATCCTTATGTCCTGCCGTTCAACTTCGGATATGAAGAAAAGGACGGCAGAATGTACTTTTATATACACACTGCCACTGAAGGCAAAAAGAACCGACTTTTAGACGAGAACAACAAAGTCGCTTTTGAACTTGACAACTGCCGTGATTATGTCGAAGGCAGTATAACAAGTCTTTATGAAAGCGTTGCAGGCTGTGGTGTAATGACGGAAATAACCGATATGTCCGAAAAGCTGTCCGCACTTGGCTTGATACTTAAGCAGTACGGAGAGAAAACCTATAAGCCCGACAGCTCATGCGCATCAAGGACGAGGGTATACCGCCTTGAAGTAAAAGAGGTCAGCGGAAAGGCAAACAGGGGCAAATGAGCAACATAACCTTTGATATGCCTATAGACCGCACTGTAACGGTGATAACGGACGGCAGGAATATAACGAATATCGTTTTCGATATGAATATACCCGACCGCCCCGACCCGATATGCGAAAAGGCTAAGGAACAGTTTCTTGCGTATTTTGACGGAGGGCTGAAGGAATTCTCCTTGCCGTATGACATAAGCGGCATAGGCACGCCGTTTTTCAGGAGCATACTCACCGCTGTGCAGAAAATACCCTACGGTGAGCGTGTAACATATATGCAGGCGGCTGAAATGGCAGGGAGCAAGGCTGTCCGTGCGTGCGGTTCGGCGCTGAAAAGAAATCCGCTTCCGATTCTTATACCGTGTCACAGGATAGTCCCTGCAAGCGGCGGCATAGGCTGTTATATGGGTACGCAGGGGATAGATATAAAGAAGTTTTTACTTGAAACAGAGGAGAGGTATAAATGACAGAGCGAGGCGAGTTGATTTCTCTTCTTGAAAGCCTTTCGGAAGAAAAGTTCCGTGTTTTCAACGAGAAGATAGTGCATACGAGCAAATACAGAGTGATCGGCGTGCGTATGCCCGACCTTAAGGCTATCGCCAAGGGGCATAAGGCGGATTATAAGGAGATTTTCGAACTGCCGTATGACAGCTTTGAGGAAATAATCATAAAGGGTGCGGCTGTCGGTTTTGCTGACGCTCCGCTGTGCGAAAAAGAGCCGTATATTATACGCTATGCCGAGATGATAGACAACTGGGCCGAGTGCGATTGCTTCTGCTCCTGCATCAAGGTGAAAAAGAGCGAAGAGGACGATCTGCTCCGTCTTGCAGAAGGGCTGATGTACAGGAAAGAAGAATTCGTTTCCCGTGTCGGAACAGTTCTTATGTTCTCGAAATTTTCCGATGAGCCGACAGTAAGAAAAGCTCTCGCAATATATGACAGGCTTCCGAGCGGAGAATATTATCGGGATATGGCGGTGGCATGGGGTATATCG
>ULSF01052987.1_pt1 | contig 13457 bp, 8 predicted proteins | sample 1956121 | NCBI WGS metagenome assembly ULSF01 (sample SAMEA4835701, study PRJEB28245) | human gut metagenome | biome: gut microbiome; material: fecal sample | place: Denmark | collected 2008
CCCTGGATAGGCAAAGACAAATCTGCCTCACGGAGCCATTCCGAAGCGAAAGACTTCACTATCCTGAAGGTTCCAGCTGCAGCATCCAGCCATTCCTTATAGTTGAGCAGCAGCTTATACTGCCCCTCATATTCCAGAACAAACACCACGTGGCGAGGCATGTTCCTATCGATGAAGAGGAAGACATCATCCGGACAATCCTGCGACTTCAGCTGCGCAGAAAAGACCACAATCTCGTGAACCTCCTTGCCATCTGCCACATTGAGAGTGGAAGGTGCCAGCTTATAAAGCCACTTGATAGCCACCACATCATCTACGAAGTGCTGCTTCATCTTCGCATTCACTTCCAGATGCCTGTAGAAAGCGTTCTTGGGAACGGGCTTGCCTACAAACGTGGTTGGAGGATAATGTAAATTTATCATACTATCTGATAATTAAGAATGTTATTAACTCAAAATCATCCAGCCCCTTGGCATCTCCCAGCAAGGCACTCGTCTCGCCCATGGAGAACAGGCTGTCGATATCCGACTCTTCCTTCACAGAAATGATGCTGTCAACCGCCTTCGCCAACATATCACTATAATGACTCATCTGTCGGCCGTCAGCCGTTTCCCGGTTGATGATGGCACATAACTCCTTATCCGGCTGACTCTTGCCTCGGCAAACGTGGCGCATCACATCGAGCAGTTTCTTAGGCTGCAGGTGGTCACAGATGACGGAGCCATCTTCGCCCAGATACACCATATAGAACGGATGCAGCAAGTTCTTCCTGTCGATATTGATATTCCTGTTTCTATTCTTCAGGATGAAGATAACACCCGGCTTGGCGTTCTCCGAACTAGCCACCACCGCATTCATGCCAAACGGCGAGTGCTCTACATTCGGATTTTCCTTGACGTATGCCAGCAGGTCGAGGCGGAATTCATTCAAGCCCAAATCCATGATGTTGATGCCGGTATCCATATCCTCTATGTCTATCACTTCTTCCTGAAGCTTCTTGAGCTGGTTCTTGCGGTATTCCAGGTCGCCCTTCTCGTTCTGCGACAACAGGTTGTCGTCGCCTGTACTGGTGAGGACGGTGGCCTTCATACGGCTCTCTACACGACCTTTCAGTTCGATATACTGGTCCAGCTCCATATCCGGCCAATAGTTAACGAGCTGAATGACATCGTTTCTGCTGCCGATACGGTCCACACGGCCGAAGCGCTGGATGATGCGCACTGGATTCCAATGGATATCATAGTTGATGAGGAAATCACAATCCTGCAGGTTCTGGCCCTCGGAAATGCAGTCGGTGGCAATGAGCACATCAATCTCCTCGGTGGCATTCGGGAAAAGAGCTGCCCGGTCTTTCGATACGGGCGAGAAATAGGTCAGCACATTATTGAAACTCATCGGGAACTTCGGTATGGTACATTTGCCATCCGTAGAACCCGTGATAAGCGCCACATTCAACCCACAATCCGCCTTGATGCGTGCTGCCAGCTGGTCGTACAGATAGTTGGCGGTATCAGCAAAGGCTGTAAAGATAACCACCTTCTTGTTGCCCGGATTGATGGGATGCTCAAACTTGTGCTTCAAATCTTCGATGAGCATCTGCAGCTTGGAGTCGTGCTCGGGAGAAATATCCTGGAGCATAATCTGAAGCAGGGCAAGATTCTCCTGGTCGCTGCGAAGATCACGTGACCAGCGAATCACATCAATATCCCGGAGGTTGATTTTGGAATTTCTGCCCACAAATGGGTCGTTATCGCTATCTGCGCTATCCAAATCATCCGTAAACTCGGTAACATCCACAGAACCGCTGCGCCCGTTGCTATCAATGGTATTCAGCGTTTCGTCTATATATTCCTGGATGCGCTGCAAGGTAAGACGGAAGGAGTTGACGCTGCTCTCCAGACGTTTGAGCAGGTTGGTGGCCATCAGCTTGCGGAGCCCCTTCTCTCGTCCGTCGATAGAGATTCCCGAGCCTTCCATATTGATTTCATAATCCTCCTTCACGCTATCAAAGATATAGAGTGACGGCGTATAGATGCTCAGATTCAGCCTGTTAAGCTGTTCAGCAATCTCGCTGAAAGAGATGCTATCGCTCAAATCCGTCAACTTTGGGCGGCGGGATATAGGAGCCAATCTGGTAGGGAACTTACCGATATCCTTCGTATCATAGTATTTCACGATGTGGCTTCGGCTTCGGGCAATGGTAACCGCATCCAGCAATTCGAAGAAATCGAAGTTCAGTTCTTCAAGCAGGCGTTGCGTGGTGCGCTCTTTGGGCTGCAACTTGGTCCATCGGTTGTATGCCAACTGTGCCGAGCGGAACACATCATCTATGCTGCGGTCGATGTCAAGAACCTCGTTGATTTGCTCAGCATGACCTTCGTATGCCAGCTGCAACTGGTTCTTCAGGTCGTTGAAGCGGTTGTTGACTGGAGTGGCACTCAGCATCAGGACTTTTGTCTTGATTCCTGCTCTAATCACCTTGTTCATCAGTCGCTGATAGCGGTTTTCCTTCTTCTTACCATCATCCAATATATCCAGGTTGTCAGCCTCATCATCCTCGTCATCCACATTACCGCCATTGCGGAAATTGTGGCTTTCGTCTATGACTATCAAATCGTAGTTACCCCAGTTGATTCTTTCAAGATCAATTCCGTTTGACATACCTCTATCTCGGCTTAAATCACTGTGGAACAGGATATCATAGCGAAGGCGGTCGGCCGCCAAAGGGTTGTTTTTGTAATTAGTCTTGAAAGTGCTCCAGTTGTCATAGAGCTTCTTAGGACATAATACGAGCACCGACTTGTTGCGGTTTTCGTAATACTTGATGACACTCAGCGCCGTGAAGGTTTTACCCAGACCCACAGAATCGGCAAGGATGCAACCATTGTATTTTTCGAGTTTATTGATGATAGCCAGGGCAGCATCTTTTTGGAAATTATAAAGTTTTTTCCAAATCACACTCTCCCGGAAGCCGGTCTTCTCGTTAGGAAGAACATCCTCGTTGATATCATCGAGAAACTCGCTGAAGATATTATATAGCGTAATGAAGTAGATAAACTCGGGTGAATTTTCCTGATAAACGGTTTCTATGTATTCCAGCACCTTGGCAGTTACATCTTCAAACTTATCGCCATTCTTCCACTGTTCATTGAATACGTTCAGATACTGCTCGGCGAAAGGTGAGGGCATCACATTGATCATGGAATAAACGCTATTACCCCGCTCGCATCCTAGTTCTGTGGTGGTAAACTCATTGAAAGGCACATAGGCATAAGGAGCATTGCCGCTGACAATGAAGAATCCGCCCATTGTTTCCTGCGACACATTTGACTTGAATTTCACCTTGCGTCTTATCCAAGCGGCGCATTCCTTGGCGATGGCTTTCTGTTCAAGTTTATTGCGAAGCTTGATTTCAAAGTCAGAACCATATAGGGTGCGCTCGCGGTATAGTTTGGGAATGAAAAACTCCCTTTTTTCCTTTCTGATTTTATCTTTGACGAAGGTGGGCGATGTGAAGATGAAACGCAGTTCGTCTATGCTTTCGAATTCTTCCTTCAGAGCTTCAAAAGCGTAGATGGAGAACGAGGCAGCCGCTATAGAGAGGGATGAACCTTCAGACATTTTTGTCTTGAGATCGTCCATCATTCGTTCTGAAATGTTGTTGATTGTTTTTGGAAGTTCCATGATTCCCTATTTCACTCTTTACTACATTGCCTTTGGTTGGGGGGCGTTGTCAGCGATGTCTCAACTGGTTTTAGTTTATCATCTTGCCTGCATAGAATTGAATCCCTGCATGTCGCAACGTTTGATAGATATAGCCCTCCAGGTCAATATTAGGCAAAGATACGAAGAAAAAATCAAGTACACTTGAAAAAATGGCCAAAAGTGGGCAAAAATTCAAGTGTACTTGAAAAAATAAGAGGGTCTCCCTTGTAAAGCAGGGCTTGGTAAGGTGCTTTTATAGGGTAGTTTTACACAAGATTTTTCCAGCAATTCGTGTGAGATCAGAAAAAGATGGTCATGGTGTTCACTTTCTATACCCTCTCAGTCCGTACCACAGCAAAACAAACTCACAGAAAAGCGCTACAACCCATGTGAACTGCCAGGAGCCTATCCAGTCGGCAAGCATTCCCTGGATCACAGGGAATACGGCTCCACCAAACACTCCCATCATAAACACGCCCGAGGCACGCGACGTGTATTCGCCAAGACCATCAACGGCCAGGGTAAACACACAGCTCCACATGACGGAATGGAAAAGCCCTACCGAGGCAAGAAGCCAAAGGTTTTCCGTCTGCATGGCGGCAGTCATGAGCGCTATGGCGCCAAGCGTGACGGTGATGAGCATCGGACGTGGTTTTATGTTTTTCATGGAGGCAGAAACCATACGACCGACTAGGAAACCGCCCCAGTAGATTGTGGCAAGCAGGGCAGGCGACAGAGCAGCTCCGCTGGCAGTGAGTTCCATAGCGTGCAAGTTGATGTTGTTGCCAATGCTCACCTCCGTTCCCACGTAGAAGAAAATGGTTATGACCCCATACTTTAGATTGCGGAACGACCATACGCTTTTTGTTTTTTCTCCAGTAGATGTTCCTTTGTCGGTTTCAGCCGACGAAGAACGTGTGCCCTCGATGTCGGGGAGGGCAAGTCGGCGTGTGGTCATTGTGGTGACGACAATACAGAGCGTCATGAGTATGAAGGGTAGGGTGAGCTGCGATGCGGTGACGCTGTCGAGAGGCACTCCCGCGAACATGATACCAGTGACAAAGAGAGGGGCTATGGTCGTGCCAAATGAGTTGACGGCACAGGTGAAGTTCATTCGCTGTACCGCACTTGTGCCAGGCAACGGATAGGCTGCGATATAAGGATTGATGACCACCTGGAGCATGGCCGCAGCTGTGCCCATAAGAAATGACCCCATGAGAAATACGAAATAGCCAAACGGCACGAAGTCGCCATTTACTACAATACCAGCTTCGCCGGCATACTCCGCGCAAAAAGCAGAGGCTGTGTAGAACAACAAGCCTCCGACCATCACGATCAGCGAGCGGATAAGTGTGCGCTTGTAGCCAATGAGGTTGAGCATTCGTCCTGTGCGCGAACTGTTGAGCAGATAGCCAAGGAAGAAGGCGAAGGATATGAGGGTGGTCAGTGAGTTGCGCATGGTGGTGGCCTCGGAGAGGAACGCTATCTTGAGCGGTCCTTGACACTGACCGTTGACAGTAGTAAGGAAACCTACTATGAAATAGATGAACGTGAGTAGCAGGAAAGGTCCTGCGGTCTTTAGGCTTAGCGTTTTCATACGGATGTTAGTTTTGGGTGAGATGGTTGCTGGGGGGAGTCCTATGAGGTGGGACGAGGGATTGCCCCACCTCATAGCAACTAACTTGTTTTTACAATATTTTCTCGAGGGTCTTCATCGCTCCCTCGTTCTTGATGCTCTCTACCATCTGTAGGTAGGGCTGTGTGAAGTTGTCGGCCTCACGCAGGTCGGTGCTTCGGAACGGAGAAAGGGCAAGGAAGTCAAGAGGCTCATTGCTTGCGATAAGCTGCTGGTCGTTGGCTGTAAGCCACGGGTCGGCTACTTCAAACTGCTCGCCATTGTCGTCCGTGTGATATTTGAGATAGTGGCGATAGGCTGCGAATAGATATGCCACGCGGATGAGCTGTTTGCCATCGCTGATCATCTTTTCAAGGTTGGGCATCACATACACAGGAAACTTCGATGCTCCGTCGAAGCAAAGACGAGCCACCTGGTCGCTGACGGAACGGTTGCCGAAACGCTCGCAGAGAGTCTGCTTGTAGAGTTCAAGGTCTGTGTCCTTGGGAGCCGGTACGTAGGGAGTGATGTCGATGTCCATAAACTGACGCACAAACTTGGCTATACGCTCGTCGTGCATGGCAGCGTCCACCTTGCGGTAGCCATAGAGGAAAGAAGGGTAGGAAAGCAATGTGTGAGAGGCGTTGAGAAGAGAGAGTTTCATGTTCTCAAAAGCAGTGACGTCGTCTGTCATCTGTGCGCCGACTTTCTCCCATGCGGGGCGACCAGCAGCAAAGTTGTCCTCGACGACCCACTGTATGAAGTCCTCACAATATACAGGCGCCTTGTCCTCTGTGCCATTCTCCTCGTTGAGTCGCTTGATGTCCTCGGGATGTGTGGCTGGAGTGATGCGATCGACCATAGAGTTGGGGAAAGTCACGTTCTCCTCCATCCATGCCGCAAGCTCCTTGTCCTGCGCCTCTACAAACGACATGAAAGCGCAGCGGGCCGTATTGCCATTGTGCTGAAGATTGTCACAAGAGAGGATGGTGATAGGGCCTGAGCCTGAGGCCACGCGGCGACGAAGTCCCTCGGCCACATAACCGAATGCAGTCTGCGGGTCGTCTGGATGCTCCAGATCGTGGACCACCTGCGGATTGTCGAGCATAAACTCGCCAGTTTGGCGTGAGATGTTATAGCCCCCCTCGGTGATGGTGAGCGTGATGATACGGATGTCAGGGTCGGCTATCTTGTTGAGTATGGAGTTCTTCTCCTCAATGCCCCAATACAGTTCTACAAGAGCCCCAAGACGGTAAACCTCGTTGTTGCCGTCGCGCCCACATACGGTAAGTGTGTATTCGCCATCCTGCGCCTTGAGTGCCTTGTACAGCGCTTCGTCTCTCTCCAGTATCATTGCCCCGCAGATGCCCCAGCCGTGCTGGGTGGGATCTTCAAGCAGATGGCTTGTCATGTATTCGAGATGAGCACGATGAAAGTTGCCTACACCGAAATGAAGGATGCCTGCCTTGACCGAGTTGCGGTCGAAGGAATACGATTTGATTGTGTTTGCTGTCATTTTTATTTCTATGCTGTTAGTTGTTATTTTTTGGCTTTTTCTCTTCTCGCTTACAAAGTTAGGGCAAAAAATAATGTAGGAAAAGAAATGTTTTATGAAAAAAAATGGGAACGTTTCCGCAAACGTTCCCAAAATCTGCAAACGTTTTAAATCGGGGGATCCATTGGGAAGGTAAGGTACAAAGTCTTATCTCCTACTCCCCAGTAGAACCCCGGTATTTCATAGCCGTACGCAAGACAACCTTTCTGTTCTCCGCCTCGGGATTGCGCACCTTCTCAAGCACAAGCTCAGCGGCGCATCTTCCCATCTCCATCAGAGGAGGCTCGACGGTAGTGAGTTGTGGAAATACGATGGTCGATAGTTCTGTCCCCGAGAATCCAGCCACAGCCACATCCTCTGGTACGCGACGTCCAAGCTCGCGCAGGCGGTTCATGGCGCCTATGGCAAGCGTGTCGGTGAAGGCATACACTGCATCAAAGTCCACGCCTTGTTGCACAAGACGATCTACTGCTGCCGCACCATCAGCAAACGTCATTCCTGTCTTGATGATAAGTTGAGGGTCGTATAGGCGGAACTTCTCCATGGCCTCGCGATAGCCACGACCGCGCTCCATGGTATTATACACGTTGTCAGGCCCATAGAGATAAGCTATGCGTTGGCGACCAAGGCGTATCAGGTGTTCCGTCATAAAAAAAGCGTCATTGTTGTCGTCCACCAGCACTTGCGTCATATCTTCCATCCCGTGAGGGATGCGGTCGTAGAAGACAATGGCCATGCCTTCTTTGGCAAGTCGGCGATACGTATCGACATTATGCTTGTAGCTGCAGATGCTCACAATAAGTCCGTCAACCATAAAATCCTCCATCATCTTCAAATGCTCTCCCTCACGCTCGTGGTCCTCGTCCGATTCGGCCATGACCACCTTCTGATTGTTGGAGAAGAGTATGCTCTGTATGCCAGCCACTACCTGCGAGGCGTATGGCGTGTGCATCTCTGGCACGATTACGCCTATTGTGTTGGTGCGTCCTGTCTTGAGGTTCAATGCCACAGGATTGCGACGATAGCCAAGCCGATCTGCCTCGCGCAGCACAGCCTCTCGCGTTTCGCGACGTATGTTTTTGTCGTCGGTAAGCGCCCGTGATACGGTCGAAACCGATATGTGCAGCGATTGTGCGATGTCTTTTATTGTTACATGTTTCATTGCTGGTAGATAATGATGGGTAATACTTGGTGAAAGATCCTAAACTTATCTAAAGTATTAGACGAAAAACATGCGCAATCGTTTAAGGGAAAACATTCGGTGTGGTGGCAGCCCCGATCACGACGGGAGATACGGCCTTTCGGTCGGCCCGCCTGATCATCGCCCAAGCCTTCCGTCTGAGTCAGCGCAAGAAGATCAATCGCATCTATATCTGCGTGCCCGTCTTTGCCGTCTCGCTCGCTCTGCTGGTCTGGCAGATCCAGAACCCCGATGGCTTCAATACGATATGGAAATATTTCGGGTGGGCCAATCAGACGCTGGCGGTCTTCACCCTGTGGACCCTCACGGTCTATCTCGCGCGGGAGAAGAAGGCGTACGTCCTCACCCTCGTCCCCGCCTTGTTTATGACCGTCGTCTGTGTCTCCTTCCTCATGGTGAGCAATATTGCTTTCGCCTTGCCTCCTGCCGTGGGCTATGCCATTGGCGGAGGCGTGGGGCTGGCTACTGCTCTGTGGTTCATGGTCTGGCTGAGGAAGATGCGCGCAGGGGCCAGGGAGTGATACTGCCAATGGCGCATAGCGTGGCCTTTCGTTGCTGATGAAAATAGAGTATTTCCTCTCTGCTACTTTTGGTCAGTCCCGATTTTTTTGATAACTTTGCCCGTCGAGATGTCCCAACGAAAGATTATCCATATCGACATGGATGCGTTCTTCGCCTCCGTGGAGCAGCACGACGATCCGTCCCTGTGCGGACTGCCGTTGGCTGTGGGGTTTGACGGGCCTCGTGGCGTGGTCTCTACAGCCAGCTACGAGGCGCGGCAGTATGGGGTCCATTCCGCCATGCCTATTGCCACGGCCAAGCGGCGTTGCCCACAACTGCGGATCGTCACGCCCCGTTTCGACCGCTACAAGGAGATTTCGGGGCGGGTGCATAGGATCTTCCTCGACTATACCGATCTGGTGGAGCCACTATCCATTGATGAGGCTTTCCTCGATGTGACGGAAAACCGCCACGGGGTCGCGCTGGCGACGGATGTGGCGTGCGAGATCAAGCAGCGCATTACCGAGGAGACGGGGCTCACGGCCTCGGCTGGTGTGAGCTACAACAAGTTTCTGGCCAAGATAGCCTCCGACTATCGCAAGCCCGATGGACTCTTCGTGATCCATCCGACTAAGGCACAGGGCTTTATCGATAGTCTTCGGATAGAGCAGTTTTGGGGCGTAGGACCGAAGACGGCAGTTCGGATGCACCAGATGGGTATCTTCACGGGGGCACAACTCCGTCGCGTCTCGCGCCAGCACCTCGTCCAGGTGTTTGGCAAGGCGGGCCATATCTACTACGATTTCGCCCGGGGCATCGACCTGCGTCCCGTCCTCACTGACCACGACCGCAAGTCGGTGGGCTGCGAGCAGACCTTCCTGGAGGATCTCCGCCTCTCGTCCGCCATCCTCATCGAGCTCTACCACCTTGTCTTGGAACTGGAGCGGCGTATCGCCAAGAGTGGATTTCTCGGCCATACGCTCACACTCAAGATGAAGTGGGGCGATATGACACAGGTGACGCGTAGTCTGACGCAGCTGGCTGCCATCCAGACCAAGGACGACATCCTGCCGCTTGCCAAACGCCTGCTCCGCCAGACGGAGTATAAGACGCGATCCGTGAGGCTTATGGGAGTGGCGGTCTCCAATCCACAGGGTGGGGAAGGGGAGGCGGTCCGCCCCCAGTGGGTAGAGGGTTTCCTTCCTTTCCAAGAATGGGAGATGGAGGAATATCCCTATGGTAAATAGCGAGACAGAGTAGTTAATGTCAATAAAAATCGAAGCAATGCAATATCAAGTCACGTGCAAGCAATGCCACCAACTCTATGTGGTGGATACCAATCCTGGAACCACGATCCGATCCCGTTGTCCCTATTGTGGAACGGTGGCTACCATCGCCACGCCGATTCTGGGCCAGCAGGACACGAAGTCCTCCGGTTCAGCTTCTCCGCAGCGACCAAAGACGAAGCCCGCGCCATCGTACAGCCCTTTGTCCAGTTCTTCGCACCCATCGTCGCCCACGCCTTCTTCCACCCACGCTTCGTCGCTCACCCGTCGGGTCGTGGTGCTGTTTTGTGTCGTTGCAATCCTCCTCCTCATTTTGGCTACTTTCCTCTATTGTGCCTTCAAGGGAATGAGCACGTAGCAGCTGCTCTTGCATATCAGCGTTATTTTACCCCCGTTATTTAATTGCTTTAGTGATTCTTACGCTAATTTCATATAATAAATAGGGTCTGCTAATTTAAGGCAAGCTTATGATAATCAAGAAATTAACTTGTATAATATTTGCTCAGTTCAGATAAAATAACAACAAATAATACTTATATACAATGAAAAAACTATTACTATTTACTGTGTTTATATTACAAGCAATTATCTCACATGCACAATTTAAAGTTTGTGGAACTGTTACAGACTCAATTGGAGGACCAATAGAAGCTGCAGTAGTTGTTTTAATGGATCCCCAAAATGGTATGACATTACAACAAGGTATTACAACAGTAAAAGGGGAATATAATTTAAATTCTAAAGGGGAAGCACAACTTCTCGTTAGTTGTTTAGGATATAAACAATATGTGAGTTCACCATTTGTCATATCATCAGATACAATATTACATACAATTAAATTAAATTCTGAAGACTTTTTATTAAATGATGTAGTTATTATAGGAGAAAAACAATCTCCATCCGTAAAGATAGAAAAAGGAAAGATGATTTTTACTCCCAAAAACAGCAGTATCATAGCCGGAAGTACGGCTCTTGAAGTCCTGAAAAAAACACCTGGAGTTTTTGTTGATGGAGAGAACAACATCAGTATAGGAGGCAAGAATAGTGTACTCGTAATCCTTAATGGCAAACAGACATACATGCAGAAGGATGAACTTGTAACACTTCTGAAAGCTACTCCATCATCTTCCGTTTCTTCAGTTGAAGTGATGCACAACCCATCAGCTCAGTACGATGCAGAAGGATCAGGAGGCATCATAAACATCAATATGAATAGAAAGAAGTCTGAAGGTTTCTTCTTCTCTCTAAACAATGGTGTTTCATATTGGGAAAACTTGAGAGAGAACACGGAACTTTCTTTCAGCTATACACAAAACAGATTCAGCTTGTCTGGAAACTATAACCATGCTTTCGGGTATTACAATATGGACTATGGTATGCACCGCATTCAAGAAGGGAAAGGCTATTATAGCCCCACACAGGATACAGACAAGCGTAAGACTATATCGGGTAATCTGAATATGGAATACGTCTTGAATGACAAACATTTGATTGGTGCAAGAATTGATGCAAATACTCTGTTCGGACCCGGACAAACTAACACTGTTACTGAAATCAGGGATGCAAATACAATGGAACTGGAGCAGATTCTTTATGCAAGTAATGACTATTATACTCAGAAAGGCAACAGATATGGTGGAAACCTTTACTATATGGCAACACCCAAAGAAGGAGTCAGCTATAACTTGGATTTTAACTATGCTTGGTTTGACGGTGGTTCAGGCAACTGGCAGCCCAATAAATATGTATCGCCTGATGGTTCTGTGCTAAAGGATAATCTGTATAAGTCTGTAAACAGCAGAGATATAAATATATATGCCGTATCATACGACCAGAAACATCCACTGTGGAACGGAGAGCTGAAATCAGGACTGAAGTTTTCATCAGTCAATGCTGATAACGGATATCAGTTCTATAATGTAGATAACGGTCAAGAGATAATAGACAAATCACAGTCAAACGACTTCAGATACAAAGAGAAGATCCTAGCTGGATATATTTTATATTCTCATTCTCTTGGCGATAAAATCAGTATGGAAGCCGGACTGCGTGGAGAATACACTTTTTCTGACGGTCTACTGCATACTATTGACGGAGACGACGATGAAAACAACAAAAGCAACTATTTCAACGTGTTCCCTACATTCAATCTGAACTATCAGGTAAACGACAGTCATGCACTGACGCTAAGCTATGCAAGCCGCATAGACCGTCCTGCATATCAAGACCTTAATCCCTTTGAGTATCTGCTTGATGAATTATCCTATTGGAAAGGTAATCCGTTTTTAACGCCTCAAAAAAAACATAAGGTAGCTTTGACTTACTCACATAACCGCACAGCGATCACTGCTTCTTACTCATACATGAAGGATTACAAGGCTCAGATAACGGATACACTTTCGGTCAATAAAGTAATTATGACACCAAGAAACATAGGAAAGCAGCAGCGGGCTTCGCTTACCTTGTATCAGGGTATAAACATCGCACGCTGGTGGGAAATGAATCTTAACCTGATAGGATATTATGTAAAGAATGACATAGCATTTGACCAATACAGAAAGTTCGATCTTGATGGTTTTGCTGGTATATTCTCCATAAATAATACTGTTAGATTGCCTTGGCAGATACAGATGGAGTTGAACGGTTCGTATGTGACAAAGAGGGTCGGGGCTTCAAATGAATATATAGACCCTTCAGGATATGTCGACATAGGTTTCAGCAAGAGTTTTGCAAATAAAAGATGGACAGTAAATCTTGCAATGAGTGATATATTCTGGACAAGCAGATGGGATAACTACAGTTCGTTCAGCGGTTTTCAGTTATGGAACTGGGGTAAAAGTGAGTCCCGGCAGATAAAGCTGAATATAACATACAGATTCGGAAAGCAAAAAGCTAGTTCACATACTAGTAACTTTAATGAAATTGATAGATTATAATTAAATGGATATGGAAGAAAAAAAGTAAAGACTACGAGATATTGGTCCGTTACATGCTTCCCGATGGCATTCTGGATTACTTCGAGATCACCAAGATAGGCGAAGAGGTTACTAACGAGAAGGACGAAACGGCACTGCAATACGACCTGTTCACCTTCCTCTCCAACAAGGACGGCCACGGCAGGAAGGGCACGCTGGTAGCCGCTGTCAAAGGGACGACCGTTGCTGACGTGACGAGGCATCTTGAGAAGACGGCAATAATTCTTCATGAAACCGACCAACAAGGTGTACTGTCTTTTTCTAAAAATCCAGTTTGGCTCCATAAAAACATGGCGGTTTGGCATGGTGCGCAAAAGAGGGGAAAGACCCCTCCTAACTGCCCCTAAAAATGAATATAACTTCATCGGCCTACGAAGTTAACTTCATAGGCCTACGAAGCTATATTCATAGGCCTACGAAGCTATATTCATTTTTTACCCCACTTTTGAGCCTATTCGAGGGCGGTGGTCCTGTTGCCTGGCTTGCATGAGAAATATGCTTGTTCGCGTGCGTCTTTCCGTCCCGAACCCATCCCGAGACCATCCCGAACGGTGGGCGATGGGTTTTGGGCCTCCCCAAAGAGGGCAGGAGGGGGTGCTCATGTCCGCTACGGCCACTT
>ULSF01042309.1_pt1 | contig 13389 bp, 10 predicted proteins | sample 1956121 | NCBI WGS metagenome assembly ULSF01 (sample SAMEA4835701, study PRJEB28245) | human gut metagenome | biome: gut microbiome; material: fecal sample | place: Denmark | collected 2008
CATGTCGTCCTGCGATTCTCTGGAAACCATTTTAAGAGAATTGGTGGGGCAAACGCCTACGCAGACACCGCAGCCCATGCAGTCCATGGGAGAAACGGCCAGCGTGTAGGTGTAAACTTTTCCTACAGGTCTCTTGCCTTTTTTCAAATTCTCAGGTGCACCCGCAAGCTCTTTTTCATCCAATGCAAAAGGACGGATTGTTGCATGAGGGCAAACAAAGGAACAGCGGTTGCACTGGGCGCAGGTTTCGTTGTTCCATTCGGGAACCATAACGGCAACACCACGCTTTTCATAAGCGGATGCTCCCTGTTCAAAGGTACCGTCAACATGATCCACAAAAGCGGAAACAGGAAGCATGTCACCGTTCATTTTCGCAACGGGCTTCATGATGCCATCAACCATTTTAATCAGTTTGGCACGTCCTTTTTCGGTGGGTGCTTCCGCGATATCTTTGGCATCGGCCCAAGAGGCGGGAACGTCAATTTTTACAAACGCGGTGGCGCCGGCGTCAATGGCTTTGTGGTTCATATCCACAACATCCTGACCCTTTTTCATATAGGATTTTGTCGCCGCGTCCTTCATGTGCTGAATGGCTTCTTCCTGAGGCATAACCTTCGCCAGGGCAAAGAAAGCCGACTGAAGAATCGTATTGGTACGCTTACCCATACCGATTTGAGCCGCAAGATCGATTGCGTTCACGGTATAAAGCTGAATATTATTTTTGGCGATGTATCGTTTCGCTTCCCCACTGAGTTTTTCTTCCAGTTCCTTTGCGTCCCACTGACAGTTGATTAGGAACACGCCGCCGGGTTTTACATCGTTAACCATACGGTATCCTTTTTCTACATAGGAAGGATTATGGCAGGCGACAAAATCCGCCTTGTTGATGTAATAGGGGCTTTTGATGGCCTTATCGCCGAAGCGAAGGTGAGAGATCGTAATACCGCCTGTCTTTTTGGAATCATACTGGAAGTATGCCTGTACATTTTTATTGGTATAGTCACCGATAATTTTAATGGAGTTTTTGTTGGCGCCTACGGTACCGTCGCCGCCAAGTCCCCAGAACTTGCACTCAATCGTGCCTTCCGCCGCGGTATTGGGCGCGGGCTTTTCTTCGAGGGAAAGATGGGTAACATCATCGTTAATACCGATGGTGAATTGCGTTTTCGGCTCATCCTTTGTCAATTCCTCATAAACAGCAAAGATGCTGGAGGGAGGGGTATCCTTGGAACCGAGGCCGTAGCGACCGCCGATAATCTGCGCTTCAATGCCCTTGGTGGCAAGTGCGGTAACTACATCCATATAAAGAGGTTCACCTAACGCGCCGGGTTCTTTGGTTCTGTCCAGAACGGCAATCTTTTTTGCCGTTGCAGGAATGGCTTCTACCAGTTTTTCCGCTGAGAAAGGACGATACAGACGAACCTTTACCAAGCCGACTTTCTCGCCTTTGGCAATAAGATAATCAATGACTTCTTCCGCCACGTCGCAGATAGAACCCATCGCGATAATGACTCTTTCGGCATCGGGCGCGCCGTAGTAGTTGAACAGCTTATAATCGGTGCCGAGTTTTTCATTGACTTTATTCATGTATTTTTCAACAATAGCCGGTACCGCCTGATAATATGCATTGCAGGCCTCGCGATGCTGGAAGAAGATATCCCCGTTCTCGTGGCTGCCGCGCATTACGGGATGCTCAGGATTCAGCGCGCGCTTGCGGAACGCAGCAACGGCGTCCATATTGCACATTTCTTTTAAATCTTCATAATCCCAAACGGCAACTTTCTGGATTTCATGAGAAGTTCTGAATCCGTCAAAGAAATTCAGGAAAGGAACCCGGCTTTCAATAGCGGCAAGGTGGGCCACCGGAGCAAGATCCATCACTTCCTGCGGATTGGTTTCGGCCATCATGGCAAACCCTGTTTGACGGCAAGCGTAAACGTCGGAATGGTCACCGAAAATATTCAGCGCATGGGACGCAACGCAGCGCGCCGAAACATGGAATACGCAGGGCAGCAATTCGCCCGCGATTTTATACATATTGGGAATCATCAGCAACAAACCTTGGGAAGCCGTATAGGTGGTAGTAAGCGCACCGGCGGCGAGGGATCCGTGCACGGTACCGGCGGCACCCGCTTCCGACTGCATTTCCACAACCTTAACGGTAGTACCGAAGATGTTTTTTTGGCCGGCCGCCGCCCATTGGTCAACATAATCCGCCATAGGGCTGGAAGGGGTAATCGGATAGATTCCCGCGACCTCGGTAAAAGCGTAGCTGACATAGGCCGCCGCGTTATTACCGTCCATGGTCTTAAATTTTCTAGCCATATTCAAAAGTCCTCCTAAAAATATTTTATACGGTAAAGCCGTATGTTTAAAGCATTATAAAAAGGTAAAATTTTTATTCTTATATATGATACTACTTTTGAGCGATTTCGTAAACCGAATTTGCGTATTTTTCCAAGGAAATTTATAAAAGGTACAAAATATTTTTAATACGGACCGATATAAAAAAATTTCTTCATCATAATATTTGTAATTTTGCAAAAGATATGTTGCGCCTTAAGAAAAAAAAGAATCTTCGGAGATTTCCGGTTGAGCAATCTCTTAGGAAAGCGCTTGAGCCGCCTTTGCCTCACAGCGAACCGCGAGGTAAAATCGGCCAAAGAAAAATCTTATGGCAGGAGCAAAAGCGCTCGTTGCCTTTTCGATGGCCGCTCTCTGCCTTATCGTTGGCCATGGGCGGATTTTCTTGTGCCGAAACCCCGGCTCCGCCAATGTCTTTTTCAATATCATCCGCGGTTTCTTCCTGCCGTTGCCCATCCCATTGGTGAATGCAAACCTATTGTTCGTCCGGATGCACGCAATCGCCTATAAAAATTTTTCTGTCACCGATAGAGAATGATTTTGAGACCAATCGCCACATATTTGAAACAAATTTCTATAGCTGCTTGCTCAAATACTATGTCTTATATCGTCTGATTGATCGTGAATCGGGCGCCTTTGGATTTTATTTGAGCCGTTCAGCCTTAACGCAGATTTTCCCTGTTCGCTGCTTTTTTTCTTATATATCATCATATCATCTACAGTTTTTCTTCTAAAATTCACCAACAAAACATTGACATTTTTATTTTAATGATATACAATATCAATAATAAAAGTTGGTATTCAGCCAATAAAAATAAAGGAGGATAAAAAAATGAAAAAGTTTGTATGTCAGATTTGCGGTTATGTTTACGAGGGTCCCGAAGCACCGGCGCAATGCCCCGTTTGTAAAGCACCCGCTTCCAAATTTATAGAACAAACCGCGGCTACCGTTTACGCCGCCGAGCACATTGTAGGCTCTGCCCAAGGCGTTGACGCTGAAATTTTAGAAGGTTTAAAGCAGAACTTTGACGGAGAATGCAGTGAGGTAGGCATGTATCTTGCCATGAGCCGCGTAGCTGACAGAGAAGGGTATCCGGAAATTGCCGAAGCTTTTAAACGCTATGCCTTTGAAGAGGCCGAGCATGCGGCAAAATTTGCCGAGCTTTTAGGTGAAGTAGTAACGAACTCTACCAAAAAAAATCTGGAGCTTCGCGCAGCGGCCGAGCATGGTGCCTGCGAAGGCAAATTCCAGCTTGCTAAACGCGCAAAAGAACTGAATCTGGACGCTATTCATGACACCGTACATGAAATGGCTCGTGACGAGGCCCGCCACGGCTGCGGATTCGCGGGACTTTTAAAAAGATTTTTCGGTTAAGCAAAACACCGAAAAAGCGGCGGTATATAAAAGCATTCGTATTCTTTAACGGATGCTTTTTATTTATTAAATTTCATATTTAAATTTTTTAAATAAAACCGGCACATTACAAAAAAGGGTGAGGCGAATTCATCCAATAATATCCGTTTAAAAAAGCGCCGTTCAAGCGAACGCGTGAGAAATTTGCTTTCATTTTCTAACAGCGAACAATATGGCAACAGGGTACCATCGCTGCGGAGCATGGCATTCGCCGTTCTTTTCAGCGACAGAACCTTCATCCTTAATGTTAGAACGGTCTGTTTTCTTGTGTCGCGCATCAAGCTTAAATCATCTCCCAAAAAGTTCTCGGCTCCGGGAGCTTATCTCATGGATAATTTCAAAGCTATTCTCTTTTCCTTGTTTTGCCTTTCGAACAACGCGTATTGGATACTGATTTGTCGCCGTTACCCCCGGATTTTTTTCAGGGTATACGTTCCCTGTAGATTAAAAATCCTCTTTACGTCAACGCAAGCAACTTATGGAATCCCGAAACACATCCTCTCAAATTCATCGGAAACACCTAATTTTTTGCGGCAAACAGATTTTGCTTTTGCTCTTTTTACAACGGAATCTTATGACAGCTTTCTCTTTCTTGCTGTCTTTTTTGTCACGCATTGCTGCAGCACATAGAAAAATATAAAAATATTTCCGTCTGTCGAATGTTAAAAAATAGCCATCGGTACAAAAAATTTTTATGCGCCGCATCGAGGGTTCTCCACGATTAAGCGCCCCATCCAGACGATTTACGCTCTTCCTGCGCTCTTTGAGGTAAAAAATTACCCTCTTCTGAGGGCAAACCAGTCTGTTGAAAAACCTGCTCGTGAATAGGTGCAAAAGTAAAATTTTTATACAGCACATCGACGAATTTCCGAACAGGGTTTCCCATCGTCAATGTCCACCCGGGATGTTTTATGCTCTTGGGGATAAAATTTTGCCCTTTCATCGCCATTAAAAAAAAGCGGCCGAAAACGTTACTGTATAACTTTTTTCGGCCGTGTGATTTTTTTCAGACTCCGGAATATTGAAAAAAAATATTTACAATCACTTCCGCTGCGTCTATAATAAATAGGAAAAACATAACGGAGGGATAAAAAATGATTTTTGAGCAATATGACCGTATTGTATTTGCGGGAGATTCGGTAACGGATAACGGCAGTGGGAATCCTGTGGGAGAAGAGCCTCATCAGTTGGGGAGCGGCTATGTACATATCGTGCATGCCATGCTGGCTTCCTATTATCCTGAAATTACAGTGCGCGTAACCAATTCGGGGATCAGCGGTGATACCAGCCGTATGCTGTTGGCACGCTTTCAGCGCGATGTAGTGGATCTTGCGCCGCAGTGGGTATCTATCTGCATCGGTATTAACGATGTATGGCGTCAGTTTGATACGCCGGCGGCAAGAGATCAGCATGTACTGCCGGAAGAGTATCACAACAATATAGAACGTATGATTACCATGATTCAACCGACGGTAAAGGGAATTTTTTTAGCTTCCCCGTATTATATGGTGCTGGATAAAAACGAGCCGATGCGCGCGCGCATGGATGAATATACCGATATTTGCCGGCGTCTGGCACAGAAACACGGATGCGTTTTTATTGATTTTCAAAAGATGTTTGATCAATATCTGGCTTTACGGACTTCCTATAGTGTTTCTTTTGACAGAGTGCATCCCAATCTGACAGGTGCTGCACTGATGGCCAGGGAATTTTTGAAAGCTTTTGAATTTGATTTTTTACATACCGCCCTATGATTACGCAAAGAGCGCTGAATAAGCGTTCTTTTTGTTTTTGGGAAAATGTCACATCCGCGGTCGAATACGAAATAATCAAGCTATGATAAAAGAGAAAACAAAAAGGCATCTTTACAAAGCAGAAAAAAGGTGGTACGATATGAGTGTATTCGATAAAGCGGCGGAAAAACTGCTACATCTTTCAAAAAACGACGCCAATGCATGGGTTAAGCGTATAAATGACAGCTCTAAGGATATCCGATTTTGCAAAGGACAAGCAGCGGAAGATTCGGTTACCCGCACTTGCGCGCTTTGCGTGGCATTGAATCGCACAATATTTAAAAAGGATAACAAGCCGGAATATTTTCATCCGCACTGCAAATGCGAGTGGAAACAGGTTGAACTGCGCGAAGTGACGCTGGATTTTCCGATGAAGAAGATTACGCAATATTTGCTGATTCATCCAAGCAAAAGCAAATTAATGAACTCTTGGGGATACACAATGGAGGATGCGCAGGAAATTTATAATACAATAGCGGAAAATGCGAAAAATCAATATTTAAACGGAGAATATACGCTCGGAAGATTAAATGAAAACGGGCAGCGTATTGAAATAAAATGTACATTAAACGGAAAAAAAGATAAATCCGGTCAAACCTATAGTTTTATAACGGGATGGATGGTATATCCCAACGGAATGCTGCATAACAACACACCTTACGCAAAAGCAAATGAAAAGGAGGAAATTGTATGAAATATTTAGACAGAGTACGCATTCTCAGCGACGATTATGAAGAATTCGGCATTAAACGCGGAGATGAAGGACATCTTTTGAATGCTGAAATCCGGTCAGGCAGATTTTTATTTTTTCGGGATAATCCGGAAACCGGAGAAGATGATCGTGATGCCGCGGTAAAAATAAGTGATATGGAATTGGTAAAAGACTGGGGTATGACCGATGAACAAATTTTAAATGCTTTACCGGGTCATGATCCGGAATGGTGGTGCAAAGTGGAAGACGGTTATATTTGGAATTTAAAGGGTGAAAAGAAAAACAAAATCCCGTATGATTACGATAGCTGAAAAAAAGAGATCTCTCAAGGTGACAGTAACTTGAGAGGTCTCTTTTTTGTTAAAAGAAAACGCTGTTGTTTCCTTTTTTATTTTATTTTTTCATCTACACCGTTCCAGACCTTGCACATGGTCCAAGGAATATCCGGATCATTCCAAAAAGGATCATTTTCCGGAAGTCCCAGGGGCAGAAAAGCTGTGGAACAAAGATACAGACTGCCGGTGGAAATATACGTTTCGGCCAAGCTGGTCTGAAAGCCGCACAAGCCGATCTTCAGCCAACCGTTTTCATCAAAGGTGTTTTCCGCCTCCAATGTGCGCCGAATAGCGGCTTCCAGAGCCCCCCGTACCTGAGCAGGCTTGCACAAAGGAGTAAGATTGTGCAGTAACGCGGCTTGCGCCAAACAATGAAAGGCGCCGCATCGATAAGTAATAGAGCGTCCCAGCGGCGGATAGCTGCCATCCGGAGAAATCATCGATTCCTGCACCGCGGCATATCGAGCCGCACGCTGAACCACCTGCTGTCGGAACTGTTCCATCTGTTCCCGTCGGTCTCCGTAATATGCGCCGACTCTTGCTGTGATATCCACCAGCATAGGATGAATTACATAACTGTTGTAAAAATCAAAAGCAAAGGATTCGCCGTCGCCATAGGCGCCGTCGCCCTTATACCATTTTTCAAAAGCAAACAGAGCATAGTCCACATGCATCATGTCCGGTTTTTCCCCCATTCGGGCAAGCGCCGTTTGTATCATGGCGGAAAACAACAGCCAATTGCTGCGATAGCTTCGGATCTGCGCGCTCTTTTTAAAACAGGCGATCACATTCTCCTTTACGCGATCCTCCAGCTTTTCCCACAGTTCATTCGGCGCGCGCAGGATCGCCTGCCCTAAAAAGGCAGCGTCCACCAAAGGCTGCGCGCCTACAGCATCGGAAAAATTACAGGCTACCGGTGAATCGGGGTCGGTTGCCGCATCGATCGCTTCTCTGGATAAAGCCGCATACTTTTGCCGCAGCGCTTCTTCCGAAGAAGAGAGTTGTTTTTGCTCTAACCACGGAGCCATTCCGCAAAGCAGACGGCCGATCGCTTCCAAATACATAACCGACAGTCGCTGTTCATTCCCTGCCTCCGGCATCTTTTTTGTTCGAGTAACAAAAGTATCCAACACAGGGTCTGCCAGCTGCAGCAGTTTTTTTATCCAATATTCTCGCATAACGATTCCTCCTGTAAAAATAAAAGATATCAGGGGCAGTATATCATTTTGCTGACTCCGCGTCAAGATTCAAACAGATTTTATTTGCTTTTTTATTTTTTATTATCTGTTTTTAAAGCTTTGGCGCAAAGATAAAAATTACTGAAAGATTGTGTTAAAAATGTGAAAAAAATCGCTTGTCGAAAAAAAGAAATTATGGTATGCTACGTATATAATTTTTCTTTTAAAAAGGATTTTTTATGCAGATTCTAAAGGATAAAATTATAAAAGAAGGAAAAGTTCTGCCGGGCAATGTTCTTAAGGTAGACAGCTTTCTGAATCATCAGCTTGACATGGCTCTTTTTTCCGCCATGGGCAGGCAGCTTGCCGCGCTTTTTTCCAATGCGGGCGTTACCAAGATTCTTACCGTGGAGGCTTCTGGAATCGGTTTGGCCTGCATGGTATCGCAATATCTCGGCTGCGTTCCGGTAGTGTTCGGCAAAAAACATAAAACGCTGAATCGGGATGCCAATGTATACAGCACTCCGATTTTTTCTTTCACACATAATACGCAGTATGAAGTTACCATCGCGCGCCGCTTTCTTTCAGAAAAAGATACCGTTCTTATTATTGATGATTTTTTAGCCAACGGTGAGGCGGTGCACGGGCTTATGGATATCATTGCCCAGGCCGGGGCTTCTCTTGCAGGCGTGGGCATCGCAGTGGAAAAAGGCTTTCAGGGTGGTGGGGACAAGCTTCGTGCCCGGGGTATACGAGTGGAATCTTTAGCGATTATTGACCGTATGGATCAAACCGGTATCCTATTCCGCGCGTAAGGGTACTATTTCTTTTTGATGTAAATTAATTTTACATATATGTAATATTTGCCAAAAGGCAAGGAGGAGTTTATATGAAAAAGTTTGTTGTTATGCTGATGGCAGTATGCATGCTTTTTGCGGCAACTGCGTGCAACGGCACCACAAACGAAGCCGGAGAGGACGAATTTAAAATCGGCGTTATTCTGCTTCATAACGAGACGGTAGGCTATGATAAAAACTTCATAGACGCTGTTGAGGCCGCCGCTGCGGAATTGGGATTAAAGGAATCTCAAATTGTTTATAAAAAAGATGTTCCTGAAGATTCCAAGTGCTATGATGCTTGTGTAGAACTTGCTGAAGAGGGCTGCGATGTTATTTTTGCCGACAGCTTCAGTCATGAAGCTTATGTGATTCAGGCGGCAAAAGAATATCCGAACATTCAGTTCCTGCATGCTACCGGACAGAATGCGCTTATTGAGAATCTGCCCAATTTCCATACGGCTTTTGCCAATATCTATGAGGCCAGATATCTTGCCGGTGTAACCGCCGGACTGAAACTGAACCAGCTGATTGCCGACGGAACCATTACGGAAGAACAAGCCCTGATCGGTTATGTAGGCGCATGGCCTTTTGCCGAGGTTATTTCAGGCTATACCTCCTTTTTCCTTGGTGCCAGAAGCGTTTGCCCCAGCGCAACGATGCGTGTAACCTATACCAGTTCTTGGGCCGATTATGCAAAGGAAAAAGAAGCGGCCAATAAGCTCATCAACGAAGGCTGTGTGCTTATCAGTGAGCATGCCGACACCAACGGTTCTCCCGAAGCTTGTGAGGAAGCTATGAATAACGGTAAGATTGCTTATCATGTAGGTTACAATATTGACTTTACTTCCGTTGCTCCTACCGCGAACTTGGTATCTTCCAAGATCAACTGGACGCCTTACTTTGTATATGCCTTCGGCAACGCGATGAAAGGCGAGGCCATTGATACCGATTGGTGCGCCGGTCTGGAAAAAGGCTCCGTTCTTTTGATGGGTTATAACGATGCCAATGTTACCGCTGAAATGAAGAGCCAGGTAGAAGAAGTTTCTCAAAAAATTCAAAGCGGCGAAGTAAAAGTATTTGATACTTCTACTTTTACCGTTACCAATACCGAGGTATTGGAACAAAACAATATTACTTCCGATATCTATAAAGTGGATGAAGAAGGACATCTTACCGAGTATATGGCCGATGCGGTTGCCGATGCAAACTATACGCCCGACACACAGGTCATTCAGGACGGCTGCTTCCAGGAATCTACCGTACGTTCCGCACCGTATTTCAACGTGATTATCGACGGTGTTATTTTGGATAAAGCTGAATAATTACGGGTTTTCAGTTTAGCGGAGGGCATAAACTCTCCGCTAAACATTTTCGTTTGCTTATAAAAAAGGTTGAATAAATTTTAACGTTTTTTATAAACAAATTATTTTTCTGTTTTTGGGGAGGGCTTTTATGGAGAACCACGCGGCGATAGAGCTGAAGGGAATTACCAAGCGTTTTGGATCCGTGGTTGCCAATGCCGATATCTCTCTTTCTGTCAATAAGGGAGAGATTCTTTCTGTTTTGGGGGAGAACGGCAGCGGAAAAACCACGCTGATGAATATGCTTTCGGGCATTTATCATCCTGACGAGGGACAAATTTTCGTTAACGGACAAGAGGCGATCATTAATTCGCCTCGAGACGCCTTTACGTATAAAATCGGTATGATTCACCAGCATTTTAAACTGGTAAACGTACTCACCGCAACGGAAAATATTATTTTAGGATTAAAAGAAAAAGGCAGATACAATGTAGCCAAAGCCGCCGTAAAAGTTCGGGAAATCTGCAAAGCCTACGGGTTTGAAATCGATCCGGAAAAAAAGATCTATGAAATGAGTGTTTCGGAAAAGCAGACGGTGGAGATTATTAAGGTAATTTATCGCGGAGCGGAAATTTTGATTTTAGATGAGCCTACGGCCGTACTGACGCCGCAGGAAACGGTCAAGCTGTTTGAAATTCTGCGCAACATGAAAAAAGACGGCAAATCAATTATTATCATTACGCATAAACTGCATGAAGTTTTAGAAATTTCAGATCGCGTAGCGGTACTGCGCAAGGGACGCTTTGTAGGAATGGTCGAAACCCGAAATGCAACGGAAAGTTCCCTGACGGAAATGATGGTAGGCAAAGCAATCAGCCTGAATATCGAGCGCACTCAACCGCACGACAATGTAACTCGTCTTACACTGACAAATGTAAGTATGGTGAACAAAGAAGGCGTAAGCGTACTGAAAAATGTAAATTTTACGGCTAAAGCAGGCGAAATTTTAGGCATTGCCGGAGTAGCGGGAAGCGGTCAGAAAGAGCTGCTGGAGGCGATTGCCGGATTGCAGCACATTCAAAGCGGCAGTATCCTTTATAACAATCCGCAAACCGGACAGGAGGAAAATTTAAGAGATAAAACGCCGCTGCAAATCAGGAATTTAGGCGTACGCCTTTCCTTTGTTCCGGAAGATCGTTTAGGTATGGGGCTTGTAGGCAATATGGGAATTACCGATAACGTAATGCTGCGCAGTTATAAAAAAGGAAAAGGTATTTTTCTGCATCGGAAACAGCCTAAAGATCTGGCAAGCCGCATTATCCGTGAGCTGGAGGTTGTTACCCCTGACAGTGAAACGCCGGTACGCCGCCTTTCAGGCGGAAATGTACAAAAGGTGCTGGTTGGGCGTGAAATTGCAGCGTCCCCCACGGTACTGATGGCCGCCTATCCGGTACGCGGTTTGGATATCAATTCTTCTTACACGATTTATAATCTTTTGAACAAACAAAAGGAAAACGGTACGGCCGTCATTTTTGTAGGCGAGGATTTGGATGTTTTGATAGAACTTTGTGACCGCATTTTAGTAATGTGTCATGGACAGATCAGCGGCGTAGTAGACGGACGCAACGTTACAAAAGAAGCAATCGGTTTAATGATGACTACGGTAAAAGAGAATAAGGAAAAGGAGGAGGCTTGATATGCACCATTCAAACAGTCATGAACCCTTGATACGGCTTTCCAAGCGAACGGATATTTCCGTTTTTAAAGCAATTTTGGTGCGAGCAATAGCCGTTATAACGGCACTGATTTTCTGCGCGGTGATCGTTATGCTGATTACCGGCGGCAAAACAGGATTTTTTGAGGTGTATTCCGAAATGTTTCGCGGTGCATTTGGCTCTACCAGAAGAATCACTATGCTGCTGCGTGATATTTCAGCGCTGCTGTGTATCGGTCTGGCGTTAGCACCGGCTTTTCGGATGCGGTTCTGGAATATCGGCGCTGAAGGACAAACCATTATCGGCGCGCTGGCGGCTGTGGCGATCATTAAGCTAATGCCCTCTCTTCCACTGCCGGCTATGCTGGCGGTTATGTTTCTGGTAAGTGTGATTGCCGGTGCGCTTTGGGCAATGATCCCCGCGTTTTTTAAAGCAAAATTCAACACTAATGAAACACTTTTTACCTTGATGATGAACTATGTTGCTATGCAGCTGGTCAGCTGCTGCGTGATTCTATGGGAGCGTCAGCCCGGATCCAACGACGTGGGTATTCTTCAAGGCGGCAGCTTTCCCAAAGTATTTGGGGTGGATTACGGCATCAACCTGATCGTGGTCGCGGTTTTGACGGCTATTGCCTATATCTATCTGAAATACTCTAAACAGGGCTATGAAATTGCCGTTGTGGGCGAAAGCGTCAGTACGGCAAAGTATATCGGCATTAATGTAAAAACGGTTATTATCCGAACTATGGCAATTTCCGGAGCCGTATGCGGCTTGGCCGGATTTTTACTGATCGCCGGCACGCATCATACCATCAATACCGGTATTGTGGACGGCGACGGCTTTACCGCCATTATTGTCGCTTGGCTGGCAAAGCTGAATCCTATTTTTATGCTGATGACTTCGTTCCTGGTTGTATTCCTGAACCGAGGAACGGCTCAAATTGCCTCCAGCTGCGGCCTCAACAGTTATGCTTCCGATATTATCATCGGCGTGATGCTCTTCTTTATTATCGGCTGTGAATTCTTTATCAATTATAAGGTTTCCTTCCGAAACGCGCATAAAAAGGAGGCGGAATAAAATGGAAACGATTGCATATTTTTTGCAGCGGGCGATTGCCCAAGCACTGCCGTTGCTCTACGGTTCCACAGGTGAAATCATTACCGAAAAATCAGGTAATTTGAATTTGGGAATCCCCGGAATCATGATTTCCGGCGGTGTCGCCGGCATGATCAGTGCCGTTATCTATGAAAAATCAGTAGAAAATCCCGTCGGCTGGATCAGCCTGTTGATTTCCTTTTGCTGCGCTATTCTTTTTGCCGCGCTGGTTTCGCTGATTTATTGCTTTCTTACCGTTACTCTGCGGGCAAACCAGAACGTTACGGGACTGGCAATTACAATTTTCGGTACCGGCTTTGGTAATTTCTTTGGCGGCGCTATCGGCAAATTATTGGGCGTACAGGATATTTCAATTCTGACAACAGTGGAGGCTTATAAGACGACATTGCCTTTTGCCAAAGACACCGGTATTTTGGGAACAATTTTTTTACAGCATGGGTTCTTGTTTCCGCTGGGGGTAATCATCGCGCTGGCGGCGGCATATATTATCAAGCGTACCCGTACGGGACTGAACCTACGCGCTGTGGGTGAAAATCCTGCTACGGCCGACGCAGCGGGAATTAACGTAACCAAATACAAGTATCTCGCTACCTGTATCGGCGGCGCTATTGCCGGGTTA
>ULSF01012597.1_pt1 | contig 13328 bp, 10 predicted proteins | sample 1956121 | NCBI WGS metagenome assembly ULSF01 (sample SAMEA4835701, study PRJEB28245) | human gut metagenome | biome: gut microbiome; material: fecal sample | place: Denmark | collected 2008
GTTTCTGGAGGCGGACACCAAGACCATTATCAACCGCTATAAGGAGACACGGCGGAGCCATCCTCTGTGCGGTGACGGAGCCTCCATCGAAGAAGCGGTAGCGCGGGAACGGGCGATGCTGGCACCGGTGCGGGCGCAGGCGGACCTGGTGCTGGACACGTCGGCATTTTCTGCGGCCAAGCTGCGTAGCACACTGCTGACGCTGCTGGGCGGCGGCAGCGGTGGAGGACTGCATGTGACGGTGCTGTCCTTCGGGTTCAAGAACGGCCTGCCACCGGAGGCAGACCTGGTGCTGGACGTGCGGTTTTTGCCAAACCCCTACTATGTGCCGGAGTTAAAAAGGCTGACCGGGCTGGATGTGGCGGTGCGCGACTATGTGATGAACGCGGCGGCCACGGAGGAATTCTGGCGGCGTCTGACGCCGATGGTAGATTATTTGCTGCCCCAGTACCGACAGGAGGGGCGGACGGAGCTGGTGCTGGCTATAGGCTGTACCGGCGGTCGGCACCGATCTGTGGCTGTGGCGCACCGGCTGGCGGCATACATTGACGCGCTGGGCTTTTCCGTGGCGGAAAGCCACAGGGATATGGGGCGGTAAGTGTGTTCCGCACCTGCGGTCGGAGCAAAAACAGGAGACGATGTATGAGCAAATACGATAAACTCTGGGAATATGTGTTTAAGGATGGACGGGATCAATTTACGCTGTCGTTCGAGGAAATAGGACGTATTGCCGGTGTGCCCATCGACCACGCCATCCTAACGTATAAAAAGGAGCTTGCGGCATACGGCTACCGGGTGGAAAAGATATCCATGAAGGCAAAAACGGTGGCTTTCCGCCGTGCGGAACAGCGAGGTGAAGAGTCATGATCTCATTTGCGGGAAAGGTAAAAAATGAACTGTGCCGCGTGGGGATAGGCCGCCAGTGCTGCGCCCGGGCCGAGGGCTACGGTGTGCTGCTGTACGGCAACACGTTCACGCCCGGAGAGATACGGATCATCACGGAGAACGGAGACTTCGCCGCACGGCTGCCAAAGCTGTTTCAGAAGGCTTTTGGGGTGAAATTCGACCGGGTACCGGAGGAAACGAACGGCAAAGGAAAGCTGATCTTCGGCATCACAGTGCCGGAAAAGCTGGAAAAGATCATCAACACACTGGGCTACGATGCGCGGCAGCTGACGGCGCTGCACGTGAACTTCGGAATACTGGAGGAGGACTGTTGCCGGACGGCGTTTCTGCGGGGGGCATTTTTGGCGGGAGGCAGCGTCACCGACCCAGAGAAGCGGTACCATCTGGAGCTGGCCACCAGTCATGTGCCGGCCAGCCGGGAGGTACAGGCGCTGATGGAGGAGATGGGGTTCCTGCCACGTTCCATACGGCGCGGCGCTGATGCACTTCTGTACTTCAAGCAGTCAGAGCACATCGAGGACTTTCTGACGAAGATCGGCGCACCGGCGGCGGCCATGGACATCATGACGGCCAAAGTGGATAAGGAGATACGCAACGGCGCCAACAGGGCTATGAACTGCGATATGGCCAACGTAAACAAGACATTGGACGCGGCGCAGGAGCAGGTGGGCGCCATCGAGAAGCTGCGCCGCAGCGCCCGGTGGGATACGCTGCCGGAAAAGCTGCGGCAAACCGCGGCGCTGCGGCTGGAATATCCGGAGTTGTCGCTGGTACAGCTGGCAGAGAAGTGCGATCCGCCGGTAACGAAGTCGTGCATGAACCATCGAATGAGAAAGTTGATGGAGGAGGCTAAGGAGCTATGAACATGAGAGAACGGTGCGAACGCGCGGAGGCGTACAGAAAAAACGGGGCCAACTGCGCCCAGGCGCTGCTGGCGGCATTCACAGATGTGATGGGTATTACGGAGACCCAGGCACTGGCTGTCGGTGCGGGGTTAGGCGGCGGCGTGCGAAGCGGGAACATCTGTGGGGCGGTAAACGCGCCTGTGATGATCCTGGGCTGCGCGTTTCCGGAAATGGCCGCCAGCAAGGCGAAATCCGCGGAGATCACCAAGCAATACCAGCGGCGGTTTATGGAGAGATTTAAGCATCTCAACTGCCGGGAACTGCTGGCGGAGAAGGAATTGCAGCCCACTGACACGGCCATGGCACTGGCGGCGGGGGATCACTGTGGGCTGCTTATTCTCAGCGCGGCGGAGATACTGTGCGGGATGATAGGGGAGAAGTAAAGGAGAACAGGTATGGGATTTGTGCATCTGCATGTACATACGGAATACAGTCTGCTGGACGGTGCGTGCCGGATACGTGACCTGCCGAAGCTGGTAAAGGAGCTGGGGCAGACGGCCTGCGCTATTACCGACCACGGCGTTATGTACGGCGCAGTGGACTTTTACCGCGCCTGCAAGGCGGAGGGCATCCATCCCATCATCGGGTGCGAGGTATATGTGGCGCGTCGGACACGGTTCGACAAGCAGCATGAGTTTGATGCAGAGTCGCGGCATCTGGTGCTGCTGTGCAAGAACGAGATGGGGTACCGAAACCTATCATACATGGTGTCGCAGGCGTATATCGAGGGGTTCTATATCAAGCCGCGTATCGATATGGAGCTGCTGCGCGCCCATTCCGACGGGCTGATCGCCCTGTCGGCCTGTTTGGCAGGAGAAATTCCCAAGCGGCTGATGAATGGTGACTACAACGGGGCCAAGGCATATGCACTGGAGATGCGGGGAATTTTCGGTGAGGACTTTTACCTGGAATTACAGGACCACGGCATCGCCGAGCAGACCGAGGTGAACCGGGGTCTTTTGCGGCTGCACAACGAAACGGGGATACCCCTGGTGTGTACCAATGATGCCCACTATCTGCGGAAGGAGGATGCAGAAAACCACGACGTGCTGCTGTGCATCCAGACCGGCAAGACGGTGGATGACGAGAACCGAATGCGGTATGAGCCGCGGAATTTCTATATCCGTTCCACAGAGGAGATGGAGACGCTGTTCGCCGGGTATCCGGACGCGGTGGCCAACACGGAAAAGATCGCGGAGAAGTGTCAGCTGGAATTCACCTTCGGCAAGTACCACTTGCCGGAATTCAAGCTGCCGGAGGGGTATGACTCACCTACATATCTGCGTAAACTATGCGATGAGGGGTTTGCCCGGCGGTACGGTCAGGCAAAGCCGGAATACCGGAAGCAGCTGGATTATGAGCTGGATATGATCGAGAAAATGGGCTTTACGGACTATTTCCTCATTGTGTCGGACTTTGTGCGGTACGCCAAGAGCCGGGGAATACCGGTGGGACCAGGGCGCGGCAGCGCGGCCGGATCTATGGTGTCTTACTGCCTGGAGATCACGGACATCGATCCCATGAAGTACGATCTGTACTTTGAGCGGTTCCTGAACCCGGAGCGTGTGTCTATGCCGGATATCGACATGGACTTCGGCGACACGCGGCGGGGTGAGGTGGTGGAATATGTCCGCAAAAAATATGGCGACGACCATGTAGCCCAGATCGTGACCTTCGGTACCATGGCCGCCCGAGCAGCCATACGGGATGTGGGCCGGGCACTGAACATGACCTACGCCGAGGTGGATGTTGTGGCGAAGCTGGTACCGGCAGGGCCGGGGGCGCTGCATATTACCTTGCAGGAGGCGCTGAAGCTCTCGAAGCAACTGGCGGATATGTACCGGGAGGAGCCAAAGGTCAAAAAGCTCATCGACACAGCCATGGCGCTGGAGGGAATGCCGCGGCACGCATCTACCCACGCGGCGGGCGTGGTCATCACAAAACTGCCGGTGTATGAATATGTGCCGCTGGCACGGAACGACGATGCGGTAGTATGCCAGTATGTGATGACGACTCTGGAGGAACTGGGCCTGCTGAAAATGGACTTTCTGGGGCTGCGGAACCTGACGGTGCTGGATGACGCCGTGAAGATGGTGCAGCAGCGGGAGCCAGAGTTCGCGCTGAGCAAAATACCGGACGACGACGCGGAGACCTATGACATGATCTCCCGAGGACAGACGGCGGGCGTGTTCCAGATCGAGTCCACGGGCATGACCGGTGTGTGCGTGGGGCTGAAGCCACAGAGTATTGAGGATATCACCGCCGTGATCGCGCTGTACCGTCCGGGACCAATGGAGTCCATTCCGAGGTTTATCGCCTGCAAGCACGACCCGAAGCTGGTGACGTATAAGCACCCAAGGCTGGTGCCTATCCTGTCGGTCACCTACGGGTGCATCGTGTACCAGGAGCAGGTCATCCGCATTTTCCAGGAGCTGGGCGGCTTTTCGCTGGGGCAGGCGGACATGGTGCGCCGGGCCATCAGCAAGAAGAAGGCCAAGGAGATCGAGAAGGAGCGTCAGGCCTTCGTATACGGCGATGCGGAACGAGGAATCAAGGGCTGTATCGCCAACGGTATCGACGAGAAGACAGCGCAGGCCATCTACGACGAGATATACGACTTTGCCAACTATGCTTTCAACAAGGCTCACGCGGTGAGCTACGCGGTGGTGGCGTATCAGACGGCGTATTTCAAGTGCCATTACACCAAGGAGTATATGGCCGCGCTGCTGACCAGCGTGCTGGACAACAGCGACAAGGTGGCGGGGTATATCGGGGAGTGCCGCGACTGCGGCATTGCGCTGCTGCCGCCGGACGTGAACCGGTCCAGCGACCGGTTCACCGTGGAGCCGGAGGGGATACGGTTCGGCCTGGTGGCCATCAAGAACATCGGACGGGGCTTTATCCAGTCGGTGGTCCGGGAGCGGGAGCAGGGCGGCAGCTTTACGTCTTTGCAGGATTTCTGCGACCGGATGTACGACTGCGGCGACATGAACAAGCGGGCGGTGGAAAACCTTATCCGCAGCGGCGCCTTCGACAGCATGGGGGCGCGGCGGTCGCAGCTGCTGGCGGTGTATGAGAAGGTGCTGGACGGCATCGGCAACGTGCGGCGGCGGAACGTGGAGGGCCAGATCGATTTCTTCGGCATGAGCGCCGCCAACAGCACCGTGGAAACGGTGGTGATGCCGGACATTCCGGAGTTTACCGCCACGGAGCGGATGCACATGGAGAAGGAGACCACGGGGCTGTATCTGTCCGGGCACCCCATGGTGGGCTATCGCGCTGCGGCCCGTAGCAGCGGGGCAGTGACGCTGAATGAGATACTGGAGGATGTGTCCTCTGAAGAGGGCCCCACACGGTTCGCCGACGGTATGCCGGTGACGGTGGCGGGCATCGTGGCGTCCAGCAAGACCAGGCCCACCAAGAACGGGACGCTGATGGCCTATGTGGTGCTGGAGGACGAGACGGCATCCATGGAGCTTCTGTGCTTTTCTCGGGTGCTGGAACGATGCGGCAGCTATCTGGCAGTGAACAGCCCGGTACTTATCAAGGGACGGCTGAGCCTGCGGGACGAAAAGCCGCCGCAGATCATGCCAGACGTGGTATTCCCGCTGGAGAGTTGCGGCGTGGGGGCGCTGCAAGACGGCAAGGCCGCGGAGAGCGACACGGCGGCGGTGTATCTGCGGGTGAAGAGCGTGGACGACCCGGCCTTCGCACACATCCAGCTAGTGGCCACCATGTTTGAGGGAAAGGTATCGCTGAAGATACGCATTGCCGACACCGGCAAGCTGTGGGGCGGCTTCTGCCTGGACCACCCGGCGTTTTTGAAGGAGTGCAGGGAATGGCTTGGACCGGAGAATGTGGTGGTGCGAAGGAAGGAAAAGAGCGAATGAGTGTCAGAGTGCGGCCTGCGGGCCGCACCCTTTTTGCCTTTTGGGCATAGAGTGGAATGAAAGAGGCCGTCTTTCACTACTTATTGGGAGGTCATTCTATGCCTGAAAACGTAATGCCGGGACCGGTCTGCGACCTGGGGAACGTCCGGGAGGCCGTGTGCATCCATACGCGGAAGATATTTGACTCATGCAGGGATAAGGACTGCGTGGAGGATCTGCGCTTTTACCCCACGGCGGCGGCGCAGGAGGTGCTCAGCGCGTCGCAGATGATCAAGGGCGGCACAGCGGAGCTGCTGTACGTCTACACCGATGTGGAGCCGGTGACGTTCAACCGGGGGTTCTATTCGGTGGATATGCGCTTCTACTACCGGGTGACTTTACAGGTGTGTACCGGCACGCCGCGATACACTGAGGTGGAAGGCCTGTGCGTATTCGACAAGCGGTGTATCCTGTTCGGCAGCGAAGGAAACGCCAAGATATTCTCCTCGGACACGGTGTTCGACGAGCTGGATGTGCCGGGACGGATACGGACTAATCTGCCTATCGCCGTGGTGGAAGCCGTGGACCCGATCGTGCTGGATACCCGTGTAGCGGAGGTACCGGTCCCTGTCTCGACAGGCAGTTGTTTGTCGGAGATCCCGTCCTTTGTGGCGCAGAGCTTCGGTGGAGAGCTGGTGTTCGACGACAGTGCAGCACGGCGGCTGTATGTGACGCTGGGGCAGTTCACGCTGGTGCGGTTGGAACGCGATACGCAGCTGCTGGTACCGGTATATGACTACTGCGTGCCCCAGAGCGAGTGCGACTGCGGCAGCCAGGAGGACCCCTGCGGGCTGTTCCGCAGTGTGGCGTTCCCCATGAACGAGTTTTTCCCGCCCAACGCGGTGGAGACGCCCTGCGACTATAACAGCACCAAGAACTACTGTGCGTGCCATTGAGAAGCAGAACAGGGGACGGCGAGAGCCGTCCTCTGCTTTTTTCGCGGGGTTTCGCTTTACAAGCGGGTAAAAATTGCGTATAATACCAAAAAAGGAGGTGGACGATGTGGGTATCGCGTTCATTCAGGACAAGCTGGAGATCAAGTTCCTGATCCTGTACATTGTGTCGCGTCTGACGGAGCCGGTAGACGGAGCCGACTTGCAGGACATGACCATGTGCGACGAGGGCATCGACTACTTTGATTATGCGGAGTGTCTGGGTGACCTGGTGAAGACAGAGCATCTGCGTGTCACGGAAGACGGGCAGTATGTTATCACGGAAAAGGGACGGAGAAACAGCGGTATCTGCGAGAGCAGCCTGCCATATTCCGTAAGGCAGCTGTCGGACAGGCATATCGCGGCTTGGAACAAGGCGGCGGTGCGGCGGCAGCAGGTGCAGGGACGGGTGACGCCGCGTGAAAACGGGACGTTCACCGTGGAGCTGCGGCTGCGGGACGATGTGGATAGCCTGATGACGTTGGATCTGATGGTGGCCGATAAGGCCGACGCCGAGGCGTTGGCGGAACGGTTCCGGAGGGAGCCGGAAAAAGTATACACGCAGATCGTTGCGGCGCTTCGCGGAAAATAAGAAAGAAAAAGCCTCCCCGACCGGGGAGGCTTTTTGCGAGGAGAGTGAGTTCTGTACAGAATTACAATGTTTTGGATCACACGCTGAAAAGAATATCCGCGTAGGTGGGATACGGCCACGCCTTGGCGTCCACCAGCGATTCCAGCCGGCCGATCAGCTCGCCGGCCTTCTGGGTGAGGGCGACGACCTCGTCACGGTAATACCGGGCGGCATCTATGCCGCTGTCAGCGGCGGGAGCATCGCTGAGGGCAGCGTGCAACGCCTCGCAGGTATCAAACAGCTTCTCACCCAGGTCGGTAACACGCTGGGCCAGAGTCTTTTCCATGCGGGCGGACAAGGCCGGGACACTGTTCTCCTTGTGAAAGACCGTCTGGGTTAGGCGGTCGGCGTAAGCACTGGCGGCGGGGAGAATATGACGCTGGACCATGTCCAGCAGGGTGCTGGCCTCAATGGCAGACACCTTGCAGTAGTTTTCCAGGTGGATCTCGTACCGGGCGCGCATCTCCGTCTCGGTGAGGATAGCGTGCCTGGTGAAAAGCTCTACATTCTTCCGGTCGATGTAGGCAGGCATACAGTCCACCGTGTCCCGCAGGTTAGCCAGGCCCCGGCGCTTGGCCTCCTGTACCCAGGCGTCATCATAGCCGTTGCCGTTGAAGATGATGCGCTGGTGGGCGGTGAAGGTGTCGTGCAGCAGCTTCTGGAGGGCGGACTGGAAGTCATCTGCCTTTTCCAGAATGTCGGCGAACTGGCGCAGCTCCTCGGTCATAATGGTGTTCAGCACCACATTAGGGCTGGCGATGGACTGAGAGGAGCCCAGCATACGGAACTCGAATTTGTTACCGGTAAAGGCCAGGGGAGAGGTGCGGTTGCGGTCTGTGGTGTCCTGGGGTATCTCCGGCAAAGTGTCCACGCCGATGGTGAGCTTTTTCTTGGTGATGTCCACATACTCAGTGCCCTGAATGATGGCATCAAGAATAGCCGTTAATTCATCGCCCAGAAAGATGGAGATGATGGCGGGAGGGGCCTCGTTGCCGCCCAGTCGGTGATCGTTGCCGGGATAGGACACGCAGCAGCGCAGCATTTCCTGGTACTCGTCAACGCCCTTGATAAAAGCGGCTAGAAACAGCAGAAACTGGGCATTCTGGCTGGGGGTGCTGCCGGGCTTCAGCAGGTTCTCGCCGGTGTCGGTGGCCAATGACCAATTATCGTGTTTGCCGGAGCCGTTGACGCCCGCAAAGGGCTTTTCGTGCAGCAGGCACACCAGACCGTGGCGGGCGGCGACCTTTTTCAGCAGCTCCATGGTCAGCTGGTTTTTGTCACAGGCGCTGTTGGCATCGGAGTAGATGGGCGCGATCTCGTGCTGGGCAGGCGCAACCTCGTTGTGCTCCGTCTTGGCCAGCACGCCCAGCTTCCACAGCTCCTGATCCAGCTCCCGCATGAACGCGGCTACCCGGGGTTTGATGGCGCCGTAATAGTGGTCGTCCAGCTCCTGCCCCTTGGAGGGACGGGCACCGAACAGCGTGCGGCCGCACAGCTTCAGATCCTCGCGCTGGCGGTATACCTTCTCGTCGATCAGGAAGTACTCCTGCTCAGGGCCTACCTGCGGCGTGACATGCTGCGCCTCGGTGTTGCCGAACAGCCGCAGAATACGGATGCACTCCCTGTCCAGCACACGCATAGAGCGCAGCAGAGGCGTTTTCTTGTCCAGCGTCTGCCCACTGTACGAGCAGAAAATGGTAGGGATATACAGTGTCTCGTCCTTGACGAAGGCGTAAGACGTGGGGTCCCAGGCGGTGTAGCCGCGGGCCTCAAACGTGGCGCGGAGACCGCCGGAGGGGAAGGAGGAGGCGTCCGCCTCGCCCTTGCTGAGTTCTTTGGCGCTCAGCTCCATGACCACGCCGTCTTTGCCGTCGCGGGTGATGAAGCTGTCGTGTTTTTCAGCGGTAACGCCGGTCATAGGCTGGAACCAGTGGGTGTAATGGGTAGCGCCCTTTTCGATGGCCCAGTCCTTCATGGCGTTGGCAATCTCGCCAGCGGTGGTACGATCCAGCGGCGTTCCCTGGGCCAGGCATTGCTGCCATTTCTGGTAGGCGGTGGCAGGGAGACGCTGCTGCATCTGCTGCTCACCAAACACCATTTTGCCAAACAGAGCGGGAACGTTCGTGGTCTTTTCACACATTGCGGGATCAATCCTTTCAAAATCAAGTACGCGGCGGCGCCGCGGGAAAAACAAACCGTATGGGAAACGGGGCTTACATAAACAGCTGCATAGCCAGCGGAGTGACATAGGCCTCCATCACAGCGGCCAGGGTCAGCAGTGGTACCACCAGCAATCCCACCACGCGAAGCAGGTCCAGAAGCAGGGGCTTCATCATACCTTTTTCATTGCAGCGGATGTATCGATTGATATTTCTGCACAGGCAGAGTCCGGCGGCCAGACTGAGCAGCAGGGCGGGGACCTCAAAGATGCCGTGAGGCACAAGACCGGCCAACAGCAGAAGCCACTGGCCATCCATCAGTGCGGCAAGCATACCGATGATCGCAGCGTTGAGGCCCAGGGACAGGGCCGGCAGATACAGGAATGGTATAAAACCATAAAGCACGGTCATCACCATAGCCCGAAGGTTGTTGCCGAACAGGGCCAGCGCGCTGAAACTGCCATCGTCGCGGATAATACCGGCGTCTGCAATGCTCTCGTTGAAGGTGCGTATAATGGTTACGGGAACATTGGGGACAAGCCTTCCGACAATGTAAGCCAGCACGGTCAGTGCCAAAAAAGCAAGGGCAGTTATGCCGAAAAATCGGCCGTATTCCCTGTGCCAGAAAGCGGCGATGGCACGAAGCTGCTTTTTCATGCCAGCTTCTCCAGGCCGGCGCGGAGACGGCGGAGCGTTTCATCACGGCCCAGGATGTGGCAGATCTCCACTGCGCCGCCGGGGGTGACCAGCTTGCCGGCAGCAGCGATGCGCACCGGCCACATAAGGGTGGCGTTCTTGACGCCCAGCTGCTCGGCCAAGGCGATCAATCCGTCGTGGATGGCCTCGTCCGTCCACCGGGGCAGCGCCTCCAGCATGGGAATAGCCGCCTCCAGCATGGCCTTGCAGACCTCCGGGTTCGTCTTGGATTTCTTGTTGGTGAAGAATTCCACGTCGTACTCCGGGCACGCATCGAAGAAGTCTACCTTCTCCGGGATGTCTGTAAGACGCTCGCAGCGCGCCTGCAGCAGCGCGGCGATGGCCGCCACGTCAAAGTCGCCCTTGACGCTCTGGCGGATGTAGGGCTCGGCTGCCTTGGCGAAGTCCTCCGGGGACATGGCACGCAGGTAGACGGCGTTGAAATGATCCAGCTTGGCCTTGTCGAAGATGGCGGGAGATTTGGAAATACCGGTCAAATCAAACGCCTTGACAAGCGCATCAAGAGAGAAGATCTCCTGCTCCGCCAGCTCGCCCTTGGGACTCCAGCCCAGCAGGGCAACGTAGTTGAGAATGGCATCGGTCAGATAACCCTCTGCCTTCAGGTCCTCATAGCTGGGGTCGCCGTGGCGCTTGGACATCTTGTTCTGCGCGTCCCGCATGACGGGGGAGCAGTGGACATAGGTGGGTACCTCCCAGCCGAAAGCGTGGTAAAGAAGGTCGTACTTGGGCGCGGAGGACAGATACTCGCTGCCGCGTACCACATGGGTGATGCCCATCAGGTGGTCGTCGATGACGTTGGCGAAGTTGTAGGTGGGCAGACCGTCCCGTTTCAGCAGTACCTGGTCATCCAGGGTGCTGTTTTCCACGGTGATATCGCCGAACACGGCATCGTGAAACGTGGTGGTGCCCTCCTTGGGGATGCGCTGGCGGATGACGTAAGGCTCGCCTGCCTCCGCGCGGCGCAGCGTGTCCTCCAGCGGCAGATCACGGCAGGGATCATCGGCGCGGTCAAAATCGCCGGTGTCCTCCTCGGAGGCACACTTCTCGCAGAAACAGTAATAGGCGCCGCCCTTTTCCGCCAGCAAGCGGGCGTATTTGCCGTAGGTATCCCGACGTTGGGACTGGATATAGGGAGCCACGGGGCCGCCGATGTCGGGGCCCTCGTCATGGTTCAGGTGGCACTCGGCCATGGTGCGGTAGATGACATCGGTAGCACCTTCCACCAGCCGCCCCTGGTCGGTATCCTCGATACGGAGGATAAACGTGCCGCCATGACTGCGGGCAATGAGCCAGGTATACAGGGCGGTACGCAGATTGCCGATGTGCATATAACCGGTAGGGGAGGGCGCAAAGCGGGTGCGGACCTTGCCCGTGGGGATCTTGGCTTCCATCTCGGTAAAATAAGCGGCGTCAGACATAGGGGTGGACCTCCGTTACTTGATAAAAATACTATAATAGTATACTGGTTTTACGGGAAAAGTCAATGCTTACAGACGATTTCGCAGAATGTCCAAATGTTTGGAATGTTTCTTGCAATTTGTGGGGAGATTTGGTATAATGACCGCGAAGCGGCCATGATACATGGATCGCCATTTCGTTTTACCCGCCGCAAGGCACGACTATAACACAGAAAGGAACATCGTCACTATGATCTACACGACGGAAGTACAGCATATGTGTCCTGTCGCCAAGGGCGCTTATCACGGTCCGGCTCCCATTCCCGAGGAGGGCAAGTGGGTACAGGCCAAGCAGATCGGGGATATTTCCGGCTTTACCCACGGTATCGGCTGGTGTGCACCCCAGCAGGGTGCCTGCAAGCTGACGCTGAATGTGAAGAACGGCGTTATCGAGGAGGCGCTGGTGGAGACCATCGGCTGCTCTGGTATGACCCACTCCGCCGCCATGGCTTCCGAGATTCTGATCGGCAAGACTATTCTGGAGGCGCTGAACACCGACCTGGTGTGCGATGCCATCAACACCGCCATGCGCGAGCTGTTTCTGCAGATCGTCTATGGCCGCACTCAGTCCGCTTTCTCCGAGGACGGTCTGGCTGTGGGCGCGTCTCTGGAGGACTTGGGCAAGGGCCTGCGCTCTCAGGTGGGCACCATGTTCGGCACCCGCGAAAAGGGTCCCCGCTATCTGGAGATGGCCGAGGGCTATTGCAGCAAGCTGGCTTTGAACGACAAGGATGAGATCATCGGCTACGAGTTCATCAGCCTGGGCAAGATGATGGACGCCGTGAAGAAGGGTGTGGACGCCAACGAAGCCCTGAAGAACGCTACCGGCCACTACGGCCAGTGGGACAACGCGGCGAAGTATATCGACCCGCGCCAGGAATAAGAGAAGGAGGACGACAAAATGGCTCTGTTTGAAAGTTACGAAAGACGTATCGATAAGATCAACGGCGTCCTCGCGCAGTACGGCATCGGCTCCGTGGAGGAGTGCCGCGAGCTCTGCAAGGCGAAGGGCTTCGACCCCTATGAGATCGTCAAGGGCATTCAGCCCATCTGCTTTGAGAACGCCTGCTGGGCGTACACCGTGGGTGCGGCCATCGCGCTGAAGTCCGGTGTCAAGACCGCTGCGGATGCCGCCCGCAAGATCGGCGAAGGTCTGCAGTCCTTCTGCATCGACGGCTCCGTGGCCGAGGATCGCAAGGTCGGTATCGGCCACGGCAATCTGGGCGCCATGCTGCTGAGCGATGAGAGCAAGTGCTTCGCGTTCCTGGCCGGCCACGAATCCTTTGCCGCTGCCGAGGGTGCTATCGGCATCGTTCGCAACGCAAACAAGGCACGTAAGGAACCTCTGCGGGTCATCCTGAACGGTTTGGGCAAGGACGCTGCGCAGATCATCAGCCGCATCAACGGCTTCACTTATGTGCAGACTCAGTTTGACTATTTCACCGGCAAGCTGAACATCGTCCGCGAGATTCGGTATTCCGAGACCGAGCGCGCCGATGTCCGCTGCTATGGCGCCGATGATGTCCGCGAGGGTGTGGCTATCATGCACCATGAGGGCGTGGACGTGTCCATCACCGGCAACTCCACCAACCCTACTCGCTTCCAGCACCCTGTGGCCGGCACTTACAAAAAGGAGTGCATCGAACAGGGGAAGAAGTACTTCTCCGTGGCCTCCGGCGGCGGCACCGGCCG
>ULSF01000514.1_pt1 | contig 13320 bp, 12 predicted proteins | sample 1956121 | NCBI WGS metagenome assembly ULSF01 (sample SAMEA4835701, study PRJEB28245) | human gut metagenome | biome: gut microbiome; material: fecal sample | place: Denmark | collected 2008
ATGGGGGAAAACGCATATGAAAATACGAGAACTTTCAAACGGAATACGGGTAGCATTGGAGCCGCTGCCGTATTTCCGTTCTTTTTCCATTGGTATTTGGGTAGGCGCCGGTTGTTTTGCGGAAAATGAAAAGAACAACGGAATATCGCATTTTATTGAACACATGCTGTTTAAGGGAACACAAAAACGTTCCGCGCGGGAAATAGCCGGCTGCATTGATGCTTTGGGGGGACAACTGAATGCTTTTACAGCCAAGGAGTGCACCTGTTATTATGTAAATATTTTAAATGAGCATTATGGTACAGCGGTAGACTTGCTGTGTGATATGATTTTAAATTGCAGGTTGGACGCGCGGGATATCGAGCGGGAAAAAGGCGTGGTGTGCGAAGAAATTTCTATGGTGGAGGATACTCCTGATGAACTCGCGCATGAAACACTTTCCAAAGCTTTTTATGGGGAACATCCGCTGGGCAAGACCATTCTGGGGCCTGCCGAAGCGGTCCGCGAGATTACCGCGGAGGATATGCGGGCTTATATGGGAAAAACGTATGTCCCACAGAATATTGTAGTATCTGTTGCTGGAGGTTTTGAGGAACAGCCTGTTATGGATATGCTGGAAGAAAAGCTGGGCCGTCGAATGGCATCTGCGGACACGCTTCCGGCTCGGTGCGGTGCCTTGGAAAGACCGGCAGGAAAAATTCTTGTGCTGGAAAAAGATATTGAACAGGTGAATCTGTGCTTGGCTCTTCCCGGCGCGGCGCAGACCTCAGAAGAATATTTTGCGCAGACTATGATCAGCAATATTTTCGGAGGAGGAATGAGCAGCCGTTTGTTTCAGCGTGTGCGGGAACAGAACGGTATGACATATTCTATCTATTCTTATCTTGCTTCCTCTGTGAACAGCGGCATGTTTACGATCTATGCCGGCATGAATCCGGCGCAGGCCTCCAGCGTTTTTGAGCTGATTATGGAAGAAGCGGACAAGCTGAAAAAAGAAGGCGTAACGGATAAGGAATTAACAGAAGCGCGCGAACAGCTTAAAGGAAGCTTTGTTTTGGGGCTTGAAAGTGTTGCGGCAAGGATGAACCGTAACGGAAAAGTGCTGCTGCTCAACGGCCGGGTTCTTACGGTAGATGAGGTTATTGAGCGTATTCATGCCGTAACGAAAGAAGATATGGAAAAAAATATACAGCGCATGTTTGATATCAGCCGGCTAAGCGCCGCTGTTGTAGGAAAGTGCAGTGAAGAATTGCGGCAAAAATTATATGATGTAAAATAGCGGTTTCTTTTATAATCATTTTGTGATATAATATAAAGGAATCAATTTCTTTTCCGCTGTGCCTAAAAAGGCAACAAAACGGTCGGCAAAGGAATACGGTATGTAAGGAGAATCGGCTTTCATGGCAACCCGGAAGAAAAAAACAACAAAAAAAACAGCGACCCAAAAGAAGAAAAGAGATCTTCGCAACGAGGTGTATGGCGTTGTTTTTATTGTGATCGGTGTGCTGCTGTTCCTTTCGCTTATTATTAATACCGAAAGCTTATTTAAAACTTATATAGCCGATGGGTTTATGCGAGGGGCGTTTGGCATCGGTGCCTATCTTATCCCGCTACTGCTGATTTTTTTCGGTGTGCAGGCGATTCGAGTTAAACAGCCTGAAATTCATATCGGTAAGCTCATCATGACACTTTTGATGGTGCTTTCGGGAGTAGGGCTGATTCATATGGGCTTCAGCTGGTTTGAAAACGTAGGAACGGCAGAAAGCGCGTCTACTTACGGGGAAGCTCTTTTTCAGGCATATGAGGCCGGGAAGAATCATTACGGTATGGGTGGATTTGCCGGTTTATATGTTTATCCTCTTACTTGTCTGGTGAGCAATATCGGCGCGATTATTGTATTTTTCGCCATTATTATTATTGCGTTGATTGTATTGTTTAATCTTTCTTTAAAAGATACCGGTGAGAAAGTTTCCCAAAAGGTGCGTGTGAGTATTGATGAGGCAGGACAGCGCTTTCACCGGGGAAGAAAGAAAAAAAATTATGATTATGATATCGGCACGGAGGAAACAGAAAAAGAATGTGATCCTGCGGAAGAGGACAACGAAACGTCTGATCATTTTGAGGTAAAAACGTTTACGGCACCGGCCGTAAAAAGGCCGGTTATTATTACTGCTGAAGAGAATGCTTCCGATAACGAGCCGGATCTCAATCAAGCGGCCGGCTCAGCGGAGGAAGATGTGAATGCGGAAGAGACAAAAGCCGTGCGTCCGGCATCAAAGGCGTATCAGGCACCCCCGCTTTCCCTGTTGAATCCGCCGGTTACGACAAAGAAAAACGCCAATACCGATCATTCGGAAAAAATTGAAATGATGGAATCTACGCTGAAAAGTTTCGGTATTACCGCTTGGGTGGAAAATATCACGGTAGGCCCCGCGATTACGCGGTATGAGCTTTCTATAGCCAAAGGTACCCGCGTGAGCCGTATTCTCTCCCTTTCGGATGATATTGCTCTTTCCATGGCGGCGGTAGGGGTGAGAATTGAGGCTCCGATACCGGGAAAATCAGCAATTGGCATCGAAATCCCCAACGAATCGGTTTCGATGGTAACTTTACGTGAAGTGCTTGAAAGCAATCGGTTTAAGGAAAGTAAATCACCGGTATCGGTAGGATTGGGAAAGGATATCACAGGTACGGCTATTATTGCGGATCTTTCAAAAATGCCGCATCTTCTTATTGCCGGACAGACCGGCGCGGGAAAAAGTGTTTGTATTAACTCCATTATCACCAGTATTTTATATAAATCTTCACCCCAGGAGGTGCGGCTTATCCTGGTAGATCCGAAAAAGGTGGAGTTGAATGTATATAACGGGATTCCCCATTTGCTTACTCCCGTGGTTACCGATCCGAAAAAGGCTGCGGGCGCCCTGCAGTTTGTGGTGCGCAAAATGGAAGAGCGCTACGAGACCTTTGCCAAACGTAAGGTAAAAGATATTGTAAGGTATAATGAAGTTGCTCTTGCTGCCGGAGAAGAGCCGATGCCCCGCATCGTTGTTATTGTGGACGAGCTGAATGATTTAATGCTTGTTGCAAGAGGAGAGGTAGAGGACAGCGTTATGCGCATTGCTCAGCTTGCGCGCGCGGCGGGTATTTATTTGATTCTTGCTACACAGCGTCCCAGCGTAAATGTAATTACGGGGGTTATTAAAGCGAATATTCCCAGTCGTATCGCTTTTGCCGTGGCCTCGGGTTTTGATTCTAAAACCATTCTAGATACCAGCGGCGCTGAAAAGTTGGTGGGCAAGGGCGATATGCTCTTTCATTTAAACGGCGAACCGAAACCGGTTCGTGTTCAGGGTGCTTTTGTTGATGAGCAGGAAGTGGAAAAGGTTGTGGAGTTTATTAAGGCGAAGAACTCGCAGGCTGAATATATCGGGGAAGAGCAGTTGGTAATGCGTGAACTGAAACCTTCTCACGGCGGCAGCGGAGAGAATCCGAATGACGATGAGGAAAACAGTGATGAAGATGAGCTCTTTCCCGCCGCGGTAGAATATGCCATTGAGTGCGGAAGTATTTCCATTTCGGCATTGCAGCGTAGGTTTAAAGTGGGCTATTCCAGAGCCGGCAGGCTGATTGACGCGATGGAACTCAGAAATATTGTAGAACCGGCTCAGGGCGCAAAAGCGCGCAAGGTTCTTGTGACACGCGAAGAATTTTGGGCAAAGTATGATGAAAGACTGGATTGATTTATGATACATGTTGCAATCGTTTCACTGGGATGCAATAAAAACCTGGTGGATTCTGAGGTTATGGCAGGCTATTTAAAAAACGCAGGGTTTGCTTTTGCAGAACAGCCTCAAGAAGCGGATGTTATTATTGTGAATACCTGCGGCTTTATTCAGGAAGCAAAAGAAGAGGCGATAGATACGATTTTGCAGATGGCGCAGTATAAGAAGCATCACTGCAAAGCTCTGCTGGTTACCGGATGTCTGACGCAGCGGTACCCTCAGGCGATAGCGGATATGCCGGAAGTGGACGGCGTTCTCGGAACATATGCTTATGAAACGATTGCCCGAGCGGTAAGCAACGTGCTTGAAGGAAAAAAAATTGTGGATACGAGCGGCAATGCTGAATATTTGGATAAACCGATAGAGCGGATCATATCTACAAAGTACTACGCATATCTTAAAATAGCCGAAGGCTGCGACAATCGATGCGCATATTGTGCCATTCCTTTTATTCGAGGGGGTTATGTTTCCCGCAGTGAAGAAAGTCTCTTAAGAGAAGCCGCCGAATTAAAAGAAAAGGGAATAAAGGAAATTATTCTTACCGCACAGGATACAACACGTTACGGAATGGATAGAGGCAGTCTTCGATTTGCCGCCCTGCTTGAAAAAATAGCGCTCTTGGGGTTCGAATGGGTACGTGTGATGTATACATATCCTTCTACGGTAGGGGAAGATGTTATCTCCGTAATGGAATCCCATAAAAATATATGTAAATATATCGATATGCCGATACAGCATACAGAGGATGAAATGCTTCGCGCAATGAACCGTCATTATACAAAGGCAGATCTTATCCGAATTTTAGAGCGTATGAGAGAATCAAAGGCGGAATGGACATTGCGTACTACACTTTTGTGTGGATTCCCGGGTGAAACGGAGCGTCAGCATAAAAAAATGATGGATTTTATTCGGCAGTATCGTTTCGATCATTTAGGTGTGTTTGCTTTTTCCTGTGAAGAGGGAACGGAGGCGGAAAAAATGCCGCATCAGTGCCGGCGATCTACGGCACTGCGCCGGTGCGATGATATTATGCTGTTGCAGGGACAGCTTGCTCATGAGTATCATAAGCGTCGAGAGGGAAAGTGCTATAAAACTCTTGCTGAGGGCTTTGATGAAAGTCAGCAGCTATGGTACGGCCGTACGGATTTTCTTGCGCCGGAAGTTGACGGAAAAGTTTATTTTTCCGGCAACGGTGTTGAACCGGGTAATTTTTATAACGTGTTGATTGAAGAAGCTTTTGGATATGACTTTTTTGGGAGGGTGGTTGAATGAATCTGCCAAATCGAATAACGGTGCTGCGCGTTATTTTGACGCCGGTGTTAGTACTTTTGTTTTTTTGTAAGCTGTACATACTTTGCGCTATTATCTTTCTGGCGGCTTCCCTTACGGATATGATTGACGGAAAAATCGCAAGAAAACGGGGACTTGTTACTGTTTTCGGCAAATTTTTTGATCCGTTGGCGGATAAACTGATTAATTTAGCGGCTATTATTATTTTAGCGGCGCAAATTTTATACGCTCAGCAATATTGGTATGGGGTTTTTGCGGTAATAACGGCGGTTATTATTGTGGCAAGAGAAGTGATTATTACAAGTCTGCGCGCGCTTGCCGCCAGTGAGGGCGTGGTAATCGCGGCAGACAGTTTGGGAAAGCTGAAAACGGTTTTGCAGGATGTAGCGATTATCGCTATGTTCTTGGATGAATCCTCTTGGCTGGAATTTTCTTTTGCGGGAGAGCTCATTCATTGGACGGCGGTTATTACTTTAGCCGGCGCGTTAATTTTAACCATTATTTCGGGAATTAATTATTTCGCGGCCAACAAACAGATTGTGGAAAAAATCAGCAAAGATATATGAAAGAATTTTTTGATTTTTTGATAGAAAACCAAATTACCGTTGCTACGGCAGAGTCTTGTACCGGCGGAAATATTGCGGCGGCTTTGGTGGCTCATCCGGGAATTTCCAGTGTGTTTTTAGCCGGTCTTGTTACTTATGCCAACAGTGCAAAGATGCGGCTGCTCGGCGTGCGTGAGGATATCTTGCGGCGTTATGGGGCGGTGAGTCCGCAGTGTGCCGAAGCTATGCTGGAAGGCGCGGTAAAAGCGACCGGAGCACAGGCGGCGGTTTGCACTACCGGCATTGCCGGCCCCGGCGGCGGAAGCAGAGAAAAACCGGTAGGACTTGTATATATAGGAGTCCTTTATCAAGGGACAAGCTTTATTCAACGCTGTGTTTTTTGCGGCAGCAGGGCGGAAATTATCGAAAAAGCAAAGAATGAGGCGCTTTTTTTGCTAAAATGGAAAGTGCAAAGTAAGGGAGGATAATTAAATGGAAGAAAAAGATACCTTAAAAGAAAAAGAAAAGGCATTGCAGCTGGCGCTTACCGGCATTGAGAAGCAGTTCGGCAAGGGCTCTATCATGAAATTGGGTGACGCCGCGGCAAAAATCAATGTACAGGTCATTCCCACAGGTTTTGTGCAGATCGATGCCGCTCTCGGCGTAGGCGGAATTCCGAAAGGAAGAATTACCGAGATTTACGGACCGGAGTCCTCCGGTAAAACCACGCTGACGCTTCATATCATAGCGCAGGCACAAAAAAACGGGGGAATCGCCGCTTTTATTGACGCAGAACATGCCTTAGATCCGGTATACGCGAAAGCGCTCGGCGTCAATATCGATGAACTGTATGTCTCTCAGCCCGATACAGGTGAACAGGCCTTAGATATTTGTGAAGCATTGGCGCGCAGCAACGCGGTGGATCTGATTGTCATTGATTCGGTTGCCGCGCTTACTCCTAAGGCCGAAATAGAAGGGGATATGGAAGCTTCTACCGTTGGCCTTCAGGCAAGACTTATGAGCCGGGCATTGAGAAAAATTACCGGAGTTGTGGGAAAATCCAATACGGCGGTTATTTTTATCAATCAATTGCGGGATAAGATAGGAGTAGTTTACGGAAATCCGGAAACCACTACCGGAGGAAAAGCACTGAAATTTTTTGCTTCGGTTCGTATTGATATCCGCAAGGGAGAGGCTTTGAAGAACGGAGCGGAACAAATCGGAAACAAGGCGAAAATTAAAATTGTAAAAAATAAGGTGGCGCCGCCTTTTAAGACAGCTGAAGTCGATATGATCTTCGGAAAAGGAATATCGAAGGAAAGCTCTTTGCTTGATTTTGCTATTGATACCGGAATTATTACAAAAAGCGGTTCTTGGTTTAGCTATGAGGGTGAACGAATCGGCCAAGGCAGGGATAACGCCAAGGAGTTTTTGATTACGCATCCTGAGATTATGGAACAGGTGGAAAATAAGCTCAAGGAGAGCTTAGCGTCGATGACTCCCGGAGCTGCCGGCAAGGATGACCTTGACGGAGATGATTGATTGTATCGGAGAATGGATGAATGGGAAAATTTCAAAACTGGTATAACAAAATATTTATGGGTAATCCTGATAAAAAGGATTTTACGGCAAAGGACTTACCTAAAACAAGGGTAGATCAGTACTTTGATGTAGTTAAATTGCGGTTTTCAGGTATGGTATTGGGCAATGTTTTATATATGCTTTTTGCTTTGCCGCTTATTATATTTTCGCTTTATTATTGGTTTGCGGTGGCTGAACTGAATCAAGAAGAAGCCATTCAGCAGGTTCTTATCGGAGAGAATAGTACTCTGTTATCCTATTTGCTGATTTGTGTACCTCTTTATACGATTATTGGTCCGGCAAAGGCGGGATTGTATTATTGTCTGCGTAACTGGGTATGGAATGAACGCGCGGTTATTCGGGAACATTTCTGGAAGGAATTTAAACGCAGTTTTTGGAAAGCTCTGTTTTTAAATTTAGTTAACGGAATGATGCTCTTTGCCGGCGTATGGTGGATTACAACGTTTATGATGAATGTTGAATCGTATGCATGGATGCGTTTTGCTGCCATTGCCGTCGGTATTGTTTTGGTTATTTATTTTATGTCGTCTATTTATCATTTCCCTCAGCTTGTAACGTATCAGTTAACGATCAGACAGATTCTTAAAAACTCTTTTATTTATTTGGTAGTACAGTTTCCGCGTACTTTGGCGGCCGTACTGATCTATGTTGCAGCGGCTGTGATTTTTTATTTCTTAGGACAAATATTGCTGGTCGTTTTTCTTTTTATGGGAATGTCTTTTATTTATCTGGGACAGATGATTTTCAGTAATTATTTGTTTGATAAGTATGTCAATCCCCCCGAGGAACGCCGTAAAGGAATGGCGCCGCTGGAGTAAGTGCTTATGCAGTATGAAAAATTTGCGAAGATTTACGACGCATTGATGTATGATGCACCGTATCAAAAGTGGACGGACTTCATTAAAAAAAAGTTAGCCGGCGCGCGGGAGATTGTGGAATTGGGATGCGGTACGGGACAGGCTACTGTAGAGTTAGCAAAAACTTTCTCCGTTACCGCACTGGATCTTTCGGAAGACATGCTTCAAGTAGCTGCAGATAAGCTGCGTGCCGCCGGACGGCCTGTAAAACTGGTTCATGGGGATATGGGGGCTTTTTCTCTGCATAAACCGGCAGATGCGGCTGTTTGCATTTGTGACGGCGTCAATTGTCTTTTAACACCCGAAAAGGTAAAAAGCGCGTTTGAAAATATTCATAAGAATATCCGATCCGGAGGAATGTTTATCTTTGACATCAGCAGCGAATTTAAGCTGACATCTATGGATGGCCAGCTGTATTGCGAAGACGCGGATGATATTACTTATATTTGGCGGAATCGTTTTGATCATAATACGCGTTTGCTGACTATGGATATTGCTTTTTTTGTTGCGCAGGATGAAACACATTATCAGCGGTTTGATGAGGAGCACATTCAGCGGGCACACAAACAAGAGGAAATTATTCTTTGGCTCAAGCAGGCAGGATTTGAAGTGCTGTCTGTTACCGACGATTATACGGAAAAAGAAAATACAAAAACAAGCATGCGTATCACTTTTTGTGCCCGCGCATGAAAAAAAGTTTGAGGGGAACACTATATGGAAGATCAAATACTTCACGCTATGGTTTGTGACGGACAGGCGGCGCTTTTGATGATTCACTCTTCTTCAGCGGCCTTGGAGGCTAAAACACTTTTAAAGCTCAATGACGGAGTTTCTATGGCCTTGGGACGGCTGCTCAGCGCCGGAGCGTTGCTCGCACAGAGAAATAAAAGTGAATCGGAAAAGCTGACGCTGATTATAGATGGCGGAGGACCGGCAGGAAAATTATTGGTTACAGCGGATAATAGGGGAAATGTGAAGGGCTGTGCGGATCATCCCGACGCCTGTGTGCCGACTGGCAAAATTCAGCTTCCTGCGTTGGTGGGAAAAAGCGGCCAGCTCACGGTAATACGGGATAATCCTGTGGGAGAACCGTATGTGGGAATTTGTAATATTGTTGCAGGAGATATAAATCGGGATTTTGCTGCATATCTTGTAACAAGCGAGCAGCAGCCCGCCGCGGTGGCGCTTGATTGCGGATATGAGAACGGAAAATTTACCTGCGGCGGTATTTTGGTATTGCCGATGCCCGGGTGCGATTTAGCGGTACTGGATCAGATAGAACAAAAAATTCATGCGGCTGAGGACCTTTTACATAGGCTGAATTATCATCTTTCTTTGGAAGAGATGGCGTTTGACATGTTTTGGGATGTAGGGGTCAAACCTTTGGAAACGGTTCCGCTACGGTATTTTTGCGATTGTTCAAAGGAGCGTTTTGAGCAAGCCCTTATATCGCTTGGAAAGAACGAGCTGCTTTCACTTGCTTATGAAGATGCTGATACGGAAATATGCTGTCGTTTTTGCGGAAAAAAGTATGTATTCAGCCGTGATGCGTTAAAAGAATTGGCTAAGGAATTATGATATGGCGAGTATTGCAAAAGGATTAAATAAGCGGGGACATAAAGAGCTTTACAACGGTCAGTATACAAAAGCCGTTGAGCTTTTTTTTCGGGCTGTGATTGTGGAACCGGATAATTTGGATTATATTATGGATCTGATTTACGGTCTGAATCAAAATGCGGATTATACAAGGGCACTGGAGTATTGCTATGCGTTGCTGGGAATGGAAAAACCGCAGGAGTTTGATATGGCGACGCTTTATTTTTTTACGGCGGAAGCGTTCGGGGGAATCGGAAGCGCGGAGTGCTGCGCACAGATGCTGGAGCGGTGTTTAGCGGAGGCCCCGGATGGGACGGCTTCTCATGACGCTGCGGCTTTTTTGGCGGATTTAAAGGAGCGATATACTTTAGAAAAATATGATCCCTCTACCAATGAGGTCAGTATGGGAATGATCAACGGCATGTCCGAAGCGCCTTTTGTTAATTATGAAACAGCCGAGTGCGCGGGCGAGGCTACCTCTTTGGCGGAAGAGGGAAGAATTCAGGAAGCAATACAGCGTTTAGAAAAAGAGTTTGATGAGGGAAATTTTACTGTTACACTTTTAGGCTTCGGAATTATGCTGGGAAGTCAAATAAAGGATTATGCTTATATGCTTCAATGCGCGGAACGGTTTAAATTTATTGAAGATTATACAATTTACGAACTGCGCGCGCTGGCGTATAATATGAGTGTACTGAAAAAAGATGATCTTGCGTATATTCTCTATCGGGAACTGTATGCGCAGGAAAGCGGCGAAAAAGAAATTGCTTTCGGCTTCGCCGTAGCCTGCGAGCGTATGGGAGAAACCGATCATGCCAGGGAAATCGCCCAGCAATTGGCGGCAACGGAAGGCAATATGGGGGTTGCGACATATTATATCGGTGAAATAGGCAGAAAGGTTCATTCATATCTGTATCGTTATGAAGGAGAAGCGGTAAAAATAATAACGGATAGCTATCGTGCGGAAAATCTTGAAAGTTTCTATTCTGATCCTAAAAAGATCGTTGAGGCGTCGGATTTTATGATCTATGCGCCGCCGGAAGAAATTAAAAAATTTTTCAGTATTGCCGATGATAAAAATCCGTTAATGGAATTAGAACTCAGGCGGCTTGCAATTAACCGTAACGCCAGCCTGTTTGTGCGCGCGCAGGCGGCAAAAATTCTGTATCAGGCGGAAAAAATGCTGTACTTTAATACCGGAACGGATATTGTAGTATTTACGGAAGAGCTTCACGCCGTACTTGAAAAATTTTTAGAAAAGGAAATGCAGGAAAATGAAAAAACTGATTGATTTTGATCGTCAATTTAATGAGTATATGGATTCTTGGGCGGAAGAAATGCTGCAGCAGGGAAAAAAACCGGAAGAAATTGAGGAGCTGATTCCACAGACTTATGCCGCTTGGATGGAAAAGGAAGCGGCTTATTTTGAAGGCATGAAGCAAGAAGAGCTGATTGCTATGCTGGGAGCATATTTGGATGAGGATATAGCCGTTCCCGATGCGCTCAGCAACAAGATTGCGGATCTTCCTGAGTGCCAGCAGGCGGTATATTCGCTGTTTCAGCAGGAAGACAGAGCGGATAGTGACAGAGTTTTTTTGATGAATCTTTTATCGGATATGAATTCTTTGCTTCCGGTATATGATTATATTCGTATGATTTGTAAAAATGAGAATCCTGAACTTGCTGACGCGGCGGCTGAAGCTTTAAAATATATGGGAATAAACGCTTCACAGGCTGTTTTTGAGGCATATGAAAGTCAAGAAGAAACGGAAACCAAAGAACGGCTGATGTATGTTTTGGTTTATTGCGAACCGGTACGGGAGAATTTAGCGGAAGAATTGATACAATTGATGGCACAAACCCAAAACAAGGCTATGGTTGCCGGATTTATGGCCGCTTATGGCGATGAGCGCTGTCTATCGGCTTTGTATCAAGCAGAAAAGGCAAAGGACATTGCGTATATTGATTATGTGGAAATCTGTGACGCGATAGAAGCCTTAGGCGGTGAAACGGCGAGGGATCGTGAGTTTAACGGCGACGAATACTATGAGATGATACATAGCGGCGGATTGGAATAAAAAAAGAATAAAGAATAGTGTCTTTGCGTACGGAAAGGACAGGTTTTCATATTTGGTTGCTTTTCCGTGACAGAACTAAATAAAAATTTTGTAAGAGTCGCTTTATTAAGGAATATGAAAAGATGAGGGATCCTCTGAAATTACAAGAGATTTTTTATAAAGAAAAAGGAAAGGCGGATGCATGAGATTTTTTGCAACCACTCCGTTTGCTATGGAAAAACCGGTATGCCGAGAGTTTGAGCGTTTGGAAATCCCGTATACAGACATAAGTGAGGGAAGAGTTTATTTTAACGGCGACGTTTCGGTACTTGCCAAGGCTTGTGTCAATTTGCGCAGTGCGGATCGTATTTTTTTAGAATTGGCCTTTTTCCGGGCTCAAAGTTTTGATGAATTGTTTGATAATATTCTAAAAATAGAATGGGCGGATATTCTATCTGTTAGGGGAAAATTTCAGGTAAGCGCCAAATGTGCCCGTTCAAAACTTATGAGTGTGCCGGATGTGCAGCGTATAGCGAAACTTGCGATTATAAAGGCCATGCAAAGACGCATAAAAAAGGTGCGATTTCCCGAAGATGGTGAGGCCTATCCAATTCATGTCCATATCAACCGTGACAGGGTTACCGTAGCACTGGATTGCTGTGGAGAGAGTCTTCATAAACGCGGATATCGTGTCAAGACGGCACCCGCGCCTCTACGAGAGACTTTTGCGGCAGGACTTCTGAATTTGATTGGATATTACGGTAAAAAGCAAATATTTTTGGATCCTTTCTGCGGTTCGGGAACTTTGGCGATAGAAGCGGCTATGATCGCCCTGAATATTGCCCCGGGAATGCACCGGAATTTTATTTGTGAAAATTTTAAAAATTTTGATAATGCGGTGTTTGAAATTGCCAGACGACAGGCGAAAGATGCGGTGCAGGAAGCATCCGTACAAATATTTGCTTCTGATATTTCACAAGAGATGACAGAATTAACACGTTTTCACGCTGTTCGCGCAGGCGTGGAGCAATATATTACACTAAAGACTTGTGCGGCGGCGGAATGCCGGCTCCCGGCGCCCTGCGGAACTATTTTGACCAATCCTCCATATGGGCAGAGGCTGGGCGACGAAAAAGAAATGAAAGAGGTAAACAAACAGTTAGAAGTACTCTTAGAGCGCTTTAGCGGATGGAACAGGCATATACTCAGCGGTGATAAAAATTTTGAGCAAAATCTCAAAAAAAGGGCGAATAAGATAAGACGTTTTTATAACGGAAACATTGAATGTAACCTATATTCTTATTTTGCGCAAAATAAATAAAAAAGTGGTTGACAAGTATATATCTTTTAGGTATAATTACAAAGCAATCGAAAATCGTTCTGCCGCATAAGAGCAATAGCATTGATAAAAATGCAGTTGTTAGGCTGAACATTGAGTTGTTTGCTTTATGGCGCCTTGGTCAAGCGGTTAAGACATCGCCCTTTCACGGCGGTAACAGGGGTTCAATTCCCCTAGGCGTCACCAAAATTGGGCTTTTAGCTCAGTAGGTCAGAGCGGTCGGCTCATAACCGATTGGTCCGGGGTTCG
>ULSF01044420.1_pt1 | contig 13097 bp, 5 predicted proteins | sample 1956121 | NCBI WGS metagenome assembly ULSF01 (sample SAMEA4835701, study PRJEB28245) | human gut metagenome | biome: gut microbiome; material: fecal sample | place: Denmark | collected 2008
AGTCGCAAATACGCAGGTTATATTGACAACACATAGTTCTTACATTGTTAAGCAATTACAGTTTACAGATTTACGCCTTATTAAAGAAAATGAAGAAGGAAATAAAGAAATATTAGGTGTTCTTCCGGGACAACTTCAATATCCGTCATTAAATGAAGTAAATTATATAGCATTTAATGAAGTTACAGAGGAATATCATGATGAATTATATTCATTTATAGAATTTCAGGGATGGAAAAGCTCGTATATTCAAGGAAAGCCAACGAGATTATACAAACGCATAGGTAGGAATAACTCTATCATAGAAGAGCAGAAAGTTTTGACAGAATATATACGACATCAGATACATCATCCGGAAAATAAAAATAATCCAAGGTATACAAGAGAAGAATTAAAGCAATCCATAGACTTAATGCGAACGTTTATCGAACAGCAGAGTGCAGCCGGAATTGTTGAGCCATAATCATGATAACAAAATCTCCAAAAACCACATGGACACAACGGAAATTCCGGATTTTTCCACACGAATCACACGGAAAATCACCATTTGCACACCGCAATACACCGGTCTGATATCGTGAGGGTGGACGTACAGTAGGATCAGGAACTGTAGCTCCTATCATCGAGTAATTTAATCTGAATATAGATTTGTTATCGCACGATAACGTTGTGTCCAAACGTAAGATACCCGTAGAACTTTGGTTCTACGGGTATTTTTGGTGCTTGGTTGCAAGAAAGGACTTGATTCGATGAGAAAAGAATATATATTAATATTTAGCCTGGGAGTATGCGATGGTGAAGTGTAATGGTTGCACGATTAGATAAATAAGCAGACTTCCCCAGACCACCAAAAACTTAGAGTTCACAGGGCGGTTATTTTTGTGTCTTATTATTATCCCTGTCGAATATGTATCCGTCACAAACGCAGGAGATGCTGAAGCTGACGACCGTAAGGAAAGCCACTTTTATTTAAATGATAGAGAATCAAATAAAAGTGTGTTATACTTAAAAAATAATAAATACACCAAAAGCGGATTTGCAAAGGAGGGAGTATCATGAGATGTCCATATTGCAACGAGGAAATGATATGTGGTTCGGTTCAGAGTCAACGAGAAATTTTCTTCACAACGAAGCCTGACAAAAATTGGCTTATACCGGCACTGGCAAAAAAAGATGAAATAGTATTAAGTTCTCATAATTGGTCGAAACCAACCTGTATTGCGTATCATTGCCCTGTCTGCAGGAAAGTTATCATTGATTATTCAGTTAAAAGCGAATAGAAACTGACTGTTCGGAAAAAAATATATACTGAATAAAAAGATATAGTTTAGATATGCCACCGCTTTTGGACGTGGATGGGGTAGCGAAGAAATGTGATAGGATAGTGCTGCAGGGAACGCAAGAAGTATTGAAAGTGAGGCATGATGAAAATGAAGTCACGTTTACCTCAAATAATCTACATACTGACGGCAATCTTCACAGCCGGCACAGCTGTAACTACAATTTTATACAGTCAACATCGAAAGAAATCGCATAGACTATGTGCCAGTCAGAAGTTACTTGCGGCAAAAAAGTAAAAATGCTTCCCGCCTTGACAAGCAGTAAAGATCAAAGTAAAATATAACCTATCTGAATAGTAGGAAAGACTGCGGATAAAAGGGAGGAAGCAACATGGAACATATTGCTAGAAAAGATGCTTTTGAGTTACTTAAAAAATATAATAAAGATCCGTTTCACATTCAGCATGCTCTGACTGTAGAGACTGTTATGAAGTGGTATGCAAATGAACTGGGATACGCAGAAGATGCAGAATACTGGGGCATCGCAGGACTGCTTCATGATATTGATTTTGAATTGTACCCGGAAGAGCATTGTTTGAAAGCACCGGAGCTTTTAAGAGAAGCTGGAATTACAGAAGATCTGATCCATGCAGTATGTTCTCATGGATACGGAATCACAGTAGGATGTGGAAAGATGATTGATGTAGAACCCGTTCATGAGATGGAAAAAGTACTATTTGCGGCAGACGAACTGACAGGTCTGATCTGGGCGGCTGCGTTGATGCGTCCGTCAAAAAGTACAAAAGATATGGAATTAAAATCTCTGAAGAAAAAATATAAAAGCAAAGGATTTGCTGCGGGATGTTCAAGAGAAGTCATTGAAAGAGGTGCAAAGCAACTGGGCTGGGAACTTGAAAAGCTTCTTACCATGACCCTGCAGGCAATGGCAGCATCTGAAGATACGATCCGGGCTGAGATGGAAGAAGAACAGGAATAGGGAAGCACATAGGAATTGAACAGAATTCCACCTGATAAAGAAAATGATTGGAGAGGTAAAGAAGGCTGCAAAAGCATTTGAAAGAAATGTTTTTGCAGCCTTCTTATATAAAAAGCAAGGGGAACAAGCAAAGTGATGGAACAAGCACGATAAAATTGTATAAAATAACAAAAATAAATAAAAAGAAACGCCGATATTGAAAAAAAAGAAGAAAAAAGATATAATATATGCAAAATGAAAATGGCACAGAGATAAAAAATAGGCAAAATATCTAATGGCATGGAGGGGCGAGTTTATGAAAAACAAATTAAAGCGAGTTACCATTGCAACTTTATCTGCTTGTATGATTGCAAATGCGGTACCGATACCGGGGAATGTCGCAAAGGCAGCGGTGACGCAGGAGATGATCGATTTTACCGACGAGAACAGTCAGGGCGGCTGGGTAAAAGATGGGGCAAATGGAACGATCACTTTCCAGAATGGTGAGGGTGATGATGGATTTATGGTACTTGAGTCTGCAGGAGAGTCCTTTTTCAAATATGGAAATTCCAAAACCCGTCAGGATGGAATTCTTGAAATGGATCTTACCCTGACGAAAGGACCGAATGGGGCGAGAATGTTGATTTTGTTCCGTTACAATTCTTCCTCTGACTGGGAAGGAATTGGAGTAGACGGTACTCACTGGTTCTGGCAGAAAGGTTCTTCTAACTGGGGAGATCTTAATTCCACAAAGACGACGTTTGATGCATCAGATATAAACCAGAAGCATCATATCAAACTGGAGTATCGTGGAAAGCAGATCAAGGTTTATCAGGATGGAGAGGTGATTATTGATCAGACAGTAGATGCATTTAGTGATACGATGTCCGGACAGATTGGAATGAGAGTCTGGGGAGAACCAACAGAAACCCATGGATGTGCTTTGAAGTTTGACAATATAAAAACTTCCGATATTTTTTCAGCAGTTTCGATTGATCCGAAAAGTGTGAAACTTGAACAGGATACAGCGGCAGCACAAGATATTGAAGTGGCAATAACAGGCGAGAATACATTAAGTGCGATTAAAAATGGATCAGAGGTATTGGAAAGGGGAACGGATTATACTGTAAATGGTCAGAATGTCACAATTAAGACAACTTATCTTGAAAAGATCAAAAGTCAATCCAGTACAAAGCTGGTTTTTGAATTCGAAGATGGGCAGACACAGACATTCACGATTAATATTAACATTCCGGAACCGACGGTATCCTATACAAGAAATTTTGCGGCAGACGGAGCAGACGGCTTTACGAAAAAGAGTGGAAGCGGTTCTATGAGTCTGGAAAATGGTGCCATGAAGCTTCAGGGAGATGGCGTATTTATTGATGATAATTCGGCAAGCCTGAAAGACCAGGAAATTGAATTTACATACGATCCAATGAATGATAATTGTGGATATGGGGCAGTTCTCCGGTATGTAAGTGATAATGAGTATTTCTATGTTGGACCGTCTTCACAGAATAATCAGCATTATACCAGATGGAATATCTGGAATGCACAGGGACAGTCACTTCTTGGAAGTGAATATAATGACAGTGGTTTTATTCTTGCAAATAGAGTGGTTCCATATAAGATAAAAGTAAGGATTGTGGACAAGTATGTGACAGTATTTGTTGATAATGAGGAAATTCTTAATAGAGAACTTAGTAATGTTACGACAAATCCGGGAAAAGTGGGATTCAGAACCGGAAGTAATAATGGAATGCTCATCCAGAAGTTTACGCAGGAGAATGCAGCTGTACCGACAGTTGTGGAAAATACAGAGCCTGTAACAATTCAGTCAGATGCCATGACAGTCCGTCTGGACCGTGCATTCCCACGGGTAATCGATTATACATTAAAGAACGGTGGGGAGACTGTAAAAGGACAGGAACTTGCATTACATCAGATTGAGTTAAATAATAAACTTTATACACCGGATGTTACAGCAGATATCAGTGAGAATAAAGCAGTTTATCATGTGTCAGAGGCGACGACAGGAATTTCATTTGATGTTATATTTACTGTAGAAGGAAATGTCCTTTCTATGAATGTAAAAAATATAGTTGATGATCAGACGAAACTGTACACTTTGAATTTCCCGCGTCACAGTTTGATTTCTATGTCAAGTAAAGATGCGGACGGAAAGCTGACTGTAAATAATTATCAGGGACAGAATGCGATTTCGCTTTCTTCAGCCAATGCATCAGAAGCATATAATGAGACGACGCTTGCAGTGTTAAGTAATCGGAATGTTGCTGCTGCATTAAGTGGAGAATCATATAAAAACCGTCATGAAGTAGCATACTAGACGTTTGCGGCAGGAGACCATAATTCTACAGGTTTATGGATGAATGAGTATACTTACCGTGGACTGGATGGAGAGATAATGTATCTGCCTGCAGTCAAGGTAGCGGTCACAGCAGATTGCAATGGAGATGGAAAAGTAGACGCTCAGGATGGTGCGATTGTACTTCGGGATAAGTGCATGACCAGAAAAAGTGGAGCGGACGAAGTGACAGACTCCTGGACAATGATCGCAATGAATGTAGGATCCGAAGCTCAATATCCATTTCTCCGTATTTTGGATAATGTGAAGAAGATGTATCTGGCTACAGATGGATTTGGGCAGAATATTATTATCAAGGGATATCAAGGTGAAGGACATGACTCATCTCATCCGGATTATGCAAATTATAATAAGCATGCCGGTGGTCTGGAAGATTTCAATACTTTGCTGAGTGAGGCAGAAAAGTATAATGCACAAATAGGTATTCATGTAAACCAGACAGATACTTACCCGGAAGCCCCGCAGTATGGAAAGCTTGCAGCAAGCCTTCCGGCCTGGGATTGGTATGATAGTTCAAAAGGCATTATTCGTGAGAACGACGATCTTGACACATCAGAAAATGGATTGGATGGACGTTTTTCGCAATTATACGATAAAGATACGCAGGGAAAGATTGATACGACATATGTAGATGTATTCTTTGGAACAAGATGGCCGATGTATAAATTAATACAGAATATAAAAGGCCGCAACATTATTCTTGGAACAGAGAATCCTGATGAAATGGTTTCCCACAGTGTATTTGTCCATGGTATTCAGACCGGGGCAGGCAACTTTAAAGGAGCAGGAAATCTGGTTCGTTTTGTAGAGAACAACCAGTCTGATATTTTCCAGGGAACAACTTTGTTCAGAGGAATACAATCGAGAAACAACGGCGGCGATACAGGCGGAGCAAGCAAAGGTGGTGCTGGTATTGGCGGTTGGCAGCAGTCTTCACAGGGAAATAATGCAGCAAGTATGAATGATTCGCTGGATACATTTTATTGCGAAGTACTTCCGGCTAAGTTCCTTGCACAGTATCCGCTGATGCAGTATGAAAGCGAATCGCGGGCAGTTTTGGGAAATAGTAACGAAGTAGTAACTGAGATCGTGAATAACGTTAATGTTATTACGCTGGACGGTGAAAAAGTTGCCGAAGGAAATAAGATTTTCATTCCATGGGAAAAGGATGATGATGAGCAGGGTAAGATTTATCATTATAATAAAGATGGAGGTTCAAGTACCTGGACACTTCCGGAATCCTGGGGAAATGTAACTGAGGTAACGATTTATAAACTGTCTGCAGAAGGAAAATCTGATAAGAAAACGCTTCCTGTGACAGGACGTAAAGTAACAATTGATGCGACAGCAAAAACAGGATATGTACTTTACAAAGAGGATGCTGTAAAAGTTGATACGGCTGATACAATGGAGTGGTCTACAGGATCTCCTGTGAAAGATATGGGATTCGATTCCTATAATTTTGATGAGTGGAAACCATCATCTACATCTGATAGTGTAGATCATATAAAGATTAAGGATAATAGTCTTGGAAATGCACACCTTTATATAGAGGGAACAAAAGATGGACAGGTAAGTCAGACTTTAACAGGTCTGGTTCCGGGGCAGGCTTATTCGGCATCTGTATGGTGCATTACTGATGATGGACGAAAAGCATCAATTGAGGTAAAGAACGGGGACGAAGTAGTTTCAAATTATATGGAACAGAGTAATGTCACGTATGGAGTTCATCATAATGATAAATATTTGACTAAGGCTCAGCGTATGCAGGTACGTTTTACTGCGGCATCTGACACGGTCAAATTAACGCTTTCTGCAGCAGCAGGAAAAAGCGATACATCGGTTGTTGACTTTGATGATGTGCGGGTGGCAAAAGTTGATGCTTCTACTAACCCGGATCCGAATAAGTATACTTATTGGGAGGATTTTGAAAATGTAGATCAGGGCTTTGGAGTATTTGTGTCTACGGAGTCTGATCAGTCGCATTTATCTCAGAAAAATCCAGTGAATCCAGAGTATACGACGGATGTGATTGATGGAAACTATTCTTTGAAGATTCGTGCAAAAGATTATATGAGAACCATTCCATCAACGGTTAGATTTAAACCGAATACAGAGTATAAAGTAGGCATTGAATATAAAGCACCAAGTGCAAATGCGTTTACTTTTGCAGTAAAATCTGATAAGGCTTCAAAGACGCTTGCAAGTGCGGTGGCAAATGCCCAGAGTGGAAAGCTTGTTCTCGAGTTTACAACAGGTGATGAAGAAGACTGCTATGTAGATATTACAGGACAGAGCAGTGAATATTATGTTGATAATTTCTATGTAGAAGAGGCATACATCCCGGCAGACTTTTCAGAGTTACAGAAGGCAGTAGATGAGGCAGAAAAATTAGACAGAACGGTATATATGACAGAGTATTATGCCGGTCTGGACAAGATTCTTGCGGAGGCTGAGAAAGTACTTGACAATCCACGGACAGAGCAGAGTGAGGTTGATGAGATGACCCAAAAAGTGAGGGATGCAATAAATGCATTACAGCCACTTGCGACAAATGCTGACTTTGCAGCACTGGAAAAAGCAGTAGAGGAAGCTGAGAAAATTATAGTAAAAGATTATAAAGACACATCGGATTTTGAAAGTGCATTAGCTGCTGCAAAACTTCTTTTGGAAGGCAAGGAAACGAAAAAGGAACTTAAGCATACAGAGGTAGCAACAGCAACTGATACGCTCGTTGAGAAGCAGAAAGCACTAAAACCGGTAGATCCAAAACCGGTTGACCCAGATCCGGTAGATCCAAAACCGGTAGATCCGAATCCGGTAGATCCAGATCCGGTTGCCCCAGGCAAGCCATCTACTCCGGATAATTCGAATGGTGCAGGACAGACGACAGGAAGTGGCAAGCCATCTGCTGACCAGAAAAATCCGGCGATGGGTACAAAAAAATCTGGAAAAGCAACAAAAACCGGCGATACAACTCCGGTTGTACCGGTGGCAGGAGGGGTACTGGTCTCTGCAATGATGCTTCTTGCAAATTTTCTCAAAAAGAAAAAAGACAATTGAGATGAAAGAGTGATGTTTGAATAAAAAATATGCTCCGTTCAGGCAGACAGGAACAAGAAAACCTGTTGCCTGAAGGAGCATATTTTATCTTAAGCACTCTTTGCATTTCCACTGACCAAGACCTCATATTCACGCAGCTTCTCTTTCGCCTGTGGAGTTAAGTGTCTTGGAACTTCAATCTGAACCGTTACATACTGATCACCGTGAACCGAAGGATTCTTCATGGAAACAATTCCTTTTCCCTTCAAACGGATCTTAGAACCGGACTGTGTACCCTCACGGATCTTACAAAGCACATTGCCATATAAAGTCTGAACCAGTGCCTCACCACCAAAGACAGCCGTTGTGAAAGGTACAGAAACTGTCGTATAGACATCCATTCCATTTCGCACATATCCCGGCTTGTCAGCAACTTTAACTTTCAACATCAGATCCCCGGCATCTCCACCATTTACACCGGGCATTCCCTTACCACGGAGACGAATCGTCTTACCGGTGTCAATTCCTGCAGGAATATGAACCTTCAGTGATTGGGAAAGATTTCCCGGAGCATTTGGATCCTGTAATGTGATGACCTTGTCACAACCAAAAGCAGCTTCATCAAAGCCAACGGTTACTTCGGCATTCAGATCGGATCCCTTTGACTGAAAATTACCGGACTGAAATCCACTGTGAACCCCATCACTGAATCCATTTCCACCAAAACTGCTTCTGCCAAATCCGGAAGAAGTCTTGCGGGATGTTCCTCCGTGGAACATATTTCCGAAAATATCTCCGAACATATCATCCATATTACCACCCTCAAAGTGGTATTCCTGATACCCACCGTTTCCGGTAAAACCGCCACCACTGAAACCACCACTGCCAAAACCATTGCTGCCAGATCCGGCTCCACCAAAGCCACTTCCATAGAATCCACCATAGAAACCACCGGTGCCGTAACCGCCGGCTCCATCGGCAGCACCGCTCTGGTCAAATGCAGCGTGACCAAACTGGTCATAAAGTTTCTTTTTCTCAGGATCACTCAGGATATTGTAAGCTTCTGTGATCTCTTTAAATTTCTTTTCGGCCTCTTTATCACCGGGATTCGTATCCGGGTGATACTTTTTAGCAAGCTTTCTGTAGGCTTTTTTTATTGCTGACGGATCGGCACCTTTCGCCAGTCCGAGCAGTTCATAGTAATCTCTTTTCATAGACTCACCCTCATATCTTTCCGTTACGTTTGTATCATCTGATCTGCATTACTTTTTACACTATTGTATGCAAAGAAACAGTATCATTCATACTGTTCTATATGTAATATAGCAAAGAGAATAAAAGCCGTCAAGGGAGAATCAAAAAGAATGTTCCGAATTAGACAAAATAAGCGTGGGAATCAACCGAAAAGAACGAGCCGAAAAATTCTGCTGTTGTTATAATAGTATTAAGTCAGAGTGGGTAAGCTCGTGCGTAGACAGAACAAGATTTCAGAACAGGAGGGGATGCGGAGTATGAAGAATCGAAAAAAGCAGTTCCTGAAGATCGGAATTGCAGTATTGGTGATCGCGGTTGCGGGAATTGTTGCCGGGGTTGTCCGATACAGAATGGATAATCGATTCGATTTAACTGTTGGGGGGCATACAATCAGCAAAGATGAATATGTGAACTGCATGAAATCAGTAGAATATGATACAAAAATGCAGATTCAACAGGACTATGATGCCGTTTATGAAGATGGCTTCTGGGGAAAAAAGTATGATGGAAAATACGGCTACGAAATTCTGACGGAAAATACAGTAGAACAGTTGAAATACGTTCATGCGGTCTATGATCTCGCAAAAGAATGCGGTGATGTATCAGACAGCAGCTATAAGGCTTTGGAAAAACGTTGGAAAGACGAGAATGCAAAGCGGAGTGAGAAAGTTGAAAAAGGTGAGGTAGTCTACGGACTGAAAGAATATACCTTTCAGCTTTATCTTCAATATGAAATGAGTACGCTCAAAGAAAAATACTGCAATGATGATACCCGTGAGGGAATGGAACTGACAGAGGACGAAGTACTGGAATACTACAACAGCCGCGAATGGATCTTTGGGGACAGCGAAGAGAATGCTGATCTGGAGACAGCAAGAATTGCGGTGGAACGTGAGTTGCGTGAAAAGAAATATGATGACATCATCACGCAGCGTGAAACTGATTCTCAGGTGGACGGAAACATGGCAGATGTAAACCGGTTTACCTTGAAGAATATAAAATGATGGAAGGAGCAATATTATGAAGAAGAAATGGATGAGCGGTGCTCTGGCTCTTCTGCTTGCAGGAACTACGGTTGCATCAATGACGCCGGCAGTTGCTGTTAATGCTGAAGGACAGAACACTGCAACAGGAACAACATATTATGTTGATTCCCAAAGCGGAAGTGACAGCAATGACGGAACTTCCGAAAGCAAGGCGTTCAAGACGCTTGAGAAAGTGAATGATCTTGATCTTGAGCCGGGAGATACAGTTCTCCTGAAGAAAGGATCTGTATTTGAAGATCAGGCACTCGAGTTCACAAAAGAAGACAGCGGTACTGCTGAAGCACCGGTCAAGATCTCTACTTATGGAAATGGAGACAGACCACAGATCAATACAAATGGTCATGGTCAGTGGGAGCAGAACTATGGGGTTGCATTGGACAACTCAAACCACAAATGGCATGGTACAGTATCTTCCAGTATTCTGATCATGGATACAGAGTACATTGAGATCGAAGGTCTGGAACTGACAAATGACAGAAAAAGTGCAACAGATACAGAAAAAGATAAGACTTATAATGATGCTTATGCAATGGACAGAACCGGAGTTGCCGGAGTTGCAAAAGATAACGGAACAGTAGATCATATCGTACTGAACGATCTTTACATCCATGATGTAACAGGTAACGTTTATAACAAGCACATGGCAAATGGCGGTATCTACTTTATCGTGGAAAAGCCAACAAATGAAGCAACAACAGGAATTGCAAGATACAACGATGTTCAGATCAAGAACTGCTATCTTGATACAGTAAACCGTTGGGGAATCGCAGTCGGATACACTTACAAGCACGGTCAGTTCAACAATGCTGCTCTGAGTGATGAAGTAATGTCCACATACGGTTCATCTAACGTAGTAATTAAGAATAATTACCTGAACCATGTAGGCGGAGATGCAATCACAACAATGTATCTTGACAGAGCTTTAGTTCAATATAATGTATCAGAAAATGCAGCGGAGCAGATCAACTATACAGATTTCTCCCAGCTGCAGCCACAGCTCGATGCAAATGGTAATGATACAGGAAATAAACTGGGCGTAGGTAATGGACGAGTTGCAGCAGGTATCTGGCCATGGAAGTGTAAAGATACAGTCTTCCAGTACAATGAGTGCTTTGCAACACTGAATGCAGCTCATGGTAACGGTGACGGACAGCCTTGGGATGCTGATTACGGTGATGGAACAAACTATCAGTACAACTACAGCCACGGCAATACGGCAAGTACGATCATGTTCTGTGGACCGCAGTCCATCAATAATACATTCCGTTACAACATCAGCCAGAATGAAGATATGGGACCTCTCGATCCTGCAGGAAATACAGGAAATTGTCAGGTTTACAATAATACTTTCTATATTAAGAAAGGACTTACAAGTATCTGGTCTACAGCACATTCTAATAATGGACCGGTAACGATTGAGAATAACATCTTCTATTTTGTAGGAGATACATCGGTTAATGCGACAAACTGGAATCCAGGAAATAACAAGACATACAGCAACAACCTGTACTACAATGTATCCAATTATCCAACTGATGCAAATGCAGTAAAGGTATCCGCAGGAACAGCAGTACTTGTTGATGCAGGTTCAGGTCCGGTTGCAGCAGCAGAGGACAAGCAGGCAAGACTGCATGAAGATCCGACAGCTACTACAGAATTTGATGGATATAAACTGGCAGCAAACTCACCGGCTATCAATGCTGGTAAAGTAATTGTTGACAGAAATGGTTATTCTATTGATCATGACTTCTTCGGACATGCAATCACAGCAGTACCGGAAATCGGAGCAGCAGAAAGTGATGCAGTTACAGCACTTGTACTTCGTTCCAATACATACACAATATCAGGAACAAATGTAAGTGATCTTCCGAAGAATACAACAGTAGAGCAGTTCCGCAACAACATCATCGTTGATACAGGTGTTACAGTAACTGTTAAGAGTGGTGATACAGTACTTGGCGATTCTGACATCGTCAAAGGCGGAATGAACATCGTTCTTTCTTACGAGGGAATGGATGATGTAACTTATACAGTCGTTGCAAGTTCTGATAAAGAACTGAAATCTTCTTACTACATGGTAAGCGGAAAGACACTGAGTGTTCCTTATACAACAGCAAATGCTACAACAGTCAGCGAGCTGAAGAAGAACATCACAGTAGCTGATACAGCAACAGTTTCCGTACTGAACAATGGAACAGCATTAGCTGACGGAGATGCAGTAACAGCAGGAATGACAGTACGCATCACGGCTGAAGACGGAACAACAAATGACTATACGGTAGCTCAGAAGAATACATACAACTGGACACTGGACTATGCAGGACAGCAGCAGGGAAATGTATGGTTTGCACAGCAGAAGAACGGTAATGGTGACTGGGCTGATATGACAGCTTATGATAATACTTATCCGAACTGGGTACTGAATACATACTATGGTGTTGGTGTAGATGCTCCAAATCACAGTACAGCAATGAGCGATTCCATTCATGGACTGATCTCTGCTCCACCGCAGACTTCTTATTCGACAGCAATGGTATTCAGAGCACCGAAGAGCGGTACAGTATCCTTCAATGTAAAAGATGGTGAGCCGTATCTGCGTCAGGCTGGAAACTCAGGCGGAACAGTTACATTAAGCCTTCTTGTAAATGATACAGTAAAACAGAGTGTAACACTTTCAACAAGTAATCAGAAAGCAGCAGACTGGGCAAATTTTGATGAGATTGAACTGAACAAGGGCGATGTGATCCGCGTAACAGCAAGCTGCAACAGCAATCCAAGCAAGCCGTCTGTTCATGTTACTCCGATCATCACATACGTTGACAAGGCAGTAGTTGATACAGAAGCACCGGATGCTCCGACAGCAGTAAGAACAGCAGATGTTACAGAGACAACAGCTCATGTTGCATGGGAAGCAGCTTTGGATAACGTTGCAACAACTGGATACAACGTATATGTAAACAGAGAAAAGGTAAACACAGAACTGGTAACAGCTACAGAGTATGATCTGACAGGTCTTACACCAGATACAGATTACAGCGTAGAGATTGAAGCAGTAGATGCAGCAGAAAATGTATCTGAGAAATCAGAGGCAGCTACATTTACAACAGCAA
>ULSF01086141.1_pt1 | contig 13006 bp, 8 predicted proteins | sample 1956121 | NCBI WGS metagenome assembly ULSF01 (sample SAMEA4835701, study PRJEB28245) | human gut metagenome | biome: gut microbiome; material: fecal sample | place: Denmark | collected 2008
ACCGGTACCCACCGAATTTGTTCCCGCACCGTTAGAGCCGGCGGAGCTGACACAAGAACAGTGGGAGCAAATGAAACAAACAACAACGTGCATGACCGTGGACGGCGCGGTGGATTTGAGTACTCATCAATCGGCTGCCTATGACATCCGTAAGAACGATTATTCCACCCCAAATTCTTTCCGCTATGTAGATTATTACGGTACTTATCAGGGCTACACTGCTATTCGCATTCACAATACAAGATTCAACGGCAATGATAAAGAGGAAGTGGCTGGTTGTACGTTCTACTACAGCGGTTATAGTGATATTCTTTTCTGCCGTGTTGTGCTTTGGAAGGACGATACTTTCTATCATTTGCAATATGCCTATGACCAAGGCTTGCTTACTGAGGAAGAAATTAAGACAATCGCTTACTACAATAATCTTCGTCATTTCGAACCGACCGTTTCTGCTGCCCCTGTGCCGGATGGTCCCACCTCTATGCCTGCGGACTTTGTTCCCCAACCTATAGAGCCCGCTGAATTAAGCGAAGACGTTTGGATACGATTAGAAAATACCTATCAATATGTATTTGATGGCGAATTAACAAAAGGGGCTCCTTTTAATGATCGTATTGCAATTTTATACTACGGTACGTATCAAAATTACATTGCTGTTCATATATACGATATTTCTGTGTGGGGCTATTGGCTTTGGGATGAAATTTATCTTTGGAAAGACGATATATTTTATCATTTTCAGGATGCCTTAAACTTAGGATTCATAACCGATGAGGACGCAAAAAATATCATTTATTATCACAATATTTACTACTATAAAAATTATAAAGATTAACGGTAAAAACGAAAAACCGTTAACAAAAAATACGAAAGACGGTAACGCATATGACACAACGAAACTGGATCAAAAATTCCCTAAAATCGGCGGCAGTCGCCCTGCTTTGTTTAGCCCTGCTGCTGCCAACCCTAACGACCCATGCGGAAGAGGAGGACTATGAACCAAAAGTATACAGCAACGCGACATTAGAGCAGGAATTTGACGACAGCCGTATTTTGGTCGTTTTGGACAAACGAATCAGCAAGGTCAATAAAAAGCTGAGCAAGAACTTCTTCGGTTTTTTAAAGGACGCCCAAATTACGGATTTAACACAGATTGAAGGAAGTTTAACGGATAAGAATATAGATGAGGAAAATTTCCGTCAAATTCTTGAAATTCAGCTGCCCGAAAAGAGCAAGCAAAACGTACTGAAAGTTATCAGACAATTGGAAAAAATCCCCGGCGTTAAATACGCGGGGCCTGATTATGTATTGGAGGAGCCTGTTGATGTGATACCTTCTACCGCCAATGCGTCCGTTATGCGCACACCTACGCCCGACCCGGATATTTCAGTAGACGGTACTTGGGCATTGCGGAAAATTAACGCCTATAAAGCATGGAAAATTACAGAAGGAAGCAGCTCTGTTAAAGTCGGCGTTATTGACAGCGGAATTGCCGCGCATCCGGAATTAATCTCAAATATAACCGTAGGATGGGATTTTTACCATAATAATAATATTACAACCGATGATCCTGGGCATGGTACAACCATAGCAAGCGTGATCGGCGCAATTGGAAACAACGATTTTGGAAGTACAGGTTTGAATCAAAATGTTACCTTAGTACCTCTGCAAATTGATATTGGTTATGAAGAAGGTGGAGGCCCTTATTCTTCACGCATTAGTCTTATTATTGAAGCTATTGCATATGCCATCAATAACAATATTCCAATTTTAACAATTAGTACAAGTGGTCCTAATTATAGCGAAGCATTAAAACAAGCTATTCAAAATTATCCCGGTTTATTTGTTTGTGCTGCCGGAGGTAAAAAATATATAACACATAACCTTGATATTGACGCTCAATATCCTGCTTGTTACAATTTACCTAATATGATTACCGTAGGTGCATCTCTTGAAGATGATAGTTTTGCTTCTGTCTTTTCCAACTATGGAAAAAATTTTGTACATATATTTGCTCCCGGCGATAATATTGTGTGCCCTTTCCCCACAAACTGGTGTGACATTGACCGCTGTAGTGCAGGAACCACCCACATTACTCGCGGCTATCACCTTGTAGGCGGTACCTCTATCGCCGCGCCGTTTGTAACGGGCGTTGCCGCGCTGATGCTCAGCGTAAATCCTACGCTTACCACCAGCCAGCTGAAATCTATTATACTGGAATCAGGCGATACGGTTGCCGGTTTAAGTGATTATTGCTCCACAGGCAAACGTTTGAACGCCTATAACGCGGTAAAAGCGGCGACCGTATATTTTGAAGATTTCTCTGACGGGATCAACGGATGGGGAGTGTTCGGAGGTGGAGATTTAACTTTAACTTACGAAATACCGCATTCAAATGAGAATTTTCTGGCGTTGCATCGACACAGAGAATCTTGGTATTCTCCTTACTACAACATTTATTCTTTGCTGAAACAGCATGGCGCCGGAACCTACAGAATCAGTATGGATGTTTTGGTAAATCAGACCACCCTGCCTGATCCCGGACATGTACGGCTTATTATCCGCGGAACACACGCCAATTCCTTTATTCTGGATCAAACCGGCTCAGGATTATATTACTGTGCTGTCAGTTATCATATTCCTTTAGAAGCAGGTAAATGGATTCGTGTTGCGGGATCTATTACAGTAGAAGAATCGGATATTGCCGCCTCTACAGATTCTTTCCGGCTAATGTTAGACAGCATCCGTAATTTGACCGGAGAAGACAAAAATTATCAAACGGTTTACATTGATAATGTGTTAATTGAGAAACGCTCATAAATAAGAAAAGAGAAAGAATCAAAAGTCTTTTCGAAACCCTAAAAAAGTCCGGTGCTTTCCGGACTTTTTTGTATATAAGAGGAACAAAGCCGTGATAAAAGAGTATTTTCAAAGGAAGTACTTGATATCAGGCAACGGTTAGGATTTTCCTTTCCGCTGTAAAAAAAGTTTGTACAAGGGCGCGTTCGCGCGGGAGACGCTGTTGCTTTTTTATTAAGCCCTGAATCTTGTTTGGATTCAGGGCTTTTTGTAACACACTACGGATTACGGTTGTATTGGTTATTCCCCGCTGGCGCCGTAGTTCGCCAAAACCCGCGCGGAAGGATCGTTTACATCGCAGCCCTTCCATGCTTTGTTAGGCATCCAAAAATCTACGATCATTTCCGCTTGACCGGGATAGTATTTTTCAAATATCTGTCTGTACAGAAGGGATTCTTTTGTAAATGGCCGCGCGAAAGTATATCGGGCGGCCAGCGTTTCAAACTCCGCGTCGGTGTATTTTTGGGCGGCATATTCCTTTAAATAATCTACCATGGAATGACCTACCGCGTCGGAAAAAGCGGCTTTTTCACGCATCAAAATATTCCGGGGCAGATAATCGCCCTCAAACGCGTGACGCAGCAAGTATTTTCCTTTTCCGTATTTGTTCCGTTTTTTCTCGGGATCCACGGCCATTACATATTCCACAAAAGCCAAGTCGCCGAAAGGAACCCGCGCCTCCATGGAGTTGACGGAAATACAACGATCCGCGCGGAGTACATCGTACATATACAGCTCCCGTATCCGCTTTTGCGATTCCTTTTGAAATTCTTCCGCAGAGGGAGCAAAATCCGTGTATTTATAGCCAAACAGCTCATCGGAAATTTCACCGGTAAGCAACACCCGAATATCGGTTTGTTCATGAATGGCTTTACAAATCAAATACATTCCCATGCTTGCCCGTATCGTAGTGATATCGTACGTGCCTAAAATTTTGATAACGGTTTCCAGGGACGCAAGTACATCGTCCTTGGTGATGATGATTTCGTGATGTTCCGAATGAATATATTCGGCCACTTCTCTGGCGTATTTTAAATCAATGGCGTCTTCGCTCATCCCGATGGCAAAGGTTTTAATAGGCTTTTTCAGGAGTTTTGCCGCAATGGCGCATACCAAGGAGGAATCCAGTCCGCCGCTTAGCAAAAACCCCAAAGGCGCGTCGGAATCCAACCGTTTTTCAACGCCTTTTACCAGCAAATCGTGAATATTTTTGCAAACGGTATCCAAATCGTCATCGCACACTTTGGATACTTTTGTTATATCATGGTAACAGGTAAATGTGCCGTCAGCATAATAATGTCCGGGCGGAAACGGCACAATTTTATCGGTAAGCCCTACTAAATTCTTTGCTTCGCTGGCAAATAAAATCCCGCCCTGCTTGTCAAATCCGTAAAACAGCGGCCGGATTCCGATGGGATCTCTGGCGGCAATCAGCTGTTTTTTCTTTCCGTCATAGATTACCAGCGCGAATTCCGCGTCAAGTTTTCGGAACATCGCGGTTCCGTATTCCTCATACAACGGAAGGATCAGCTCGCAGTCAGAATCACTGATAAATGAATACCCTTTTTGAAGAAGGTCTTTCTTCATAGCGCGAAATCCATATAACTCGCCGTTGCATACGGCAAGATTGCCGTTTCTTTCAAACGGCTGCATTCCCTGAGGATGAAGCCCCATGATCGCGAGCCTGTGAAATCCCATTAGCCCGCCTTGTATTTCCACGATACGGCTGTCATCCGGCCCGCGGGATATGGTTCTGTTAAATCCTATTTGAAATTGCTCTTTGGTAAGGGTTTTGCCCAGATATGCCATAATGGAACACATTTTTATACACCTCCGATAAAATAAAGCATACAGCGATCTCCTATTTTGATAGGACGAGCCGCTGTATGCCCGTGGTGCCACCTATTTTGCTTCTCTGCGGTTTCTTTCAAAACCTGTTCCCTTATCGCGGGACCTACGGCAAGCTTACTGCTGGTTCAGCCTGCTGCTCAAAAGTGTTATTCTCACAAAGCCTGCTATGCGCTTTCCACTGCCGCGCACTCACTGCAAACGGTGTTTTGTAATACTTCTCTTTTTCATCGCAATATTTTTTATCTTACGCCGAACAAAAGCTCACCGTAAGAAGGATACGGCCAATATTCAGCCGAAGTCATACTCTCTAATATATCCACATCGCTGCGCAAAGTTGCCATTGCAGAAAGAATTTCATCTTTATAAAACATGGCAAGCTCTTTCGCGTCCGTAATTTCTTCAGCCTTTTCAACGGCTGCCCGCAACGCGTCCAGCTTTTGATACGCGCTGCCGGTAAGCTGTGAAATCTTGGCGGCCGCACCTTCTTCATAGGAACAATCCAAAGCAGTATTCAATGCCTTTTTGGAAAGCGCTGTTTCGGTCAACGCTTTTGTATAGGCGCTAACTGCCGGAAGAATCTGCTTGCTAGTCATATCGATCATGGTAAGAGCCTCAATATGAATCAGTTTGCTGTAGTTTTCCAGCAAAATTTCATACCGTGCTACAATTTCCTCTTTGCTGAATACTTTGTGCGAAGTAAATAATGCAATATTTTTTTCCGCAATAAGGTACGGAAGAGCGTCAGGTGTAGTTTTTAAGTTTAAAAGACCTCTTCTTTCTGCCTCTTGAATCCATGCGTCATCATAGCCGTTGCCGTTGAAGATAATACGCTTATGCTCTTTAATGGTCTGTTGGATCAGTGTGTTCAGCGCACTCTCAAAATCGGCGGCGCCTTCCAGCGTGTCGGCAAATTGCTTTAGACTTTCCGCCACGGCGGTGTTTAGCACTACGTTGGCATCAGAAACCGAAGCCGTAGACCCTAACATGCGGAATTCAAACTTATTGCCCGTAAAGGCGAAAGGACTGGTTCTGTTTCTGTCGGTTGTATCCTTGGGGAAGCGGGGAAGAATATGAACCCCTATTTTCAGCTGCTCTTTTTCTTTGGCGTCATAAGCGGTACCGTTATCGATCGCTTCCAAAATAGCGCTGAGTTCATCACCCAAGAACATGGAAACAACAGCTGGCGGCGCTTCGTTCGCGCCGAGCCGATGATCGTTGCCGGCACTGGCTACGGATATACGCAGCAGATCTTGATAATCATCAACCGCCTTAATCACTGCGCACAAAAACAATAAAAATTGTGCGTTTTCATAAGGTGTTTTGCCGGGATCCAGTAGGTTAATGCCGGTATTGGTGCAAATTGACCAGTTGTTATGTTTGCCGGAGCCGTTTACGCCGGCGAAAGGTTTTTCATGCAGCAGGCAAACCAAACCGTGCTTTTTTGCCACCTTCTGCATCACTTCCATTGTAAGCTGGTTATGATCTACCGCAATGTTGGTAGTGGTAAAGATAGGAGCAAGCTCGTGCTGAGAGGGAGCCACTTCGTTATGCTCGGTTTTTGCCAAAATACCCAGCTTCCAGAGCTCTTCATTCAAATCTTTCATATAAGCCAAAACGCGGGGCTTGATGGAACCGAAATAATGATCGTCAAGTTCCTGACCCTTGGGTGGCCTTGCACCGAAAAGTGTGCGCCCGGTATAGATCAGATCTTTGCGGCGGTCATAAAGCTCTTTGGGAATTAAAAAATATTCCTGTTCCGGTCCTACGGTAGTTTTTACACTTGTGGCGTCAGTGCCGAAAAGCTTCAGTACACGCATCGCCTGACGGTTGATAGCTTCCATAGAACGCAGCAAAGGTGTTTTTTTGTCCAGTGCTTCTCCTCCGTAGGAGCAAAACGCGGTGGGAATGCATAGTACACCATCCTTAATAAAGGCATAGCTGGTAGGATCCCATGCGGTATACCCTCTGGCTTCAAAAGTCGCGCGGAGACCGCCGCTGGGAAAACTGGAGGCGTCGGGTTCTCCTTGAATCAATTCTTTCCCGGAGAATTCCATGATTACTTTTCCGTCAGCCGTGGGAGAAATAAAGCTGTCATGTTTTTCGGCGGTGATACCCGTCATGGGCTGGAACCAATGTGTAAAATGCGTAGCACCTTTTTCAATTGCCCAGTCTTTCATGGCGTTAGCAATCACTGTGGCAATGCTGATATCCAGATGGTGACCGTGGGTAACAGTCCATTGAAGAGCTTTATATGTTTCCTTGGGCAGACGCTCTTTCATTACGGCGTCATTGAAAACATTGGATCCAAAAATCTCAGTTACTGTGCTCATGTTTTTACACTCCTTTAATCAATCTGATAAATAAAAAAGGCAATGCGCTTAGGAAAATACTCTTCATTCTTTCCCATGGCCCCATTGCCTTTAAGTTGAACCTATTATAAAGCAGGGACTTTTTTTTGTCAACTGTTTTTTTCAAAAATTTTGTTGCATTTTTTTGTTTAACACGTTACAAAAAGCGGCATCTATGATATAATATTTTAAAATATTTTTTTGCGCTCATATGATGCACATAGAAACTTTTTATTTTTGTTGCGGCTTATAGCAATTCCTTGTGCCTGAGAGGCGTAAAAATTTTTGAAGGAGGCCTGCACATGTATTCTCTTGAAGAGGTAAAAGCTTATGTTATGCAGGAAGATGTTAAATTTATACGGCTTGCTTTTTGTGATATTTTAGGAAGACAAAAAAACATTTCCATTATGCCGCAGGAGCTTGACCGTGCCTTTTCCGGGGGGGTGTGTTTTGACGCTTCTGCCGTATACGGACTTCCCAGGGAAAAATCTGATTTGGTGCTGCAGCCGGATCCCTCTACACTAACCATTTTGCCCTGGCGGCCTCATACCGGAAAAGTAGCCCGAATGTTCTGCGATATCACGTATCCCGACGGTACCGCTTTTGAATATAACGGGCGGAATCTTTTAAAGACTGCGGTAGCGGAAGCCCAACAAATGGGTTTTACCTTTCATTTCGGTACGGAGTTTGAATTTTATCTTTTTAACCTTGATGAACACGGTATGCCTACAAAAATTCCTTACGACAATGCCGGTTATATGGATGTATATCCCCTTGACCGCGGAGAAAATGTGCGCAGAGAAATTTGCCTTACCTTATATGATATGGGCGTAATGCCGGAAAGTTCCCATCATGAGGAAGGACCCAGTCAGCATGAGGTTGCCTTCAAATATACCACTCCGCTGATTGCCGCGGATAATGCCGTTACGGCAAAATCGGTGATAGAGACCGTCGCTTCCCGCAATGGGTTATATGCGGATTTTTCACCTAAGCCGCTGACGTATGAAAGCGGGAGCGGTCTGCATATTAATCTTTCCATCGTTTCGGCAGACGAGAAAGATCATACGGATAATATGATTGCCGGACTTTTGGCGCATATCAAGGAACTTACGCTCTTTTTAAATTCTACGGAAAATTCTTATGAGCGTCTGGGAAAGAAAAAAGCTCCGGAATATATTGCGTGGGCGCCGGAGAGCCGTACGCCCCTGATACGGATTCCCGCGGCCGGGGGGATCTACAAGCGAATAGAACTGCGTTCGCCTGACGCTACGCTGAATCCTTATATTGCTTATGCGTTAATTATATACGCCGCGCTTGACGGTATTAAAAAGAATATGAGCGCCGGCAATCCTATTCAAGGAAACGCCTGTACGGATATACAGCGGCTGCCCCAATCTTTGGAAGAAGCGAGAACTGCTGCTGAAAACAGCATGTTTTTAAAAAATTTGCTCCCTCCTGATTTTATACATTTCTATCATTAACCCTTGCAAAACAAGATTTTTTGATACGGAGGAGGGAACCGTTTGTTACCCCAAAGACCGCAAAACAGCGTTTTAATTGTTTCGGATTCGGATAAGGTAACCGACTATTTGCGTCGATTGCTTCCGGCCGGACAGTATACGGTTACTGTTGTTTCCAACGCAGGTGAAGCAAAACGTTTATTTATCAATGAACATTATGATATTGCCGTTATCAATACGCCGCTTCCCGATGAGTTTGGAACACAGCTGGCTCTGGAATGCAGCCAAAGGCAGACAATGGGTATTATTTTGCTGACAAAAAGTATTTCCTATGAGCAGGTATGCTGTGAAATGGAAAGCCGGGGCATTATTACTATACAGAAGCCCACTTCTGCCGCGGTTATTATGCAGGCGTTCCATCTGTTGGCCGCGGCGCAGGCAAAAATAAAGCAGATGGAAGAAAAGACAAGAAAATTGGAACAACAGCTGGATGAGATGCGGCTGCTCAGCCGGGCAAAACTGCTTTTGATACAGACCATGGATATGAATGAGGCCGAGGCGCATAGATATATTGAAAAGCAGGCGATGGACGCCTGCTGTAAAAAACGGGATATTGCTGAAAATATTATAAGAATATACGGAAATTAAGGAGATTGACCATGACAAAGTACATTTTTGTAACAGGCGGCGTTGTAAGCGGTCTGGGAAAAGGAATTACCGCGGCTTCACTGGGCCGCCTTTTAAAAGCAAGAGGGCTGAAAGTTGCCGCGCAGAAGCTTGACCCTTATATTAATGTTGACCCCGGCACCATGAGCCCCTACCAGCACGGCGAAGTATATGTTACGGAGGACGGAGCCGAAACAGACTTGGATTTGGGACATTATGAGCGTTTTATCAATGAGGATTTAAATAAATTTTCAAATCTTACCACCGGTAAAGTGTACTGGAATGTACTAAACAAGGAACGTAACGGTCAGTATCTGGGACAGACGGTTCAGGTGATTCCCCATATTACCAATGAAATTAAAGAATTTATATACAGCGTCGGCAAAAAAACCAATGCCGATGTGGTCATTACCGAGATCGGCGGTACCACCGGCGATATTGAATCACAGCCCTTTCTTGAGGCCATACGGCAGGTAGGACTTGAGGTAGGCAGAGAGAATTCCTTATATATCCATGTAACGCTTGTCCCGTTTTTAAGAGGTTCCGACGAACATAAATCCAAACCCACGCAGCATTCGGTAAAAGAACTGCAGGGGATGGGAATTAATCCTAATATTATTGTATTGCGCTGCGATGAACCCATAGAGAAATCTATTTTTCATAAAATTTCTCTTTTCTGCAATGTGAAGCCCGACTGCGTGATTGAGAATATGACCATTCCGGTTTTATATGAAGCACCCATTATGCTTGAAAAAAGCGGCTTTTCCGATATCGTATGCAGGGAACTCAATATCAATGCACCTAAACCCAACCTTACAAACTGGAATAATATGCTTGAGCGTATTAAGAACAGAACAAAAAATGTGAAGATTGCTATTGTAGGCAAATATGTTCAGCTGCATGACGCGTATCTTTCGGTAGCCGAAGCCCTTCGTCATGCCGGCTATGAGTATGAGGCTTTTGTTGAAATAGAATGGATAGACAGTGAAAACATTACTGACGGCAACGTCGCGCAGACGCTTTCGGGTATTGACGGTATCGTCATTCCCGGCGGATTCGGAAACCGCGGCATTGAGGGAAAAATATCAACGGCCAAATACGCGCGTAAAAACAATATTCCCTTGTTGGGCATTTGTCTGGGTATGCAGATCATGGTTATTGAATATGCCCGTCATGTTGCCAAAATAGATGATGCCAACAGCGGAGAATTTGATGAAAACACAAAAAATAAGGTCATCGATTTTATGCCTGACCAATATGCGGATATTGCAAAAGGAGGAACCCTTCGTTTAGGGGCTTATCCTTGCAAAATTGTTCCGGGTACGATGATGGAAAAATGCTACGGAAGCAATCTGATATCCGAACGGCACCGTCACCGCTATGAGTTTAATAATGAATATCGCGAAGTTTTGACACAGAAAGGGTTAGTCGTCAGCGGTACGTCGCCCGACGGAAGAATTGTGGAAACCGTGGAGTTGAAAGAAAATGATTTTTATGTGGGTGTGCAATATCATCCTGAATTTAAAAGCCGTCCCACGAAAGCGCATCCGCTGTTTTTAGGATTGGTGGGCGCGGCGCTTGGCAGAGAGAAAACCAAGTAAAATAAAAAACAAAGAAGACTGTGAACTTTTGCTTCAGACGTAAAAATTTTATCCTTTCATAGAAAAGAAATCATGAGTACTTCTTATAGATGAGGAACAGGAAATGAAAAAATTTACCAAAATGCATGGCATAGGAAATGACTATATTTATTTTGACTGCACCAAAGAAACGATAGAAAATCCCGAGGCTTTAGCGGTAAAGCTTTCTGACAGACATACGGGGGTAGGCGGCGACGGCATTATCCTGATTCTGCCTTCGGATAAAGCTGATTTCAGAATGCGCATGTTCAATGCTGACGGCAGCGAGGGGAAAATGTGCGGGAACGGTACCCGCTGCATCGCAAAATATGTTTATGACCGGGGGCTTACCGATAAGACGGAAATCACCTTGGAAACACTGGGTGGAATCAAGCATATTTCCATCCTTGCCAAAAACGGTAAGGCCGAATCAATATCGGTAGATATGGGCGCTCCCATATTGGAAGCCAAGGCAGTTCCGGTCCTTTGGAATAAAGAACGTGTCATCCATGAAAAGTATACGCTTGACGGCGTGGATTATTACTTTACCTGTGTTTCCATGGGAAATCCCCACGTGGTTATTTATGTGGATGATACTGTCTCTTTCCCCTTGGAAACAGTCGGACCCCAAATAGAAAATCTTAAAATTTTCCCTGAAAAAGTAAATGTTGAGTTTATCAAAGTTATTCATGATCATATGCTTGAAATGCGCGTGTGGGAACGCGGAAGCGGTGAAACTATGGCCTGCGGAACCGGCGCGTGTGCCGCGGTCGTTGCCTCGGTATTAAACGGTATTTGTAAAAAAGGTGAGGAGATTACCGTAAAACTCAGGGGCGGCGATCTTTATATTACCTATGATGATACTGTAATGATGAGGGGACCGGCGGCCTTTGTTTTTGACGGAACATTATTGGAGGATTAATTTTATGTTTACTATCAATACCCACTATCTGGATCTTAATGAGAGTTATCTTTTTACCACCATAGCAAAAAAGGTAAATGAGTACAAGGAGCAGAATCCGGAAAAAGATATTATCCGCATGGGAATCGGTGATGTTACCCGCCCTATTTGCCCTGCTGTTATCAGTGCTATGCATAGCGCCGTTGATGAGTTTACTACAACCGAGAGCTTTAAGGGATATGGACCGGAACAGGGATATGCTTTTTTGCGCGAAGCTTTGGTTGCCTATTATAAAAGCAATCACGTATTTCTTACCGATACGGAAATTTTTATTTCCGACGGCGCAAAAAGCGATGTAGGCAATATCCTGGATATTTTCGGTCGTGACAATATTGTTTTGATCCCGAATCCCGTTTATCCGGTCTATTTGGATACGAATATCATGGACGGCCGCAAAATTCTGTTTGCCGATGCCAATGAGTCCAACGGCTTTCTGCCCATGCCGCGGGATGACGTAAAAGCGGATATTATTTATATCTGTTCTCCCAATAACCCTACCGGCGCTGTTTACAATCGGCGGCAGTTAAAGGAATGGGTCGATTTTGCCAACAAAAACGGTGCGGTTATTCTTTTTGACGCCGCCTATGAAGCCTTTATATCCGAAGATTTTCCGCGCAGTATTTTTGAAATTGAAGGAGCACGCACTTGCGCCATAGAACTTTGTTCCCTTTCCAAAACAGCGGGTTTTACGGGAATACGCTGCGGTTATACTGTTGTTCCGCATGATCTTAAAGTTAACGGTATAGAGCTCAACAAGCTTTGGCTGCGCCGCCAGACTACAAAATTCAACGGCGTTTCTTATATTACTCAAAAAGGCGCGGAAGCCGTTTTTACACCGGAAGGTCAGGTACAGATTAAAGCCAATATCAATTATTATCGCGAAAATGCCGAAATGATTATGAATGCGATGCATGAACTCGGCTGGTGGTTTACCGGAGGGAAGAATTCTCCCTATATTTGGCTTAAATGCCCCAATCATATGGATTCCTGGTCATTTTTTGACGAGCTTCTTACAAAAGCAAATGTGGTAGGAACTCCCGGTGCCGGATTCGGTTCGGGCGGGGAAGGCTTTTTCCGTCTTACCGCCTTTTCGACTCATGAAAATACGAAAAAGGCAATGGAACGTATCATTAAAGTCTATAAGAAATAAAAAATTTTCAGTAGCCAACAGAGGGGTTCGGGGAGCTGTATCATACAGCTCCTTCAGTCTGTCGAATAACCCTGGATTTCAAGCGAGATTCA
>ULSF01076194.1_pt1 | contig 12897 bp, 15 predicted proteins | sample 1956121 | NCBI WGS metagenome assembly ULSF01 (sample SAMEA4835701, study PRJEB28245) | human gut metagenome | biome: gut microbiome; material: fecal sample | place: Denmark | collected 2008
CTTTATTATGAAGATAGATTTAACGCTATGAAAATATAATAAATACAAAAGAGGTGTAGCGAGAGAATGATTTATCTTCTGGAAGACGATCCTAACATACGTGAACTTGTGCTTTATACCCTAAAAAGTTCCGGATTTGAGGCTGAGGGATTTGCATTGCCCAGTGAATTTTGGAAACAAATGAAAATACAGTATCCGGATTTGATTTTATTAGATATTATGCTGCCTGAAGAGGATGGTATACAGATTTTGAAAAAATTACGCGGTCAAACTCCAACCGGAAAAATACCGGTTATGATGATGACGGCTCGCGGCACGGAATATGATAAGGTGATAGGATTAGAAAACGGTGCCGATGATTATCTGCCGAAGCCTTTTGGCATGATGGAAATGATCGCGCGAGTGAAGGCGTTGCTGCGGCGGAGCGTCAAAGAGGAGACTCCCGATTACAGCTTTGAGAAGTTGAAGGTATATCCCGCCCAGCATTTGGTGGTAAGCGGAGGTGAAACAATTTCTTTAACTTTAAAAGAGTATGATCTATTGTGCTTTTTAATAAAAAATGAGAATATTGTTTTAACAAGGGAACAGATTTTGGATAAGGTGTGGGGGATGGCTTCCTGCAGTGAAAACCGTACCGTAGATGTTCATATCAGAAGTCTGCGAAGCAAGCTTGGCGAGAGCGGAGAGTATATTGAAACAATAAGAGGAGTGGGCTATAAATTCAGTATCCATAAAAAATAAATCATGGAAAAAAGAACAGCTGTGGAGCAAGCAGCTGTTCTTTCTTTTGTGAAAAAATACGGATAGAGGAACTGTTTTCGGTATAAATCTATGGATAAAGAAAAGGTCAAGTTGATGGTTCCCTGTTTTTTTTATTTTGAATGGAATGCGGAATCTTCCTTGTTTATCGGAAAAACGTTCCTCACGGTAAAATAAATTTCGATATCCGTGTAAACGGAGCAGTAATCGGAGGCATCCGGAGATTCCTGATCCGGTTGATACAAAATGTTTACACACCGCATTTTGTAAAAAATATGATCGATAGATTTTTTTTGCTGTACGTGTTGAAATCCGGAACCATTGTGGCAGTATTACTTTTCTTGATCAAATTCAGGATAGACGTGATGAGAGCAGACCTTTTGCGGATGGATATCCGAGGCCAGCGTAAGTCCGCCGGCAGACAGCATTTGCAGAAGTTTTTTATATTCTTCACAGTTTAAATTTGCTGTAACGATAATCGACGTTTGAACGATCGGCAGCTGCAGCATCAAGGCAAGCAGCTGCGCGGATTTTTGCTCGCGTGTTTGTTCCCCCCTGCTTATCATGTTCTCCCCAATAATGTGTGTTGATGTGAATAAAGGGTTTGTTTCAAGGAAAAACAAACCCGCAGGGAATACTTTGGGAATTCCAATCATTGAATCCTTCAAATAAAAACCAGTCACTCTCTTCAAGCTTCAGTCGGCTGCTGTAGAGTATCGGCGTAAAATTATTTATATTTTCAGGGGAAGGATCCAATAGAAGATCTTTGGGAGAGCATAGACGAAAAATGTTTTTTCTTTACTGCGGGATTTCGGTGAGCATTCCTGAAGACCGATGTTTACAGGATAATACTTTTAAAAATTTGGGTTAAAAGATCATCAACGTTGGCCGATCTGTCGGGTAGTTGTCTCATACTGCTCATGACTTGGATTTCCAGAGTTCCATCTCCGTTAATTTTTGTGAATTCAATACGCCGCTTGCGTCAATATCAATCCGTTCGGTCATCGCTAATGCTTCTTCTATTAATTTATCACAATCAAGCAGCGCCTCGGCCTTACAAACCTCTTCCAGCTTGGGACGAGTGGCCGGATGGCGTGGCGTAAATACCGTACAGCAATCTTCAAAAGGAAGAATAGAGGTTTCATAGGTGCCTATGCTTTGCGCAATTTCCATGATCTCCAGTTTGTCCATACCGATCACCGGCCGAAATACCGGTAGTTCTACGGCACTATCGGTTACGTGCAGACTTTCCATCGTTTGGCTGGCTACCTGTCCGATGCTTTCGCCGGTAACCAGTGCGCCACAGCCGCGCAGAACCGCGATTTTCTCGGAAATCTTCATCATAAACCGTCTTGTCAGCAGTGTTAAGAACTGATCGGGACAGCGGTCATAAATCTCCTCCTGAATATGGGTAAAAGGAACAACAAAGACCGAAAGGCGTGAAGTATAGCGGCATAATTCGGCGGCAAGCTCAAAAACTTTTTCTTTTGCGCGTTCCGAGGTGTGGGGAAAACTGTAAAAATGAACGGCATCCAATTGTACACCGCGCTTTGCGATCATATACCCGGCAACGGGACTGTCAATACCCCCGGAAAGCAGCAATGCTGCCCGGCCGTTGGTACCGATGGGAAGTCCTCCTACGGCGGGAACATCTTCAAAATAGACATAGGCTTTGTCGCGGATCTCGACTTCGATCAGATAGTCCGGTTCATGAAGATTTACTTTCATCTTTGGCAGCTTTTCTAAAATACCGCCTCCCACAATGGCTCCGATCTCCGGGGATTCCATGGGAAAGCTTTTATCCGCGCGACGCGCCTTTACTTTAAAAGTACTTTCGGAAATTCCCGCTTCGGTAAGCATTTCCACAGCATTTTTTATGATGCTGTCAAGATCTTTTTCCAGCTCCCGCGCCGGAGAAAGCGCATGAATTCCAAAAATGCGGCTTAGTACTTCCAAGGCTTCCTCCAGTTTTTGCGGCGGAATATTATATACAAAAATACGACTTTGACTGATGGTTATTTTAATATGCTCAAAATTCTTTAAAGCCAGTTTAATATTCCGAATGAGCGTTCGTTCAAAAAAAGGTCTGTTCTGACCCTTTAAATGCAGCTCGCCGACTTTTACGATGATCATGTTGCAATAGTCCATAAAAACTCCTTATTTACGTTTATATTTGCGCAGATATTCCACTTTTTCTTTTATATATGCTGCGGCCTGAACGGCTTCTTCCGGGGTGTTAAAATAGCCAAAGCTCAGACGAACGGCAGATTCCGCTGTACTTTTGCAAATTCCCATCGCTTCCAGCACGTGGCTTATCTTACTGGAACGACTGGTGCAGGCGGAGCCTTTTCCCAGGATTACCGTATCTTCCAGCGCGTTTTGCAGGGAAGATGCTTTTATTCCCAAAAAGGCGATATTTAAAATATTCGGTGCGCTGTTTTCAAGGGAACCGATTATCTGTGTATCAGGCAGCGCGGTGAGCAGGCGGAGATATTGCTGTTTTACTTGCCGTAGCTGCGCAGAAAATTTTTCCGATGAGCCAAGCTGCTCCAGCGCTGCGGCAAAGCCTAAAATCCCGGGCGTATTCAGAGTACCGGAACGCAAATTATTTTGTTGTCCGCCGCCGAAAAGATACGGTCGGAAAGGAATGCCTTTTTTAATATACAGTGCGCCGATGCCCTTAGGTCCGTGCAGCTTGTGCGCGCTGACAGAATACAGATCAACACCAAGAGACTTTAAATCTGTGCATACGTGCATAAAAGCTTGAACGCCGTCAGAATGAAAGAGCGTGTCCGCGTTTTTTTTCTTTACGGCGGCAACGAGCGCGGGTAAATCATTGAGCGTGCCGCATTCATTGTTTACATGCATAATACTTACAAGGCCGGTGTTTTCGTTTACCATATCGGATAAAACATCCGGTAAAACTTTTCCCGTATTGTCAACGGGGCAAAAAAGAACCCGGCAGCCGCGCTCTTCCAGTGCGCGTTTACAGTTCAGTACGGCATGATGTTCTACCGCGGAAACGATAATTTCACTGCCGGCAGGCGCGCAGAAAAGAGCCGTGTTGTCGCTTTCGGTTCCTCCGGAGGTGAAAATTACTTCATCGGGGCGACAGTTGAGCGCTTGCGCAACGGTTTTGCAGGCAGATAGGGCTGCTTTTTCCGCCTCCAGCGCTTTTTTATAAGGAGAAGAAGCGTTAAAAAAGTTTTCGGTCAGTGCGGTTTTTACCGCTTCGCCCACGGCGGAGAAAGCACGGGTAGTAGCACTGTTATCTAAATAAATCATCGGTTTAATTCCTTCTGCAATAACTGCAGCAGATTCAGATTCGGCTCAAAAGCTATAGCGATCTGCTCCCCGCTTTTTTCGGCCAGAAGAATGTATTTTCTGACGTCCTGGTTCAGCGTGCAATTGATCTTTTTTGCCTGTAGCTGTAAAAATCGCTCTTTCGTATACGGCTCTATACGTTTTATTGTGCTTATAGGCAATACGGCAAGTTCTTTGCGCGCTTTCAGATTTTTAATTTTGGCAAAGATAAGCGTATTGTTTTCTACAATATAGTCAAATTCAAGCAGCATATTATCTTTGATAAAAAAGAATATACCGGCCAAAAGAAAGGACACAAGAGAGGGGATGAGATTAGCCGCGCTTCCATATCCCTGCGCTATGATATAAAAGGCTTGAAACAGGGAGAAAAAAGCATAAAAGCTCAAAGAAATAAAAAGAGCTAAAAAGATGTAATATTCCAATTTATCTTTTTCATAGAGCTTTTGGTCCATACGGCGTACCGTTTGCTCCATAGAATCCATATAAATCACCTCTTTTTAATTCTACCATAGAATATTGCATTTTACAAGCAGATAATAAAAGGAGAGGAAAACGGGAAATATATTTTTTACAGAAGAAAAGTTTTATTTGACAGCCGCGCGATCCTGTGGTAATATTATCTCGCCGCACAGCGTCCGGTTTGTAAAATTCCGTTTGGATACCGGCTTTTGGCGAGATTTGTAGAGGAGGTGCTACATGATGTTTGCAGTAATTCAAACAGGCGGTAAACAGTATCGCGTACAGGAAGGCGATGTCATTTATGTTGAAAAGCTTAACGCTGAGGTAGAAGCATCGGTAAAATTTGATGTTTTGATGTGCGGCGAGGGCGACAGCGTAAAGATCGGTACTCCTGTAGTAGAGGGTGCAAGCGTAGAAGGTAAGGTTCTGGCTCAGGATAAGAGCAAAAAGGTAGTTGTGTTTAAATATAAGAGCAAAAAGAACTATCGCAAGACCACAGGCCATCGTCAGCCTTTTACCAAGGTTGAGATCAGCAAGATTTCACAGTAATCATGACAAAAATTAGAATATTCAAAGACAGCGGCGGTACCGTCACGGGCTTTTCGGCCGCGGGGCATGCGTCGAAAGACGGAAAGCAAGGCAGTGATATCTACTGCGCTGCGGTATCCGCCATTACACAGACTGCCTGTATAGGCCTTGAAGAGGTGGCAAAAGCGAAGCTGAACCTGAATATACACAGCGGATATCTTTCGGTGCAGATCAGCCCTGAGGATGCCGCACAAGCGGCTTGCCGCACAATATTGGAAACCATGCTCTTGGGATTGACCTCTTTTGATGAGGCAAATCCCGGACATATACAAATTATTGAGGAGGTGCAGTGAGAATGCTCCGCATGGACATACAATTGTTCGCCCATAAAAAGGGTGTTGGTTCAACTAAGAACGGACGTGACAGTGAATCAAAACGTCTTGGCGTAAAGCGCGCTGACGGTCAGACTGTAGTAGCCGGAAATATTCTGGTACGTCAAAGAGGCACAAAGATACATCCCGGACAGAATGTTGGCAAAGGCAGCGACGACACGCTTTTTGCGTTGGTTGACGGCGTTGTTCGTTTTGAACATAAGGGGAAGGATAAAAAGCAGGTAAGCGTACATCCTGTAGCCTGATAAAAAAGTGTGCAGCCGCAGTTCTTGCGGCTGTTTTTTTATTTATGTTTGTAATAGAGAGTAAGGAATTTGATTTAAAAAAGACCTTTGAAAACGGGCAGTGTTTTCGCTTCTATCCCTATAAAGGCGGTTATTTAGGGGTCGCTTTGAATCGCGTTGTCTACTTGGAAAAACAAGGAGATCTTCTGATGGTTGACGGGGTGGAAAAAGCTGAGTTTGAACGGAATTTCACGCGTTACTTTGACCTTGCAGCCGACTATTCTTTGATTACGGATTCTTTTCCTAAAGAAGAAAACTTGCAGACGGCTATCGTTTACGGCAGAGGAATGCGTATCTTGCGGCAGGATCCGTGGGAAACACTCTGTTCTTTTCTTATTTCGCAAAATAATCATATCGGGCGGATTAAGACAATTATTGAGCGTATCAGCAGGTGCTTCGGTAATCCCGTTTTATATGATGACGTACCATTTTATTCTTTTCCCGATGCAGAACAGTTAAAGGATGTTACGGCTGCGCGGTACAGAACCTTAGGCTGCGGTTACAGGGCAGAATATTTAGAAGAACTTGTTAAAAATATGCTGGCGGGAAAAATCGATCTTGACAGACTGCAAAAATGCGGGTATGATGATGCTAAGGAGATTTTACTTTCTTTAAAAGGGATTGGCTCTAAGGTGGCCGATTGTATTTTGCTTTTCGGTTTAGGCTATTCGGAGGCCTTTCCGGTGGATACCTGGGTAAAAAAGATAATGGAAACACGATATCTGAAAAAATCGGCAACCGCTAAGGAAATACAGCAGTTTGCCCGTGAAATGTTTGGTATCTATGCGGGGTATGCGCAGCAATATTTATTCTATTATGCGCGGGAGCATAAAATAAAAGGAATCGAGGAAGTAACGTGAAAATTTGTTCAAAATGCGGACGTATTTATGATGACAGTCTTATTGCCTGCGACCGGTGCGGCTGGACGGAGAATGATTATTGCCAATGCGGCAGTATGCATGAACCGGGAGCAGTATATTGCAGTATGTGCGGAAAGAAAATTATGCCGCAGGAGACCGCCGGACTTTGCGGCTGCGGCGTAATAAATCCGCCTGGTGCTCTGTTTTGCCGGGGATGCGGGCGAAAACTTGCGGCGACGGAACAAAAAGGGGCAGAAGAAAATTTTTGCAGTTGCGGTATGTTTAATCCGATCAATGCGGTATATTGTAAGAATTGCGGAAAAAAAATAAAAAAAATCACGTGCCCTTCCTGCGGACAAATAATGAATTCGGGCAGTGTTTGTGCCTATTGCGGGCAGCAAGCGTCTCCTTTTGCGCCGATTTCCGAGCTCCCGCCTGTACCGAAAAATCCGGTGGGATGGGTAATTGCCCTTTGGGTAGTCGCGTTTTGCCTGCTCAGCGCGGTGTGCTTTTTCATTTAAATGGAAAACAAAGGTTTTGCCGGCAGCAAAACGGAATTTTTTTAAAAAGAATGTAGCAAAAATTTTGTACATTCTTTTATTTTTTCTGTAAATGGTCAAAAACAATTTTAAAACAAAAAATAAAGCTTGACTTAGAGTGAACTTTAGGTAGTATGATAAAAGAGTATAATTTCTACTACTGTGGATTCTTCAGCAACAGAGAATCCTAGCCATGAGAAGGGAAAATATTTATGCTGATTGAAAATAAGGTTTATGATGAAGAAAGAGCATTGTATCACCTGCAGAATGCGGAGGTAAAAAATTGTGTGTTTGCCGGAGCGGCTGACGGGGAATCTGTTTTAAAGGAATGCCGGAATATTCGGGTTGTTGCGTGCAGGTTTGCCTTGCGGTATCCGCTTTGGCACGCCCGTGAATTTTCGGTGGAAACGTCGCAAATGGAAGAAACCTCACGGGCTCCGCTTTGGTATTGCCGCGGCGGTAAGCTGACAAACACGGAAATTTTAGGAATTAAATGCTTAAGAGAATGCAGAGATATTACAATAAATAACTGCCGGATTCATTCTTCTGAGTTTGGATGGCGGTGCCGTGGTTTACAAAGCAGACATTGTCAGATTGAGTCGGAATACTTCTTATTTGAAAGCAGCAATATTGAAATACAGGATTTGAATCTGTGCGGAAAATATTCTTTTCAGTATACAAAGAATGTTATCATCGAAAACGCGGTACTGGATACTAAGGATGCTTTTTGGCACAGTAAAAATGTAACGGTAAAAAACAGTACGATAAAGGGGGAATATTTGGGGTGGTATTCCGAAGGGCTGACGCTGGAAAACTGCCGGATCATCGGAACACAGCCTTTGTGTTATTGTAAAAAACTGCGGCTTCTTCACTGTACCATGGAACAAACAGACCTTGCGTTTGAATATTCTGAAGTGAAGGCACAGATTAACGGGGAAATCCTTTCGATTAAAAATCCCAAATCAGGGTTTATTCAGGCGGATAGAATCGGAACGATTGTGAAGGAAGATTCCCTTGTAAGATCCCGATGCAAAATTACGCAAAGAAAAAAATAAAATAGGCGTTGAATCAATAAAAGGAGAGCAAAATGCTGCAAAACAGAAGTATATTAAAAAAAATAGGGGCGCTCTTTGCTGCGGCGGTATTTTTATCTTCTGCTGCCTGCAAAGGCCCGGTTGACGTCTTTTCTTTACCGACGGAAATTACAGCGAGGTCTCCCTCGCCCGTGGCGGAGAACCCGCGGAATCTGCATGTAGCAACCTATAATATAAAACATGGCTCGATGGTTGGATATGATTTTTCTTTGATCGGACAAAAAATTGCGGAACTTGATATTGATATCATCGGTTTGCAGGAAGTGGAAAATAAAACAGAGCGTGTCGGATATCAAGATGTACTGCAGGAACTTTCCCAAACTTCCGGATGTCCTTATTATGCTTTTGCCAAAGCCATTGATTTTGAGGAAGGAGAATACGGCCTTGCGGTTTTAAGCCGGTATGAAATTATCCGTTTTGATACGATTTTACTTTATTCCGAAGGAACAGAGCAACGCGTGCTGGGGCATGCGGTAATTTGTGTAGGAGATCAGTTAATAGATTTTTTTGTTACGCATTTGACTTTTGGAAAAAATACGAATATTAGAAAAAAACAGCTGGAAGGGATTGCGCAGGAGCTTGCTCGGACAGAACAATATATTATTACCGGCGACTTTAATACTTCGGATTATCAGGAATTCGAGCCGTTTGACGGCGCGACACCGCTGAACAATTTTGATCAGTATTTTGAAACTTTTTATCCTTATGAACTGGGGCCGGATAATATTATTTTGTCTTGCGCTTGGAAAAGTTTGTCGGTTCAAATGGAGAATTTTGAGTATTCCGATCATTATATGCTGCACGCGGTAGTTGAAAGAGAAGATAACGATGCGTAAAAGTAACTCATATAAAAAACAATAAAACGGAGAAATCAAGGATGAAAACCGAAGCCTATGCGCTTTGGTTCAAAGTGTTCACAAAGTCATACGGTAAAAGAAGTTGCACGAAAGACGTTCCCTCCACCTTTTTAAAGGCGTGAAGTACAAAACCCCTGTTTGCTCGCAGGAAAGAGGGCGAATCCTATCCCCAAAGGACCCGGCATGGGCACGTCTTAGTAGGATGTTTTACGGTGGAGAAATCCTCTCTCCCGATACGATGCATAGAGATTTTGCTTTTTGTACCTGTTTACGAGCAGATTTTTCAATAGGCTGACCGAAGCGCATGCGCTTCGGTTGAGAGTGTCGACAAAGCCAACCTTTCTTGGTTGAGATTGCCGGCGGTTTGAAAATCGTTGATTTTTGGAAGGCATTCTTTCCTCACTGATACTATTCCGGTGTCCTTGCAAAATCACTTGTCAAGCCATTTTTTGCTCATAAAGAACCTGTCTGGGGAAAAACAAAATGCGGCGCTGCCGCCGAAAAAAATCAGATTTCAGGTTTGTCTACAGGCTGGACCGAAGCACATGCGCTTCGGTTTTTTTGTTGTTTTTTGATGGCATGACGAGGAATATATTTATTTGGGTTAAGAATATTTTTGCATAATATTGATAGGTGAACGGTTAAAAGCCGAGAGATTCCCCCACGAGAATGATTTTGATTCGACCTTTGGGACGGCAAAGGCGGGTAATTAAAAGCTGGGCGCAGATAGAATCCATGCAGGTACAATCCGCGCATACGCCAGTTTGCCGGCACGGCGTTGAAAGGGGAAAGCGCTGCGTGTTTATCGGAGCGGCTTCTTGGCGGGCGCGGGCGACAGCTTCCTGCAGAGTATAGGTGATTTTATTAATACCCGCCAGTATCATTACGTTTTTGGGTCCATATGCGAGCGCGGCAACTCGATTGCCGTTTCCGTCGATATTGACCAGTTCCCCTGTTAAACTGATTGCGTTTGCACTCATCAGATAGAAATCAGCGTAAAAAGCCTGTCGGTAAAACGCCTCTTTTTGCTCAAGCGGCACTGCGTCACGATCTAAAATCTGGTAGTTGCCGTTTTTTAGCATAGAAAGTAATCCGGATTCCGCCAGCGATGCGGAACCGCCCCAGGTCACGGAAGACCCCTGGGGAATAAGAGAAAGAGCCTTTTGAGCTGCTTCTTGCGCCGTGGCACAATAACAGGCGTCAAAAAAGCGGGCGTTTAAGTTTTTTACTGCGGTATGGCCTAAAAGTTCATTGCGGGAAGATTGAAAACTCATAAAATTCACTCCTTATACATACATTATACTGCTTTGAGCTTGTTTCATCAAGACTTATGTCTTGTTAAGAAAAACACATGCGATTTTATTTAGGAGAAGAGGGAAAAGAATGGTAATCATAATGTTTTTAGTGGGGTTTGTTTTCTTAATAAAAGGGGGCGATTGGTTTGTAGAAGCTGCGGCCGGAATTGCCAGACGCTTTCGTGTCCCCGAGGTTTTGATCGGCGCTACGATTGTTTCCATAGGAACTACGCTGCCCGAGGTTATGGTGTCCGCTTCTTCTGCCCTTGGCGGCCATGGGGAAATCTCTTATGGCAACGCGATTGGTTCGGTTATCTGCAACACGGCGTTGATTGCTGCGTTAAGTATTGCCGTGAAACCTGTAAAAATAGATGGGCAAACGTTAAAAATACCGGTTGCGTTCTTCTTTTTCGCCGCAGCGGTATATCTTTTAACGGCCTATACTTCCGGTCATTTCGCGCGGCCTGCCGGTTTTGTTTTGCTGAGCGTTTTTTTTGTTTATATGGCTTTTACTATAGCGAAGGCAAAAAAGCAAACAACGCATTCACATCCCTTACCCATGGATAACGAAAAAAAAGGCGCTTATAAGGAAGGATTGCTTTTGATTTTCGGCGCGGTGTTGATTGCTGTGGGGGCAAATTTGCTGATTCACAACGGTATTCTGATTGCGCAAACCATGGGCGTGCCGGAATCTGTCATTGCTCTCACCTTTGTGGCAATCGGAACCTCCTTGCCGGAGTTGGTTACCGCGGTTACTTCTTTAGTCAAAGGACATGGCGCCTTATCATTAGGGAATATTATCGGCGCTAATTTATTCAATTTGGTATTGGTCAGCGGCCTTTCGGCGGTCTTGGCGCCTTTTGATATTCCGCAGAGTATGAGTTTTGCCGGTAAGAATGCTTCTTTGCTTATTGATCTTCCGGTTATGCTGCTGGTTATGGCTGTTTTAACATTGCCCGTATTAAAACGGGGAAAACTGTTCCGTGCGCAAGGAATCATTTTACTGTTGATATATGCAGCGTTTTGTATTCTGCAGTTTAGCGCGGCATAAGATTTTTATAAAAAGGCGGAGTCTCTAGGCGCTATGTTTGGTATGAACAGGTGGTTTCTCAAATCGGCAAAATGCTGACAATGTATTTTTATCCTGCTTTTCGCAAAACAGCTTTCTTTTTTTGGATACGGAAAAATTGTTCTATTTTTGAAAAGTAAATTTTTTCGGCGATTTTCAGAGGCATTTTTCTTAGAACAAATGGCACGGTTATTTCTGTTTTGCAAAAGGATTTTTTTTAAATATTTCGCCTTCCTTGGGGAGAGAAGGCTTTGCGAGTTCCTGTATTTTGCGAAGAATATCACCCCGCGCCAGGAGCATGGCGGGGATCTTTTCACTGAAATATTCATTTTGATCGGTATCAAAGAGCATGGCTTGCACGAAAGTCGGGCGTGTCAGCCATCCGCTTTTATCAAAACCGAGCATTACACAGTCGGAACTGCTGAATGAAAAGAGCGCGGTATAAATCCGTTTTGTCTTAGGAAGAACTTCTACCGGATTTTCCTGCGGATGGAGATTCGGCAGTAAGGAAGCAATGCTGCGGGAAAGGGAAATTTCCTCGCAGAAAATATTAATGGCGCCTCCGGAAAATAGTAGGGGGCGAGGAGAGCTGTTGTAAATCTCAATAGAAACATGTCCGTAAGCGGATTCTTTTATCGATCCTTTCTCTGTATGAATGGGTTCAATAGAAATGGTGTCTTCAAAAATTCGAACGGTACATTCTCCGTTATTCATATACATGGCGTCCAAATCCATTCGGGTCGCTTTTTGATTGCAGGTTCCCTTACGGATGTAGATATCACCTCTTTCAATTTTTCCGTTTTGGCCGCAGTTTTCTTTAATTACATAAGGCGGATTGGTATTGGTATCCAAAATCTTTATATAGGCAACCCAATGGTTCCGATATTCAAATATACCGGCTTCAATATCAACAAACGGCTCTATGGCATGATCCAGATACGCGTCAAGATCGTCTACGGAGGGAAAGGTTCCCGGCATAATACCGAAAACTTCCCGTGATTTATCATCTATACCGAAGATAAGATATTTGTTTCCTCCCGCGGCGTTGGCAAAAGCGGCGATATCTTTAGCAAAATCCGAGCTTTTGAATTTTTTATAAAAATCACGCTTAAAATCTACGGTGGAAGATTCACGGCGGCTTTCAATCAGGGCGATCACTTCTTGCTTATTGGTCATGGGACATCCTCTCCGATTTCTGTGAATGGTCTTAAGAATATTATAGCATACTATGTCAGAAAATCAATCCTGAGAACTTTCTATTCTTCCAATGACATTCCTCAATGTTTACTCTTTTCCAAAAGACAACAGCTACGCATACTCTTTTGCTTAGGGGCAGATCTTTAAAATATCAATTGGTTCGGTCTGTTGCCGCGGAGGCGTTAATATTTTATAACGGATATCTCAAGGAAGTATTGCTTTTTCACTACAGCAATTTTT
>ULSF01054501.1_pt1 | contig 12822 bp, 8 predicted proteins | sample 1956121 | NCBI WGS metagenome assembly ULSF01 (sample SAMEA4835701, study PRJEB28245) | human gut metagenome | biome: gut microbiome; material: fecal sample | place: Denmark | collected 2008
TACAAGCCGCGCGGAACTTGGGCACGGCAGATGAAAATATTTATATTTATGCTACAGCCATGGTGCGGGAAGCGCAAAATCAGGAGGAGTTCTGCCGAAAGGTATACGCGCAGTGCGGAATCCTTCCTGAGGTTATTTCCGGAGAAACCGAAGCGGAAATTGCCTATCTTGGGGCAGCCGCGGGATATCCCGAAGCAGGCGTGTTGGATATCGGCGGCGGATCTACCGAAGTCGTTACCAGATTTTCCGGCAAATTTTCGGCATGCTCGCAAAAAATCGGTGCCGTCAGGCTGAAAGAAAAATTTTTCATGTATGCGCAAAAAGATCTTACGGATGCGGTTGGAAAATATTTGCGCGAAAATTTTCTTCCTGGCTATGAGAATACCGGAATTCGTGGAGCGACGCGTTTGATCGGCGTCAGCGGAACGCCCACTACGCTGGCATCGCTGTGTTTGGGGTATCAAACGTATTGTCCTGAGAAAATTCAGGGATGTGTTCTGCCAAAAGAGCAATTGGACCGACAATGGCAGACTTTGGCGCAAATGTCCCTGCGGCAGCGGGAAAAATATATGGGAGAATTTGCGGATCGGGCGGATATTATTGTTTACGGAGGCTGTATTCTTTCGGCTTTTATGGAGTATTACGGCTTTGACGCCTTAACGATCAGCGACAGAGATTCTTTAGAAGGTTATTTGGAATATAAACAGGAGTGCCACGGCAAAATCTGAATCCGCGTGCCGAGGCCAATTCTTTTAAGAAATGTTTTTTATTTAATAATTCTGCGGCGGAACATTTCCGGTGCAGAAATTTTTTTGTTTTTATAAAAAAATGATTGACAAACCGTGCAATGTATCGTATGATACGAACAGATAAAATGCTTTAGCACAATAAAGCGATAAATTGATAGGAGAGTGACCGCTGTGAAAAGATTTCTTGTTTTAATGCTTGTGGCCGTTATGGCGTTGGCCGCGTTTGCCGGCTGTGCCCAGGAGAACGGTACCCAGACCGATTCGGAATACGTAAAGGAAAAGGGCACGCTGGTTGTCGGGATTACTGAATTTAAACCGATGGATTATAAGGATGAAAACGGCAATTGGATCGGCTTTGACGCCGATATGGCCAGTGCTTTTGCAGAAAGCCTCGGTGTAAAGGCTGAATTTGTTGTTATTGAATGGGGCAGCAAAATTATGGAGCTTAACGGCAAAAATATTGACTGTGTATGGAACGGCATGACGCTGAATGATGAGGTATTGAACGGTATGGAAACCTCTAATGCGTACTGCAAAAATGCGCAGGTTGTGGTTGTTCCCAAGGATAAAGCCGATGCCTATCAAAGCATCGAAGAGATGGCAAATTTAAAGTTTGCCGTTGAAAGCGGTTCGGCGGGTGAAAAAGAACTGAAAGCACTGGGCTATGAATATGTAGGACTTACAGCACAGGCCGACGCACTTACCGAGGTAAAGGCGGGAACATCCGATGCTTGTGTTATCGATCTTTTAATGGCCGGCGCGATGATCGGTGAAGGTACCAGTTATGAGGATTTAACCTATACGCTTTCTTTGAATTCCGAAGAATACGGCGTAGGATTCCGCAAAGGTTCTGATCTGGCGCAAATGCTGAATCAATTCTTTGTAGATTCCTATAATAACGGGTCTTTAATGACCAAGGCAAAAGAATACGGTGTGCAGGAATCCATTATTGAACAGAAATAACTGTGATGGTTTTAAAACGGGGTTTTCAAGCTGAGATCATCAGACTTTTTTGCAACGGGCTTAGGCAGAGAGCATACCTCTCTGCCTTTGCGCGTTGCTTATAATATTTGTAAGGATTGGTAAAACTATGTTTCAGGAAGTAATGCTTGCGCTGTGTCAGGGCTTTTTAAGAACGCTGGAGCTTTTCTCCCTTACCCTGCTGGGGGCGTTGCCGTTGGGACTCATTCTGTCTTTTGGCTCTATGTGCCGCTTTCGGCCGCTGAAGTATTTGGTAAAAACCATTGTTTGGATTGTACGCGGAACACCGCTGATGCTGCAGGTCATTATCGTTTTTTACGGTCCGGGGCTGATAGGCCATAACATTTGGGCCGATGTGGAGGATGACCGCCTTTGGGCGGCAGCCGTTACTTTTATTATCAATTACGCCTGCTATTTTTCGGAAATTTACCGTGGCGGAATCGAAAGTATTTCCAAAGGACAGTCTGAGGCCGGTCAGGTGCTGGGAATGACAAAATCCCAGATCTTCTTTAAAATAACACTGAAGCAGGTGATTAAACGCATTATTCCGCCGATGAGCAATGAGATTATTACGCTGGTAAAGGATACTTCTATCGCCAAAACCATCAGTTTTTTGGAATTGATTTATATAGGAGATGCTTTCCGCAAGAGCGACGGCCTGATGTGGCCGCTGTTTGCCACGGGAATTTTTTATCTTGCTTTCAGCGGTATTTTGACGCTTCTTTTCGGATATATGGAAAAGAAACTGAGTTATTTTCAGTAAAAGGGGGAAGTCTATGTCAATCCTACAGGTACGGAATTTAAAAAAGAACTTCGGAAAGACAGAGGTGCTTAAGGAAATCAGTTTTTCCTTGGAAAAGGGAGAGGTGCTTTCTATTATCGGTTCCTCCGGAAGCGGCAAAACAACGCTGCTGCGGTGTCTCAATTTCCTGGAATTTGCCGAAAGCGGAACAATTTCCGTAGACGGAAAAGTTATTTTTGAAGGCGGCGCTAAACGAAAGTATAAGGAAGCGGAAATTCGAGAAAACCGTCTGCACTTCGGGTTAGTATTTCAGTCATTTAATCTGTTTCCGCAATATAATGTGCTGCAAAATATAACGCTTGCCCCCCGTCTGTTAAAACGGGATACGCCTGAGAATATCGAAAAAAAGGCATTGTCGCTGATTCAACGTGTGGGGCTTTCGGATAGAGTGGACTATTATCCGTGCATGCTCTCGGGCGGTCAGCAGCAGCGGGTGGCGATCGCGCGGGCCTTGGCGCTGGAGCCGGATATCCTTTGCTTTGACGAACCAACCAGCGCGCTGGATCCCGAACTGACCGGAGAGGTGCTGAAGGTGATACGCTCGTTAAAGGACAGCAACTCTACGATGATTGTGGTTACCCATGAAATGCAGTTTGCGCGGGAAGTAGCCGATAAGGTGATTTTTATGGCCGGCGGCGTAATTGAGGAGGGAGGTGTGCCGGAAGAAGTATTTTCATCGCCGCGCTCTCCCCTTTTAAAGAGCTTTCTTTCTAAGCTGAGCGAATAGTTTGACAAATACGGCTTTTTCGGCTTATAATAATCGATACATATGCAAAAAGAGGGATGGATATGAAAACAAATCTTGTAAAGGAAATTTACAGCGCTATGCAGCCGGGCCCTGTAACGGTGGCCGGCTGGGTACGTACGATACGGGCCTCTAAGGATTTCGGCTTTATCGAGCTGAACGACGGTACCTGCCAAAAAAATATTCAGGTAGTGTTTGACCGCAGCCTTGAAAATTTTGATATGATAGAAAAGCAGAATGTTTCAGCCTGTCTGATTGTGGAGGGCGATGTGGTTCTGACTCCCGGCGCGCGCCAGCCGCTGGAGATCAAGGCGTCTAATATCGTGATTCACGGCACCAGTGAACCGGATTTTCCTATACAGAAAAAGAAACATTCTTTTGAATATTTGCGCACGGTGGCGCATCTTCGTCCCCGTACCAATACGTTTACGGCTGTGTTTCGGGTTCGTTCGGTACTGACCTATGCCGTACACCGTTTTTTGCAGGAGAACGGATTCGTCTATATCGCTACGCCCTGCATTACCACCAGTGACTGCGAAGGAGCCGGTGAGGTCTTTCGGATTACTTCTATGGATGCGGAAAATCCGCCTCGCAGAGAGGACGGACATGTGGATTGGTCAAAGGACTTCTTTGGCAAGGAAGCTTTTATGACGGTAAGCGGACAGCTCAATGTGGAACCGTTTTGCTGGGCATTCCGCAAGGTGTATACCTTTGGACCGTGTTTTCGGGCTGAAAACAGCAATACTCCCCGCCATGCGGCAGAGTTTTGGCAGGTGGAGCCGGAAATGGCTTTTGCTGATTTAAATGATTTAATGGATACGATCGAGGCACTTTCTAAATATGTGATTCGATATGTGCTGGAACATTGTCCCGATGAACTGGCGTTTTTTGATCAGTTTATGGAAAAGGGTTTGATTGATAAATTGCACCGTACAGTGGAAAGCGATTTTGCGCGGATTCCTTACCGCGAGGCGCTGAAAATTTTAAATGAAAGCGGTATTGCTTTTGATATCGCGCCGGAATGGGGCACGGGAATTCAGACGGAACATGAAAAATATTTGGCCGATGAAGTGTTCAAGCGTCCGGTGTTTGTTACCGATTATCCCAAAGAGTGCAAGAGCTTTTATATGCGGCTGAACGACGATAACCAAACCGTTGCCGCAACGGATCTTTTGTTCCCGGGCCTGGGCGAGATCGTAGGCTCCAGCCAAAGGGAAGAACGGTATGACGTACTGATACAGCGAATCCATGAGCTGGGTCTTAAGGAAGAGGACTATGCCTGGTATTTGGATTTACGCCGTTACGGAACCTGTCAGCATAGCGGATTCGGTATGGGCATTGAGCGTATGATGCGCTATATTACGGGCATGGAAAATATCCGCGATGTGATTCCTTATCCCAGAACCCCGAATTCTGCGGAATTTTAAGCAAAAAATAAAATAACCGATTTATCGGTTTCTCTGCAAAGTCCGCGAAAAGCGGGCTTTTTTTCATAGTCACCGCAGTATGTCATTGCTTTTTTTATTTTATCTCAAACTTTCCGTATATCATTACAGAGAAACGGCGGCAAAATCTCCGGAGAACTTGTCCTTTTCCCCTTCCTATGCTATAATAAACAAAATTTATAGTCCTGCAAAGATCGGGTTGCTGCAATCCGAAAAACAAGGAGAAAAATGAACGTTATCGTACAATGGCTGAATGAAACTTTTGCTTTTTTAGACGCGTCTGCCGCCGCTTTTGCCAATACTCTGCATCACAGCCAAGCCGGCCCTTTTTTAGATATTTTTATGAAACTGTTTTCCTTTTTCGGCAGTTCCGTGTTGATTGTTCCGGCATTCTTGCTGCTTTTTTTTAAAACTACGCGCAAACAGGGACTTACCATGCTTCTGGCCATGCTTATCGGTGCTGTCATGACCAATTTGTTGTTAAAAAACCTGATTGATCGTCCCCGTCCTTATACAGATCTTGACAGTGATTTTTTTGTTTTTTGGTCTGAACTGGGATACGGCGAGCTTACAGACGCTTCTTTTCCTTCGGGGCATACTACCGCTTCTTTTGCCGCCATGACATCGCTGTTTTTCTGCAATAAAAAATCCTTCCGTTGGTTTTTCTTTTTTCCGGCAGCGGCCGTTGGCTTTTCGCGCATCTACTTCTGTGTGCATTACGCGTCGGATGTTCTTTTCGGCGCACTGATAGGCTTTCTTTCTGCCGGTGCCGCGTTTTTTTTGATAACCTCATTATTCAAAAAACTTTCCGGTACGGCATTTACCGAATTTTCCGTTACGCAGCTTTTTAAAAAACATTAGAATATAACGGAGTTCTTTTTTGCCGCTATGCCGCGGAACAAACCGCTGTTTTTTTTGCGTTAGATAGTGAAGCACCAAAAAATTTTTTTCACATAAACGGCCGTTTTGTAAGTACTGTTTCTTTCGTTTCTGCATTCAAAGTCGTTGACAGAAAGCATTTTATAGCTAAGGGAGGATCTTTCGTGTAAAAAGAATATACTCCTTAGAATTTCAAGATAATGATAATGGATTGCCCGATAAAAATTACTTTTTCTTTTGCCTGCCGCTTTGCCGTGATATCTTAAGAGAATATGGGGCTTGCCTTTCCTTTTTTCGTTTCAACAAACCCTTCATACGGGTCTTTTTTTACTGTGTTTTTTGGAAATTTTTCACTGTGATACGGATAAAAGCGGGACGTATTTTCAACCTTTGCCGCTTGGCATAAACCAATAAATGTGCTACAATAAAGATAAATATTTTTAGTGGGAGAAGCAGTATGTCAGTGACCTTATCAAAACAGAATTCAAAATTTATGCATGCGCTTTGCGCCATTTTAGACGGCACTATAGCGGATAAAATAGAGTTTGAAAAGGCTGTGATTTCAGATGATGCGGCGGATTGGCAGCTGTTTTTTTCTTCGCTTTCTCCGCTTTCGGAAAAAGAAGATGCATGCCTGCATACCGCGGTGGAAAAGATTGTGCCTAAGGATGTGACCGTTACTGTTTTTATGGAACAGGCACGTGAACCGATTCCCGCGCCGCCGCGGCCTGCAAGCGATGATTTTACCCCAGAGGAAGATGTTTACGCCTTTGTTCCCCCTCCGGAGGATGCTCCTGAGCCGACAGAGGAGTATGCTCCTATAGAAACAGAAGAATCCGCCGACCGTGGAATTTCCGCCGATACGGAGGATTCCGCTCTGGCTCGATATCGGGAGCGTATGGCACGGTTGAGCCGTGAGGCAGCCGCTAGCGCACGGGAAACTAAGCCTGCCGAAAAAGCAAAAACCAAACCTCCCAAGGGCACTAAGGCGGCGTCGAAGGATGGCTCGGCGTTTTACGGAAAGAGCTTTGCCCTAAAGGAAATTACGCCCATCAAAGCGCTTACCGATATCAGCGGAAGAGTGACAATCTGCGGGGATGTCATCAACCGGGAGATGAAAGAGCTGCGCGACGGCAAACATACGATTTTTTTCTTTGCCGTCACGGATTATACTTCTTCAATTAACTGCAAAATTTATACCACCAATGAGGTCGCGCAGGAATTAAATGAAACGGTAGAGGGACACGTAGCGGTTTACGGCAACTGTATGGTGGATACTTACGGCGCCGGTGAACTGGTGATCTCCCCGTATAATATCATTCCGGTCAAACAGGAAAAAATCACCGATACCGCTGAGGAAAAGCGCATTGAAATGCATCTGCATACTAAAATGAGCCAGATGGACGGCGTTGTAGACCCCAAACAGCTGGTTAAGCTGATGATGCAGTACGGACATGATACCGTTGCCATTACCGATCACGGGGTGGTGCAGGCCTTTCCGGATATGGAGGCGGCCATCGGCAAGCTCAAAGCGGATATCAAGCTGATTTTTGGCGTGGAAGGGTATCTTTTGGACGATAATCCGTTGGTTACGGGACTTCAGGAAAAGACGCTTTTAAAAGATATTAAATATTGCGTATATACTCTGCGTACTACCGGCAGCAGCGCGCTGACGGGACGGATTCTTGAGCTGGGCGCCTGCATTTATGAAAACGGAGTACTGCAGGAAAAGACTTTTCATTCTTATGCCAATCCGCATTGCCGGGTGAGTGAAAAGATTTTGGAGGAAGCCAATATTTCAATGGGGAATTTGGATGCCGCGCCGGAAATCGCATCGGTGATAACGGCGTTCGCCGAATATGCCAAAGGCTGTGTACTGGTCAGCCACGGCCTGGGGGCTTCTATGGCCTTTTTGCGCACGCAGGGGGCTGCCGCGGGAATAGAGATGGAGCTGCCCGGTATCGATACGCTGCGGCTTTCCCGTGAACTGATTCCCAATATAAAAAGCGGAAAGTTCAGCAAAGTATGCGACGCGCTGGAAATCAAAGCCGGACAAATCACCAATGCTTTAAAAGAAGCCGAGATCACCGCGGTGGTGCTCCGCAGGCTGCTGGAACTGCTGGAAGAAAAGCAAGCCCACACCGTGGGTGAGCTGAATAAGCTAATGACCACCGATAACGGCGATAGCTATCATATTATTATTTACGCCAAAAATAAAAAAGGATTATTCAATCTGTATTCTTTAATTACTGAATCGCATCTGCATCACCTGCGCCGCAAGCGCCCGCAAATTCCGCGGTCGCTTTTGCAGGAGCATCGGGAAGGCTTGCTGATTGCCTCGGCTTGCGAGGCCGGCGAACTGTACCGAGCTATGATTCGTGGCGTATCGGATCAGAAATTGGAGCAGATCGCCCGGTTCTATGATTATTTAGAGGTGCAGCCCTTAGGCAATAATGAATTTCTGGTGCGTGAAGGCGCGGTAAGAGATCAAGAGCATTTGATCGAGCTGAACAAAAAAATCATTGAATTGGGGGAAAGGCTGAATAAGCCTGTGATCGCTACGGGCGATGTGCATTATCTTCTGCCCCGGGACGCCGTGTTCCGCAGCATCATTCAGTGTGCCGAAGGGTATCCCGAAGCGAATATCCAGGCGCCGCTGTATTACCGTACCACGCAGGAGATGCTGGATGAATTCTATTATCTCCCCGAAGAAAAACGATATGAGATCGTGGTAAAAAACCCTCGTATGATTGCCGATCAGTGTGAAAAAATGGAGTCTTTTCCCCGGGATCACCTCTATACGCCGGAGATGGACAACGCCGAAGAGGAGCTGCGTGAGATGTGTGAGGCCAACGCGAAAGCCCTTTACGGTGATCCTCTGCCGGAGATCGTGGCCAAACGGCTGGAAAAAGAACTGACGGCTATTATCAAGCACGGATATGCGGTTTTGTACCTGATTGCCCACAAGGTGGTGAAAAAATCGCTTTCCGACGGTTATCTGGTAGGCTCCCGGGGCAGCGTGGGTTCTTCCTTCGCGGCTACAATGGCCAATATTACCGAGGTCAACCCACTTACGCCGCATTACGTTTGCCCCGAGTGTCAGTATTCCGATTTTGATATTGATCTGCAAAAATATGACTGCGGCATCGATTTACCCAAGGCTAAGTGCCCCAAATGCGGCGCAGAGCTTCTGCGGCTGGGCTTTAATATTCCCTTTGAGGTGTTCATGGGCTTTGACGGTGATAAGGTTCCCGATATCGATTTAAACTTTTCCGGCGTATATCAGCCGGTGGTACATAAATATATTGAAGAGCTTTTTGGGGAAAAATATGTGTTCCGCGCCGGTACCATCGGCGGTGTGGCTGATAAAACGGCGATCGGATACACAAAAAAATACTGCGAGGAATATGGATTGGGCAAGCCGCGCATGGCCGAGATCCTGCGCCTGGCCAACGGCTGTATCGAGGTGAAGCGCACGACAGGACAGCATGCCGGCGGTGTGGTTATTTTGCCAAAAGCCTATGACATCAATGAATTTACACCGTTGCAGTATCCGGCCAATGATCCGGAAAAAGGAATTATTACCACGCACTTTACCTTTGAATCGCTGCATGATACGATTTTAAAGGCGGATATCCTCGGACACGACGATCCCACGGTCATCCGTATGCTGGAGGATCTTACGGGAATCGACGCGAAAAAGGACGTTCCGCTGGATGATCCCAAGGTGATGGATTTGTTCCTTTCCACCAAGTCCTTAGGGGTGACAGAGGAGGACATCGGCTCTCCTGTGGGCACCTTCGGCATTCCTGAATTCGGAACCGCTTTTACCCGAAAAATGCTGGTTAAGACGAAACCCAAGACGTTTTCGGATCTCATTAAAATTTCCGGCCTTTCCCACGGCACCGACGTGTGGACCGGCAACGCCGAAGAACTGATTGACAGCGGCACCGCGACAATCGGCGAGTGTATCTGTACCCGTGAGGATATTATGAATACCTTGATCCAAAAGGGCTGCGACGCGCTGATGTCCTTTAAAACCATGGAACTGGTGCGCAAGGGCAAGGGGGTTCCGCCGGAGAACGAGAAGGCAATTCGTGAACATGGCATTCCCGAATGGTTTATTGATTCCTGCCATAAGATCAAATATATGTTTCCCAAAGCCCATGCGGCGGCGTATGTGACCATGGCGATTCGTATCGCTTGGTTTAAGGTGTATAAGCCTCTTCAGTATTACGCCACCTATTTTACCGTGCGGGCCGACGATTTTGAAATCAGCGTGGCCAAGGATTCTCCCCAGCAGCTGAAGCGACTGATTGAAGACTATCATTCCCGTCCCAATCTGAATCCACGGGAAAAGGGAATTCTTGTAATGCTGGAAATAGCGCTGGAGATGAAGATGCGCGGCATTGAATTCGCGGATATCGATATTTATCAATCGCAGGCGCTGAACTTTACTGTAACGGACGATAATCGGATTCGGCCGCCGCTGAACGCGGTGCCGGGATTGGGAGAGACGGCTGCGTATTCCATTGTAGAGGCACGAGCCGCTGAACCGTTCAAATCGCAGGATGACCTGCTTTCCCGTACCAAACTTTCCAGCACGCTTCTGCAGGCGCTGGAAAACTGCGGTTGCCTGCGTGAGCTGCCGAAAAGCCAGCAAATCAGTTTATTTGACGCGATATAATAGATACCTGGAAAATTTTTTAAACCGGACGGATTTTGTCCGGTTTATTTTATATACTATACTTGCAGCTGTAAAACAAGTAAAAAATCAAAAGCAAAAAAGAAAAAATGGCATGTAAAGGTGCTGGAAAACAAACAACAAATATTATAGCTTTTGAATTCAATAGGGGAAACGAAAAAAGAGTAACCACAGTGTCTGAACAACTTTTGTTTGGCGTAGATTCTAAAATTCTGGCTAATGACATTCTTCAAAACAATCTTTCTCAATTTGAATGGGTGGTACGTAATAAAGCATACCCTAATTTTTGGGGAAAATATCTTACCGGTGAAAAATGTCTTACGAAAGAGGAAATAAAATTTATTCATTCAAAAGGCTGTAAAATTGCTGCCTTGTATACATCTTCCGATAGAAAAGAAACGGAGAAACAGGGAAAGCTTCTGCAAGTATTGCAATAATAGAACTGCATGTCCTTCAGAACTGTTTTGCTATATTGCAGATGGAAAATAAACAACTGACTTTCAAAAAAGTTGTATTTCGGAAGTCAGAATATATAATAGGATCAGACATCTTTCGCTTCGATTTTGTTTGCAACCGATAAAATATTGATTTTTAAAAATTAAAGTATTATAATGCAATTAGAAAAGCTCATATAAGGAGTTTGTTTTTATGAAAAAGCTGTTTGCCTCTTTTCTGATCGCCGTCTTCATAATCTCCGGTGTCAGCTGTGGCCCTCATGCAAATCCGGCCAGTGATTTTACATATGAAATCACTGAAAATACCGTAGCTATCACCCAATATATCGGCTCCGATACCAGCGTTGTCATTCCCGATGAGATCGAGGGGGTGCCGGTTTGCGCCATTGGGAAAAACGCTTTTACCCAAAGCAATGTGGAGGAAGTGACCATTCCAGCCTCCGTTCAGGAATACAGCTATGCCTTTTCAGAGTGTAACACCCTGAAAAAGGTTCACTTGAAAAAAGGATTGCAATTGATTGATGGCGGTGCGTTCAAAAACTGCATTGCGCTTGAGGAAATCGAATTTCCTGAGAGTATAGAAAAAATAGGTGCAGAAGCCTTCGCTTTATCCGGGCTGAAAAAGGTTAAACTGCCTAAAAATCTCCAGACGCTTGAAGGCTATGCGTTTTACCGCTGCCCCGCCCTGGAGGAGGTTCATCTTACAGGCGATATACAAAACTGGCTGTTTGACAGACAGTTTGCGGAAAATCCCGCCCTGACCACCCTTATTTTAGACGAAGGCGTTACCCAAATAGGCCCGTATTCATTTATCAGCTGTACCGCGCTGGAGAGTGTAACCTTTCCCAAGAGCCTGACAGACCTTGGAGTTTCGGCGTTTTCCGGATGTTCTTCAATGAAAAGCGTAACGTTTTTAGGCGATAAGCCGGAAGATCTGCAAGGCTATACGCTGAATGCCGAGCGAAAAAAGCCGATCATCGTATACTATGATCCCGCGGCCAAAGGATGGGAGGATGCGGAAATCGAGGATTTGGTTTTCAGGCCTATTGGCTCCGGAAACGACGAGACGGCGCCCATTCCTACCGCAAAAATTGAGGGAGATTTTGAATATGAAATAATAAAGGATATCGCGGTTATCACAAAGTATACCGGATCCGACAGCAGGCTCGTTTTTCCGGATAAAATCGATGGGTTCCCTGTTAGAATAGAAGCGACCGTCTTCAGTGAAAGCCAAATAGAAGAGGTAACGATACCGGCGGCTATAAACAATTATTCCTATGCTTTTCAAAATTGCAAAACATTAAAAACAGTGCATTTGCAGAAGGGCATCAAAACGATCAGTTCCGGCGCCTTCAGTCACTGCCCGGCGCTTGAGGAAATTGAAATTCCCGAGAGCGTGGAGTCCATAGATGTTCGTGCCTTTGAGTATTCCGGGCTGAAAAGGATCACGATTCCAGGAACGGTTAAAAAAATTGACGCTCAGGCTTTTCAATACTGTTCGGCGCTGGAGGAGGTACGCATAACCGGCAATATCGAAAGCTGGGGAGATGCCGGTAACGGGCATTTTGCAGGGAATACGGCTCTGATCTCGCTGATTCTGGAGGAAGGCGTTACCACATTGGGAAACAGTATGTTTTATAACTGTACCGCGCTGGAGACCGTCACTTTTCCCAAAAGTTTGAAAAAAATTGGAGACGCTGCTTTTGTCGGATGTTCCGGGTTAAAGAGCGTAACATTTTTAGGCGATATACCGGAGGGATTAAACCGTTTTACGTTCGGCGTAGCGGAAAAATCGATAACGGTGTATTACGATCCCGCCGCGAAGGGATGGGAAGACGTGCAAGTCGAGAATTTGATTTTCCAACCTATTGCGTAATTTGCCAAAGCATACATTATTTCGGTGTGAAAAATGTTTTTGGATTTAAACAAGAATAGAAGAGCTTTGGTTAATTTGTTGCGGCCGCACGGAAAAAGTGGTATTTAAAAACAAAATATTTTTTGCACAAATATGCAGGAAAAACAAAAACTATTTTAAAAATAGAAATTTTAAAGAGATATTTA
>ULSF01008797.1_pt1 | contig 12759 bp, 7 predicted proteins | sample 1956121 | NCBI WGS metagenome assembly ULSF01 (sample SAMEA4835701, study PRJEB28245) | human gut metagenome | biome: gut microbiome; material: fecal sample | place: Denmark | collected 2008
GTTTCCGAGCATTTCACACAGCCGCCAAAACATTACACTGAAGATTCCCTTTTGTCTGCAATGGAACGAGCCGGAAACGAGGACATGACTGACGATGTGGAGCGCAAAGGACTCGGTACACCTGCCACCAGAGCAGACATTATAGAGAAGTTAGTCAAGGACGGTTTCGTGAAGCGTGAGAAAAAGCAGATCATACCGACAGAGGATGGAATGAAGCTGATTACGGTGCTTCCCGATGTGGTAAAGTCACCGAAACTTACCGCTGATTGGGAAAATGCCCTTACCCTTGTTGCAAAGGGAGAGATGGAGCGTGAGGACTTTATGGCAGATATTGAAACAATGGTATCTGACTTAATCCACACCTACCACGAAGTCAGTGACGAGCAGAAAAAGATGTTCGCACAGGAGCAGAAGGTACTTGGTAAATGTCCGAACTGCGGCGGAGAGGTGGTAAAGGGAAAATACGGAGCTTTCTGCAAGAATAAGTGCGGCATGAATGTAAGCCGGATCATGGGCGTTTCCCTGTCAGATGAACAGGTGGAAAGCCTGCTTGACGGGAAAAAGACGTTGCTAAAGGGGCTTACAAGCAAGGTGGGCAAGAAATACGATGCCTATATCATTCCGAGCGGTACGGAAGAATACCACTACACAAAGGACGGAGAAGAAAAGTCCGGAGTGCAGTTTAAGTTTGTCATGGAGTTTCCCAATAAGAAATTCACAGGAAAGAAAAAATAAAAGGAGGATGTAACAAATGGGAGCAGAAGAAACAAAGAAAGTACAGGACAATGAGAGCAAGGCGGACAAGTTTGTCCGTCTTGGGGAGTATCGTGTGAACAAGGTCATTGATGCAATCGGCAGGCTTGAGAACCTTTCCAACCGCACCAATTATGAGTATACACAGGAGCAGGTGGAAGCCATGTTTTCCATTATGGAAAAAAGGCTTTTGGAAGTCAAAGGCAGATTTGCCCCGAAAAAGGAAAAAGAAGATACGTTTTCATTTGGAAGAAAAGCAGAATAGGGAGGAAAGTCAGAATGAAGCAGTTAGAAAAAGAAATCAATGTAACAAGCCAGAGAAACATGATGAAGAGGTACCAGATGTATGGTGCCACAGTATCAAAGCTGACAGAGAAATCACAGAATGACACCAAGAAGGGAGAGAGAAAGTAATGGAATATAGAGATTTTGTAGAACAGGTAAAAGAACAGATACAGGATTTCCTTCCTGAAAAGTTTGCAGATGCTGCAGTTGAGGTCAATCAGATTGTAAAGAATAATGACTGTGTTCTGGACGGTCTGATGGTAAGAACAGAGGAAAGCAATATTGCACCTACCATTTATCTGAATCCATATTTTGAGCAGATACAGGATGGTGCTGAATTGGATGATGTGTTAGCTCAGATTGCAAGTGTGTATCAGTCACATTATATAGATCATGATATAGATGTATCGGCAGTTACCGATTTTGACAAGATTAAGGAAAAAATTGTATGTAAGCTGATCAACGAGGAAGCAAATAAGCAGTTCCTTCAGGATAAACCGTACTCCAAGTTGGAAGATTTAGCAGTTGTGTATCAGATTTTAATGGATAAAACAGGAGAAGGAACTGCGACCATTACCATTACAGATAATCTGATGGATGGATATGGAATCACACTTGAAGAACTGCATGACCAGGCGTTGCAGAATATGGATACTTTGCAGCCACATAGTTTTAAAGGAATGAATGAGACGGTTGCGGAGATGATTGCAGTTGATATTGCAAGAGAACAAAATGTGGGTATGGATGAAGCAAAAGAAATGGCAATGCAGATGATGTCGGATATTCCCGATACCATGTATGTGCTGACAAATGATACAAAAGTAAATGGGGCGGCTGCAATTTTAAACGATGATATCAGACAGGAGATCGCTGAGAAGGTAGGAGATTTTTACATGCTGCCTTCTTCAATCCATGAAACGCTGATTATACCGAAAGATGCGGGAATGGAGTTTAAAGAACTTGAGCAGATGGTACAGGAAGTAAATCAGACACAGGTGGCGCCTGGAGAACGTCTTTCGGATCATGTATATGAGTATGATGCCAAAGAACATGAACTGTTCCGCAGTGACCGGGCAGAGGAACGTGCTAAGCAGAAAGAGGAAAAAGGAGATAACCGTCATGAGCGTGTTTCAGTAAAGGAGAAGCTTGCGGAGAAGAAGGATGCTGTTATTAAAATGAATGCCGGGAAAGAGCATTCTGCACCGGAAAAGAAAAAGGAAGCCGTAATATAGGAGGAGTGGGATATGTATACAACAGGAGATAAGCTATTAAACGTGATGAAAGAGGAAGAAATCGGGATTGCGGAGCTTTCCAAAATTTCCGGTGTGCCGGAGAGAATAATCCTTGACATTATGGCAGGAGTTAAGGAGCCGGAGCTTGGTGCTATGTGCAAGATTGCAGAGGGACTGGGTATCTGTGTCCATGAACTTCGTGCGGATGAGGAGAGTTATGCGGTATCCGTTCCGAAGGATACCCTTGCCAAGCTGATTGTTGTCAGCGAGATTAACGGAGTGGAACTTGAGGAACTGATTAACTGTATTCTGGAAAAAGGTATTGAGGAGCATGGTTTTTATGCCTGATGCCGATAAGTAACTGATCACAGGCTGTAGGGTGCTTAAAGTGCCTTACAGCCTTTTTTACGGAGGTTTACCATGAGAAAATATAAATTGATTTCCGCACTGGCAGAGGAAACAGCAAAAGAAGTCGTGCGGAATGAAGAAAACTGGAGGAGATACCTAAATACTGCTTCCAGATTGTATAAATATCCATTTAAGGAACAGCTTTTAATCTATGCCCAAAGACCGGAGGCAACCGCCTGTGCTTCCATAGAGATATGGAATGAAAAGATGCACTGCTGGGTAAACAAAGGTGCAAAGGGCATTGCACTGATAGATGAGGATAGTTTTTCCGGTTTGAAGTATGTCTTTGATATTTCAGATGTGCATAAGGCAAGAAGAATCGGACAATTCCCTAACCTTTGGGAAATGCGTGAGGAACACATGGAATCGGTGATTTCCCGTCTGGAAAAGACTTATGGGGATACCGACAGGGAAGCCGGGTTTGTGGGACGTATCCGGGAGATTGCCGGACGGATTGCAGAGGACTGTTATAAAGAGCTTGCTTCAGATATGGAATACTTAAAGGAAGGGAGCTTTTTAGAGGAACTGGACGAGCTGAACGTGGAAATAAGGATACGGGAAACCCTTGCCGACAGCATTGCCTATACTGTTTTAAAGCGTTGCGGCATGGAGGAGAGCGAGCTTGCCGAAGAAATAAACTTTCCTTATATCCATGAGTTTAACACAGTGGAAACACTGTCACAGCTTGGCAGCAATGTGTCTGATTTATCCAAGCCAATCCTTATGGAAATTGGAAAAGCAATCGGAGCGTATGACAGGCAGATTGCCCAAAATCGGGAAGAAACGAGAGTAGGCAGGGAACGTATCGACACCCATGAGAAAAATATCGAAAAAGGACTTGCAAATGCATCTGAAGAAGACTATAATGCGTTAAAGCGTGAAAGCGAAAGTCAAGACGAACAATCTATCACACAGACCGGAGAAGCCGGGGAAAGGAGCAAATATGATGAATCTGACATACGAGAAGAACGGGGATTATCAGATACCGATGGTAGCAATGGACGAACAGCCGAAGGAGGTACTGACAAAGTACGGACTGATGAGGAAGAAGTTCTTACAGGAGCACAAGAACGGAGTATATACGGGACTTCTTCTGAGCGGGAAGCTGAAGGAACACTTGTTGATGATACAGGAGCAGGCAGAGGAGAGAATGGAGCTTCTGACCAGACAGATGAAGGAGAGAGAGGGGATAACGGAGCAGATGAAAGCAGAGAATCAGATGCTCTGGGTAGCGAAGATGAACAGCATCGTACACTCGGCAGAGGAGATCGTGATGACGGAACTAATCTACAGTTAAATATCGAACAGCCGGAGGGAACCTATCAGCAGTTAAGCCTGTTTCCGAGCTTTGAGGAACAGGTTGGCACAATCGCAGCAGCGGAAGCAAGTATTCAATATACCATGCCCGCTGCTTTTTCTTTGCCACAGGAGCAGATTGACAGTATCTTGCGTAGTGGCGGCGGTAGGGATAACAGCAGAAAACGTATCTATGCCAAGTATCAGCAGGGTAAGACACCGGAAGAAATGGCAGAATTTTTAAAGAACGAGTATAAGACCACCGGAAAAGGTTTTGAGTTTGACGGAAATCCTGTTTCACTGTGGTTTGATGAAATGGGTATGCGTATCGGTTACGGTACATCGGCAAAGGAAAATACCCTTGCAGTGATGAGTTGGAGCGAAGTGGAGAGCCATATCCGTGTTATGGTGGAGAATGGTACTTATATGAGTGCCAACGAAGTATTCCTTGTGGATGCGGTGGAGCGTGAGAGAATTGCTACGGACATTAACAATTTCTTCCGTGACGGAATATCGGAAATGCCGGAGAGTCTGGAGCTTAAATTTTCCAATTACCCGGCAAGCATGGAAAAGTTGTGTGAGCTTTTAGCCACAACAGAAGGCAGAGAGCTGATTAAGGATGAGCTTGAAAAGGCAAAGGCACAGCTTGACAGCGGAGAAAAGCAGATTAAATGGCGGTATGTGAAAAGACCGGATTATTTATTAGAACAGCTTGCGGATTTAGGTGTGGAAAAGAAAGAATTTCCAGCACTTGATACGGTAGAGGTAAGGAATGAGGACTTTATCACACAGGACGAGATTGATTACAGGCTGGCAGGAGGAAGCGGTTTTGAACATGGAAAATTCCGTATCTATGAGTATTTCATGGAAGGGCATGACAAGAAAGATAACATTGCTTTTCTGAAAAATGAATATGGTACGGGCGGCAGCTCCCACGCACTTCCGGGAAGTGACAGAGCGCACGAGGATCACGATGCCAAAGGTATCCGTCTGGAGAAAGGTAACTATGGCAGTCCTTACGCAAAGGTGCTTTTAAACTGGAATGTAGTAGAGAAACGTATCCGGGAGCTTGTGCAGGCAGATAAATACCTTTCGCCGGAGGGAAAGGAAGCCTATGCACAGTATAAACAGGAACAGGCAGAGAAAGCCATGCAAAAAGAACAGGCGAAGTTGGAGGGTGGTGTAACCAATCAGGAATTAGATAGAGAAACAGGAACTGTTGCTGAAGGAGAACCAAAAGCACCGGAAACCGGAAAAACAGACATAGAGCAGTTAAATAAAAGGCTGTCTGAAATGTCGGCTGTGGTTAAAATCTGCGGAGCATTAGACCGGAAAGATGTGGTTGGCTGGAACGAGAAAACACAGGCAGTCACGATTGCTGACGATGAGCGAGCTTTGGAGGGAAAAGAGGTCTATGATTTCCTTTTTGCAGAAGCGGCAGACTATGTAATGATGCAGACAATCAGCGGCGAAACAGAAAAAGCTCTGGAGATGGACGGTCTGTTAAAGGATGCCGGACAGTATGCGGCACATTATGAGGGCGAGCCTGCCATAGAGCAGACAGAAGAACCGCCTTTGACTGCGGATGATGTTCAAAACCTTGTATTGATAGACCGGGAATATATCAGAGGTACACGAACAACAGTCTATGATTTTGAGTGTGATATTCGTGGGGAACATGATAAGCTGCAATATACGCTTGGATACCATGATGACGGAGAAGGCTTTACCATTCATACGGAGAAGGATGATATTTGGGAACGTATGCCGGAGCCTGAACTGGCACGATTGGAGGGCATTCTTGTCAGGGAAGCATTATATTTTAAGTACCATGATAAAATAGCCGGGGCAAAGAGCCTTGAGGACATGGAGGAGATTCGCTTCAGCATTATGGAAGAAGAATCTCCTTATTTTTCTGCTGTTTCCCAAAGAATATGGGGTGAATATGAACAGAAAAATGAAGAATTGTCCAATCCTATGCAAGAAAGTGAAGTGATTGCCGAACCAGAGCCGCAGAATGAAGCAGAAGCGCCAAAGGAACAGCCACAGATTGACAAATCGGGTGCAGTCAACTTCCACATTGCTCCGGAAACAGAGAAAAGTGACGGGAAAGGCTTTGCGGCAAAAGAAAAATTCCGTCAGAATGTGGAAGCAATCAGAACGCTTGAAAAGATTGAGGGCGAAAACCGTATTGCCACGCCAGAAGAACAGGAGATTTTAGCAAAATATGTGGGCTGGGGTGGTCTTGCTGATGCCTTTGATGAAACCAAAACGAATTGGGCAAGTGAATATCAGGAATTAAAGAGCCTGTTGTCAGCCGAGGAATACGATTCAGCAAGGGAAAGTACCTTAAATGCCCACTATACAAGCCCTGTGATCATCAAGGCTATTTATGATGCGATGGAACGAATGGGCTTTTCCAAAGGTAACATCTTGGAGCCGGCAATGGGTATCGGTAACTTTTTCGGTATGTTGCCGGAAAAAATGCAGGAGAGCAGGCTTTATGGTGTGGAGCTTGATGGAATTACCGGAAGAATTGCAAGGCAGCTATACCCGAATGCCGATGTGAAGATCACTGGCTTTGAAAAGACGGATTATCCCAATGATTTCTTTGATGTGGCAATCGGAAACGTGCCATTCGGTCAGTACAAGGTGGCAGACAGAGCCTACGATAAGCATAACTTCCTCATACATGATTACTTTTTCGCCAAAGCCTTAGATAAGGTCAGACCGGGCGGCGTGGTGGCATTTGTCACCTCAAAGGGAACAATGGATAAGAAAAGCCCGGAAGTCAGAAAGTACCTTGCGCAGAGAGCGGAGCTTCTTGGAGCGATCAGGCTTCCCAACACAGCCTTTAAGGAAAATGCAGGGACGGAGGTTACTTCGGACATTCTTTTCTTAAAGAAGCGTGACAGGGTAATCGACATCGAGCCGGATTGGGTGCATCTTTGTGAAAATGAAGATGGCATAGCCATGAACCAGTATTTTGCAGACCACCCGGAAATGATCATGGGAAAAATGGAAATGGTCAGCGGGCAGTTTGGCATGGAAGCCACCTGTACACCGGATACCACCATTTCATTATCCAAGCAGCTTGAAAAGGCTATATCCCATATCGAGGGCAGCATTGACGAGGTAGAGTTCGATGAGCTTGATGATGAGCTGGCAAGAGAAGCAATCCCCGCCGATCCAGGCGTGAAGAATTACAGTTACACTATCGTGGACGAGAGGGTGTATTACCGGGAAAATTCCATTATGAAGCCTGTGGACGTATCAGAAACGATGGAGCAGCGCATGAAAGGCATGGTGCAGATTCGTGACTGTACACAGGAGCTGATTGACTATCAGTTGAACGAATATCCGGAAGATATGATTAAGAGCAAGCAGGCAGAGCTTAATGAGCTGTATGATGCGTTTTCCAAGAAATACGGTCTGATCAATTCACAGACCAATAAGAGAGCGTTTAATCAGGATTCAAGCTATTGTCTGCTTTGTTCATTGGAGAAATTAGACGATGAGGGCAACTTCAAAGGCAAGGCTGATATGTTTTCCAAGCGAACCATTAAAAAGGCAGAGGTTGTTACAAGCGTGGATACCGCAAGTGAAGCACTGGCGGTGTCATTAGGGGAAAGGGCAAGGGTAGACCTAACCTATATGTCGGAGCTTACGGGAAAAAGCGAGGAAGAAGTGGCAAAGGAGCTTGCCAGAGTGATCTTCCAGAACCCGGTCACAGAAAAGTGGGAAACCGCAGACGAGTATTTAAGCGGAAATGTCAGGGAGAAGCTGGCAACCGCAAGGGTATTTGCAGAGAACCGTCCAGAGTTTGCAATCAATGTCACAGCTCTTGAGGGCGTTCAGCCCAAGGAGCTTGATGCAAGCGAGATTGAGGTGCGTATCGGTGCCACATGGATTGAGCCTAAGTACATCGAGGATTTCATGCGGGAAACCTTTGAAACACCGGATTACCTCTTTGACCGTAACCTTGTCGGGGTGCAGTATTCCGATGTGACAGGACAGTGGAACGTAAAGGGCAAAAATGCGGATCGTGGCAATTCACTTGTCAATATGACCTACGGAACGAGCCGGGCAAATGCCTACCGTATTCTGGAGGATTCCTTAAACCTTCGTGATACCCGTATCTTTGATACGATAGAGGAAGATGGGAAGGAAAAGAGAGTTCTTAACAAAAAGGAGACCATGCTTGCCAGCCAGAAACAGGAAGCCATAAGGGAAGCCTTTAAGGACTGGGTATTTCGTGATCCGGAGCGCAGACAGACCTTGTGTGCCAAGTACAATGAGCTTTTCAATTCCACCAGACCGAGAGAGTATGACGGTTCCCACCTAAAGTTTCCGGGCATGACACCGGACATTACATTAAGACCGCATCAGCTTAATGCGGTGGCACACCAGCTTTACGGCGATAATACCCTGCTTGCCCATTGTGTGGGTGCGGGTAAGACCTTTGAAATGATTGCTGCAGCAATGGAGAGCAAGCGGTTAGGGCTTTGCCAAAAGAGCTTATTTGTTGTACCGAACCATTTAACAGAGCAGTGGGCGAGTGATTTCCTGCGCCTGTATCCGGGTGCAAATATTTTAGCTGCTACAAAGAAAGATTTTGAGCCTGCCAACCGTAAAAAGTTCTGTTCCCGTATTGCAACGGGAGATTATGATGCGGTCATCATCGGGCATACGCAGTTTGAAAAGATACCGCTTTCAATGGAAAGACAGGCTGCCATGATTGAGCGGCAGATAACGGAAATAGAAATGGCAATCGAAGCGGTCAAGGCGGAAAAGGGAGAGCGTTACACCATTAAGCAGATGGAAAAAACAAAAAAATCATTAGACGCAAGGCTGAGCCGATTGAACGATACTTCCCGCAAGGACAATGTAGTAACCTTTGAACAGCTTGGTGTTGACAGGCTGTTCGTAGATGAGAGCCACAATTATAAGAACCTTTTCTTATACACCAAGATGCGGAACGTGGCGGGCATTGCACAGACAGAAGCACAGAAGTCCTCGGATATGTTTGCAAAGTGTCAGTACATGGACGAGCTGACAGGCGGCAAGGGCATTACCTTTGCCACAGGTACACCGATTTCCAACAGTATGACGGAGCTTTATACGAATATGCGCTATCTGCAATACAGTACGCTCCAGAAACTTGGTCTTGGCAATTTCGACAGTTGGGCGGCTACTTTCGGAGAAACGCAGACAGCCATAGAGCTTGCACCGGAGGGAACCGGATACCGGGCAAAGACAAGGTTTGCCAAGTTCTTCAATCTGCCCGAGCTGATTTCACTTTTCAAGGAAAGTGCAGATATTCAGACACCGGATATGCTAAAACTGCCTGTACCGGAAGCAGAGTATGAAAATGTGGTGTTAAAGCCGAGTGAGTATCAGAAAGAAATGGTACAGTCCCTTGCGGATCGTGCGGAGGCTGTTCGTGATAGGAAGGTAGAGCCACACGTTGACAATATGCTCAAAATCACCAATGACGGTAGAAAACTTGCATTAGACCAGCGTTTAATCAACGATATGCTTCCCGATGAGGATAATTCTAAATCCACCACCTGTGTGGACAAGGCATTTGAGATATGGGAGGAAACAAAGGAACAGAAGTCGGCACAGCTTATCTTCTGTGACTTATCGACACCGAAAGGAGATGGTACATTCAATGTTTATGAGGACATTTGCAACAAGCTGAAAGAAAAGGGTGTCCCACCGGAAGAAATCGCATTTATCCATGATGCCAATACGGAGAAAAGAAAAGCGGAGCTGTTTGCAAAGGTAAGAAGCGGACAGGTTCGTTTTTTGTTGGGTTCTACTGCCAAAATGGGAGCCGGAACCAACGTACAGGACAGACTGATTGCATTACATCATCTGGATGTGCCCTGGCGTCCGTCTGACATTGAACAGCAGGAAGGTCGTATTTTACGACAAGGCAATATGAATGATAAGGTCAAGATTTTCCGGTATGTGACGGAAGGCACCTTCGACAGCTATTCATGGCAGCTCATTGAGAACAAGCAGAAGTTTATCGGGCAGATCATGACGAGCAAGTCCCCGGTGCGTTCCTGTGAGGACATTGACGAAGCGGCGCTCTCTTATGCAGAGGTCAAAGCACTTGCAACCGGAAACCCTTACATTAAGGAGAAGATGGATTTGGATATACAGGTTTCAAAGCTGAAGCTCTTAAAGGCAAACCACACAAGCCAGCGTTACCGTCTGGAGGACAATATCGCAAAGCATTACCCGATGCAGATCACAGCCTTAAAAGAAAGGCTTGAGGGATACCGGGCGGACATTCAGACCTATGCGGCGCATAAGCCTGTGGATAAGGACGCTTTTTCCATGAAGATAGGAAACCGTACCTATACGGACAAAAAGGAAGCGGGTGCGGCGTTGATTGATATGTGCCGGAGTGCCAAACAGCCAAACATGGCGGTCACAATCGGAGAATATCAGGGCTTTAAGATGAGCGTGTCTTTTGACTCGTTCTTCTCCAAGTTTACGATCAGCTTAAAAGGAAGTCTGAGCCATGAGGTGGAAATCGGAGCCGATCCACTTGGAAATCTGCAAAGACTGTCCAATGCGTTAGAGGGAATGACCGGGAAAATGGCAGACGTGGAGCAGAAGCTTTCTAACGTGGAACATCAGCTCGAAACTGCAAAGGTGGAAGTTACAAAACCTTTTGCGCAGGAGCAGGAACTGGCGGAGAAGCTAGAACGCCTTGCAGAGTTAAATACGCTTCTGAATATGGACGAAAAGGGCGATAATGCACTGGATATGGGCGATGATGAGCCGGAGGACGAAAACGGAGAGCAGAGCGCACAGACGCAGGAAAGTGAGCCGAACAGGGCAGAAGATATACAGGCGGTGGCAGAGGAACCGTTAAAGCCTGTTGCAAGTTTCCTGATGTCGGAGCGTATCGCAGAGCATGACAAGGAGCGGATGTTAGCAGACGGTTCCGGAGGGAGGGTATCCGTTAAGGAGAAACTTGCCGAGATGAAGCAGAAAATATTCGATCAGAAGATGCCGGAGAAACCGGAGACTGTAAAGAGCAAAGGAAAAGAAGAAAGTTTATAGGAGGGTGCTATGGAAGCAAACGAACCAAAGAAAGAACAGAACACAGAGGAAATGGACGTTATGAAGCAGTTCATGGAGCTTTTGGGACAGCAGGGCATGAAAGAGCAGTCACAGGACTTTATGGAGGTCTTGCAGTATATCGCCGGGATGCAGTTACAGCTTTCCGCTATGGTGGACGAACTGCAAGGAGTACGGAAGCAGCTTGAAAGGATGCAGGAGAGCCAGCCGAAAGCAGCGGAAAGTCAGCTTTTGGATAAGGTGTCATACCTTCAGGAGAAGGTAAGCAGTCTTGCAGAACGCTTATCGGAATTGAAAGACCATTTGATTGACACCGCAGCACAGGCAGTAACCGCCTTTAAGGAAAAGGGAAGGGAGGAAATGAACAGGGTTCTTCAGAAAGGAATTTCCGGTGTGCAGTCGGTGCTTTCCGGATGCCGGGAGAAGATGGTTGATGTGCTTACCAGTTATGAAAAGACCGCCAACCAGATAGACAGTATCGGGGACGAGTTCAAGCAGATAGGGAACAGCGTAGCCAACGTGGGAAGGCTCTTAACCGGAAAAGGTACAAAGGAAGTGTCGGACGAAAAAGAGGGCGTTGCCCTTACAAGGGTACTGAATATGCCTGTAAAGAAGCATATCTCAGCCTTAAAGAAACAGGTGGAGCGGATTGACGGTGCAGTAGCGAAGCTGGATAAGATCTGTGCCGGACTGGATACCGGAAAGGATAAGGAAAAAAGCAGGGTGTCCGTCAAGGAAAAGCTGTCACAGATGAAAGTGAAATCGGAACAGCAGAAGAAAGAACCGGAAAAATCAAAGACCAAGAGTCAGGAAGCAAGTTTATAAAGGTTTATGGAAAGAGCAGGTAGCAATCTATCTGCTTTTTCCTGTTATGTGGTTATCGTAAGCAGAGAAGATTAAGTGACGAGCAGAGGAAACAGGCAAGGTTGCGATGGAGAAAATCAATTCAGACGAAAACAATAGGCAAATTTAAAGTTGATAAGAATTCACCGATATATTTATTAGACTATTCAGCATTACACATCATTACAGTTACATTTCAAAGCATTATAATTGTTTCACTTGAGGATAGATGCTAAAATAAATTTTTTAAGGAAAGAGGTGGTCGTGTGATTAACATAGCAATTTGTGATGATGAAAAATACATATTAGATAAAATCAAAAAGCTGGTATTTGATTTTTTTCATAGAAAAAACGTAGAAATAACTGTTTCACAATTCGGGAGTGGTGAGGAATTACTGAGACACAACAAAAATATAGATATTCTGTTCTTAGATATTCAAATGGATGGAATAGATGGGATGGAAACTGCAAGGAAGATGCGTAGTCAAAATTATAAAGGATACCTAATTTTTATAACAGTTCTAAAGGAAATGGTGTTTCAATCCTTTGAAGTCCAGGCATATGATTATCTGGTAAAACCGATTGAAGAAGAATGCTTTGAAAAAACGATGGAGAGATTATTTTCTGCTATGCAAAATGCAAAAGACGCAAGTTTGCTTGTCCAAAAGGGATACGAGAGTAATATTATTGCCTTTGATGACATTGTTTTTTGTGAAATTATAGACAGAAAAATATATCTGCATCTAAAAACGGAGGAAGTTATTGATTACTATGACAGAATTGAAAATCTTGAAACAAAACTAGTATAGCTGTCAGTAATTAACTCGACTTTTTGACC
>ULSF01051959.1_pt1 | contig 12750 bp, 9 predicted proteins | sample 1956121 | NCBI WGS metagenome assembly ULSF01 (sample SAMEA4835701, study PRJEB28245) | human gut metagenome | biome: gut microbiome; material: fecal sample | place: Denmark | collected 2008
TGGACAGCGAGCAGCTGGTGCGAGGATCAGGATTTCTTCCGGTTTTCCGGAATCTACCGCGATGTATACCTGTATACTGTGCCGGAAGTACATGCCTATGATGTAAAGGTGCGGGCACTGCCGGATGCAGCACTTACCGCTGCCGAACTGGCACTGACTTTACAGATGTGGGGAAGCGGCAAGGTGAAAGTCGTCCTCAAAAAAGACGGACAGACTGTGCTGGAAGACGAATCGGCTGTTACCGAAGGGGAACAGATCCTGACCTGGAACGTGGAGCGGCCTGTTTTGTGGAGCGCGGAAGACCCGCAGCTTTATGACCTTACGGTTGAAGTCTGCGATGGCGCGGGAACTTTACAGGAAGTGATCCCGCAGCGCGTCGGGTTCCGCCGGTTTGAGATGAAGGACGGTATTATGACATTAAACGGAAGGCGGATCGTCTTTAAGGGCGTGAACCGCCACGAGTTCAGTTCCGTCAGCGGACGGCATGTGTCGGAGGAAGAGCTGCGCAAGGATCTTCGCACGATGAAGCAGAATAACATCAACGCGATCCGTACCTGCCATTACCCGGATGCGTCTAAGATTTATGAGCTCTGTGATGAGTATGGCATTTACATGATTGATGAGACAAATCTGGAATCGCACGGTTCCTGGGATGTGGCAGAGTTTACGAAGGACGATACCTATATCGTGCCGCACAACAAACCGGAGTGGCTTGCGATGATGCTTGACCGTGCCAATTCGATGTACCAACGTGACAAAAACCATCCGGCGATCCTGATCTGGTCGTGTGGCAATGAGTCTTACGGCGGCAAGGACATCTATGAAATGTCCTGTCTGTTCCACCGTCTGGATGATACCCGTCTCGTTCATTACGAGGGGCTGTTCCACGACAGAAGTTACAACGATACGAGTGATATGGAAAGTCAGATGTACCCATCGGTGGAGAGCATCAAAGAATTTTTGGCAAAGGATTCGAGCAAGCCGTTTATCTGCTGCGAGTACACGCATGCAATGGGCAATTCCTGTGGTGCGATGCACAAATATACGGATCTGACCGACACGGAACCGAAGTATCAGGGCGGCTTTATTTGGGATTACATCGATCAGTCGATCTACAAAAAAGACCGCTACGGCGAGGAGTTTCAAGCATACGGCGGGGATTTTGGCGAACGTCCAACCGACTATAACTTTAGTGGAAACGGTATTGTCTACGGTGGAAACCGCGATGTGTCACCAAAAATGCAGGAAGTCAAATTCAATTACCAGAACATCACGGCGGAAGTGACTGCGGAGTCCGTAACGGTCAAAAATAAAAACCTGTTTGTCAACACCGACCGCTTTGCGTGTGTTGTGACCGTTGCAAAAGACGGAAAGGAGATCCGCCGGGCAGACTTACCGACGGCTGTGGAGCCGCTCTCGGAACAGACCTATCCACTGCCGTTTGCAAAAGAGACAAAGGCAGGCGAATACACCGTGACCGTCTCCTTCCATCTGAAAGCGGACACTGTCTGGGCAAAGGCAGGGCATGAGGTGGCTTTCGGGCAGTATGTCTATCCGGTTGCGGGTGAGGTAGAAACATGCACAGACAAGATCAAAGTGATCCACAGCACACACAACATCGGTGTAGAGGGTGCGCATTTTTCCGTCCTGTTTTCCGTATTAAACGGTGGGCTGGTTTCCTACAAATATGCGGGAAAAGAGATGATCGAGGCGATCCCGAAACCAAACTTCTGGCGGGCACCGACGGACAATGACTGTGGAAATCTCATGCCGGCGCGCTATGCACAGTGGAAAACGGCCAGTCTGTATGTCAGCCATAAAAGCCCGCAGGAGACGAGTACGCCGGAAGTCACGGAACACGAACACAGCATTACCGTTTCGTTCCGCTATTTTATGCCGACCACACCGGTTTCGGAATGTCGGTTGTCCTATGAAGTATTTGGGGATGGCAGGGTAAAGACCACGCTCTGTTATGATCCGGTCAAAGAATTGGGCGACATGCCGGAATTTGGCGTACTGTTTAAATTTAATGCCGATTACGACCGACTGCAGTGGTATGGACTGGGCGAACAGGAAACCTATGCTGACCGTTGTAAGGGAGCCAAACTTGGCATCTACAGCAATAAGGTAAAAGACAATGTGGCGCGGTATATGGTTCCGCAGGAATGTGGGGCAAAATGTGGCGTGCGCTGGGCGCGTGTGACTAACCGTGCCGGAGATGGCATGTTGTTTGAAATGACAGAAGAAACAGGTCCGATGGTATTTTCCGCACTGCCGTATACGCCGCATGAGATAGAAAATGCGATGCATCCGTATGAGCTGCCACCAGTACACTACACGGTTGTCCGTGTGGCAAAAGCCCAGATGGGTGTCGGCGGCGACGACAGCTGGGGCGCGCAGACGCATCCGGAATATCTGTTGCAGACGGACAAAACCATGCAGTTTTCCTTTGTATGGAAAGGCGTGGTGAGCACAGAAGCATAATTACAGGATCTTTACAATATTCAGATCCTGATCTAAAAGCAGGATGTCGGCTCTTGCCCCGACGGCAAGGGTGCCGATTTCCTGTGAACATTCGATGCTCTTTGCAGGATTGCAGGTGGCGGCTTTGACGGCCACGCCGAGCGGAATGCCAAACTGCACCGCATTTTTCATACAGTCAAACAAATTGGTGGCGGAACCTGCGATGGTTCCGTCTTTTAAGGTCGCAAGGCGGCCTTTTTTGATTACCGGCTGTCCGCCGAGTTCGTACTCGCCGTCCTCCATACCGGTTGCACGCATCGCATCGCTGATTAAAATCATGCGGTCGTTGCCAAACATGCGGAAGGCATTGCGGATGACCGACGGGTGGATGTGGATGCCGTCACAGATGATCTCTGCCATCGCATGCGGACAGTCCGCTGCCGCGCCGATAATGCCAGGATCGCGGTGGTGTAGTGGCGGCATGGCGTTGAACAGATGGGTGACATGGTTGGCACCGGCGGCAAAGGCATTTTCTGCGATTTCATACGATGCTGTGGAGTGTCCGAGTGAGATCGCAACGGTGTCTTTGAACTCCCGGATAAACGCATCGGAACCCGGCAGTTCCGGGGCGATCGTGATGATGCGGATCTTGTTTCCGCTTGCAGCAGAGAGCCGTCGGAACATGGCGGCATCCGGCGCGTGCAGATAGCTTGCTTTCTGCGCCCCTTTCTTTTCCGGGGAGAGGTATGGACCTTCCATGTGGATGCCCGCGATGTGGGCATATCCGGCAGCATCCGGCACATCGTTAATCGTCGCAAAGGCAGCTGTAAGCTGTTCTTCCGGCAGGGTCATGGAAGTCGGGCAGAATGAAGTCACACCGCAGGAATGCAGATATTGTGCGATTTCGGCAAGTCCTTTGGAATTTCCGTCACTGAAATCGTGACCTCTTGCCCCGTGGATGTGGACATCCACCAGACCGGGGATCACATAAAGCCCCTCGGCATCAAATACCGTATCGTCTTCTGCGGTTTCTGCGATGCGGTGTGTCGTTGTATCAACAACCAGTTCTTTTTTCCGAAAGGAGCCAGACTCCTCCCAGACCAGTCCGTTTTTTATGATCATGGCGTACTCCTTTTCCTAGATCAGTCCTTCTTTGATGATGCGGGATAATGCAGCTTCATCGGCAACGACGGAAACCTCGTCGTGTAACTGCAGGATTGATGCCGGTACATGCGGGGTGATCGGTCCGTAAACTGCCTCATAGAGTGCATCGGCTTTGGCTTCACCGCTTGCGATCAGTAGGATGTGCCGTGCCTGCATAATGTTTTTGATGCCGGTCGTATATGCCTGTGTCGGGACTTCCTCAATGAAGGAAAAGAAACGTGCATTGGCTTGAATGGTGTTTTCGGTCAGGTCGACGCAGTGGGTTTCCTTTGCAAAGGAATCCGATGGCTCGTTAAAACCGATATGTCCGTTGTTGCCGATGCCAAGGAGCTGTAAGTCGATGCCGCCCATGCTGCGGATGATGGCATTGTAGCGGGAGCATTCCTTTTCCACATCAGCTTCCATGCCGTTTGGAATAAAGGTGTTTACGGATTTGATGTTTACGTGGTCAAACAGGTTGTGGCGCATAAAGTAAGCGTAACTCTGATCGTTGTCGGCAGGAAGGCCTTTGTATTCGTCAAGGTTGATGCTGCGGATCTGTGAAAAATCAAGATCGCCCTTGTTGTACCACTCGATCAGCTGCTTGTAGGTGCCGATCGGTGAAGAACCGGTGGCAAGTCCGAGCACAGATTCCGGTTTTAAGATTATCTGTGCGGAGATAATGTTGGCCGCCTTGCGGCTCATTTCGTCATAGTTTTTTGTTTTATAAATACGCATAGTAGTTCTCCTCCTTAAAATTGCGTTTCCTGCATTTGTTAAGTTGATTATAGGATGCAAAATTGGAAAAATCCATAGGGTTTGGGCAAATGGAAAGAACAATCCCCAAAAACGGAAAAAAAGAAAAATCGTGTGTGCTTTTGAAAGAACTTTCAAAAATATATGATATAATGAAATAAAATTACAGATCGGGTTATGGACATAGAGTTATATATCCCGTTGGACGTGGGCACCATAAACTCTGATGTTCCGCAAGTAACTGAGGAAGCAGGAAAAGGAGAAAACGCGTATGCAGACTTATGGAAGCAGTGTTGTGCCGATGATCGAGGCAAATTATGAGATGTTTACGGTGGTGGAGAAAACAATCGCCGATTTTTTTATTTCGAATGAAAAAGAGATGGATTTTTCATCGGGACGCATGGCAAAGATGCTACATGTTTCAGAAGCATCTCTGTCACGCTTTGCCAAGAAAATGGGTTACAGCGGATACCGGGAGTTTATTTACAACTACCAGCCCTCGATCGCGGAGCGACCGAATGTGGAGGAACAGACCATCCACGTCCTGTATTCGTATGAGGAATTGCTGCAAAAAACATACAGCTTAATCCGCGAACCACAGATCAAACATGTGTCCCAGCTAATCGGGGAACATACGCGCATTTTTTTGTATGGATTTGGCAGTTCTGGGCTGGCGGCACAGGAGTTTCAACTTCGGTTGCTGCGGCTTGGCATGGATGCGGAGGCAATCACGGAACTGCACCAGATGGTATTGAATGAAGCGCGTATCACAAACGCGTGCCTCGTGATCGGCATCAGCCTAAGCGGCGCGACGCGCGAGCTCATTGATGCACTTGACCGGGCGAAAGCGCGTGGGGCAGCGGTCATATATCTGACTTCCTCCAACGCAGAGCGGGAAAAACGGACGTATGAGGAGATCGTGCTCGCACCGGTAAAAAAGAACCTCGAATACGGAAATGTCATTTCCCCGCAATTTCCGATCCTGCTGATCCTTGATCTGATCTATGCCCAGCTTTTAAAAGAAGATCGGCGCAGCACGGAAGCGCAGTACGATACGCACATCTGGGAGAGGATCAAGGACTATCATGTTGGATAGATGTGGTTTTAAAAACCAGATTGACAGGAAAAATCATACATTTATACTAAATGTGTAGTCGAATTTTGGTTTAAAGTAAGATTACTCTTCTTCCGGGTATTTCATACCCCAGTTGTTTCGAATTTCAGTCATGATATGCATAACATCCTGTGAATAATTAAGATGCATAAGTGATTCAATTGTGGATAAATCGCCGGAGCATACAGCGGCTTCCATGTCAGCAACTTCATAGCTTAAGGCATCTGCAGTTTCTCCTGCGGAAATAGTTTCTTTATGTCCGTCCCCGGTGTAAGTAATGGTTGCTTCCATAGCTCTTGGGTATTCAAAGATCTCGATGTAACCCTTATCGAATGCGATGGTTGCGCGCTTTGGCTGCTTTGCGTGAAGCGATAAGGTGACGGTTGCCATCTCGCCGGCTGGGTTCATAAGAAGGATGCCTGCCTGTTCATCCACGCCGGTTGGTGCGTATTTTACCTGTGAAAGTACCTGATCGGCAGTTTCGACAAAGAACCAGCGGATCAGGGATAAGGCGTAAACGCCAATATCTAACATAGCGCCTCCGGCCAGATTGCGGTTAAAAAAGCGATTATTCATATCATATTCTTTATAGCTGCCGAAGTTTACCTGAATCAGACGAAGTGGTCCAAGGGTGCCGAAGCTTATGATCTCTGCAAGTTTGCGGTAGATCGGCATGTGGAAAATGGTCATGGCTTCCGCCAGAATGACATGATTTTTTTCCGCAAGGGCAATGGCCTCATCCAGTTCGTTTGAATTTAAGGTGATGGATTTTTCGCAGAGGACATGCTTTCCGTTTGCCAGTGCTTGACGCAGATATTGAATATGCGTATTATGTGGGGTAGAGATGTAGATGATATCCACATCCGGATCGGTAAAGACATCTTCAAGGCGATCATATACCTTGGAAATCTGGTATTTTTCCGCGAATGCTACTGCTTTTTCGTGTGTGCGGTTTGCGACGGAATACAGATGGCGGTTTTGCCTGGCAAGTGCAGTGGCAAGTTCGTTTGCAATGACACCACAGCCAAGGGTTGCCCAGTTCAATGGTTTCATAGATAATTCCTCCTTCATTTGCATTTATACTCCTTTTTACGCGCTCATTTTAGCATGAAAGGGCAGACGGTGCAAGTCAAGGAAGGATAAGTGGAATGTTTTACAGGAAAGGAAAAATATGTATCGGATATTAGTTGTGGAAGATGATGAAGTGATTGCAAAAACAATCCGGCAGCATTTACAGAGCTGGAATTATGAAGTCTTTGCAGTAGCGGATTTTAATAGTGTGATGGAAGAATTTGCCCGGGTAAAACCGCATCTGGTGTTGATGGATATAAGGCTTCCGTTCCACAATGGATTTTACTGGTGCACAGAGATCCGGAAAGTTTCGAAGCTGCCAATCATATTTGTCTCTTCGATGAATGACAATATGAATCTGGTGATGGCGATCAATATGGGCGGGGATGATTTCATCATAAAACCGTTTGATCTGAATGTGCTGACAGTAAAGATTCAGGCGATGCTGCGCCGGACTTATGAATTTGCAGGGGAAAGCCATATGCTTGAGCATCAGGGGGTGTGGCTGAATCTGTCGGATGGGACACTGACCTACGAAGAGCAGATACTGGAGTTAAGCAAAAATGAGCGGAAGATTTTGCAGACGCTGCTTGAAAATCCGGGGGCAATTGTAACGAGGGAGAATCTGATGATGGCATTGTGGGAAAGTGATGTGTATGTGGATGAAAACACATTGTCGGTCAATGTGAACCGGCTGCGAAGAAAACTGGAAACGATTGGATTGACAAATTTTATTTTAACACGAAAAGGAATCGGTTATCAGATTAAAAAGTGATCAGGAAATGAGGCGCACATTGAGGGCATACATAAAGCAGTATTTAAACAGATACAAAGGCGGTCTTGCACTTGTGGCAGGGCTTATGATCTTCCACATTTTTGTGCTTTACATTTGTGGCATACCCGCTGCGGATATCCGATATTTTGCGGGACTGGAACTTGTATTTTTTGTGCTGGCCGCTGTATTTTGCGGGATACGGTACTGGTATCGCCTGCGGACAGTAAAAAGGCAGATCCGGGATTATATGCAGGGCATGCAGGCACTTTCAGATACGGAGGATGCGCTGGAGGAAGTGTATATGGATGCGCTTGAACAACTGCAGAATAAGCGGCAGGAGGAAAAGGGAGCATACAGGAACCTGCAGCGGGAAATGGAAGAATATTATGCTCTGTGGGTGCATCAGATCAAAACGCCGATCTCCGCGATGCGTCTGCTTTTGCAGAGGGAAGAACAAAAACAGACAGATCCGGATGAAACAGCGGGAATGGAAAAAAGTGTGTTGTATGACATGCAGCAGGAATTATTCTGGATTAACCAGTATGTCAATATGGCACTTCAGTACCAGCGGATGAATTCCGGTATGAATGATCTGGTGCTTGAGATGGTTTCAGCGGATCAGGTGGTGCGCACTGCGATCCGGAGGTTTGCGCTGATTATGATTCGTAAAAAGATTGCCATTCACTATGAGGAATGCCGGGAGATGGTGCTCTCGGATGAAAAGTGGCTGGAATTTGTTGTGGAGCAGATTTTGTCCAATGCGATTAAGTACAGCGGCGAAAATCGCGCGGTTACAATACAGATAAACCGGAATGAAGCCGACAATACCTGTGAACTTGTGATCTCTGATCAGGGAATCGGCATCCGGAAGGAGGATCTGCCAAGGATTTTTGAAAAAGGTTATACCGGGTATAACGGACGGGCAGATAAAACTTCGACGGGAATCGGACTTTATCTGTGCCGGGAGATTACCAAAAAGCTTGGGCATGGGATTATGATCACATCCGAAATTGGAAAAGGTACGGATGTGACAATTGTATTTGAAAGAAATAATTTGGATGTCCGAGATTAAGTGTTTTGACGTGGGAGACAAATAACATGGATACTCGGGATGTAAAAACAGGTATCTTACACAAATGTAAGATACAAAGCCGAAATGTAAGACAAATCAATGGCTTGCATTTCGGTTTTTTGCTATTCTGAAATTGTAAAAAAGGGACAGAGTTATTTTTATGAAAACAGTAGAAAAAAGGACAGATTTATAAGGAGTAAAAATCATGACAATTTTAGAAGTGCATAATCTGAAAAAAGTTTATACGACGAGATTTGGTGGCAATCAGGTGCAGGCACTGCGAAACATCCAGTTCTCGGTAGAGGAAGGCGAGTATGTCGCGATCATGGGCGAGTCCGGATCGGGCAAGACAACACTTTTGAATATTCTGGCGGCGCTTGACCGTCCGACGGAGGGAGAAGTACTGCTGAACGGGAAAAACCTTGTGACGGTGCGGGAAAAAGAAATTGCAGCATTTCGGCGGGAGCATCTTGGCTTTGTGTTTCAGGATTTTCATCTGCTTGACAATTTTTCGCTGAAGGACAATATTTTCCTGCCGCTGGTGCTCTCAAATGTGCCTTATAAGCAGATGAATGAGTGGCTTTATCCAATTGCGCAGAAACTTGGCATTGTGGATATTCTGGAGAAGTATCCGTATGAGGTGTCCGGTGGACAAAAACAGCGTGCGGCGGTGGCGCGGGCAATCATCACAAAGCCGGAGCTGATCCTTGCGGATGAACCGACAGGAGCTTTGGACTCCAAGGCAACCGACAGCCTGCTGACGCTGTTTTCGCAGATCAATAAGGAGGGGCAGACGGTTCTTATGGTAACGCACAGTACCAAGGCGGCGAGCCATGCAAACCGGGTGCTTTTTATCAAGGACGGGGAAGTTTTCCACCAATTGTACCGCGGAAGCATGAGTAATGAACAATTGTATGCAAAGATTTCGGAAACATTGACCGTTCTGACGACAGGTGGTGAGAACTATGAATAATCTGTATGTACGGCTGGCAAAAAACAACCTGAAAAATAACAAATCACTGTATGTTCCTTATATGGTTGCGGGAATGATCACGGTGCTTATGTTTTACATTATGATGTTTATCAACAACAGTGCCGGGCTTGAAAAAATGCGCGGAGCCTTTTATATTACAACAATCATGTCGTTTGGTGTGATTGTGGTAGGCGTTTTCTCGTATATCTATATTTTTTATACAAACAGCTTTATCAGTAAAAGGCGTAAAAAAGAGATGGGAATTTACAATATTCTCGGGATGGAAAAGCGGCATATTGCGAAAGTGCTTGCCATTGAGACGGTGTTTACCGCGTTTGTCTCGATCGTCGGAGGCATTGTTGCTGGAATTTTGTTTTCCAAACTGGCACTTATGCTGATTTACCGGATTCTGGGGATTCAGGTGACGATCGAATTTTCCGTTCCGCCGTCTGCCGTGAAAAATACCGTGCTGGTGTTTGGTATTTTGTATATGATGACGCTTTTTTACAATCTGATGCAGATGAAACTGGCAAATCCGGTGGAACTTTTGCGGGGCAGCAGTGTGGGGGAAAAGGAGCCGAAAACGAAGTGGCTTATGGCAATTTTAGGAGTAGTATGTCTTGGTGCGGGATATGCAATTGCCATTACGACAGAGCAGCCAATGAAAGTGATCAGCCTGTTTTTTGTGGCAGTGCTTCTGGTGATCGCTGGAACATATCTGCTGTTTACGGCGGGCAGTATTGCGGTGTTAAAGCTGTTGCGGAAAACCCATGGATTTTATTACCAAAAAAAGCATTTTATCGCGGTATCGACGATGATGTACCGGATGAAGCAGAATGCGGCGGGGCTGGCAAGCATCTGTATTTTATCGACGATGGTGATGGTCATGGTGTCTACCACGGTCTGTATGTTTGTGGGTTTTGATGATGAGATTAACATACTCTATCCATATGAGATCAACGTGCAGACCGGCTATTCTGAGGTGAAGGAAAATGTATCGGAGCAGAGTTCGGATATTATACAGTTTATAGAGGATACGGGAACAAACGTGACGGACAGTGAGAGTTATTCGTATCTGAATTTTGCGATGACGTTGGAGAAAGATTCTCTTACGATTGGGCAGAAACCGACAAATGCGAGCCTGTATTTTTTGACGCGGGATAATTTCCTTCGGATGGATCACACGCTGACAGAGGCGGATGTGCCAAAGGTAGAAGCCGGAAAAATTCTTATCTTCCGGGAAAAACGGTTCCAGTCTACGAAAACATTGCGTGGAGATCAGATACAGATTCTTGGAGAAACGTTTACCGTACAGCAAAATGGATACTGTAAGAATCGCAGCAATGGAGGGGCTATTTCGTTTATGGATGGGGTTTATTATATCGTTGTGGATCATATGCAGACGCTGCAGAAGTTGCAGAAACTGGCGATCGCTGAGGCAAATACAGAGAATGTCAGTGCGTATGCCTATGAAAATGTACTTGGAATCAATATTACCGGAACGGAGACAGAAAAGATCGCGTGCAGCGGAAACGTGGAGAATTATTCCTCTGGGGAAAAATATGGCGTTGTCTGGCGGCGCGTGCGCGGCAGGGCAGTAAACCGGAAGGAGCTGCTGGCACTGTACGGAGGGTTTTTCTTCCTTGGGATTTTCCTTGGCACCGTCTTTCTGGCAGTGACAGTGATGATTATTTTCTACAAACAGGTATCGGAGGGGTACGAGGACAAGGAGCGATACCGGATCATGGAACAGGTGGGCATGAGCAATGTCGAGGTGAAGTCGGCGATCGAGACGCAGATCCGCATGGTGTTCTTTCTGCCGATCGTGGTGGCAGTACTGCATGTCGTGGCGGCATTTCCACTGATCCGCAGAGTGCTTTCCCTGTTGATTATGGACAGCGGGCAGTTGTTTGTCTGGTGTCTCGTTACAACGGTACTTGCATTTGCGGTTATCTATTATGTGGTATTCCGGATCACTTCAAAAATTTATTACCGCATTGTGGGCAATCAGGTGCGCTGAATTATTTGTGGAAAGTCACAGGCAGCATAACGGAAAATACATTTTTGTCCCCCTGCCGTTCTACGGTAATTTTGCCGGAATGGTTCGTGACAATAGAGTGCGCAATGGACAGACCGAGTCCAAAATGACCGTTATCCGCGCGTGCTTCGTCTGCACGGAAAAAACGTTCAAACAGGCGGTCACGGATTTCTTCCGGAATCGGATTGCCGGTATTTTCCACGGATAAATAAAACTTACGGTTGTGGATATGGGCGTGAATTTCTATACTTCCGTTTTCCGGGGTATAGCTTAATGCGTTATTTAACAGGATGGAAGCGAGATTTTGAATCTGACTCTCGTTTCCATCCATTTTCATTTGTTCCTGAACATCAATGGAAAGCGCAATGTGTTTTTCAAAAGCAACACTTTCCATTGGATAGATAATGTCAAGCAGTGCGTCATCTACAGGGAAAACGGCATGGGTATTCTGGATCTGTGGAGCATCCAGCCGTGTGAGCGTAAGCATTTTCTGGACAAGAGAGATCATCCGGGAAGTTTCCTGCTGAATATACAACAGATGTTTATTGTCCCTGCCTACTTCAGAAGATAACAGTTCGGCATTGGCGCTGATGACGGAGAGAGGGGTTTTCAGTTCATGACTGGCATTGGAAATAAATTTTTTCTCGGATAAAATTGTATTTTCAATCGGTTTTACCATCCAGCGGGAAAGTGCTTTGGAGGAAATGGTAAATACAATAATACCGAGAATTGCCAGAATAAAACAGAGAGAGATCGTCGGAAGTGTTGCTTTTAAAGCAGGTGTTCCGCTGAGCATCAAAACATAATATTGTCCTTTTTTGGCGCGAAGATGATTTACAGAGACATAACGCCTGATAAATACATATTTCTTACTATTGGATATGAGAGCTTTTCCCTGTTTTAAAAGATAACTGTCGGAGACATCAGAAAAAGTGTCAAACATGATATCCATTTCATTGGATTCATCAATAGAAAAAAGACAATAGGAAATATGATCAAGTTCGGACGGAGACGTCTGTCCATTAGAGATGACAAATGCATCCCATGTAGTATAGTGGAGAGCGGCACGAACGGTTTGCTGGAGATCACTCAGATTGTTCCGGTAGGAGTTGTTGACAAAAAGCAGTAAAATAACAAGCCAGATGATGGTAAGCAGGAACATAAAAAGTGTACTGATTCTCTTTTGTAAAGATTTAATCATCGGAAACCTCCATAATATAACCGACTCCGCGAATGGCGCGAATTGTCACATTGACCTGCAGGTGGTGAAATTTTCGCCGCAGGAAAGAAACATATACTTCTACATTATTGTATTCTGCATTGGAATCGAATCCCCAGATTTTTG
>ULSF01039496.1_pt1 | contig 12745 bp, 11 predicted proteins | sample 1956121 | NCBI WGS metagenome assembly ULSF01 (sample SAMEA4835701, study PRJEB28245) | human gut metagenome | biome: gut microbiome; material: fecal sample | place: Denmark | collected 2008
CTGAATCTCGCTTGAAATCCAGGGTTATTCGACAGACTGAGAGCCTTGATTTATCAAGGCTCTTCAACATTTTCAAAGCAAATTTTCAGCATAGATTTTATAGATACCAAACAGCAAAAATCCTATAATGACATAACTTAAACTCACAAATAGCAAAAATCACACCGAAAGACACATAGAGAGTTAAAATCCATATGCCTTTTTTGCCGAAAATCAATGATTATCCTCTCCGTTGCCATACAATAATTAAATATTAACACATAATTTCAAAGCCTTCAGTTTTTGATTATCACAGCAAAAACTGAAGGCTTTTTTATTGAAAGGAAAAAATTATGTATTTTTCAGAAACACCTCCTCTACGAGAAATTAAGAAGGCCATGAAAATGATTTCGAATTTTATTTCAAAAGAGAACACGGCGTAGTAATTCTCTGCAAACATGAATTTGCCGAAAAGAATTGTATTGGTTTCTCTCAAAAGAAATACTGAAAAGAAGCATGCCTCAGATACGAAGTTCCTGCCTTCATCTATGCTTCTTATTAAACTCTATTAAAATTTTATTCAAAAGAGTTTGTTGAAAGTTGCTAAGCCCTGGGAAGGTTGTTTTCTCACCTTGAAATTCATGAATCAGCGCATGAATTATTTCTTTTTGACTGTCAGAAAGGCCCTCAATGGAAACCATTTCATTTTTATCAATACCCACAAGGTAATCGAGTGAAACATTAAAAATAACCGCTATTTCTGTAAGGACTTCCAACGGCGGAATCCTGACATTATTTTCATAAGCACAAATAACAGATTTGCTGCGATTGAGCATTTTACCTAATGCCGCTTGCGACATATTGTGACTTATTCGCAGTTGCTGTAGCCGTAAACCGAAATCAAACATTATCTATCCTATACCCCCTAATGTTTTATTTCAGTAATATTTTATCTTACTTGTGTTTTGAATAAGTGTACTGTATAATAGTAGTGTTCCGTTATAGTGCATAATCAATGTATATAAGTTTCAATTTTCAAAACAAAAGGTGTATGAAGAATGTTCAAACAAAAACAAATCAAAAAAGTTATGAAGTTACTTAAAGAAAAAGGCTATGAAATAAGTAAGAGTATTGACCGTCGGGTACGAAGATATGAATATGAGAAAAGTACGGAAATCCGTTTAGAAGAAGACAAAGTCATCATTACAACTGAAATAAAAATAAAAGGTGTTTATAACACCCTTATTATTCATCCCGATGGAACTTCAAAACTGGAATTTAATATTATCCAAACCAATTTTCAAATAGACTGATTTGAGCTTAATAATCTTAATTTTCTTATTTATCAGATAAGAGAGCTTGGACATATACCTACTATTTTATCGGACACAAAAAATCCAGGACACACTGGAACTTCGGAGAAAAGTTTGAAAAACCATGGTTTCGCTATGGTTGCTGGAAGCTTCCGGCTGTATTGCAGATGAGCAAGCCGTGATTGCAATAAAGAAAATATGGGAGCTTGAAAAAATCGTATATGACAGTGCTGTCACTCCGGATGGATGGGGTGCTGCAAGGCTGCATTTGGACATGGCAAAATTATATGCCAGGCTAAATAACAAGGAAGAAGCTATTAAGTATCTGAAAATCGCAGCAGAAAAGGCCAAAGTATTTGATAGGCGTCCGGAAGAGCAAACTTTTTCGAGTATGCTTCTGGGAAATATTATCTCAAGAAAAATTGATTTTGAAACAGCTGACACGAGAATGCTTTGCGAGATTATGCGTGATAAATGGCTGTCATGTTCGGAGTTTGATAAAATTCATGATACCAATGAGTTTAAAGAAATCATCAACATTCTATATTGACTGACGAGAGTTTAAAAAGCATCCCCGCAAAAATGCTGATTCCGGCTTAAGCAAGGAAAAATCTACCTTTTCATCTTGTAAATCGGTTTGAAATATAGTTTTGCTTTTTACAAAATCTCCGTAGCATACCGATAATCAGAAAACATAAAGATTTTACTATGGAGCAACATATAAGATTTTCCCTGTTTTCCAAAGCCCCTCCTCTATTTTAAATCCCGCGAAAAGAAAACAGCCGCGTAAATAATTTCATCTGATATGCTGTTCCGTACAGAAAGATCAATTACTCATCCAAAGCCATAAAAGCAGGTATCTTCTTTCTCATAAAAAACATGTGCCTCCGAAAGCATGAAACTTTTAGGGGCACACCATTTTTTTATGGATACTTTTCAGGAAAGAGAAATCCCAACCAATACTCGTCATGCTCCGGATCATTTTTGCAGCCGTAAACCTCTCGGTCAAACCAGTTTTTATATTCATCGGTCAAATGAAAATTATCAAATACGTTAAGATATTTAAGATTTTTAAGATTTTTTATTTCTTTGGGCAGGCTCGTAAGATTCCACCCAAACAGATCAAGTCGTTCAAGTTTGACTAAGCTGCAGACCTCTTGGGGCAAAACATCGATACGGTTTGATCCCGCATTAAAAATTCTAAGCTGCTTAAGATTTTCTATACCGCCGAAAAGACTGCGAATTTCAAGATCACTGATATCCAGAAACTCAAGGCGAGTCAGCTTTCCCAATGAAGCGGGCAGGCTATCTATTTTATTTCCATGCACATCAAGATACTTTAATTGAGTGCAATTGCCCAACTCTTCGGGTATAGATGTAATACGGGTGTTGTCAATCACAAGCACTTCCAGCTCGGTGCAGTTCCCGATTTCTCGGGGAAGCTCCCTTAGCTCCGTAAGATCCGCCCTTAAAAATTCAAGCTTTGTAAGTTTACCGATTTCCGGCGTTATTCTTTGCAAATTATAATCTTTAAGTAGATTGATCGATCGAATATTGACGCACTTTCCAAATTCATCCGGAAGCTCCTCTATATTATTTTTCGCAGAGGAAAATCCGGTTATTCCTGTCAAATATCCGATTCCCTCAATACTTTTGATCACACCCGGACCTATATTGATAACGCCGTCATATGCGGCAAGTTCTTCAAAGGTTACGGGATCCGACACACTTTTCCCGAAAATTTCAGCAATATAATAAGAGAAATGAGGATCGCCAAACAAATTGCTGATCGCCATTGGGTCATCTGTTTCCGGATGTTTCAACTCTTCGTCAAAAGGATCATAAACTTCATCTTCTTCATATAACGGCTGTAAATCTTCCTTGCTTTTATCTACCGATACTGTTTCTTCTTCCGTGCCTACTTGAAAAGAATTATCCGTATCCTCGTCCGTTATATTCCGGATTTCCGTTTTTCCGCAAGCGGAAAGCAATACGCATAGCAATACTAAAAACACCGCTGCTTTTTTCATTTCCAGCGCCTTCTTTCATCTTTTACTCCTTCTTTTGTATCTTGAAAACAAAATATTGACAAAAACAATACGATATAACGCCTTATGCAGTACCGATACTCTCTCCCGCGAAAAATATAATCTATTTTTCAATTTTTTAAGCACGGCAAGCCGCATACAAAAACTTTAAAAGCCTTTCCGGTAACAATCTAAAAAAGCAAAAGCCTAAGCCGTAATTTATTTTATTTCAGGAGAAACATATTGATCCAGCGGCTGCCCGGAAGCGTCAAAAACAGCAGGTTCGGGGAAACTCGTAAAACAATATCGCACCTGTACAGGATTTTCTATCCCCCAAACAATAATCGTATTGCCTTCTAAAACCGCTTGCGCTTTCACAAAGCTTTTTCCGTTTTCACGAATTTCAAAACAATCCTCCAGCGCTCCTTTTACGGTCAGATCCCCTTCGGCAGAAACCGTTAAAAGCATTTTTCCGTCGCTGATTTTACAATCAATAATCTCCGGCCCCGTATAAAGATTTTCACCGTAGAAAGCATTGCGGCCGACAACCGCGCATCGAAGCGCCACAATTTCCTTATCGGTAGGATGTAAATCCGTTCGGTCTCCCGTATCAATGGTACAGCACATCCAAACATTTTCAAGCGCGTCGGCCGCTTTTTTCTGTGCCTGCCGAATCTCTGCCCAGCGAGTCGGCTCTTCTTTTACTTCGTACCGGGGCAATTCAATTACAAGAAACGGTAAGCCGCTGTCTTCAAACGCCCTGCGCCATCCGCAGATCACACCGGAGAGCAGCTCTTCTTGCTTTTGCGTCTGGTTTTCACCCTGATACCAAAGCACGCCTTTAAAAGCATAATCCGCCAACGGCGCGATCATGCCGTTATAGCATTTGCTGGGTTCGCTTGTATTGGGATAATTTTCGGCGTTGATATACGGAATATCCGAAATAGCCGATGCTTCTTCTTCCGGGAGCCAAGTACTTGTCATCGTTCCGCCTAAAGAAGCACAAACAGCCGCTACGGGAACCTTTTCTTTTTTTTGCATCGCATCGGCAAAAATAGCGCCGATAGCCGAAAAATTTTTATTTGCCGCCGCATTGCCTGTCACCCATTCGCCTTGAACTTTTTTCTGCGGCGTATCAGCAAATTGTTGACCTACCGTAAAAAGATGTACCTCTTCGTTACTATATTTTACAGCAAGCCCTATGTCGCAGCCGCCTAAAGTCATACTCATATTAGACTGGCCTCCCAGCAGGAAGACATCACCTACAAACACCTTTTCAAATGTTTTTCCGTAAGTTTCCGTACGCACCGTCAGGCGGTAAGGGCCGCCGGCCTCAATATCAGGAATTTCTATGCTAAACTTTCCGTTTTCCGCTTTTCCCCAATAAGTTTTTTCATTAAAAATAACGGCCACGTCGGTATCCTGCGCGACAGTTCCCGTAATTTTCACCTTCCCCCGCTGAAGAACCATTCCTTCCCCATACAGTGCGGGCAGAACCATCTCTTCACTTTCGGAAAAAGAGGTACGCAAATCAAAGGCCTGTGCGGAAGCGGAAGAATTGTTTGTATTTTCCAAGCCAGACGCACAGCCGGTAAAGAGAAGCGCCGTCATCAAAGAAAGTGTTCCCATCATCTTTCCATACATAAAAAAACCCCTTTTCTTATAACTGCTTTTATTATAAAATAACCGTCCATCAAAAGTCAATACAGCAAAAAACATAAAAACTACCGGCACAAAAATTTTCCATACTAAAAAAAGCGGTGTTCACCGAACCGCTCGGCACACCGCTTTTTATAACTTTATTCGCTTTGCTTATTGATGCTATTCTTCTTCAAGCTCATCCTTTTCTTCTTCCTCGTTTTCCATTTCCGCCATAGCGTCCAGAGAATCGTCTACGGTATCAGGCAGCATATCTTCGCCGTCGTCAAACACTTCAAGAGCGTCCTCATCCTTTTCTTCATGTTTCATATGTTCAAGACGGCAGGCATAACAGATCTCTTCGCCCTCTTCCAGATAATTTTCACCGCATTCGGGACAAAGCTTATATTCCTCCTCCAGATCAAGCTCCGGCTGACCTTGGATCTTTCCCATATCAACCAGACAAACTTTGCAGTATTGTTCCGTTTCTTCATTTATATAATTAAGCATGCATCTGGGACACTTTACATACATAAAAATCACCTCGGCTTATAATTTTGGCTACATTATATTTGATTTCATATAAAAAATCAAGCAAAATTTTTATCACTTTTATAATGTATTATTTTCACATATTTCCTGTTCCTATACCATGGAAATTTTTTGAAAAAACTTTCTAAATACTGCGTTTTTTCTTTTCTGCTGCCGAAAAACCGGCAAAAAAAAAGGGCAACTGTATTTCAAGCCGCCCTGCAAACCGCGCCCCGGCAAAAGAAGAGCTCGGTCGGAAGCCTCCGCTTTTGCGTTAAAGCGCCGCCTGTCTCTCTTTAGGCTGATTTTTCTATAATCAGCTTGTCCGCGATCAACGCGATAAATTCACCGTTGGTAGGTTTATCATTTTTATTATATACATTATAACCGAATACCTGGTTGATATTATCAATACGGCCTCTTGTCCAAGCCACCTCTATCGCATGGCGGATAGCCCGTTCTACTTTGCTGGGACTGGTATTAAACCGCTTGGCGATACCCGGATACAGTTCTTTGGTAATGCGGTTGATAATATCAGGGTTTTCCACTACCATTTTAATCGCTTCGCGCAAAAAATGATATCCCTTGATATGCGCGGGAATTCCTATCGTAATAAATACGCTGCTGATTTTTTCATCAATCGAACGCGTTTCCGCGGCGGAAGCCGGCGCCAGCGTATGAGATCGTGCCGGCATCATTCCTTTGCTCATGGCAATTAAATCGCGAATTCGATTTTTAATATTATCACATTCAAAAGGCTTGGCTATGTAATATTTTACGCCCATCTCCAATGCGCGCATAATAAAGTTTTCCTGTGAAAGCGCGGAAATAACAATGATATTCGGCATACAGTCATGCTCGTTCAGATATTCAATAACGCCGAACCCATCCAGCTGCGGCATAATGATGTCCAACAGCACAATATCCGGTTTAAAACGGTTAATCATATCTATCGCCGTTATTCCGTTAGCAGCAGTGCCTACAAGGTTTACATCGTCCATTCCTGCCAGCATAGCGCTGAGCTGCGTGCGTACTTCCGCGGTATCGTCCACAATCAATATCTTTGTTTTCTCGTCCATAGCAAATTCTCCTTTGCATCCGTCAGAACATCAATTTACGACGGCGTTATTTTTTTTACTCTCATATCTTACCATTTACGGCACAAAAAATCAACCATTTTATGTAATAAGTTCCAGATTATACTCAAAAAATCGTACGACAGAATTTTTTATGTTCAGAAAATGTGAGAAAAGTTGCTGTGTCTTTTTAGCGAACAGTGGTAATAAATGGTAAAATTCACAGAAATATGCGTGTTTTTTGTTTCGGATTTTATAGAATGTTGTCGTGGTAACGAAAGAAAAAACCTAAAAAGCACTCCAAAAATTTTGTTGTATTTTGTCGAAATCATTATGCCGAAAACTTTTTAAACGTCAAATTTATAAAAAATCGTGTAAAAAAATATTTGAATAAAAGCTTTTGTGCATTCAACCGGTATAAAAAAATAAATTTTTTTACAGAGGCAACCACAAAAAACAGATATTTTGCATATTATTAAAAAAATCACCGTTAAAATAATAAAAAGATGGCAGGCATTTGTTTTTTATGTCTGCCATCTTTTCAGCAATTATTCCATGTTATTTTTGTTATTCTATTGTTGCTCTTCTCCTTAGAAGAAAAAACAAAAAGCCTGTTTGGTGAATAGATCTTTTATGCATCGCGTTGAGAAAGAGAAAGGTTGCCGCCGGGAAATGCCTCTTCGGGACGTTTTATACCCCTCCTTGCTCTTTAGTAAGATTTGGCTTCAGCAGGTGAATCCCCCACCACCTTTTAAAAAGGCGAACGAAAACGTTATTGTACGCCTTTGAGATAAACTTTCACGTTCCAGCTCCTTTTCTTAAAAGAAGAAAGTCTGCATTCGCGGCAAAGCAAATCAACGCTATAAAACTTTACTTTTATTGATTCTCCCGTCTGCCTTCCTTTTTTGTTCTTTTCTGTAACACTGTATTTTTCAATTGCGTTCCTTATGCAAGCAGCACAGCCAAGTTCACACAAAACGTTTTATACTCCGGCCAAAATTTTTTGCCATTCCTGACATTTTATCTGCAGCTGTATTTCTGACCGGGCTTTATGGTATCAGCGCCGATAAGCTCGGTAACGGAAACCACCTCATATCCCTGCTGATAAAGTTGATCCATAATCAAACAAAAAGCTTCATAAGAATTCCCGTAAATTTCATGCATCAGAATAATCTTGCCGTCACTTACGGTACTCATCACATTATTTACAATCGTCTGTATATTCTGAGCCTTTTCTTCCTCGCTTCCGCGCTTTTTATTTTTCCAATCCTCAGAATCCACATTCCACAATATTACAGAATACGGACAAGCCGCCACACGCTCGCTGGTGATACTTCCGCCGATAGGACGCATTAATGTAGGCCGTTTACCTGTACACTGTTCAATAACCTTTGCCGTTTCCTCCAGTTCCGTTTGATATTCGGCGTCAGTGCATTTATTATAATAATATTTATGCGTATAACCGTGAATGCCAATTTCGCAGCCGTTTTCAGAAGCATAACGAAGCGCGTTTTTAGTCGTTTCGGAATTCACCCGGTTACCTACAATAAAGAAAGTAGCCGAGGCGCCGTACTCTTTAAGCTTATCCACAATTTTTACCGTATACTCCGCATGAGGACCGTCGTCAAAAGTAAATGCCACCTGCTTTTTGCCGGGTTCCCGCGACGGTGTGGGCTGAGGCGAATTTTCCGGCTGCTGCGTATTCTGCGGCTGCTCTGTTTCCGGCTGCTGAAGCTGTCCGTCAGCAAATTCATAATAAGAAAGATACTGGGTATATTCAAAATTATCGGTTTTTACAATTTGGTCATCCACAGTAATAAAAATTTTATCCGCGCCGTAATTACTTAAAAAAGTATTGGTGACGCAGCCCATAATGATTTCTTCTTCAATAACGTTTTTGTTTTTCACGCACTGGTTGAATTCAGCACTAAGGTCCAGCTTAAGAACGCTTTCAACGCCATCGGAAACCGCTTTTTGAAAATTATGCACCGTTACCCCCTGAGGCAGCACGCCTTCAGAACAAAGCGCGTCCACCAACCCTTGGGCGGAAAGTTCGCTGACCGCAACCTTTTTCTGTTCCAACCCGTTTTTTTGCGCGTTAGCGCAATAAATCGTAGCGTTGGTTGTTTGCGGACTCTTGGTACAGCCGCAAACAAAGATCAGACAAACAAATAAAACACTCAGTATTTTTATAAATATCTTCATACGCAGCCTCCCATATTATATTATTACTGATAAGTTTATTATAATTATACCATAAGGTTGTCTTTTCGTATACAGAAATCGTCAAAAATTTTAATCCGCTGAAAAGATTCCGTTTTATCCGTCCGCGGAAGCTTAGTTTTTTATTGCCGCTGCTTGATTTAGACATTGCATAAAAAATATTTTTTATAAAATCTTACGCTCAAACAGATATTTTTCTGAATTGTGTAGGCGACAAGCCATAATATTTATGAAACGCTTTTGAATAAGAAAAAGCATCTGCAAAGCGGCATTGCCAAGCAATCTCCCCGATCGTCATATTGGAATCCAGCAACAGGCGCTTAGAATCATTCAGCCGATACTGCATCTGGTAAGCCGACGGAGAGCATAAAAACGCGGCTTTAAACCGTTTACGAAAGGTTTCATACTGCATTCCGATTTTTTCCGCTACCTCTACCGGTGACGGATAATCCGATGCGCATAATAGTGCGCAGGCCTGTGCCATTTTTCTATCCCATCGTTCAAATTGTTCATTTTGCGCCGTATTAGTCAAAGCCATTACAAACTCCTGCGCCGATAAAAAAAGTGAAAAAATCTGTCTGTCGGATACGGTACGAAATCTCTCCAGAAGAGAGATACAACGCTGCAGCAGGGACTCGGTGAGAGGATGAAATAACACGGGATTTCGGCTTAACAGTCCCTGCCGCGCCATAAACTCATAAAAATCCCTTCCGAAGCACACAAAAAATTCCAGCCATTTTCCATCACCAGTCACCTCCGTTATGTGCGGTTCTCCCGGCATTCGCTGTACAAAGCATCCCGGTGTAAGTTCGGTTTTTCTGCCGTGAGAATCGGAATAAACGCCGGATCCGCTCAGTAATAAAAAGGCTCCGTAATGAGAAAAAGTAATGACATCATGTGAAAATCGGTCCGTGGGCTTGACCAAAAATCCACAGCTTAAAATTCCGTTTACCGCATCCGGCGTCAAGCTTTTGTGAACGGTTGCATTTTGAAACAGGTACGAAGGTATTTTTATTATATCGCATCCCAAATTTGACATAAATTAACCACGCTCTCTATTGTTTTTTTATGATATATGATACAATAAAGAAAAGTCAAGAAAAACTGTTTCATTCTTGGAGGCTTTTTATGAATCAGCGCGAAAATTTAATCTGTTTACTCAAAAGAGAGCCTTATGAATGGGTTCCCGTAGAATTTTCCCTATGTCCGTCTCTCATAGAAGAATACAGCAGACAAACGCACAGCACGCTTTCCTATGCCGATTATTTTCAAATGCCCTGGAAGGCAATTGAGGATATTCCGGTTCCCAAAAATGACAGCCAGTATTTATTCTATTATCCGAACTTAAAACCAGGCTCTTCCATCGATCTTTGGGGGGTTGCCCATGAACCGGGCAGCGAAGCCGCCAAACACATGACGTATATGCGTAATCCACTGAAAGGAATTGACAGCTTAGACGCCGTAAAAGCCTATCCTTTTCCCGATTATAAAAAGGGAGACACCTCCCTGCAAAAAAGTTCCGTTGAACAAATTCATTCTAAAGGATTGGCCGCCATAGGCTTCATGCAAGTGACAATTTGGGAAACCTCTTGGTATATACGGGGCATGGAAGATCTGATGATGGATATGATGAGCGAAGATCCCATTGCCGCCTATATTTTGGATTCGGTAACCCAGCAGCAAATCTTCCGCGCCGTTTCCTTTGCCAAGGCCGGTGCCGATATGCTGTACTTAGGCGACGATATCGGAATGCAACGCACGCCGATGATGAGTTTAGATCTGTATCGGCGCTGGATAAAACCCCGGCTAAAGCAAGTAATTGACGCCGCAAGAGCCGTAAATCCCAATCTCATCATATTATACCATAGCTGCGGATTCGTCACGCCGTTTATTCCGGATTTTATTGATGTCGGTATTGACGTTCTCAATCCCATCCAGCCCGAAAGTATGGATTTTAAAAGTATATACCGTGATTTCGGAGGAAAAATCAGTTTTCACGGAACCATAGGCACGCAGACGACCATGCCGTTCGGAACACCCGAACAAGTAAAACAAACCCTTCGGGAGCATATGGAAATCGCCAAGCCCTTCGGCGGTCTGTTTCCGGCGCCCACGCATATTCTTGAACCTGAGGTTCCGTGGGAAAATATTATCGCGTATGCAGAGGCCTGCAAAGAATATACCGTAAAAGGATAGCCGTTCTCTTTTCCGCGATTGTAAAAATTGCTTTTTTAAATGATTTTTAAAAAAAGCCGAAGAAAACAAAAGACAGAATCGCGGAAATTATTTGCGCAAAAATTTTTCCGTGCGTATTACGCCGTGTTTTATCTTTTTACTCAGATTCCGCGCCACAAAAGCTACGGGTGTTATTTTACAGTAAATTTTTTATTTTTTAGTTGCTTTTTTTTATATTTATGCTATAATAGCATTGCCTTGGGGATATAGCTCAGTTGGTAGAGCGGTTGCTTCGCATGTAACAGGCCAGCGGTTCGAGTCCGCCTATCTCCACCAAAGAAGCACCGTGGTTTTGATACAATATGTATGAATATCACGGTGTTTCCTTTTTCTTTGATTGCCAAACCTCTATCTTCAATATAGCAAAAAATATACCCAATCGAACTTCTTTCCGGTTGGGTTTTTCGCTATTAAAAACAGCTGGCGCGAACAGGAATCCTTATTTTGGGGCATAGGAAAATTTTATTATATCAGCAAAAACACTTTTGATTTTGATATAAAGTGGATTTTTCCTTAAAAGTCTACGTTTTGATAGAACGAATCTCCTATCAATATTTAAAAAAAGAGCAATAACGCATGCTAAAATTCTAAGAAAAAATGAATAAAAAAATCATATTTCTCTTGCAATATTATAATAAGCGTGGTATCCTTTTATAAAGAATCCATTTAAGGATAATCCCCTCTGCGGATAAAAAAATTGTATGCAGTCGAGGGAGGAAATAAGTACTTCGCCTCCTTCGAAAAAAAGAAGGAGGTTTTTATTTTGAAAAAACGCAAAATATTATCTGTATTGCTTGCGGTTGTGATGGTGTTGGCCTTAATACCGGCAGCTATTTTTGCAAGCGACGTAACAGTACCGGCGCCGAACGATTCGGATAATTCATCGGTTGTTGTTGTGAATGACGATGACCAAATCAGCTGGTATAAAGCGCAAAACACCGCCTATGATAAGTTGGAAACCTACTGGGAGAATGCGGTAGTCGCCGAACCGGAAGGCTATTCCCAAAATGATGCGGATAAAACGGTGACAATTGACAGTGCCGAGGATTTGGTTTGGTGGGCAAAGCTTGTAAACGACGGAACATCCTTTGCCGGCTATACCATCTCTATTACCGAAGATATTGATCTGTCCGCGCATTATTGGACTCCTATTTGTGCCAACAATGTAACCAATAACGGTATTACCACTAGCAACTCAGGAATCTTGAACAATTGTACTTTCAACGGCAACAGTCATCGCATTATCGGTCTTACAACGCAAACCGGCATTCGCGATCCTAAAGCAGGCAGTGTTACCGGTGACGGGCAGAACTGTTACTATTACGCGGGTTTTATCGGCACAAGCGACTGTAATATTACCATGAACGATCTTACTTTTGACCGTGCCAGCGTTGCGATTACCGAACCGCGCAGCAAAGTGGAAACAAACGGAACCAGTTCTATTGCGGTCATTTTGGGTGCCCAATCGGGGAACGGCAACCTGACTTTAAACCATGTTAATGTTACCGATTCCAGTGCCATGGGTATGCAGAAAGTATCGGCTTTTATCGGCAACCTGATGGGCGGAAAACTGATTGCTAATGAGTGTGAGATCTCCAACAGCAAATTCTCCGCATATTTTATGGCTGCCCCGATTATAAGCTATGGTTCTTTACTGATGTGCGATAAAGAAGTAATAGAAATGTAAAAAATTTTGCCGTTCCTATCCGGCACTTGGCCATTG